>Ga0247727_10002858_pt1 | contig 38953 bp, 30 predicted proteins | sample WisWelCaveWW1625_FD_202498 | JGI IMG/M metagenome (GOLD analysis project Ga0247727, IMG submission 202498) | Biofilm microbial communities from Wishing Well Cave, Virginia, United States - WW16-25 | ecosystem: Environmental > Aquatic > Deep subsurface > Groundwater > Cave microbial mat | place...
TCCGGTTGAGGTTCTCCTCGAAGCGGCGGCGCACCGAGTCCAGGTCGTTGAACTGGGCGATGTGGGTGTGCGCCATCGATTCGGCCGGCACCCCCTGGCTCACCGGCACGGCGCTCGGCGCCTCCCGCAGGCCGGTCTTGTGCAGCGGCGGCTTGCCGGAGACCAGCACGGTGTCGTGCGCCCCGTGATAGGCCCCCTCGAACTTGATCACGCCCGGTTTGCCGGCGTAGCCGCGCGCCAGGCGGATGGCGTGCATCGTCGCCTCGGTCCCCGAGTTGCAGTAGCGCCACTGCTCCTGGCCGAAGCGATCGCGGAGCTCTTCTGCGACCACGGCCTCGAGGCGGTGCGGCATGGCGTGCAGGGTGCCGCGGCGGGCCTGGCGCTCGATCGCCTCGACCACTTTCGGATGCGCATGTCCGACCAGCATGGCGCCGAACGCCATCGCGAAATCCGCGTAGCGGTTGCCGTCGAGGTCGGTGATCGTCGTGCCGACGGCCGACTCGATGAAGATCGGGTTCGGGTCGACGGCGCGGAAGTTCGACGAGACCCCCAGAGGAAGGAGCGCCCGTGCGCGCTCGTGCGCCTCGCGCGAGCGGCGGGTGCGCTGCATGTAGCGGCTGACGATGGCATCGAAGTGGGACATGTCGGCTCCTCCGGGAGGAGCCGAGTCTACCAGACTCACGGCCCCCGGCCGCCGTCGGGCGTCGCCTCGGAAGCCGGCGCCGGCTCATCGCCGGGGGCCGGCACCTCCGCCGGCTCCTCCTCGGGCGCACCCGGCCAGTCGACGTCGAAGCGCACGTCGGAGTACTCGGCCACCGCCTCGAGCCGCCCGACCGTCGCGGCGGCGTCGGAGGCGTAGGTCGTTCGGCGCGTCGCCACGCGGATGCCGTCGAACGCACGGTGGTCGGCCCATACCGACAGGCGGAAATCGTTCGGGCCGGCGCGGTACGAATGGACCTGCTCGATGAGGTGGCTCCGGCGGCTGAGGTACAGATCCTGCCAGTCGTCCGCCAGCCGCAGGCGCAGGACGTCGCACGGCCCGGGGGGCACCGGCCCGGCCGGCGCCGGCGTGCGCGCGCCGCGCGTCTCGACGGCCGTCCGTTCGTCGAGCAGGCTCCACGGCAGGCGGAAGTCCCGGCGCAGCGCCAGCCCGTAGGCGAGCCGGAACTCGGCGTCGTCGATCTCCTCCATCGCGCCGTCGCCGACCGCGACCCGGTCGCCGTCGATGCGCACCGTCCGCAGCGGGGCCGGGTCGAGGTCCACCATCTCGAGGTGGACCTCGGGTCCGAGCGCCAGGCGATGGACCTCGAGCGTCGTCCGCCGCGGCGCGGTGTCGCCGCCGTACACCGCCAGCGAGAAGCGGTATTCGGCGTTGCGCCGCGCCGCCCAGGTGTCGAGCCCGCCGTAGGCGCTCAAGGTCGCGGCGATGGCGCGCACCGTCCCGGGATCGTCGGTGACGGCCCCGATGCGCTCGAAGACGGGATCGGTGGCGGCCGGCGAGCCGCAGGCGAGGAGCGCCGCAAGCGCCAGGGGGGCGGCCGCGGCGCCCCGGGGTCCCGCGGCGCGCGGCCTCACATCCCGCCGCCGGGCGCCACCGGCGGCACCTCGTTGCGGCCGAGCCAGGTCACCATGCCATCCGCCTCGATGCGCAGAATCCACGCCGGCGTCAGCACGAGGTGCGGTGCGATGTGCGGGCTCTCGATGACCAGCGCCACGTCGGTCTCGGTCGGCAGGTCGCCGCGCGCGTGCGAATGGAGCGTCGGCGTCCTGCCGTCCCCGGGCGGCACGTCGACCGACTCCCCCCGACCGTGCAGCGGGGCGATCTCCAGCACCTGATTGCCATCAGCGCTGATCTTCGCCTTGAGGTCGGAGCCGATACGCGACACCGCGCGCGTCCCCGTCCGCGACTGGAGATAGACGGTGAAGGTCCCGCCCTTGTCGCGGAAGACCGCCTCGGCGAACGGCGGCGGCACGGCGTCGAGCTGCGCCTGGGCCCCGGCGCGCGCCGTCTCGATGGCGCGCATCGCCGCCTGGGCATCCGTGGGCGGCGGCTTCGGCGGGTCGACAACGTCGAGCCGCTCGACCTCGCCCGCGCGCGGCCGGAAGACCGCGTCCGCCACGAGGCGCCACACCTTCACATCCCCCGCCTGCACCTCGCGGCTGATGAAGACCACGTGCCAGACGCCATTGCGATCGACGACCACCGGTCGCACCTGGTCTCCGAAATCGGTGCTCTCCTCGAACCGCTTCCGCGACGTGACGATCGCCTCGTGGTACGACGCGATCCGCCGCCCCCCCTCCGTGATCGCCCGCAACTCCTGGTCCGACGGCCGCGCCGGAGACTGTGCCATCCCCGCGTCAGCCGACAGGAGCGCCGTGACACCGAGAACCGCCGCCGCCCGCACCCACCGCGACGCGGTTGCCGAGTCCCACACGTCACCCATCACGTCACGACTCCCCATCGAGCGCCCCGAGTCTACCACCCGGGCTTGAAGTCCTTTATTCCCGACGCGCGCCCCGCGCCGCGGCCGGGGGGCCCGCGCCGCGCAAGCCGGGCCGTCCGAGACCGCGAGCCGGGGCCCCGACGCGCCGTTCTCCGGCGCGGTGGGTGGCTCGTGGCGAGGTCGAAAGGAGGCGTCGCAATGCGACGCCGGACCCGTGCCCGGCGGCGCGGCGCGGGCCCCCCGGCCGCGGCGCGGGGTGCCTCGTTACTGCGCCTTGAAGGGCTCCGACCGATCCCGTATGATTCCGCGCCTTCCCCGAAAGGGCCCATTGGAGCAGGGATGACGACCAGCCTGGCGCAGGACCTCCGGCCGCTCATCAAGGGCAGCGTCCACGACGACCTGGCGGCGCGCGAGGAGCGCAGCGGCGACTTCGGCCGGATGATACGGCGCGTCCCGGGGGTCGTCGTGCGACCGACCTCGGCGGCCGACGTCGCCGCGGTCATCCGCTATGCGCGCCAGCACCGGGTCGCGGTTTCGACCCGCGGCGAGGCGCACACCCAGACCGGGCAGGCGCTCACCGACGGCGGCATTCTCCTCGACCTCACCGCCCTCGGCGCGATCCATTCGGTCGATGCCGGCGGCGCGCCGCCCGCGGCCGTGTGCGATGCCGGCGTGAAGTGGGAGACCCTGGTCCGCCAGGTGATGCCGCAGGGGCTGGTGCCGCCGGTCCTCACCAACAACCTCGGGGTCACGATCGGCGGCACGCTGTCGGTGGCCGGGCTGGGCGTGGCGTCGTTCCGCCACGGCGCCCAGGGTGACAATGTCCTCGAGATCGAGGCGGTCACCGGGGCGGGCGACGTGGTCACGTGCAGCCCGACCGCGAACACCGAAGCGTTCGACGCGCTGCGATCGGGTCTCGGGCAGTTCGGGGTGATCACCAGGGCGCGCGTGGCGCTGCGCCGCTGCCTGCCGAAGGCGCGCACCTATTACCTGCTCTACGACGATCTCGGCGCGATCATGCGTGACATGCAGATCGTCATCGACGGCGACCGGGTCGACAACCTCGAGTCGTGGTGCGTCCCCTGCCCGCAGGGATTCCGCTGGGCCGGGCCGGCGAAGGAGGCCTTCGCCGCCTGGTTCTACCCGCTGCACCTGACCGTCGAGTTCGACCCCAAGGCACCTCCCGACGACGCGGCGCGCCTGCAGGGTCTGACCCCGTACCGCCGCGTGCACACCGAGGATCAGGACCTGATCCAATTCGCCGCCCGCCTCGAGCCGCTGTTCGCCGTGTGGCGCCGCAGCGGCTACTGGGGCGCTACCCATCCGTGGATGGAGACGGTGCTCCCCTGGGCTTCGGCCGGCCCCTACATCCAGCAGGTGCTGGCGAGCCTGCCGCCGACCGCCCTCGGAGGCGGGCACGTCCTCCTCTGGCCGAGCCGCGGCACGACGTCGCGCATCCCCCTGTTCATGGTGCCGCCGGCGCCGCTGGTCATGGGCTTCGGCATCCTGCCCGGGCTGCCGCCCGACGTCCTCGCGATGATCAAGCCGCGCCTCAACATGGCGTCCGACGCCAGCATGATGGCCGGCGGCAAGCGCTACCTCTCGGGGTTCATCGAGTTCGACCGCGCCCGCTGGAAGCGGCACTTCGGGGCGCAGTGGGACACGGTCTGCCGCCTGAAGGCGACCCTCGACCCCGACGGCATCCTGAACCCCGGCTTCATCGACTACGGGCCGTGATCGGCGGCGGCATCACCGGCCGGCGGCGGACCCTCACCTGGCTGGGGCACGCGGCCCGCATCGCCCTCGGCGCCGTCTTCCTTCTGGCCGGCGCGCTCAAGATCGCCGACGTCGCCGAGTTCGCGCGCGCCACGGCCGGCTACGGGCTCATCGGCGCGCGCCCCGCGGCCGTCGTCGCCCCGGGGCTGATCGCTCTCGAGATCGCCCTGGCGGCGGCGCTTCTCGCCGGGTACCGCACGCGGGCGGCGGCGATCCTGACCGGGGTCCTCCTGACCGTCTTCATCGCCCTCGAGGGCTGGGGGATCGCGCAGGGCCGGACCGAGTCGTGCGGCTGCTTCGGCGCCTACGTGCAGCGCACCCCCCGGGAGGTCATCCTCGAGGATCTCCTGTTCATGGCGCTCGCCGCGATGGTGGTCGCCTTCCTCGGCGCGTGGGAATCGCGCCGGCGCCGGCCCGCGCGCGCCACCGTCACCATCGCCACCGTCGCGACGCTGGGCCTCGCCCTCGCCTCGCCGCGCCTGCCGATCGATCCGTGGGTCACCGGTCTCGCCGTCGGCCGGTCGGTCGACGACCTGGGCCTGGCGGCCCGGCTGCCGTCCGAGGTGCAGGCGCGCGGGCTGGTGGCGATCCTCGACCTGGCCGATCCGATCTCGATGGACGCGGCCGCCGCCCTCAACGACCTCGCCGCGACGCCGGGCCTCCCCAGGGTGCTGGCGCTGACCCCGTCGACCGAAGCGGAGCACGCCGCCTTCCTGTTCGCGGTCTACCCGGCGTTCGACGTTCTCACGGCCGACCGCCCCCTGCTCAAGCGGCTATACCGCCGCCTGCCGCTCTATTTCCTGCTCCGCTCGGGTCGGGTCGAGGCGGTCTATCCCGGTCCTCGCCCACCGGCGGCCGACCTGCTATCATCGGGGCCCTCATGACACCCAAGACCACCTTTCCCTATGCGATCCTGGCCGCGGCGACGCTCGCCATCATGTGTTCACCGGCCCCGACGGCGACACTCCCTGCCGAGCCGGAGTCGACCACCGCGGTGACGCATTCCGTCGCGCCGGCCGCAGCCCCTGCGCCGGCCGCCAGCGAGGTCGTGTGCCGGGCCAACTACGATTTCTGCGTCGAGGTGAACGGCGCCTACCCCCCGGACGCCCGGTTCTTCGTCGCCGAGACGCGCGGCAAGTTCCTCGTCGACATCCCGTCGCAATCGAAGAGCGTCCTCATCGACCTGCCGACGCGGCGGGCCGTGTCGGTGCCGCGCGACAACATCAAGCCCGCGGGCGCCGACGGCGTCGTCAGGGTCGCCAACCCCGGCCTCGCGGGCGCGCCGGCCTACGCTCTGCAGATCGAGGGGCCGGTGCTGCGCTTCCAGGCCGACGCCGCGAAGGTGCGCGTCCTCAAGGTGACCGAGCGGGCGGCGCAGGTCGGGCCGATCACGATCGAGGCGCTCGCCGCCGACCGCCCCGAATACCGCGAGGGGATGAAGGCCTACAGGCCGGACCCGGTCGCCATCGAGGCGCTGAAAAAGAGCAGGAAGCCGATCGAGATCGAGGCCTACTTCGCGACCTGGTGCTCGCACTGCAAGGTGTACATGCCGAAGCTCCTGCGGGTCATGCAGGACGCCGGCAACCCCGACATCAAGCTGACGCTCGTGGGCGTGCCGAAGAACTTCGGCAACGAACCGGGGCCGTGGCAGGGGAAGAGCATCCAGAACATCCCGGCGATCATGATCCGCTACGAAGGCCGCGAGCTGACCAGGTTGTCGGCGCACGAGGGCGCCGTGCCCGAGGTCGATCTGGCCACGCTCCTCAGCGCCATCAAGTAGCCTTCTTCCCGCGGCGGCCGGCGCGCGCCTTTTCGACGGCGGTGTCGCGCTGCTCCTCGATGCGCCGCCGGTCCCGCAGGTACTCCTCCTCGACCTTGGCGAGGGCCTCCGCGTCGCCGGCCGCTCCTTTCAGGTTTGAGCGGTGCAGGATCTCGACCTCGGCCATCTTCGCCTGGTAGCGCGCCCGGATGTCGGCGATGGCCTTCTTCTGATCGGCGCTCAGCGCCTCCGGTCCGCTCTCGCCGCGGTCGCGATCCTGCTGCTTGAGTTTCTCGAGCGCGAGCTCCCACGCGCTCTTCGGTGCGTCGCCCATCGTCCCCCTCCCCACGGTCCCGTGCCGCCCGCGGCCGCCCGTCCCACCCATCGCGCTTGACCGGCGGCGAGCGCCGGGCGGAGAATGGCGCCGCCGACGGAGGGCCGCCCATGCCGCGCAATCTCGAGATCACCTGTCCCTGCTGCGCGTCCCTCCTGGTCGTCGATCCCGACACCGGCGCGATCCTGCGCGAGGAGCGCGCCGTGAAGCGCGAGCACAAGTCGCTCGACGACGCCCTCGGCCACGTGGCCGCCCAGAGGCGCGACGCCGAGGGCCGCCTCGATCGCGCCCTGCAGGACCAGAAGAACCGCGACGAGATCCTCGAGAAGAAGTTCGAGGAGGCGCGCCGCAAGGCCGCCACCTCCACCGACCCGCCCCCCCGGCCGTTCGACGGCGATTAGGTCGTGCCCGCCGCGCCGCCGTGCCGGCGCCGGCGCATCACGACGAACATCCCGCCGGCGAGGGCGAGCGCGACCGCCGCGACAAGCGTCACCACCCAGACACTGCTGAGCGCGCCGGCGATCCCCTTCTTGGTCCCGAGCCAGCGGCTGACCTGCAAGTCGGCGGCCGGCGGCGCGGGGTTGGTGAGCGCCTTCGCCTGGGCGACGCCGTACATCAGCGCGGCCTCCTTCGGGGACGAGAAGAAGGCGAGGTCCCCGGCCCGTTCCATCGAGCGCGCCGCCACCGGCGAGCCCGGCGCGCCGTTGGCGTAGCGCCGGAAGTATTCCGCCGCCTCGGCGCGGTGTCCGCCGCGCTCGGCCAGCACCTGTCCCATCTCGAAAAACGCCTCGAGCGTCGCCTGGGTGTGCGGGTAGGCGTCGATCAGGTGCCGGTAGGTCGCCTCGGCGCCGGCCAGGTCGCCGGCGTCGTGCTGCGCGATCGCCAGGGCGTACAGCGCGTTGGGGATCAGCGGGCTCATCTCGAACGTGGTCTCGAAGTCCTTCAGCAGCACGACGACCTCGTCCGGCCTGCCGGTGAGCCGCAGCGCCCGCGCCAGCTCGAACGTGAGGCCCGGCAGGATGTCGGGGGTCGGGTTGCGCTCGAGCGCCTTGCGCAGGAGCGGCGCGACCGCGGCGAGATCGCCGCCCTGCCGGCGGGCGACGCCGGCGAGGAGGAGGATGTCGGCCGTGCGCGGATCGTCGGGGAAACGCTGCGCCGCCTCCTCGAGCAGCCCGGCGGCCGGCAGGAACTCCTGGATCGCGATGTGCGCCCGCGCCTCGCCCCGCAGCGCCGCGACGGTCTCGGCCGGCGTCGTGCACAGGGTGAGCGCCTCCTGGTACTGCACGATCGCCTCGTTGGCGCGGTTCTGCGCGAGCAGGCTCTCGGCGCGCGCCAGGATGTCGGCGACGGTGCCGCCGTATCCCTGGGCGCGGGCCGGCGGGCCGGCCACGGCGGCGAGCACCAACGCCAGGGCGGCCACGCACGTCGCTGCGGCCGGGTGATCGGTGACGGTCGGTCGGCGGCGCAACATGGCGGGTATTCTATGATGCCCGGGGCGCCCCGTCACCCCGTTTCGGAGGGCGTGGACGCCCCGATTCCGCGCGACCATGAGCGACCTCCCGGACATGCCGCCCTCCCGCGCCCGCCGCCGACGGCCGGGTCGCCGACGGCGTGCGCCGTCACTGCCGGGGCGCCTCGCCCCGCCGGGGCCCGACGCCATCGCCGACCTGGAGCGCGGCGTGGCGGCGATCACCGCCGGCCGCCTGCGCCGCGTGGCGCGCGCCCTGGAGACGCTCGCCGGCCGCCGGGGCCGGGACCGCCGCCCCGGTCGTGGTCGCACACCCGGCCGGGGCTGCAGGCCCGTGCGGGGCATGCCGGCGGCGCTTCCGGCCCTCGCGGCGGAAGTCCGGGCGGCGCTCGCCGACCTGCCGGCCCCGGCGCGGCGGCGCGCCCTGTGCGGCCCCGACCTGCGCGGCTTCCTGTCGGAGGCCGAGACCTGGATCGAGGTCCTGCGTCTCGCGTCATCGGCGGCGCCGCGCACGGCACCCCTCTTCGCGCGCATCAGCAGGACCGAGCATCTCCTGACCCTTGTCCCCGCGGGGCGGGTCGATGCGGCCTTCCCGGCGCGCGCCCGCGCCCTGGCGGTCAACCGGCTGGCCGCCCTCGCATCGGACCTCGGCGCCTTTCTTCTCGGCCTGCGCCTCGCTTCCGGCCCGTCGCCGCGCCCCGTGGAGGTGGCCCTCGCCTTCCACGAGGATGCCGAGCAGGGCCGGCCCGCCGGCCGGATCGACCTCGGCACGTTCGCCGGGCCGGCGGGTCCCCTCGGTCTGCGCGGTGGCGGGCTGCACGGTGGCGCACTGCTGCGCGGCGGCCGACGGCTGCGCGCCCGCATCGAGCGCGGCCTCCTGACCCTGCGCCTGCCGGGTCACCCGCCGGCCCTCATACCGGCCGCCGGATCGCCGCTGGCGTCGCCGCATCGGTTGCTCGCGCGGCGCCGCCTCATCCCGGGCAGCGCCATCCTCCTGGCCCCGGCCCTGCGTCCGGGACCGCGGCGGATGGGCGTCGGGCGCGACGTGCCGGGTCTCGATCGCCGCCTCGCCCGCGCGCTGCGCCTCGTGCGCCTGGCCTGGCCCGAGGCGCACCGCGGCGTCGCGGCGCGCACGGCGATGGTCGTGCCGGTGCGCGAGCCGGGGCTGGTCTCCTACTCGCTGGCGGCACGGCCGGGGATCTCGTTCATCAACGTGCACGGCAAGCGCACCGTGGAGCTCGCCGACGACCTGCTGCACGAGAACGCCCATCACCTGCTGCACGACGTGCAGGAGACCGTGCGGCTCCTGGCGCCGGGACCGGACGCCGAGGAGGTGCAAGCCTTCGCCTCGCCCTGGCGCGGCACCCTGCGGCCGCTGCACGGCATCCTGCACGGCACGTTCACGTTCCTGTTCCGCGCCGAGTTGTTCGCCCGCATCATCGAGGCGCGCGCCCTGCGGCCGGGCGTCGTCGCTCCCCTGCTCGGGCCGGGCGGGGCGGCGTTCGTGCGCCGCGAGCTCGGCCGTGAGCTCGGCATGCTGCAACGGGGGCTCGCCGATCTCGACACCGCCGCCGCCCACCGCCTGCTCACACCCGCCGGCCGGGCGCTCGCAACGGCGCTCGGCGCCTGGCACCGGCGGCTGCGGCGGCGGGCCGCCGCGGGTCGCCTGCGGCAGCGGCGGCAGGGAGGGCGGCCTACTCGAGGTGGTAGGTGAACACGAGCGACTGGACGAGGAAGCGGTCCCGGTCGCGGATCAGCAGCATCATCAGCCGGCCCTTCTTCTCCGCCGGCCCGTCGTGCAGCGTGAACGCGGCGCGCACCGACGCCAGGCGCCCCTGCCGTTCCACCTTCACGTCGGTCAGCTCCTCGCTGATCGGCCGCCCGGCGGCGAAGTAGTTCCTCTGCCGGGCGACGAACTCGTCGAGGGTCCGCGACGTCGTCGTCCCGTCGTCGTTCGTGAACGCGGCGACGAAGCCGGGGTGGAACAGCCCGCGCCAGGCGTCGAGGGTGTCGCGCGTGTACAGCCCGATGTAGTCGCGCAGCAGGGCGTCGATCTCCGCCTCGGCGGCGGGGGCCGGGGCGGCGCTCAGACCCGGCAACAATGCGACCAGGATTGCGAACAGGAAGGGTCGTCTCACGGGTCTGCACCTCCATGCGCTTTCGGCGGCGCCATGGTATCGCTTTGTCGCTATGATCCACCCCGGCCCCGAGGCACGGGCCCTGGAGGGACGCATGAGATTCGTGACCGGCCGGCCTTTCAACCGCACCGCGCTCGTCTTCGCCCTGCGCGCCTGCGCCGCGCTCGCCTTCGCCGCGCCGGCCGCTGCGGGCGCCGTCACGGCCGCGGCCCCGCCGGCCGGGCAGCCGACACTGGAGGAGGCGCGCCGGTTCGTCGAGGAGGCCAACACCCGGCTCCTCGCCCTCAACGACCGCCAGCAGCGCGCCGAGTGGGTGCAGGCGACCTACATCACCGACGACACCGAGACGATCGCCGCCGAGGCGCGCGAGGCGGGCATCGCCGCCACGACCGAAATGGCCCTCGCGGCCCGCCGCTTCGATTCCCTGGCGCTGCCGCCCGACGTGGCGCGCCAGCTGCGGCTGATCAAGCTGTCGCTCGTCCTGCCGGCCCCCGCCGATCCGGCGCTGCGCTCCGAGCTGACCCAGATCGCCAGCGCGCTCGAGGGGATGTACGGCAAGGGGAAGTACTGCCCGGCCGGGAAGGAGGGCGCCTGCCAGGACCTCGGTGACCTGTCGCGGCTCCTGGCCGAGGACCGCCAGGCGGCGGCGCTCCTCGACGCCTGGCAGGGATGGCACGCCATCGCCCCGCCGATGCGGCCGAAGTTCATGCGCTACGTCGAGCTGGCGAACCGGGGCGCGCGGGAGATGGGATATCCCGACCTCGGGGCCATGTGGCGATCGAACTACGACATGCCGCCCGACGCCTTCGCCGCCGACCTCGAGCGCCTGTGGGCCCAGGTGAAGCCGCTGTACGAGTCGCTGCACGCCTACGTGCGCGCCCGGCTCGGCGCCGCCTACGGCACGACGCTCGTCCCGCCCGCCGGGCCGATCCCGGCGCACCTGCTGGGCAACATGTGGGCCCAGGATTGGAGCAACATCTATCCCCTCGTCGCCCCGCCGACCGCCGACCCCGGTTACGACCTCACGGCGCTCCTCCGGGCGCGCGGGCTCGACGCACGCGGCATGGTGCGCACGGGCGAGGGGTTCTTCTCGTCGCTCGGTCTCGAGCCGCTGCCGCCGACATTCTGGGAGCGATCGCTGTTCACCAAGCCCGCCGACCGCGAGGTCGTCTGCCACGCCAGCGCCTGGGACGTCGACAACGAGCAGGACCTGCGCATCAAGATGTGCATCGAGATCACCGCCGAGGACTTCAACACGGTCCATCACGAGCTCGGGCACAACTACTACCAGCGCGCCTACCGCAGACAGCCGTTCCTGTTCCGCGACAGCGCCAACGACGGCTTCCACGAGGCCCTCGGCGACACCGTGGCGCTGTCGATCACGCCGGCGTATCTGAGGAAGATAGGCCTGCTCGATCGCGACCCGGCCCCCGGCAGCGACACCGCATTCCTTCTCAGGATGGCGCTCGACAAGGTCGCCTTCCTGCCGTTCGGGCTGCTCATCGACCAGTGGCGCTGGCAGGTTTTCTCGGGCGCGATCGCGCCGGCCGACTACAACCGCACCTGGTGGGACCTGAAGCGGCGATACCAGGGCGTCGTCGCGCCCGCGCCCCGCAGCGAGGCCGACTTCGATCCCGGCGCGAAGTACCACGTCGCCGCGAACGTTCCCTACACGCGCTATTTCCTCGCCGACATCCTGCAGTTCCAGTTCCACCGGGCGCTCCTGCGCGCCGCCGGCTATTCGGGGCCGCCGCACAAGGGCTCGATCTACGGCAACAAGGCGGCGGGAGCGAAGCTCGAGGCGATGATGGCGCTCGGCCGCAGCCGGCCGTGGCCCGAGGCGCTCGAGGCGATGACCGGCGAGACGCGCGCCGACGCCTCGGCCATGGTGGAGTATTTCGCCCCGCTCAAGGCCTGGCTGGACGGGCAGAACCGCGGGACGAAGGCCGGCTGGTAGGGGCTATTCCGAACCCTCTCCTGCGTCCGACTGTCCTGGCAACGGCGCCAGCCCACGTATGGATCACTAGCCACCAGCGCTTGCCTTCAGGATGTGTCTTGTGATAGGAAGCTGCCAAAAGCGTCCGCACTTGGTCGCATGAGGGCAGATCCCGTTCCCCCGTGACTTCCGGGGATGCCTGCTGGTGTCTGGACAGGCGTGTCCTCCTCGCCGCCGATCGTGCCGACCATGGAGGCACGCCATGTATCTCCGGCCATTTGCGTTGCGAATCCCTTTCCTGTCGTGCGACGGCTGTGTGATGACAGTGCGTGGAGGCGTGAAACACATCGTCGTCTTTGTGCTCCTGGTCGGCTGGCTTGCGGAGACCGCGTACGGGCAGCCCGATTTCGCCAGCAACGACATTTCCTTTAACAGCCCCGTCGTCGTCGGGGGAAACGCCGTGGCCACGGTGGTGACAGAAGCCCCCAAGAAGATCAAGCTGCCGGACGGGATGAGAATCCTCCAGCTCAGTTACACCGTGACCGCCGTCTCGGGCCAGAAGGTAGACCTTTCGTGGTCTGCCGCGCGGCAATTCAACCTGCCCGCCGCCGCCAGTCTCGACCTCCGCAACGTGGGCAGCGCCAGAATCACCATGGGCGGAGGGAACAACCGGGTCAACCTGATCACCAACGTCACCGTCGACGGTCTGCTGCCGGCTGACGTGGGGTTCATTTCCGCGGAGATGACAGGACCGCTGAATCAAATGGCGGTCTGGTGGGACAAGTACGGCCTGGAAGCGAGGCCCGCCGGGAATCGCATGTTGGGGCTGGAATCCGGGATTGAATGGTATCCCAACGCGGCCGGCGACACGATCACGGTCATGTCGTTTTACCAGGCGCAGGTCGGAGCGGCTCGCGTGCGCATCAACTACAAGGAACTCACTGCCATCCAGCGCAATCAATACGTGGAGGCCGTCAAGGCGCTGAAAGCCAGGGCGGCCAAGCCGAATTACGACACCTTCGTCAGCTCCCATTTCGAGACGCTCTACACCATCGGCCACAAGGGTCCGCTGTTTCTGCCGTGGCACCGGCGATTCGTGCTCGAGTTCGAGAACTCGCTGCGCGCGATGGACGTGCACACCGCGTTCAACGCCGATGGAAGTCCGATTGGTGGCTCTCCCACGGTGAAATACGCAGCCGCGGTCGGTGTGCTGCCTTACTGGGATTGGCGAGACCCCTTCCCCAGCTTCCTCGGAAAGGTGGGCGGAATTGACGCGAATGGCGTCGTGACCGACGGCCCGTTCAGAATGGGTCAGTGGGTAGTTAACATCAACGGCGTTGGCGAAACCGACGCCGAGAAGAAGCACCTCCATCGCGGGTTCCCAGCCGTTCTCGACCGCACCAAAACCGCCGCCGACATCGCACACACCTTGGGTCGGCCGGTTTACGACGAAGCCCCCTGGGATACCGAAGCGGGCATGGCCGCGGACTTGGGGACCGATATCCGACAGAGCTTCCGCAACGCCCTGGAGGGGTGGGTGCATCCGCCGGCATGGGGGCCGCCCGGCCACAAGGGCTATATGAAGTCGCCGCGCATGCACAACCGTGCGCACGTTTACGTAGGAGGCGTAAACGTACGACCACGCCCCGGAGGCCCCGTCGAGATAAGAGGCAACATGGCCGACCCCACGACTGCACCGAACGATCCGTCATTCTGGCTGCATCATGCCTGGGTGGACAAGCTGTGGTGCAAATGGCAGACCTCGCACGCCGGCATTCAGCACTATCTGCCGACCGCCGACCAGCCCGCCGCTCCCCCACATGAAGCGCGGGCCATTGGCGTATTCACGGCCCTCGAGAAGCTCGAGGCGTTTGCCGCCAGCAAGGGCATCGCGCCCTTCGACACACTCAGTGTCCGGGCACAGGGATTCCGCTACGACGACTGCTCCGGTCCTCCGACCGGTCTCTGCTGCGTTGTGAAGCCGAACGGCGACGTGTTGCAGTTTGAGGATTACACCGAATCGCAGAAGAACCAGCTGGGTGAGCCCCGCGTCCCTGCCTTATCAATGAAGAGCTGGTATCTCGGCATGACCAAGGCCGACGATCTGAACAAGAACTGCATCCTGGACGCCGACGAGATCGCGGCCGGAGCGCCGGATTGCAACTCGAACGACATTCCGGACGACGCCGAGGTCGATTGCGATGCCGACGGCACGCCGGACCTCTGCGAGGTCCTCCCACCCGGCGACGACTGCAACAGCAACGGACTGTCCGACGTTTGCGAGCCGGACTGCAATGCCAACGGAACACCCGATGCTTGCGAGACGTTCGCTGACTGCAACAGCAACGGCGTGCCCGACGAATGCGATCTGGTCACCCTCGATTGCAACTCCACCGGGATCGTGGACGCATGCGAGACGATTGTTGACTGCAATTCCAACGACATTCCGGATGAGTGCGATCTATTGACCGGCTCGACGGACTGTGACAGCAACGACACGCTCGACGAATGCGACATCGCGTCCGGCGCCGGGGCTGATTGCAACGTCAACGGAACGCTGGACATCTGCGAACTCACCTCCGGCGCGGCGTACGACTGCAACGGCAACGGACTCCCGGATGAGTGCGACGGGGACTGTAACACCAACGGCTATGCGGACGAGTGCGACATCGCTTCCGGCATCCTGATGGACTGCAACGGCGATGGGAGGCCGGATGAGTGCCACACTCAGGTTGGAGTACCCATGGATTGCAATACGAATGGCATGCACGATGTATGCGAGGACCTCCCGGATTGCAACAACGACGGCATTCCAGACGAATGCCAATTACTGGACTTCGACTGCAACCTCAATGGCATCGTGGACGCCTGCGAACTGGCGGATTGCGACGGGGACGGCATTCCTAACGTCTGCGATGTATGCAGCGACGTTGATGCCAACGGGGCCGTGGACGGTCGGGATTACGGCCTGCTGCTTTCCGCTCTGGGTGATACCGTCTATGAGCCGGAGTACAACCCGGGCGCCGACCTCTTATATGACGGCACCGTGGACTGCACCGATGTGTCCCGGTGGCTGTGCTGCTACCGGGACTATGTGGGCCCCGATTGTCCGCCGCCGATGCCCGATCCACCCGCCGCCTTTGTGGACTGCCAAAGCAACCGCGTGCCTGACGAGTGCGACATCGCCTCCGGCACCAGTGCGGATGCCGATTCGAACGGCGTGCCCGACGAATGCGTCTCGATCCCCGTTATCGGTCCTTACGGCGCCATTGCGCTGATGGTACTCCTCGCAGCGGGCGCGGCACTCATCATGTGGAAAAACCGCGATTTCATGAGTCGGTGATTCCAGATCACTTACTGATATCTGCATGAATAATGCGACAGATCTACCCGCTTGTCGCCCCGCCCGACGCCGACCCCGGGCACGACCCCACGGCCTTCCTGAAGGCGCGCGGCCGGAACGCTTACGCCCCGGCGCCTCCTGTCGGCAGGTAACCCTCGACCAGCGCGGCGTACTCCTCGACCTGCCGGTCGCGCCAGGCGGCGTCGCGGCACAGCTCGCGCGCCAGGAGATCGGCGACGCGCGGCGCCGCCTCGAGGCTAGCGCGGGCGTCGAGCAGAAGCGCCCGGGTGCGCCGCGCCAGCACATCCTCGACCGTGCGGGCCATCTCGCGGCGCACGGCCCACGCGACCTGCGCCGCCACGTACGGCAGGCGTGGGTGCAGCGGCTCGGCGAGCGCCGCGTCCTCCCGGGCGAGGCGGCGCACGGCCGAGGCGTCGGTGCCGTAGACGTCCCAGGGCTCGGGGCGGCGCACGGGCGTGCCGTGGCCGTGCAGCGGCAGCGTCCGGGTGCGCGACGGCCGCTCCGGCAGGCCGCCGGCCGCGGCGGCACGGTCGACCGCGTCCTCCCCCATGCTGCGGTAGGTCGTCCACTTCCCTCCGGTGACGGTCACCAGGCCCGACGGCGCCACGAGCACCATGTGGTCGCGCGACAGCGCGGCGGTGGCGGCGGCGCCCGCACGCACCAGCGGCCTGAGCCCCGCGAAACAGGCGAGGATGTCGGAGCGCTTCGGGTCGCGGGTCAGGTAGCGGGCGGCGTGCTCGAGCAGGAAGTCGATCTCCTCGCCGAGCGGACGCGGCTCGAGCGGGGTGTCGGTCACCGGCGTGTCGGTGGTGCCGACCACGACGCGGCCGTGCCACGGCACCGCGAACAGCACGCGGCCATCGTCGGTGTGCGGCACCATGATGGCGGAGGCACCCGGCTGGAAGGCGCGGTCGAGGACGATGTGCGTCCCCTGGCTGGGGGAAACCACGGACGCCGCGCCCGGGTCGTCGAGCCGCCGCAGCGCGTCGCAGTAGACGCCGGTGGCGTTGATCACGGCGCGCGCCGCGATGGTGTGCGCCCGGCCGCTCTCGAGGTCGCGCGCCACGACGCCGCTCACGCGGCCGCCGGCGCGCACGAGGCCCTCGACCGGCATGTAGTTGAGGGCGCAGCCGCCGAGGTCGGCGACGGTGAGCAGGAGCGTCGTCGCCAGGCGCGCATCGTCGAACTGCCCGTCCTGGTAGACCACGCCGCCCCGGAGGCCGTCGCGCTCCAGCGTCGGGATCGCCTTGAGGGTCGCCTCGATGCCGAGACGGCGCGACGGCCCCAGCCCCATCTCGCCCGCCAGCAGGTCGTACAGCTTCAGGCCGGCGCCGTAGAACGGCCCCTCCCACCAGACGTACGCCGGCACGACGAACGACAGGTTGCGCACCAGGTGCGGCGCGTTGCGCATCAGGGTGCCGCGCTCGCGCAGCGCCTCGAGGACCAGACCGACGTCGCCGGACTTCAGATACCTGACGCCGCCGTGCACCAGCTTGGTGCTGCGGCTCGAGGTCCCCTTGGCGAAATCGCTCTGCTCGACGAGGAGGGTGTCGTAGCCGCGCGCCGCCGCGTCGACCGCGGCGCCGAGCCCGGTGGCGCCGCCGCCGATCACCACGACGTCCCACGGCCGGCCGGCGTCGGCCACCCGCCGGAGCATGGCGTCGCGGTCCATCAGCGGCCCGCGGAACCTTCCTGTAGGACGTGCTCGCGGCCCGGCGCGAGGCCGCGGAAGGTCTCGACGGCGCCGCCCGGCCAGCGGACCTCGACATCGACGGGCGCCGGGGCGGCCGCGCGGGCGCCGGGCGCGGGGGCGCCGGCGGCGGCCGCGCCGGGGGCGCCGGGGCCGGCCGCGCCCGCCCGCGGCCCGAGACCGAATGTGATGGCCATCTCGCTCTGCGAGGCGTACGACGAGGCGGCGCGCACGGTCCGGGTGAGGGTCCGGCCGCCGGCGACGAGCCGGACGCGCGCGCCGATCGCGTCGCGGTTGGCGCGCGTCCCGGCGAGACGCAGGCGGATCCAGGCGTTGGCGTCGCCGCCGTCGTTGCGCAGCAGCGCCGCCGGGCCGTTGTTGGCGGTGTAGGCGACGTCGAGGTCGCCATCGCCGTCGTAGTCGGCGCAGGCGGCGCCGCGCCCGACCACAGGCCGCCCCAGGTCGGCGCCGGCCGCCGCGGTGGCCTCCTCGAAGCGCCCGCCCGGCAGGCCGCGGAACAGGTGCGGCGGCTCGGCGTAGGTGACCGACGGTTGCACCGCGTTGATGTCGTTCTCGACGTGGCCGTTGGCGACAAACAGGTCGAGCCGGCCGTCGAGGTCGTAGTCGAAGAAGAAGCAGCCGAAGGCGAGGGTCAGGAGGCTGGGCTGCCCGATGCCGGCGGACGCGGCGTCGTCGATGAACAGACCGCGCCCCTCGTTGTGGTACAGCGCCAGCATCTCGTTCGAGAAGTTGCCGATCACCAGGCTCGGGCGGCCGCTGTCGTCGTAATCCGCAGCGTCGATACCCATGGCGCCGCGCGCCTTCCCCTCCTCGCTGTAGGCGATGCCGGCGGTCTTGCCGATCTCCTCGAAGGTGCCGTCGCCGCGGTTGCGGAGCAGGAAGTTGGGCTGGGTGTCGTTGGCGACGGCGAGGTCGGTGAAGCCGTCGTCGTCGAAGTCGAAGGCGACGACGCCGAGCGACTTGCCGGTCGGGTCGAGCAGTCCGGCGCGCTCGGTTGTGTCCTCGAAGGTGCCGTCGCCCTTGTTGCGGAACAGGCGGTTGGTGGCGCCACGGTACGACTCCGGCGTACAGTACGACTTGCTGGCGCCGTCGAGGGTGCAGTAGATGTCGGTCGCGGCGGTCCACTGGACGTAGTTGCCGACGAACAGGTCGAGAAAGCCGTCGTGGTCGTAGTCGAGCCAGGTGGCGCTCGAGCCGAAGCCCGGATCGCCGACTCCGGCGGCGCGGGTCACGTCCTCGAAGGTGCCGTCGCCGCGGTTGCGGAACAGGCGGTCGGGACCGAGGGCGTTGACGAACAGGTCGGCGTCGCCGTCGTTGTCGTAGTCGGCGGCCGCGGCGCCGATGCCGTAGATCTCGACCTCGAGGCCGGCGGCGCGCGTCCGGTCCTCGAACGTGCCGTCGCCCCGGTTGCGGTAGAAGGCCTGGAAGGCCGGCCCCCTGCGGCTCTCCGGCCAGTCGTGGCCGTTGACGAGGAACAGGTCCTGCCGGCCGTCGCCGTCGGCGTCGAAGAACACCAGCCCCGACCCCATCGTCTCCGGGAGGTACTTCCTGCCGGCGGCGCCGCTTCGGTGGACGAAGGAGATCCCCGCGGCCGCGGTCACGTCGGTGAAGGTCACCGGGATCGGCGCCGGCGCGGCCGGCGGCGCCGGGGCCTGCGCCCCGCCGCCGCCGCAGGCGGCGGCCAGAAGCGCCAGCACGGCGGCCGCCGCGGCGCCGCCCCGCGGCACGCGGCTCATCGCCCGCCTCCCGCGCCGGCGGCGTCGCGGCGCGCCGCGCCGTCGGGGGGCGCGGCCACGGCCGCCGCGGCCTCCCCGCGCCGGACGCCGTGGTGCTCGTGGATCGCCTGGCGCTCGATGTTATCCCCCGGGTTCAGCCGGCGGTAGGGGCCGGTGAGCGCCTGCGCCGACTCGTCGGCCTTGAATCGCGTGTACAGGGTCTCCTCGCGTCTCTCGGCTGCGGTGTTGCCCAGCGCGCGGTGGCAGAGCATGAGATTGTAGTGCGCCGTGACATCCTCGGGATCGATGCGAAGCGTCGCCTCGAACTCGGCGATCGCCTCCTCGTGGCGGCGCTGCAGGAAGAGGATCCGGCCGATCTGGTTGCGCACCACGCGGTCGCGCGGGTACTGCCCGGCCGCCCGGCGCAGGTGTATGAGCGCGTCGTCGTAGCGGCCGCGCGCCTTCAGGGACAGCGCCATGAAGTAGTGCGCGCTCGCCAGGTCGGGGTCGACCGACAGCGCCGTCTCGAGGACCGGCAGGGCCGCCTCGTGGTCGCCCTCCTGGACGTGGACCCTGCCGAGGTTGACGAAGCCGCGCGCGTAGGCCGGCTCGAGCCGGGTGACCTGCGTGAAGGCGGCGAGCGCCGCCACCAGGTCCCCTTGCAGCAGCATGCCGATGCCGTAGTCGTTCCAGCGCTCGCGGTCGTAGGCCTCGGGGGCCGGCACCGCGGCCTTCAGGTCGGACTCCGCCCGGCGCGGCCCCGGCGCGCCGTCGTCGAGCAGGTCGAGCGTCACCGTGTCCTCGGCGACGATCGTGATCGGCAACTCCGGGACCTCCTTGAGCGCGCCGCTGACCTCCGACGTGTCTCCGGTGAACACCCAGCGGCCGTCGTCGTGGTCGGGCGACAGCGCGAAGTCGGTGACCAGCGGGTCGCGCACACCGGCGTACGAGAACTGCGTGTTCCACCAGGAGAACTTGCGGTGGTTCATGCGCGCCGTGAAGGTGAGCGGGCCCTGCGCGTCCGCCGGCACGGTCACCCTGAAGCGCGCGGTGTCGGCGGCGCCCGGCGGAATGAGCCGGGCGTAGATCAAGGCGCGGGTCGCCCAGGCGTTGCGCTTGTTGATCGGGTTGCCGTTGGCGTCGACCATGAGCGAGCGATAGGTGTGCGCCGCCGGCTCCACCCGGCCGCGACCGCCGTCCTCGAGAAAGCCGCTCCAGAAGAAGACCCGGCCGCCGGCGTCCGTGCCCTTCAGCTCGAGCCAGACGTCGAACGCGTCCACGGTGCCGCCGGGGAAGAAGTGGCCGATGTTGCGCGTTCGCGCCACCACGTCGACGCGATAGGTGCCGCCGCGGCGCATGAACGGCGCGGCGCGGTCGAGCGGCGCGACCACGACGGGGGCCGCCCGCGGCACGCGGCCCCGCGCCCCGGAGCCCGGCGCCGCCCCGGCCGGGCCGGTGTCCGGGATCTCGGGGAACATCGTCGATGCGCGCGGACCCTCGGCGGCGGCCGGCGCCGCGGGCGGACCGGCGGCGTCATCGCCGCCGGCGGCGGCGGCCGCGAAGATGTCGACCGTCAGGACCCCGGCGCGCAGGAACTCCTGCGTCGTGCGCAACTGCTCCTCGTCACGGTTGGCGAACGGCACCGCGGTGTTGGCGGCGGGGAAGCGGTGCGAGTGCACGAAGCCGCCGGCGTTCCCGGCGTCCTGCGACGCCACCAGCGGCATGTGGCAGGTGCCGCAGTCCTTCGGCTTGTCGGGGTAGTAGAACGCCCGGGCGCTCTGCCCGGAGACGCCGCTCCCCTGCCAGGCGTCGTACTCGTTGAACCCGCGCACCCAGCGATAGTGGTTCACCGGGATGTCGAGGTGCACCTTGTGGCACGACGAGCAGAACTCGGCGCGCGACTCGCGGTGGAAGCGCTTGAGCATCGTCGCCTTGTGCGGGCCGGGGTCGAGCCGGACCATGTAGTCGTGCATGCCGTGCAGCAGCGGGTTGCCGCTCGCCACCAGGCGGTGCATCTCGGGGTATTCCAGCACGTAGCCACCCTGGCCCATCGTGTCGCGCACGTGGACGATCGAATGGCAGACGAGGCAGCCGATGCCGGCCTGCGCCTGCGGCGTGTCGATCTGCTCGACGATCGGCCGATCCATCCGCCCGGTCAGCAGCACCGACTGATCGTGGCAGCCGCCGCACCATTTCGACGGGCGCGTCCCGACGACCTCCTGCATGTACTCGATCGACTTGCGGTACCACTGGTTGTTGAACGACGAGAAGTGGTGCATCGACGAGTCCCATTGCGCCGTGATGTCGGGATGGCACCCCTTGTTGCCGCACGCCTTCGACTCGAGGAAGAAGTCCTCGGGGACGAGACGTTTGCCGACCGTGGTCACCGACGAGGGGAAGAACGGGCTCTCCTGGCCGCCGCCCTCCTCGAGCGGCGTGAGCGGCGGCGTCGCCGGGTTCTCGATGACCGCGACGTGCGGCGGGGAGAGCCGCTCCCACGCGCGCATCGCCACGGGGAAGAGGAGGGCGGCCGCGAGCGCCCAGGCGGCGCGCCGGGCGCGGTCGCCGCCGCCGTCGAGCACCCAGAGACACGCCGCCGCGCCGAGCGCCGCGACCGCGGCGGCGATGTGGGTCCATAGCAATCCGCGGTACGGGGTGGCGGTCCCGACGACCGCGAGCCGGAGCGCCGTGCCGAGAGCGACGAGACCGGCCAGGGAGATCAGCAGCAGGAGGGCGCGCCGCGCCCCGCGCGTGGCGGCAATCCGTCGGCGCCACGCCGGCAGGCCGCGCGCGACCAGCAGGATTGCCAGCACGAGCCCGGCGATCACGTGCGCCACCACCATGCCGTGGTAGGCGATCGACGGCGTGTCGAACGCCGCCAGGTAGGCCGAGTTCGCCACCACGAACAGCAACGCGGCCTTGAGGGCCAGTCGGTTCATCCGGCTCACGGCAGGCGGTCCGGGTCGATCTGGTGCTTGCGGAAGTAATAGGCCAGGTTGCGCTGGTCGATTCCCAGGAGGCGAGCCGCCTCCTTGCGCACGCCGCCCGATCGTCGCAGCGCTTCGACCACCGCGTCGCGCTCGCTGCGCGCCAGGGTCTCGCGCAGGGTCGCGCCCGGGCCGGCCCCCCCGGGCGCGCCGGGGCCGCCGGCGGGCGCGCCGGTCGCGCCCGCCGCTCCGCCCGTGGTCGCCGCACCCGCCGCACCCGCCGCGCCGGCGCCGCCGTCATCCGGCGCCGCTGACGCCTCGGCGCGCGCTGCGACCGGCAGCGGCGCCGGCGGCAGGTCGAAGCCGGCGATCTCCACGCCGCCGCCGAGGATGATGGCGCGCTCGACGGCGTTGCGCAGCTCGCGCACGTTGCCGGGCCAGTGGTACGACTGCAGCTCGGCCGCGGCCGCCGGGTGGATCACCGGCGGGCGCCGTCCGAGGCGCGCGGCGATCTCGGCGGCGAAGCGCTGCGCCAGCATCGGGACATCCTCGGGGCGCTCGCGCAGCGGCGGCAGGTCGATGCGCACGACATTGAGGCGATAGAAGAGATCGGGTCGGAAGCGGCCGGCGGCCGCTTCGGCCTCGATGTCGCTGTTGGTCGCGGCCACCACCCGCACGTCCACGCGGGTCGGCTGCTCGTCGCCGAGACGATCGAACTCGCCGTCCTGCAGGACCCGGAGGATCTTGGCCTGCGCCGCCGGCTGCATCGCGCCGATCTCGTCCATGAACAGCGTGCCGCGGTGCGCCAGGCGGAACCGCCCCTCGCGGTCCGCCGACGCGCCGGTGAAAGAGCCGCGGCGGTGGCCGAAGAACTCGCTCTCCCACATGTCGATCGGCACGGCGGCGCAGTTGACCCGCACGAAGGGCCCCGCCGATCGCCGGCTCAGGAGGTGCACGCGCCGCGCCAGGAGCTCCTTGCCGGTGCCCGACTCGCCGATGAGCAGGATGGTCGCGTCGGTCGGCGCGGCGGCCTGCACCTTGCCGAGCACCTGCCGCCAGGCGGGGCTGTCGCCGAGCGGCTCGTCGCCCGGCCCGGGCACGGCGGCGGCGCGCAGGTAGGCGACCTCGCGCGCCAGGGCCCGCGCGGCCATCGCCCGCTCGAGCGCCAGCTCCAGGGCGTCGGGGTCGATCGGCTTGAGGAGGTAGTCGGCGGCGCCGCTCTTCATGCACTCGACCGCCGAGGCGACGGTGCCGTGCCCGGTCAGGACGACCACCGGGATCTGCGGGTCGGCCGCGATCGCCCGGCGCACCATCTCGAGCCCGCCCCCCTGCGGCATGCGCAGATCGGTGAGCACCACGTCGACCGGCGCGCGCGTCAGGGCGCGCATCGCCTCGTCGACCCCTTCGGTGGCGCCGACGTCGAAACCGCGCGCCTTCAGGATCCGTTCGATCGACTCGCGCACATAGGCCTCGTCCTCGACCACGAGGATGCGGCCGCGCGCCGGGCGCGCCCCGCTCCCCGCCGGCCCGCGGCCCGGCCCGGCCGCGGCCGGGCGACTAGCGTCCGCCATCGCCACCTCCCGCCGCCGGCAGGTCGATGCGGAACGACGCCCCGCCGCCGGGTCGCGGCTCGACGGCGATCGTCCCGCCATGCCGGGTCACGATGGCGTGGCAGACCGACAGCCCGAGCCCCGAGGAGTTCTTGGTGGAATAGAACGGCTCGAAGATGCGCGCCGCGTCGGCCGCCGGCACGCCCGGCCCGCGATCGGCGATCTCGATCGCCACCCGCCCGGCCGCGGCCCGCGCCGCGACCCGCACCTCGCCGCCCTTCGGCTGCGCCTCGCAGGCATTGAGCACGAGGTTCAGCAGCAGCTGCCCGAGAAGCACGGGGCGGCCGCTGATGACGGGCAGCCCACCGGGGATGTCGACGTCGAACCGGATGCCGGCGAACTCCGGGCGGGCGCCGACGAACGCCACCGTCCCGCGCGCCGCCGCCGCGAGGTCGACCGCCGTGACCGGCGCCTCCGACGGGTCGGCGTGGGCCAGGACCTGGACCACCACCGCCGAGGCGCGCCGCACCCCTTCGGCGGCCGCGGCCAGGCTGCGGCCGGTCTCCTCGATGTCGCCGCGCGCCAGGGCGTCGCGCGCCAGCGCCACGTAGTTCGACAGGCCCTCGAGCGGATTGTTGATCTCGTGCGCCATGCCGGCGGCCAGCCGCCCGACGGTTCCCAGCCGCTCGGCGTGGAACAGCCGGCGCTCCAGCTCGCGCACCCGTGCCTCCTCGCGCGCCGCCGCCTCCATCTCGCGGCGCCGCCGCGCCTGCTGGATCGCCAGGCCGCCGAGCCCGACCGCCAGCGTCATGACCGTGAGGTTGAGCAGCAGCGTCGATCGGTAGCGCGCCGCCAGCGGATCGAGCAGCGCCAGCGGCCCGCTGCCGCTCTCGCGGCAGGCGAGCGACCACGGGGCCGCCGCCGACCACCCCTCCGCAGCCACCGTCGCCTCCCCGGTCGCCATCGCACCCTCCGTCGCCGCGTGCCCGCCGCGCATCTCCGCCTCGGCCCCGAGGACGCTCCCGCCGGCGTCCTTCAGGATGCAGGCCGGGCCCGCTTCCTGCGCGCCGCGCCCCGGCGACAGCAGGCGCGCCGCGTCCACCGTCACGTCGATCGTCACGGCACCCCGCACCGTCCTGGTGCCGACGCGCGGCTCGAACCGGCCCTGCACCGGCTGCTCGACCGGGTCGATGGCCCGCCGCCCCCGGCTTTCCCCCGAGGTCCAGAGGACCGGCACCCCCCCGCGGCGCGCCGCCTCGAGGATGGGACGCTCGTCGGCGCCGCGGACCACCGCCCGCATGACCTCAGGATGCCCGCGGAGGAAGAGGAGCAGCGCCCCTTCCGCCTCGAGCCGCCGCCAGCGCGCCATGCGCTCGTCCGGCGACGCCAGCATCTCCTCCAGGTCGAAAAAAACCGGCGATCCGGCCATGAAGGCCAGGTCGCCGCGCGCCTGCGCCAGCCGGGCCTCCATCGTCCGGGCCCTCGCCGCCGTCGCCAGCGCCGTCGTCCGGCGGGCGCTCTCGAGCACGTCGCGGCGGGCGGTCGTGATCTCCCAGAAACCCACCAGGTTGATCGCGATGACCGCCGCCGCCGCGGCGGCGAGGGTCAGCCACGTCATCCCCGGCCAGCGACCGCCCGTCACGCGCGCCACTATAGCGCAGCCGCACAGCAAGAACCGCGCCCCGCCCGATCGGCCCCGGATCGCGTCCGGATAGGCGCGGAATGGCCCGGAACAGCCGCTTGCGGGAGGGCCTGGCGCATCGGGATTATGGGCGCCGGCGCCCCGCGCGCAATCCCTATGAAGGCGCCGGCCCCTGCGTTGCCCGCCGGGCCCGGGGCGCAAAAAAAAAAGGGCCGCGTCGCCGCGGCCCGGGGTGCTGTCCTTCCTGTGCGGCGCTTAGGCCTTCGCCGCCTTCTCAATCGAGGTGATGCGCAGGATGTTGCTCGCGGTGTCGAGCTGCCCGGCGATCTTCACTTCGTGGCCGAGGTGCGACTCGACGTTGTCGATCTTCTCGATGGTGTAGACCTTCTTGTCGGCGACCAGCTGGACCTTCGCGCCGCCCTTGATGCACTTGAGGGCGCAGTTCTTGCCGTCCGCGCTGGCGTTGGCGGCGCCGCAGTTCGAGTCGGTCAGGTAGCCGGTCAGGACCACCTGCTCGATCGGACCCTTGCCGAACTCGGCGGTCGTCGCGGCCTTCTCCTTGTCGCAGGCGAACGCGGCGGGCATGGCCGCCAGGGCCAGAATGGCCAGAGCCGAAGCGAATCTCTTCATCTGTGGTGCCTCCCTTAATTGAGATTTGTGCGCGAATTCTACGGCGGTATCGGCCGGAGGTCAAATCGAATCGGCTCCGCGGGCCGGATGAACCGGCCCCCGCCCATGCGGGGCTTCCGGCTAGCCGGCCGCCGCCGCGGCCGGCGGTGGCCCGGGCGGCACACCCGCCCCCCGGGGGCGCTTCAGGGCCGCCGCGACCACCCGCGCCAGGGCCTGGATGTCGTAGGGCTTCGCGAGGAAGTCGAGCGCCCCCTCGCGCATGACCTCGGCGGCGCTGCTCTCCGACGAGAAGCCGCTGCTGATGATCACGCGGATACCGGGGTCGATTTCGCGCATCCCGCGGAAGCACTCGACCCCACCCATGATCGGCATCGTCAGGTCGAGCAGCACCAGGTCGATCGCCGCATGCTGGTCGCGGTAGATGCGCAGGGCCTCCTCGCCGTTGCGGGCGGTCAGGACGCGGTAGCCGTTGAGCTCGAGGACGTCCCGCGCCAGCGCCAGGATGGTCGGCTCGTCGTCGACGGCCAGGACCGTGCGCGCCGACCCCGACGGCGGTGCGGCGGCGGGGGGCGGGCCTGAGGGGAGCGGGACCGCGGCGACGGCCGGGGCGGCCGCAATGGGTGGGGCCGCAAGCGCGGCCTTGACGACCGGCGGCAGCGCCATGTCCACCGCCGGCGGCGCGCCGGCGGCCCCGGTGATCGCGGCCGCCCTCTCGACAGCCGGCAGCCAGACGGTGACCTGGGTGCCCGCGCCGCGCTCGCTTTCGACCTCGATCCACCCTTCGTGCCCCTTGACCAGGCCGTAGGCGGTCGCCAGGCCGAAGCCCGCCGTCGCGCCACCCTTCTTGGTGGTCACGAACGGCTCGAACAACCGCTTGCGCACCTCGGGGTCGAGCCCGCGGCCGGTGTCGGAGACCGTCAGGCTGACGAACCGGCCCTGGCGCGCCTCGGCCCGCCCGCGGCAGTCGCCGGCCCCGAGCGTCTGGTTGGCGAGCGCGACCGACAGCCGGCCGCCGTACGGCATCGCCTCGCGGGCGTTGGCGCACAGCGCCTCGACGATCCGCTGCATCTGGGCGATGTCCACCTCGGTCGTCCAGAGCGACGGCGGCGTCTCGACCGTGAATTCGATCCCCGGCGGCAGCGCCGCGTCGATCACCTCGAGCGTGCGGCCGAGGGCCCGGCCGAGATCGACCGGCTCCGGCCGGCCGGCGGCGCGCCGGCTGAAGGTGAGGAGCTGCGACGTCAGATCGGCGGCGCGCGCCGCCGAGGTCTCGATGGCGGCCAACTGGCGGCGGATCGGGTCGCCCGGACCGATGCGGTCGAGAAGCAGCCGCGCGTAGCCGAGGATGCCGGTCAGGAGGTTGTTGAAGTCGTGCGCCATGGCACCGGCGAGACTGGCGACGCTCTCCATGCGCTGCGCCTGGCGCAGTTGCTCCTCCGAGGCCAGGAGAGCCTTCTCCTTGGCCCCCAGGTCGCGCGCCATGCGGTCGACGTCGGCGCTCAACTCCACGACCTCGCGCGGGCCGGCGGCGCGCAACGCCGGCCGCTCGCCGCCGTCCGGTATGGCCCGGACGCGCGCCGCCACCTCGAGGATCGGCCGGGTCAGGATGCCGCGCACCCACAGCAGGAGGAACAGGCTCACGGCGATGAGACCCAGGCCCGAGAGCGCGCCGCGCGCCAGGATCGACGAGACCACCGCGTGCATGCGGCGCTCGTGGTCGATCTTGAGATAGAGCACGCCGCGGTCGCCGCCGGCGAGGATCGGCACGGCCCCCTGGACCAGCACCGGGGAGACCAGGACGATGCGCCGGCCGTCGTCCACCCGGCGGTGCTGCGGCTGGAAACTGGTGCGCGCCATCCCGGCGGCCTCGTGATAGGCCGGCTCGGTGATCACGTCGTCGGCCCGGCCGATCCAGTCGCGCCGGTTGCTCGCGATCACCCGGCCGTCGCCGCCGACCAGGGCGATGTCCCGAACGGTGCGGTGGCCGCCGGTGGTCTCGATCATCTCCTGCACCGCGCCGATCTGCCCCTCGCGCAGGAAACGCTGCGACGCGCTCAGGATCGGCGCGGCGAGGATCTCGCCGTAGCGCGCTCCTTCCTCGGTCAGGTAGCGCCGCGCCAGCAGGTAGTGATCGCCGACCAGGAGCGCGGCGATGAGCGCCGCCGGCACGGTGAACGCCAGCCCCATCAGGGTCGAGGTCGGGAGTCGTGCGAGCAGACGCGACATGGGCGGCTACAGCGCCTCGACGACCGCGGGCGACAGCACCTGGTCGCCGCGCGCCGCCGAGCGCGCCAGCCCCTGGCGCACGAGGAACGCGCCGAGCCGGTCGGCGATGCCCGACAGGTCGCCGGTCGCCATCGAGGTGCCGAGGAGTCTCAGGTTCTCGACCCGATCGGGTATGTGGCTCCCCTCGAGGCCGCGCAGGAACTCGTCGGCGCCGATGTTCTCGTGGCGGGCCATGATCGCCGCGGCGTCGGCCGGGTTGGCCTGGAAGTCCGCGTGGGCGCGGAACCAGGCGCGCGCCAGGCGCCGGAAATCGTCCTGCCGCTGGCGCAGCGCGGTGGGCCGGGCCGCCAGGACGTCGACGATCTCCCCGGGCATCTGCCGCGACGAGAACAGGACGGTCGCGCCGCCGCCGGCCAGGAGGCGCCCGAGGAACGGCTCGTAGGTCACGACCGCGTCGACCGTGCCGGCGTGGAATTCCTTCTCGGCCTCCTCGGGCAGCCGGTTGAGGATGGTCACGTCGGCTGTGGTCAGACGGCCGGCGGCGAGGGCGCGCTCGAGAACGTACGAGCCGAGCGCCGACTCCTCGTAGGCGATGCGCTTTCCGCGGAGCGCGGCGAGGCTGCCGACACCCGGCCGCGCCACCATGGCGTCGCCGCCGAACGAGTAGTCGAGCACCAGCACGACGACCGGCGGGTCGAGGAAGTTGTCGCGGTTCTGGATCTCGTTGAGCGTCGCCATCAGCGCGTCGATCTGCCCCTGGTGGTAGGCGGCCAGCGCCCCGTTGTACGAGGAGAAGTCGACCAGCTCTACCTGCACGTTCTCGGCGGCGAAGTAGCCGCGTTCCCGCGCCAGGTACAGGAGCTCGTACGGCGGCCAGACGTTGGTCGCGATGCGCAGCGGCTCGTCCGGGACCGCGCCGCAGCCGGCCAGACACGCCGTCGCGAGGATGCGGACGGCGAAGGAAATCCCGCGGGCGGCGGCGCGCGGCCGCAGCGGAGCTCGAGCCATCTGCTGATCGCCGGTCATCGCCTCGGTCATCACCTCGGTCGTCCCCCGGCACCGCCCGGCCGTCCCCGGGCCAGCCCGCGACTATCGCCGCCACGATCCGCCCGAAACCCCCGCCCGTCAGGGGTTTGACGGGACGCACGGGTCCCCGCCTAAAACCTAGTGAGCCGCCGGGGGGAGATCAAGCGGGCGGGCCCTATACTCTGGGGCCATGATCGGACCCGGCGGCGATCCCCGCACGACCCTCCGCGACCTCGACCCGTACGTGATCGAGGTGGCGCGCGCCGTCGCCGCCGCAGGTGGCCGCGCCTTCCTGGTCGGCGGCTGGGTGCGGGAGTGGGTGGCCGCGGGGTACCGGCTCCCCGGCGGGCACGAATTCGACCTCGAGGTGTATCGCCTGCCGCCGGAGCGCCTGGTCGCGGTGCTCCACCGCCTCGGCCGGGTGAACCTGGTCGGCGAGTCGTTCGCCGTCTACAAGCTGCAGCCGCACGGCGACGCCGGCGACCGCCTGCCGCCGCTCGATGTCAGCCTGCCGCGTCGCGACCAGCGGGTCGGCCGCGGCCACCGCGGCTTCGCCATCGAGGGCGACCCGGACCTGCCGCCCGCGGAGGCGACGCGGCGCCGCGACTTCACGGTCAACGCGATGATGTGCGACCCGCTGACCGGCGACATCGTCGACCTGTGGGGCGGCCGGGACGATCTCGGACGGAAGGTGCTGCGCGCCGTCGATCCCGCCACCTTCGTCGAGGACTCCCTCCGGGTTTTGCGGGCCGTGCAGTTCGCGGCGCGGCTCGAGTTCGCCATCGAGCCCTCCACGGCGGCCCTGTGCCGCGGCATCGATCTCGCCGACCTTCCCGCCGAGCGTCTCTGGGGGGAGATCGAGAAGCTCCTCCTCAAGGCGGCGCGCCCGTCGATCGGGCTGCGCTGGGCGCTCGACCTCGGCGTCGTCGACCGGCTGTTCCCCGAGCTGAAGGCGCTGGTCAAATGCCAGCAGGAGCCGGAGTGGCATCCCGAGGGGGATGTCTGGGTCCACACGCTCATGGCGATCGACTGCGCGCGCCGGGTCATCGACGACCTGCCGCATGAGAAGCAGGTCACCGTGATGCTCGCGGTCCTGTGCCACGATTTCGGCAAGCCGCCGACCACCGCGGTCGTCGAGGGACGGATCCGCTCGTACGAGCACGAGGAGGCCGGCATCGCCCCGACCGAGGCCTTCCTCGACCGGCTGCGCATCCACACCCTGAACGGCTACGACGTGCGCGCCCAGGTCGTGGCGCTCGTCGAGTCGCACCTCGCGCCGAGCCACCTCTACAAGAACCGCGACAGCGTCGGCGACGGCGCCTTCCGCCGCCTGGCGCGCCGGCTCGAGCCCGAGCTGCTCTACCGCGTGTCGCGCTCCGACTGTCTCGGCCGCACCGGCGACTTCTCGACCGAGGCGCACGACTGGTTCATCGCCCGGGCGCGCGCCCTCGGGGTCGAGGAGAAACCGCCGGGCCCCATTCTCATGGGTCGCCACCTGCTCGACATGGGTCTGCGCCCCGGCCCCGAGGTCGGGCGAATCGTCCGGGCGGTGTACGAGATGCAGCTCGACGGGCGGGTCGTCGATCTCGAGGGGGCGCTGCTGGCCGCGCGCGCCCTGCTGGCGGGGGGCGGCGCCCGTCCGGGCGCCGCCTAGCGCGTCCGCGTCACGGCGTGGGTCGCAGCGGGGCGCGTCGGGGTCGAGGCCCCCGCGGCGGGGCGGCGCGCGGCGGCAGGGCGGCGGGTGCCGGCGTCGCGGCGGCCGGCGCGCAACTCGCGCAGCAGGGCGTCGATGCGCTCCAGGCCGGCGAGCAGGTAGCGGTGATCGGCGCCGTAGCCGAAGCCGATGCGGATGTGGCGCGGCACGCCGACCTGGTCGCCGGGCACGATCAGGACCGACTTCTCGGTGCGCAGCCGGTCGGCGAGCGCGATCGAGCCGATCGGCAGGTCGTAGCGCAGGAACGCGATCGCCCCGGCGCGCGGCGGGATGACCGACAGGAGATCCGACCGCTCGTCGATGAAGGTCTTCAGGGCAGGCCAGTTGCGCCGCATGATGCCGCGGGTGCGCTCGAAGATCGCCGCGCGCCGCGCCGGCTCCATGACGTGCCGCGCCAGGACGTCGGACAGCATCCCCGGGGCGATCGTCGTGTAGTCCCGGTACGACCAGATCCGCTCGACCACCCCGGGCTGACCGACGATCCAGCCGATGCGCAGTCCCGGCAGGCCGAACGCCTTCGACAGCCCCGAGGTGACGATCACCCGGTCGTAGCGCCCCCAGAACGACGGCGTCGGCGGCCCCTCCATCTCCGCGCCGCGGTAGATCTCGTCGGCGACGATCCAAGCGCGCACGCGGCGCGCCGCGCGCACCACCGCGTCCATTTCGTCGGCGGTCAGCACGGCGCCGGTCGGGTTGTTCGGGTTGGTGACCAGGATGATCTTCGTCTTCCTGGTCACGGCGCGATCGAGGGCCGCGACATCGAGGCCCCAGCGCCGCCCGCCCCGGCCGTCGTCCATCGGCGCGAGACGGAAGGGGTCGGCGCGCCCGGCCCAGGCGCGCGCCAGGCCCCAGGTTTGTAGATAGTTAGGGAGCATGAAGGCGACCCGGTCGGTGCGCTCGAGGAGCGACCAGAAGGTCGTGTAGTTCGCTTCGCTGCCGCCGTTCGTGACCAGGATGTTGTCGCGGCTCGCCCCGTCGTAGAACGCGGCGATCCGATCGCGCAGCCCCTCCGACCCGTTCGACTGCACGTAGCCGAGGGACGCGCCGAGGAAATCGCCGCGCGCGCGCTCGTCGCGCAGGAGGTCCTCGGGCGCCATCGGCTGCACGCCGCTCTCGGACAGGTTGTAATCGACGTAGTTCTCGTAGCGCGACTGCATCCGCTCCATCCGGAAAGGCTCGATGCGCACGGGCTCCTCCTGTGCCGCGGGGCGGACATCGTTCCCCCGGCAGCGCGAGTCTAGGAGGCCGTGCCGGAAATCGCAATGGCGGGGCGGCGCGCCGGGCGGCGGCGCTCCCGCAGGTCGCCCGGTGATAGGCTTCCGCCATGCCGGGCGAGGTGCTGGTCCTGCGCGAGGCGGAGATCCGCGGCCTGCTCGATCCGCGCGCCACGCTCGCGGCGATCGAGGCGGCCTTCGCCGCCTATTCGACGGGGAGGGCCGAGCTGCCGGCCGTGATCCAGCTCGACGTCCCCGAGCGGCAGGGCGGGATCCATGTGAAGGCGGGGCACCTGCATGGCGGCGCCCACTTCGCGATCAAGGTCGCAGGCGGCTTCCCCGGGAACACCGCGCTCGGCCTGCCGCCGGCCGGCGGCCTGGTGCTGGCGTTCGACGCGCGCACCGGCGCGCCGGCCGCGATCCTCCTCGACAACGGCTACATCACGGACCTGCGCACCGGCCTCGCCGGGGCGGTGGCGGCGAAGCACCTGGCGCGTCCCGACGCGACCGTGGCCGCCATCCTCGGCAGCGGCGCGCAGGCGCGCCACCAGGCGCGCGCCCTGGCGCTCGTGCGCGACCTGAAAGCGATCCGGGTCTGGGGCCGGCATCCGGAGCGGGCGCGAGCGTGCGCCGCGGAGCTGGCAGTGGACCCGGCGTTCGCCGGCCGCTGCCGGGTGAGCGCGGCGACCGTGATCGACGAAGCGGTCCGCGGCGCCGACATCGTCGTGACCACGACCGCGAGCCGCGAGCCGATCCTGCGCGCCGCCTGGCTCGCACCCGGGATGCACGTGACCGCGGTCGGATCGGACCAGGCCGACAAGCAGGAGGTCGAGGCGGCCGCCGTCGCGCGAGCCGACCTGCTGGTGGCCGATAGCCGGCCGCAGTGCCTGCGGCTCGGCGAGATCCATCACGCCGTCGCCGCCGGTCTCATCGGCGCGGACGACATCGACGCCGAGCTCGGCGAGATCGTCGCCGGCCTGCGCCCGGGTCGCCGCGACGCGGTGGCGATCACGCTTTGCGATCTGACCGGGATCGGCGTCCAGGATGTCGCGGCGGCGAACGTCGTCCTCGAGCGCGCCCTGGCCTCCGGCGCGGGCGAGAGGCTTCGACTGTGACCGCGAGGACGACGGCTGCGGCGCGTGCACCCGGCGTCCTGGCACCCGCGGCGCTGGCAGCGCTGGCGCTCGCCGCGCCGGCGCCCGCCGCCCTGCTGTCGCCCGCCGCCGCGCGCGCGCCGACCGGCCCCGCAGTCTCGGCGTCAGCCGGCCCGACCGCCTCGGCACCAGCCGGCCTTCCCGGGCTCGACGAGGCGCGCATCGACGCCGCATTCTCCGCCTATGCCGGGAGCGGCTCGCCGGGGTGCGCCACCGGCATCGTCACGGGCGGCAGCCTCGCCTGGGCGCGCGGCTACGGCCTGGCCAGCCTCGAGCACGAAGTGCCGATCGGTCCAGCCACCGTGTTCGACCTCGGGTCCACGTCGAAGCAGGTGACCGCCGCGGCGGTGGCGCTCCTGGACCGTGACGGACGGCTGTCACTCGACAACGACATCAGGCGGTACCTGCCCGAGATTCCCGACTACGGCGCGACGATCACCATCCGCCACCTCCTGACCCACACCAGCGGGCTGCGCGACTACACCGACCTGCTGGCGATCTCCGGCATGCGCGACGAGGACCTGACGACCACCGCCGATGCGCTCGCCATCCTGGGACGCCAGCGCGGGGTGAACTTCACGCCCGGCGCCGAGTGGCGCTACTGCAACACCGGCTTCTTCCTGGCTTCGATCGTCGTCGAGCGGGTGGCGGGGAAGAGCCTGCGCGCCTTCGCGCAGGAGCGCCTGTTCGGACCGCTCGGGATGGACCACACCCTGTACCTCGACGACCACGCGCTGGTGGTGCCGCGGCGCGCCACCGGCTACGCGCCGCGCCCCGGCGGCGGATTCGGCACGGCAACCTCGGACTGGGAGCAGATCGGCGACGGCGGCGTGCAGTCGTCGGTCGAGGACATGGCGCGCTGGGCGGCGCTGTTCGATGGCGCGACCGGCGACCGGGCCATCGAAGACCCGGCGCCGGTGCCGGGGGCGGCCGCCGCGCCGATCCCGGCGGCCTGGCTGCGGGGCGTCCTCGAAACCCCGGCACGGCTCGCGGATGGCACGATGCTGGGGTACGGCCTCGGCATCTCCCTCGGCACCCATCGCGGCCTGCGGCTCGTGCGCCATGGCGGCGCCTGGGCGGGATACCGCGCCATGCTGATGAGTCTCCCCGAACGGCGGCTGGCGGTCATCACCCTGTGCAACGTCGGCAGCGCCGACACGACGACGCTGTCGTTCACCGCGCTCGATGCGGCTCTCGACGCGCTCCCCGATCCGCCACCGGCGGCGCCGAAGGCGGCGGGCGCGGCGAAGGCCGCGCCCGAGGTCGGCGGCGACCGGCCGGCGCTCGAGCCGCTCGCCGGCACCTACTACAGCGAGCCGCTCGGCCAAACCCTCGAGATCGTGTTCAAGGAAGGGGCGCTGCGCCTCGGCGAGGGCGGCATGGCGCTCGAGCCGCTCGGCGAGCGCCGCTTCGGCACGCGCGGCGGCGGCACGACGATCACCTTCGCCGCCGGCGGCGCCGGGCTGTCGCGGCGCGATCCGGGGAGCGCCGACCCGCGTCCCGTCCCGTTCCGGCGCTCGCCCGGCGGCGGGCGGCACGCCGCCGGATCACTCAAGGGACTCGCCGGCGACTACCACACCGACGAGGTCGGCCGCGCCGTGACCATCGTGGTGCGCGCGGGGGTGCCGCGCCTGGCGCTGCCGGGCGGCGAAATCGCCGATCTCAGGGCGCTCGACCGCGATCTCCTCGACAGCGACTGGGGGATCGTGCGCGTCGAGCGCGACGCCGCCGGCAGGCCCGCCGCGCTGGCGATCACCAACCGCGGCGTCGTCGGCCTGCGCTTCCGCCGCGTCGCCGACGGTCCGGCGGCACCCGCGGGCGCCTCGCCGGCAGGCCCGGGCGCTCCGCCGGGCTGAGACGCGCCGCGGCCGCGTCACGCCGCCGCGCCGAGCCGTACCGCGGCGCCGCGCCACCGCGAGGCCGCAGTGTATAATCCCGCGCATGAGCGAAGTCGCCTTCGAGTATGTCGTGCGCACCCGGCAGAAAACCGACGAGACCTACCTGATCGAGGTGGAGAAGGCACCGGGGCACTGGATCGCCGTCGTCCGGCTGCCCGACGGCACACCGTGGAACATGGATCGGTTCGACCCGCGGGCGCCGGCGCTGCCGAAGCAATGGGTCGGCGGCACGGCCGCGGCCGCGGCCGATTTCGCCGCGCGGGTCCTGACCAACTGGTTCGCCGGCGAAGGGATGGAGGTCGTCCGGAAGACGTTCCGGCTCGGGAAGGGCGTCTAGCGCAGCCCCTTCGACTCGAGCTGGCGGAGGGCCTCGACGAGATCGTTCAGCCGGAACGGCTTGAGCAGCACCTTGTTGTCGAGCAGCTTCACGAACCGCCGCGCCTCGCGCTTGTCCATGGCCCCGGTGACGAAGATCACGCGCGGCTTCATGAGCGGCTTGCGGCGGGCGATCTGGCGATAGAGCGACAGGCCGTTGGCGTCCGGCAGCACCAGGTCGAGGATGACGCCGCAGTAGTCGCGAAACATGAGCAGCGGGAGCGCGTCCTGGCAGCAGGTGGCCACGTCGACGTGGTACTTCTGGCCGCGGAGGGTCTCGGCCATCAGCTCGAGGATGATCTCGTCGTCGTCGACCGCGAGGACGCGGTGGGTCTCGTCGGCGTCGAGATCGGTGTGCGTCACCCCGCAGTTGATCAGATCGGCCGGTGTGGCTTCCACCAGTTCGAGGGGTTTCATCGGGGTCAAGTTAGGGCCGCCCGGCGTGCGCGGCAAGCCGGCGCGGGCGGATCACGCTACAGAAACCGGCAGGCGATGACGGAACCGTCTCCATGGCCCTGCGCACGGATCTGAACTTCGGGGAGCGCCTCGTCCTCGGCTGGGGACGGCTCAGGCGCCTGTATCTCGCGACCTTCCGCCCGGGCTACGTGCGCCGCAGCCTGGCGCGGCGGGTCGGCGACTGCAACCGCACGGGGGCCTGCTGCCGGCTCATGTTCACCTGTCCCCTCCTCGACCAGCGCGCCGAGCCCGTCCGCTGCGGGATCCAGGAGCACAAGCCATCGGTGTGCCGCCTCTTCCCGATCGACGAGCGCGATCTTCGTGATCGCGATATCATCGCGCCCGACACGCCGTGCGGGTTCTCCTTTCTCCCCCTGGAGGAGGAGGGCCCGGCGAGGACCCCACGGGCGGCCGGGACCGGCGGGAGCGGGGGCCCGCATTGATCTTTCCCGATCGCCCGACCATATTCTGAGCCGGCCCGGTGCGCCCCATCGGGCCGCCGTGGGCCCCCGCGGGCCCGGCAGGAGGTCACCGAGGGATGTCCGGCGCCGACCTGGTTCTTCACCCCGAGGAGTACGAGCGCATCCGCGAGGTCATCGGGCGCCTGCGCTCGGAGTGCAACGCCAAGGTCGTCTTCCTGGTGGACAAGAACGGGCAGCAGTTAGCCGCCCTGGGGGAGATCGAGACGCTCGACACGACCGCCCTGGCGTCGCTCGCGGCCGGAAACGTGGCGGCGACCGACTCGCTGGCGCGGCTCATCGGCGAGAAGGAATTCTCCATCCTGTTCCACGAGGGCGAGCGCGACAACCTGCACATCTCGGTCGTCGGCGGCAAGGTCATCCTCGTGGTCATCTTCGACGAACGATCGTCCCTCGGCCTCGTGCGGCTGCGCGTCAAGAGGTGTTCGACCGACCTGAAGGCCATCCTCGAGGTGGTCTGGGCCAAGTCGGCCGCGCCGAGGCGGGTGGCGGCGGGCGGCTCGCCTTTCGCCGAGATCACCGACGAGGACATCGACAGGCTGTTCAGCGACTAGGGTTCCCAGGGGGCTCTTCACCCGGCCATGACGTTCATCAACTACGCGGCGCGCGAGATCAACTGCAAGCTCGTGTACTACGGGCCCGGGCTCGGCGGCAAGACGACCAACATCAAGTTCGTCTACGAGAAGACCAACCCGACCTCCAAGGGCAAGCTGATCTCGCTGGCGACCGAGACCGACCGCACGCTGTTCTTCGATTTCCTGCCCCTCGATCTCGGCGAGATCCGCGGCTTCCGCACCCGCTTCCACCTCTACACGGTGCCCGGCCAGGTGTTCTACGACGCCTCGCGCAAGCTCATCCTCAAGGGGGTCGACGGCGTCGTCTTCGTGGCCGACTCGCAGGCGGCGCGCATGGAGGCCAACCTCGAGTCGCTGAAGAACCTCGATCTCAATCTCAAGGAGCAGGGGTACGACCTGCGCGCCATTCCCTACGTCCTGCAGTTCAACAAGCGCGACCTCCCCACCGCCCTGCCGTTCGACGAGATGAAGAAGTCGCTGCACTCCAAGGGCGAGCCGATCTTCGAGGCGATCGCCAGCCAGGGCACCGGCGTCTTCGAGACGCTCAAGATGATCGCCAAGATGGTCCTGCTGGAGCTGCGCAAGGGGCGGTAGCCGGAGCCCGGGCGGCCGGAGCCTTCGACCCGATCTCAGGCGAGTGTCCGTAGCAGCGACAGGGCCGGCGCGACGCGGATCCCAAGGGCGTTCTGGTAGTCCTGGCGGCCGGTCGCTGAAACCTGCCAGGCCGCGGCGGCCGGGAACCGCGCCTTGAGGTAGCGCTGGCCGCGATCGACCTCCTGGTCGCCCCACTTGGCCTCGACAAACAGGCGCGGGCTCCGGCCTTCCATGACGACGAAATCGACCTCGCGGGCGTCGGTGTCGCGGAAGTAGCGCAGCTCGAGGTCGCGTCCCCCGGTGTCCTGCTGGTAGTGCACCCACTTGAGCAGGTGGGCGGCGACGAGGTTCTCGAAGCGCGGCCCGTCGCCGGGCACGACCGACCAGTCGAAGTGGTAGTGCTTCTGCTCCTTCTTCACCGCCCTGATGCGCGGCCCGCCCATCGGCGCGATCCGGAACACCGCGTAGAGACGCTCGAGGACCGCGATCCAGTTCGACACGGTCTTGTGGCTGAACTGGAGGTCCTCCCGGAGGGCGTTGATCGACAGGGGCGAGCCGACGAGATCCGGCAGGCGGAGCATCAGGTGCTCGATCGAGCCGAGGTCGTGGACCCGCTCGAGCGATGCGATCTCGTCGCGCACGATGAAAGCGCGGTGCTCGCGCGACCAGCGCTTCGCCTCGACCTCCGAACCGCCGAAAAACGGCTCCGGAAACCCGCCGAGAGTGAGCAGGTCCCGAATGTCGTCCGGCCGGCTCGCGCCGATCTCCTTCGCCGAAAGCGGATGGAGCCGGAGCAGGTGGTAGCGCCCCTGGAGCGAATCCCCGCCGTAGCGGTACAGGTCGAGGCGCGCGCTCCCGGTCACCAGGATCTGCTGCTTTGGCGGACGGGTGTCGTACTGGCCTTTGAGGTAGCCGCGCCACGCCCGGTACTTGTGGATCTCGTCGAAGACCCACAACGGTCCCTTCGGCAGTTGACGCTTCAGGATACGCTCGCGATGCAGCGAGTCGTCCCAGTTCAGGTAGGCGGCCGCCGCGCCGCGCAGCCCCATGGCGAGCGTGGTTTTGCCGACCTGCCGCGGCCCGGCCACGAAGACCATCTTGCGGCGGAGGTCCCGTTCAACCTGGGGAGCGAGATAACGCCGGAGCGCCCGCATGCGGAGAATCTACTGCGTTTTTGACCCGCTGTCAAAATCACTCACGGCTGTTTTGCACACCCGTGGAAATCGCCCTCACAGATGCTCGTCGAGGCGCGTGAGCACCTCGAGCATGCGCTCGAGCACCATGTCGGGGGTCTCGAGACCGAAGTTGTGCAGCACCAGCTCCTTGGCGTACAGGCGCGCGAGGTAGCGCCGGCGGCGCGAGGCGGAGAGTCGCACCGACTCGTAGTCGGGATGGGCCGAGTTGACCTCGAGCCGCCCGGCTGAGGGGTCCCAGCGCGAGCGCCACGACTCCCCCGTCGCGCGCACGAACGCCGGCGGCGGGAAGGCGCGGCGCGCCGCCTCGGCCTCGACCAGCACCTCGGCCGTGGCGCCGACCGCCGGATCGTCCGGCGAGGCGCCGGTCTCCCGCGCCCGGACCGTGAGCGTGCCGCGCGCCGGGCGCGGGCCGGCTTCGATGCGCGCGACGCCCCCAGGCTCGACGCTGAGGGCGCCGACCTCGCCCGCGACTGTCCAGGACCATTCGAGCGGCCGGCCGACCACGAGGCCGGACGCGTCGGTCGGGATCGCCCGGACGCCGCGACGCCTGCCGACGGCGACCCGCACGGTGGACGGGCGCAGGGTGAGCGTCGCGACCGGTCCGCTGACGAGGGCCGGCGGCTCGGGGACCGGAGGCTCCGTCTCTCCCGAG
>Ga0247727_10002859_pt1 | contig 38951 bp, 35 predicted proteins | sample WisWelCaveWW1625_FD_202498 | JGI IMG/M metagenome (GOLD analysis project Ga0247727, IMG submission 202498) | Biofilm microbial communities from Wishing Well Cave, Virginia, United States - WW16-25 | ecosystem: Environmental > Aquatic > Deep subsurface > Groundwater > Cave microbial mat | place...
CTGAGTTTACCGACAAAATCCCCGATAATGCCCAGGTGATCCTCCTCCTCGAAGGGGATGAGGGGTTCAACAAGTGGAGTACCCGGATCGGCAAAGAACAAGCAGCTCAAGATCAACCTCTTCTCTACGTGACCATCAAAAAACTCGCCCCAGCCCATTCACGCATTGAGGAGCTTAGCCTTTCGGCTGGGTAACCTCCTTGACCCGCAAATCACCAACGATCTCAAACAGGCGCAAAGAGGTGGCGGACTCGCTCTTCGAGTCAGATCCCCGATTCATCGCCCGCATTGAGTCGTTACGGCGAAACTATCAGCGTGAAGGCGGTACTTCTTTTGACGACGTTCGTAAAGAGTTGCGCTTTCCGAAAAAGCAGCGGCGAAAAAAGTAGGGGTGTGGGCGGTGTAAGGGGATGGCGGGCCAGGGCAGGGAGGCTCTCTCCGCTCGCAGCCACAGAGCGCCGTTGACCGCTTTAAGCTTCGCCTCCTCTTGGCGCCGAAAACTTGCCACACCAGCGCTTCGCGAAGGTGTGGCTTCGAACATTCGTCGCCACTGCCTATGGCAGCCGTTGCAGCTCAGCAAGAGCGGTAACCCAACGGCGCTCTGATAACGCTCCGAGAGCCTCCCAGCCCTGGCCTTGTATGATGAAGAGCACACCTGCCAAGAGAGAGATGGGTGGGAAGATGAAGAAGTGGGTCCTGTCGCTGACCAGCCCGTCCAGTCCGGCCGCCTCACCAACTCGGCGGCGCGCACAAACGTGGCGCTCTTTATTCATCGCGCCGTGCGCCCTCTTACCCCGCCCGGTGTAGGGACCCCGCTGCGGGCGGACGGGCACCCAGGTCAGCGCCACCCGTCAAGTCACAACGGGCCAAATTGGAAGGAGAAGAGGGGAAAAGCAAGTTGGATCGTCTAGAAATAGCGGTGCCGGATCTTTCGCTAGAAGCCAGTCGCACGCAGAGACGCGTAATTCGCCTTCATACTCTCGCTACATCGGAAACAGGCGACATCACAACGGTCTTCAAAAACAGCCGCAGACGCTCTCGCTCTTGAGGGTCGATCGCCACGAACTCCAGCCCAAAATGGTTTCCGTTCGCCCACCGAACCTTCGCCAGTTCAATCACGATGTCTCGTTCATCGGCTGTGGCAAATAGCGAGAGCCCGAGTTCCATTCCAACCTGAAGAGCACTCTCCGAGATTACTTGGCAGCCGGTCGTAGAGAGGTTCTCCATGTAGGCCAATCCCCTAAATCCGTAGTCATCGCGAAAAAGCATGCGACCCAGGTGTGTAACGCGCCGTGCTCTGCGCAATTCTGCCTCAAGTACATTGCCTTTCATGCTCACCTCGTAACTGTTCGTCTAACGAAGGGCTCCCTGCTTTTATCGAACTCAACCATTACATGCGGCTTATGTTATGCAGCATAACTGCAGCACACACGTGTGTCGTGCCCCAGGTGTAGTAGCCCTTTTAGGGGGGAATGGCCTGAGCATTAAGATCTCGTCATGAGCGTAAGATATTGATAAACAAGCCCTGGCGCATAAACCGATAGCGTGGGATGGATGTGTCATTACTGCAGACTCTTATACGCCCCTTCTGGCAACTGGCATCTCGAAGAACTTGGGTCCTCGCAATTTTGAAACAGCTCAACCCACTACCGGCCAGACTCCCCTTCCCGAATACCTCTCGTGTGGTCCCGCGAGAACGTGCGGCTCTAGTTGAGAGAAACGCAACGTCGATTCCCTGCTGGACAGGCCACCGTCCATGAGTATAATGGGCACCGTGCACGGCAACCATGCAGACAACAACGGAACAGAACTCCGTGTTATATTTCACAGACGGCGAACGCGGCCACTCCCTCGACGGAGTGAAACCAAACCTGCCTCTACCATTTTCTCCGCTTGCCAAGCCGGATCCGCCGGTCCATTGATCCCCCGATGACCGCCATACACGCACATACCATCAAACAGGTTCTTGCCATAGCCGGCTCTGATTCTGGCGGCGGCGCGGGGATTCAGGCCGATATTAAAGCCTTGTCGGCCAACGGCGTATTTGCCATGTCGGCGATCACTGCCATCACTGCGCAGAATACGGAAGAGGTTACCGACGTCTTCGAGTTGCCGACTTCGATTATCGCGGCGCAAATCGATGCCGTATTCGACGACTTCGACGTCGCCGCGGTGAAGACTGGGATGTTGTCCTCGAAGGCAATCGTCGAGGTCGTCGCAAAACTCATAAAGCCTCAGAATGTCACGAATCTCGTGGTGGATCCGGTCATGATCTCGAAAACCGGCCACGCGCTGCTCAAGCCGGAGGCGATTGACGTCGTGAAGACACAGCTCTTCCCCTTGGCGCTGCTCGTCACGCCGAACATCCATGAAGCCCAGCAACTGTCCGGCATGGAGATCAGGACGCTCGCGGACGCTCGCCGCGCCGCCAAAGTCATTCACGGGTTCGGCTGCAAGCATGTGCTGATCAAGGGCGGTCATTTGCCGGCAGAACGAGCCACCGATCTGCTCTATGACGGCCGGTTCTTCCATGTGTTCAAGGGGGAATTCATCGATACCCCCCACACGCATGGTACCGGCTGCACGTTCGCCTCGGCTATCGCGGCACATCTCGCACGAGGCAAATCCATGAACGACGCCGTACAGTCAGCCAAGACCTATCTCACCGAGACCATTCGCCATAGCCTGGCAATCGGTCACGGAACCGGACCGACAAATCATTTCTATTTTCTGCAGGCTTAGCAGGATGCTGAAACAGCCCACCAGCAGCGTTCTCGCCTCGAAAGCATCCTCAACGTAGCCCAGAGGCTACGCCTCCGGTGCTTCCGTCGGCTGCGGCCTTGCTGGATGACCTGTTTGAGCATCCTGCGGGAGTATTCTCCTGTTGCGTCACACGCGCGGACCATCGAAATTCTTGCGCCCCGACATGATTTCCAGCATCCTGTTAAAAAGAGGATTCCATGAGTCGTGTCACCTGCCAGCCACTGACCTTTCTGATCACAGGATTTAGCTGGCTCCTGCTTTCCTCCCTGGTGGGATTGGCCATCCTGATTGGATTGGTCCATGGTACGCCGCTGCCCTCCTGGTTGAGATTGGTCCATGTGCATGCCGCCCTCATCGGTGGCATCCTACAACTCACGATCGGTGGGCTGTTTGCCTCCCTATCGGCCACCACCCAGAGCGACCGAACCCCCTCGAATTCTCATCTAGGACTCTTCGTAGCTCTGAACGCCGCCACAGTCGGGTTGCTCATAGGATTCGGAATCGGAAATATGACGATCGTCGGCGTAGCTGGGATTGTCGTGACTGGTGCGGTCGCCTCCATCGCCACGGTCGCCTGGCAATACTCGCGGCAAAGTCTCACTCAGCCGGCCAGCCCCTCCTGGTTGTATCGGTTCTCACTTATCGCCTTACTCGGGGGATTGGCGATTGGCGTCGCGATGGCCTTTCGATTCATTCCGGAACTTTATCCCCATGCGCGGCTTCTTCATCTGCATGTGATTCTGCTGGGTTTCGTCACAATGGCGATGGTCGGCGCCACGCATCGCCTCTTGCCGATTATCTTGAATGCCGAGCTATACAGCCCGCGACTCGCTCGCCTCGTGATGGTAGTGCTGCCCGCCGGCTTCACCACCTTGATCGGTGGGTTTATCACCTCGTCCCTACGTCTTGAATTCGCGATCGGAGGGCTGCTTGTCTTCTGCATCGGTCTCTACGCCTACAACCTGCTGCGCACCTGGGTGGGCTCCGGTCATCCGGGAAATGCCGCCTCCGATCACCTCCTGATTGCGACATTTTTCCTGGTCCTCATGATGATCATGGGCGTGCTCATCGCAGCCAACTTCCTCCCGCAACTGCCGGCGCTGCCGTTTGGATCGTTGCACCTCGCAGCCTATACCCATATGGCCTTGATCGGATTCATCTTTCAGACCGTCTTTGGGGCCTTGTCCCATGGCATTCCTGAGATACTGGTGACCAGCCGAATCGCGAGCCGAAAAAAACAAGGACCCTATCAAGATCAACTCGCAGCTATCATGAATCAGTGGCGAGCTGTTCAGCTGACTGGATTGAGCTTCGGGACGATGGGCTTCGGCGTACTCGCTGCGATGACCTGGAACTTCCCGCTCAGTTCACTCTCCATTCAGATCGCGACCTGGGTCACCGTCGGCCTGCTCCTTGGCAGCTTGACCCTCTTTACTGCCAAACTCGCCTGGGCTTTAGGAATTCGGCCTCCTGAATAAAGGTCTGTATCTCCACTCTCTCATGGAAGAAACCCTTACATTTTCTGATCGCCATGGTCACGGCATTGCCGCGATATTGACCACGCCTGACGGACCAACGACGCGTCTCGCCGTGCTATGCCATGGATTTCTCTCCGGCAAGGACAGTACGACCAACAGGACCTTGACACACCTCCTCAATGAACGGGGCCTGGCAACCTTTCGGTTCGACTTTTTCGGTCAAGGAGACAGTGACGGACCGTTTGACAAGATCACGACAACTCTGGCCGTGCAGCAAACTCATGCCGCACTGGATCTGGTGACCGCCAGGGGATATGACCGGATCGGGCTCGTCGGCTCAAGCTTTGGAGGGCTCGTCGCCATCCTCACGGCAGCCCAGCGTCGCGATATCGTCTGCTTGGCCCTCAAATGTCCTGTGGTGGACTTTGCAGAAGAGCTTCGCCTAACTTTCGGGCTAGAAGAGTTGGCACGGTGGCAATCCACGGGCACGATTCCGAACATCATGGGAGGGCCGGATCGGGTCCGTTTGCGGTATGACTTTTACGAAGACTGCCTCAGGCAGATCGCCTATGGGCCGGCTGAACAAATCACCGTGGCCACACTGATTGTCCAGGGTGAGAAGGACGAATGTGTCCCCCTCCATCAAAGCCGGCGATTGCATGACGCGCTGAGAGGTCCGAAGAGACTCGATCTACTGCCAAACGCCGATCACCAATTCACTCGGGGGGAAGATTTTCACCAGATGACCACAGCGATCAGTGATTGGCTCTTCACCCATCTTAATTCAGCCGTCCGCTGACCACCCAATGCCGATCATCCGGCACATCGACGATCAATCGGCTCAGATTCATCTCCGCCAACTGTGCCGCCACTTCATCTTCGGTGAACGATGCCAGCAGCGAATTGTAAAAGTCACGCCGCAAAATCTCCGGCTCCTTTGCCGCGTAGCGATCCACGATGGCCTGTGCCTCTTCGGGCGAGTCCGGTCTGAGCAGATCCATCACGAGCACAGGGGAACCTGGCTTGACCAGATGCCGCAGCCGATACCAAAACTGCAAGGGATTGGGCACATGATGCAACAGACTGTTGGAGACTGCGGCATCGACCGGTTCGACCAGCGAAACCGCCTGAAATCGCTCACAGCGGAAGGTGATACGCCCCGACAAGCCGGCCTGATGTACAGTTTCTTCAGCCAATCGCACCATCGGTTCTGACGCATCGACGCCGGTGATGCGACAACAGGGAAACGCCTGAGCGAAGCGGAGGGGAATATCGCCTGGGCCACAACCCAGGTCGAGCACGTGCCCCTCGGAAAAATCTGGAAAGTATTCGCGGAAGCGATTGACGAAGCCTTGATTCTCCTTTTCGAAATCCGCCCGTGCATAGACGAGCGCCTGCTCAGGATCGTCCATCAGCTCCGGTTCAAGTGTACGATCCATGGTCATTCAACATTCATCATTCAACATTGTTACCAGGCTTCACCACCACTTCGTCTCCCGGCCTCACCACCCCCTCACCCAGCACTTTTGCGTAGAGCCGACTCCATCCTGGGTTCTTTTTCTGGGACACGCGCTTGTAGTCTCTGTCCCGGAACCATTGGGCATTCTTATCGCAGGGAGACGTATAACTCATGATCTCTATTTGAACCTCTGGCCCGATCTGGAGCCGGTCCCCCGGTTTCAGCTTCTCCCACTCTAGCCCGGCCAGCGTCAGGTTCTCTCCGGAGGAACCGGCCTCGATCGGATGGCCCTCGTCCTGCAATCGCTCGATCAGCTCTTGCGAATAGAGGCAGACCGCGCGGTCGGGTCCGCCATGCACTGTAAGATTCCGTTGTCGGTCACCCTCGACTCCAGTTTTGGTAATGATGGCCTCCAGCACCGGACGTTTCGGCACACCTCCGTCTGACACATTAATCTGGTACACGTGGGAATAGGGTGGCCGTCCATTCTCGGTCATCAACTTACTCCTTCGCAGGATTCGGCCATCAACAATTCCAACGCCACCCAGCCCTCTTGTTCACGCCGTTGCGATACCAGGGCGTCGACCTTGGAGTACGCTTCGACAATCTCTTGCTCTTGATCGAGCAAAATCCCGGACAGCAAGCTAGCCCGCATTATTCATGACGGTTCGTCGCCCCCCACCCATCCCTCCCCCATAGTATGGGGGAGGGTTAGGGAAGTGGGTCGAGACCGGCATGCGGAGCCCAGGGGACTGGCTCCGCCATCTGCGGCGGTGCCTGTCCCGCTGCTCCTCGGACGGGGACAGGCGCCAAAAAGAAGGGCGCCAGTCCCAAACAGTACGTCGAGGGAGCGAGCGGCGAGCCTGCCCGCCGAAGGCCAGTCGCAGCAGCAAATCCGCGATTGCAGCAGAAGCGCTCAAGAATAATGCGGGCTAAAGTTGACGCACTCTCCCCCTTCCAGTATGGTCGGCGCTATGCTCCAAAAGCAGCCCGTGACGTCTGCAACGAAAACCCATTCGCTGACACGCCTGGTGGCGAAACTCGACCGCGTGATCGCCCTGGCCACCGCCTCTAGTTCCACCTTCACCCGCTGGCGTCTCATCCTGTTCATCGTCGGAGCGATCTGCACGGTAGCCCTCTATAAAATGGGGTGGCATCAAACCGGCAATGGGGCGCTCACTGTCTTCGTCGGCCTGTTCCTGATTGTGGCCGCCTATCATAACAGGCTCGAAAGTCGCGTGCACCGGCTTCGTCTTTGGAAGCAGATCAAGCTCGCGCACCTGGCACGTCTCCGGCTGGACTGGCATCAAATTCCCGCTCGTCAATCGAGCGCTCCTGAGCACCATCCGTATGCCAAAGACTTGGACCTGGTCGGCCCCCACTCGCTCCTCCATCTGCTCGACACCACCGTCTCCTCGCACGGACAGGCGCGGTTGGTGTCGTGGCTTCTTGAGCAGCCGCCGGGACCGGATCAGTGGCTCGTGCGCCGGCGCCTCGTGCAGGAACTCATTCCGCGATCGCTGTTTCGCGATCGGCTGGGGCTCGAAGCTCAGCTCATCGGCGAACAGGAAATCAACGGGCGACGACTGGAAGCCGTCCTGAATCATGCAGTCGGATTTCCGCATCTCACGACTGTCCTAGCGGTTCAGACCCTGCTCGCTGCCGTCACCATCGGGCTCGGGCTGAGTGCGCTGCTCGACTGGCTCCCGAATTATTGGATGTGGTCATTCGCGGCCTATGCTTTGCTCTATTTCAAGACCGATCAGGGCGAAGAGTTATTGGAACATGCGGTGGGCGTGCACTTCGAACTGGAGAAACTGGGAGCCGTGCTGGGGTTTGTCGAACGGCACGCCCGGCATAGCCGCTCGGCGCTCGCCGGCATGTGGGCGCCGCTGCTCGCACCAGGGGTGAATCCGCCCCAGCTCGTCCGACAAGCAGCCCGCACCCTGCACGCGATCAGCGTCAAAGCCCATCCGCTCATCCATCTAGCCGCCAACACGTTCTGCCCCTGGGATTTGTGGTTCACCTATCGGCTCCAACGGATTCAGGCTCAGGTGGCCACTCACCTGCCGACCTGGATGGATCGCCTGGCCGAGGTCGAGGCCGCCTCGGCGCTCGCCACGTTTGCTTCGCTCCATCCTTCGTATCGCTGGCCTGACCCACTCACCGCCGATCCCCTGCGTAACGGAGCCCCGGCTAGGCTTTCGGCCAAAGACCTCGCCCATCCGCTGATTCCGGAGACGCATCGGATCTCGAACGACCTTGCGCTCGAAACCGCGGGAACCGTGCTCTTGGTGACCGGGTCCAACATGTCGGGGAAAAGCACCTTCTTGCGAACCCTGGGCATCAATCTCTGTCTTGCCCAGGCAGGAGCCCCGGTCTGCGCCGGCCTTTTCGAATGGACCTGGGTGCGCCTCGCCACCTGTATCCGCGTGGATGACTCGCTTGAAGCGGGCCTGTCTTTTTTCTATGCCGAAGTGAAACGCTTGAAAACCCTGCTCGACGCGACGACGGATCGATCCAGATCACCGGTGCTCTTCCTGATCGATGAAATCTTCAAGGGAACCAACAATCGTGAACGGTTGATCGGGAGCCGGTCCTTCATTACCGCTCTCTCGCAAGGCAACGGCTTCGGCTTGGTGACTACTCACGATCTGGAATTGACCGATCTCGACAAGACAGTGCCCGGATTGCGGAACACCCACTTTCAGGAAACGGTGGCAGCCGGCGCGCTGCAATTCGACTACAAGCTAAGACCCGGCCCCTGCCCAACCACCAACGCCTTGCGCATCATGGAATTGGAAGGGTTGCCGGTGCCTCCACCTCAGGCCTGACCTGTGCAGTCTTTTTATTCCGTTCTTGCTGTGCTATGACTCTGCGCACGATTCAGGTACATACACCGGCTTGAGGACCGCCATGACCCTCCAACCTTGGATCACCTGCCTGCAAAGCGGAATACTGATCCATCATCTCGAAGCTCGCTACCCCGAACAGGCATCGAAAATAGATCTCCAACGGGTTATGGGGGCAGCCGAATCGTTCCAAGAAATTCAGGATGCCCGTGCGTTCCTGACCGACACAAGCAATTGGATTCCATATTCGGTTTTCCGTGAGTTGGTCAAGAGCTGCGAGTTGGCTACGGGCCAGAAGGACTTTACCTATCAGGCCGCTTTGGCCTACTACGAAACCGTCAAAACCCAATCTCCAACCCTCATCGAGACGATCGCCATTCTATTGAACGACGTGGAATCGGTGTTTCGCTCCGTCGGCGACTGGGCCTCCGCCTATACCAATTATCTCCAACTCCAATCCTTTGTCTGTCCGGATGAAGCACAGACCTTGCACATTCTGTCCCGAAACTTGCCGCCGGTCGATCCTGGGCTTGGAAATATGCGTCTGGTGCAAGGCAATCTCGAAGGCATTGCGAAACTGGATCCCTCCGTCGAAACCGCCGCCTGCGAGGAGGCCTACTCACAGCTCCGCTTAGAAACCCTGGTCAATGAGTTCGGCGACGCCTACGTCATGACCACGAAGAACGATCGGTTCACTGTCACCCGCCGATCGACGGGCGAAGTCGTGCTCATGGGACGAACGATTCGTCTCGTTCATACGCTGATCCCCATCAAAGCCGATCCTATTCCCGCTGCGCATGGCTCCGACGAACAACTTGTCGCCACACTTGAGCAGCAGGACCATCTCTCGGTCTGGACGGCTGGAGAGCCGGTCCGAAGATCCAAGACACACTTTCCCAAGCAGGACGATCACTGCACCGCTATCCGCATCGAGCGCGGCGGTACCCTCTCGGCTGGATCACTCAGCACCACGATCAAGGCCGGCTCGATATACAACGCGCCTTATACACATTATCGCCTGCGTTGGACGAATCGCCCTCCACACGCGAACACCGCCGCTGCCGCCGGCCGCTCGCAACTCTTGACGGACCGCCGCGCCTTCGCACACCAACTTTTTATCCATTTGAAAAATCTACAGGCGACGCATCGGCACATGCTCACCATGTTTCTCCGCAATGTAGAACTGGCGCAGGAGAATATCCAACTGAAGCAGGAGCTGTCTGCGCAGCAAGAAACCGGCGGCCTCATCGGCAAGAGCGCTCCACTTCTAGATCTTCTTTCACTGATCAGAACCATTGCTCCCTCAGACACAACCGTTTTGCTGACCGGAGAAACAGGGACAGGGAAGGAACTCGCCGCCCGTCTGATTCATCAACTGAGCCGACGCAAGGACCGACGCTTCGTGGCCGTGAATTGTGGAGCACTACCTGAAACGCTCTCGGAAAGTGAGTTGTTCGGTCACGAGAAAGGGTCGTTCACCGGCGCGGTATCCCAGAAGAAAGGGAGATTCGAGCTCGCCGAGGGGGGCACACTGTTCCTCGACGAAATCGGGGACATTTCGCCCGCGGTGCAGGTGAAATTGCTACGAGTTCTTCAAGAACGAGAGTTTCAGCGCGTCGGAGGAACGAGCGATCTTAAGGCGAACATCCGGCTGATCGCAGCCAGCAATCGGGACCTCTTGGCGATGATGGAGCAGAACCAATTTCGACAAGACCTGTTCTATCGTTTGAATGTCATTCAGCTCTATGTCCCGGCCTTGCGGGAACGTCCGGAGGATATTGTTGAACTCGCCCAGCATTTCGTCCAGCGATTCGCCGAGAAAACCGGAAAATCCATCGCAGGCTTGACGCCGGACGCACTGCAGCTCTGTCTGTCTTATAAATGGCCAGGCAACATCCGTGAGTTGGAGAATGTCATGGAGCGCGCCGTGACCTTGGCGCCGGAAGGTAAGAAGTGGATTACTACTGACCTGCTCCCGAACAATCTACGTTCAACCACGGAATCGGCACCCTCGCTCGATCTTGCCGAGTTGGTGGACCATGTTGACTGGAGTGCATTGCTTAAAACCCTAGAGACGCGAGGATCGCTCACCGGGCTCTTGAACTACCTCGAATGGTCCATCACGCGCCGCGCCATCGCCGAGTATGGCGGCAACAAAAGCCACGCCGCCAAGATTTTGGGACGTACCTATCGTTGGTTGCGAAAACTCGAAAGCGAGATGACAAACAGAGAGTCACCGACTCCTCGGTCCGCACCGGACTCCTGACACATCCTCACGTTACACCTTCCAAACGAATCCACTCTTCTCAGTCCAGTATGAACACGAGTTCAGTCTCCATGAACCGGTATTCATAATCTTGGTTGAAGCGGCTCTAAGTAACCTTTCCATTGTCCGCCCTCAAACTTCAGCCACTTCCCTTCCCAACACCGCATTATCCCGCGAACTTAGATCAACGAAGCCATTGAGCCGCCAGGGAATGCTGAGCGCGATCAAGTGTGGCACGCGATTTGACATTCTTCCGGCAATAACGAGTCTATGACCCACGAGTGGAAGGAGGGTGTCATGATCCAGCCAAATGAAATCCAGGAGACGTACCTTCGAGCTGCCACGGACTTTTGGAATTGCAAGTCGATGCGGAAGCTGCGCTCCGGCAGGCTCCCAAAAGATGACCTCTACGACTTTATCAGTAACGTCTTTCGAACCCATTTCAATTCCCCACACATTCTGGCCTTCCTTTTCTCGTCGTTGCCCTCTCACACGTCGGGGCTGCTCAGAGACAATTTGCTTGAAGAGCTTGGGCTGACGTCTGGCGGCCCTGCTCACCCACCCCTTCTCGTGGACTTGGCTAAAGGCGCAGGGTTCACGGAGGTCGAAGTTTCCAAGCTTGTGAGCGAGTCTCAAGACCAGATTAGACAGTTCTGTTCGACACTCCTGCCGTTCCCAACGTTACGGGATCTCATCTTGTCCGTGCTATTGGAAACTGAAGCGTTCGAGTTCCTGTTATCCAGATATGCAGCCTCTATTGGAGCCACGCTGCACGAGCGGTACGGGCTGACCAGGCAGGCTGTTCGATGGTTTGATCTCCATGCAGAAGCGGATATTCGCCATGCCGAAGAAGGGATCCGAGTGATCACCGACTTCCTAGCCTTTTACCGGATCGACAAAGACGAATTCGAGAAGATTCGCCGAGCTACGTTCCAGACCAACGTGTTCCACAGGCGGTACTTTCCTGGTGCGCTCAGCACAACGCGCACGCCCGAACTTGATCGGATACCGGTATGAAGCTCATGACCATCGGCATCTACCAACTCTGTATTCCATTCACGCAGGCGTTTCGCCATGCACGATGCCTCCGGCACGCGAGTGACGCCGTTATCGTTCGACTGGAAGACCGCGAAGGCGTGCGTGGTTATGGCGAAGGGCTCGCGAGGCCTTACGTGACCGGGGAGCATGTCTCTTCCATGATTGGATTTATCAGGACCCGCCTCGCTCCAAGCTTGTTCGCGTTGGAATTCGATGCTCAATGTGATCCCTTCGAATGGGTGAAACGAATATCGGTGAAGTGGGCTGACGACCATCGTGTGCAAACAGGCATCCCCCCCTGGCATGCGGCGTTTTGCGCCGTGGAGTTGGCGCTATTGGACTGGGCTCTTCGTCGTGATGACAGATCCTTAACCGATTACCTGATTCCGGAGAGGACCCGGGTGACATATAGCGGGGTCATTTCCGCTGAATCGCCGGAGGACGCCGCTTCCCTTGCCAGACGCTTCGTTACGTACGGCATCACCCACCTCAAGGTCAAGATCGGCGTCGATGACGACAAAGCGCGGCTAGAAGCGATTCGGGACGCGGTCGGTCCATCGTGCGAACTTCGAGCGGACGCGAATGGAGCATGGACGGCAGGACAGGCCGTGAGGGAGTTGACCAGGCTTCAACCTTACCGGTTGGCCTGTATTGAGCAGCCTGTGGCCGGCGACGATGTCGACGGGCTGATTCGTGTCAAACAGGAATGTGGGATATCGGTGATGGCTGATGAATCCCTTGTGACACGGGACCAAGCCATGAACCTAGCCGCCAGGAAGGCTTGTGATCTGTTCAATGTTCGGATCTCGAAGTGCGGGGGAATTGTTCGCTCCTTGGACATCGCCGCGATTGCTCGATCTCATGGGATAAGAGTGCAGGTCGGTGCCCTGGTTGGCGAAACTGCCATTTTGTCTGCGGCGGGCCGGCACCTGGCGGCCTCTCTGCCCGACGTCGCCTATGCCGAGGGGTCCTTCGGAACCAAACTCCTCTCGGAAGACATCGCCAGGGAAGATCTCGCGTTCGGGTTCGGCAGAGAGGCGCCCGTACTCAATGGGAAGGGCTTGGGCGTGACAGTGCAGTAACACACACTGGACCGCTTCGCCGTCCAAAAGATTATCTTGAACCGGTAGGTGCCCGATGTTCGCGAAATATGCACTGGCGTTCCTTGGTCAGCGGCTTTGGCGCCAATTTGAACCATTGACGGTCAGCCCGCGGGCAACTCAGGAACAATGGCTCATGTCTATGCTCCACCGGAACCAGGACACAATGTTCGGGCGCGCTCACAGCTTCGCCGAAGTCCGTTCGTTGGAGGATTACCGCACCTCAGTCCCTTGGGGTGATTATGAGTCCATTCGTCCCTATGTTCAGGCGATCCTAGAGGGGAAGGAGCACGTCTTAACCGCCGAGGCTCCGTTCATGTTCAACCTGACCAGCGGCACGACCGACAAACCAAAACTGATCCCCGTCACAAGATATGCCGCGGGCATGAACGCCCGTTTGACCACACTCTGGCTGTATCGAACCCTGGTCGATCATCCACATGTCCTTGGTCGCACCTTCCTCTTTCTGGCCAGTCCCCCAGTGGAAGGGTACACGCCGGGCGGTCTTCCTTATGGGTCGGCGAGCGGCCTCGCACTGACAACCATTCCCTGGCTGCTCAAGCGACAGCACGCAATCTCTGATGCGGTCCTGGACATCAAAGACTACGAAACCAAGTACTATCTCACCATGCGTTTGGCGCTGGAACACCACCTGTCGTTTATCATAACCCCCAACCCCAGCACATTGATCCGGCTAGCAGAGACCGCCGATACACGAAAAGAGGAGATCATCCGAGACATCCGGGACGGGACTCTGTCCCGCAGCCTGGATCTGTGTGCCAACATTCGGGAAAGCTTGAAGGGCTGCCTCCGGCCAAACCCCCGACGGGCGCATGAGCTGGCCCGCTACGCTGAGCAGCACACAATACTACGCCCGCGCGACTACTGGCCTGATTTACAAGTAATCGGCTGCTGGAAAGCTGGAACCCTCGGGGTCCAGCTCACAAAGCTGGATCAGTGGTTCAGCCCAGGCACGCCGATTCGAGACTTAGGGTACTTGGCGAGCGAAGCGCACAGCTCGCTTCCGATCAGCGATAGTGGAGCGGAAGGCCTGCTTGCCATTCACACTAATTTCTACGAATTCATCCGCGAGGGGGATCGAGACAAGGCCAATCCTCGCGTCTTGACCTGCGACGAGCTTCGGACGGGCGAGAGCTACTACATCCTCCTGACCACAGCAGGGGGTCTATATAGGTATGACATCAACGATGTCATTCGGGTCACCGGTTACTACCGCAACACACCGGTGATTGAGTTTCTCCGGAAGGGTCGCGACATGGCGAACCTGACCGGCGAAAAGGTGCATGTGACACAGGTGATCCAGGCCGTGCAGCAGGCGCAAGATGATACTCAGATCTGTCTACGCCACTTCCGCGCGGTGGCCGATGCAATTCAGTGCCGGTATGAGTTTATGGTCGAATTCGAGGAGACCTGCCCGAGCACAGAGAGGATTTCAGTCTTTCTTGATCGGCTTGACACGGTTCTCGGCCAGGTGAACGTCGAATATTTCCAAAAGCGTCGTTCAAGAAGATTGGGGCCGCCATGCCTGCACGTGATGAAACAAGGCTGGTTTGAGCGGACCGTGCGAGAAAGACTCCAACAAGGTGCCCGGGACGCTCAACTGAAACTCAGCCTCCTAGCCGAGACGAAAGAGGGCACGGAAGACATTCTCTTGACAATCGAACGGTGAGTCCGACGGATTTCATGGAGTTTGCACCATGCGGAAGCGCAGACCGAGCGCCACTGCCCATGTCATCGCGTGCAGTACTGTCTTCCTTTCACACGAGCCGCGATATGCGCACCTCGTCCACGCTCTGACTGTAGAGACCAGCATCTGGTTTATGCGAGCTTGGTCACCCGTTTCACGGCGACTCATCGGCCTGATGGAGCAGCACTGGTTTCGGGCGGTGGTGGCCGCGCTGGAACGCGCGATGGTTCCCGGCATTATGCTTCATTACCTCCTGCGTAAGCGTTGGATCGAAGACCGCGTGCGAGCCTGCTTGGCCGAGGGCGTGGACCAGATCGTCATCCTGGGCGCCGGGTTCGACACTTTGGCGTTGAGGCTTCATCGTGAGTTTCCGCACGTACGCTTCTTCGAGATGGACCATCCGGCCACTCAACAGGTGAAGAGAAGGGCCTCGGAGAGTCGGAGCATGCTCGGCGCAAACATCCACTTTATTGCTGCGAACCTCACCCAAGAGAGTTGGGAGAGAGCCCTTTTGTCCCAATCAGATTTTCTCGACCAAGCCAACACGCTGGTCATCGCGGAAGCGGTTCTGATGTACCTTCAACCCAACGATCTGGATGCCATCTTCAAGTTCCTGCGCGAGCACACGGATCAGCATTCCCGGTTCCTGTTCACGTTCATGGAGCCCACGGACGACGGCAAAATCTCCTTCCGCAATGCGACGCGCCTCCTCGATTCCTGGCTACGGTGGCGAGGGGAACCGTTCACATGGGGTGTGAGGCGAGAAGCATTGTCGAGCTATCTCCACGAGCGCGGTTTCTCGCTTCAGCAACTAGCCACACCCGAAACATTTCGCCGGCAGTACTGCAGCCCCACGCTCTCAGCCATTCCACTGGCAGTAGGCGAATATGTCTGCCTAGCCGAACGATCGGATTCCTCAACCAGCTCAATGCGTTTTCCAAAGTACGTCTGCGTAGAGCAGTCCGCTTTTCCTAATACCACCCCGTTGTGTCTTCCACACACTGTGAACAGCAGTTCCATCGCTATGAATCACCGTTCATGACTTTGCGTTTGCCGGATCGGATCAGGGTTTCCTTCTTATTCACTCTTCCGCACATGACCCTCCCGATAAGTCTCCATCAGTGGCCAACTTACGGAGAATCCGCACAACCGGCATCACCGCATCTCGATCACGTCCTCTGCTGGCACGCGAGTTGATCTACTCCTCTTCGGTCAGTGACGCGATCCAGAACGTCATTGGCGGCGGTTCCGTCGCCAGACTCGCAAGGGATAGGGAGCATGAATAAACTCGCCGAATTTGTCCTCAGACATCGCAGAATGGTGCTTGTTTTCTGGGCGCTTGCGGTTTGCATCAGCGGCTACTTTTCGCTCCATCTTCAGGACGTCCTGCGCGGAAGCAGCGACATCATTCGCGACAGCCCGTCGGACAAGGTCACCCAGATTCTCAACGCAAAATTCGGCAGTGGCTCTGCCTATCCGTTCCCGGCGGTGCTGGAAAGCCGGGATGTGCCGGTGGGCGATCCCCGTTTTGCCGAAGCCGCGCGCTCGTTCGAGGTAGCCCTCATTAAGGACGCTGGGGTTCGGCATGTCCGGAGTTTCTGGAATTCCGGTGTGCCCGAACTTCTCGGCAGGAACGGAACAAGCGCGCTGTTTCTCGTCACGCCGTACGCGGAAGATTTTGCAGAAGCGGAAAATCTGACGGACCGAATCCGGAGGAGCGCACGAAGCGCGATTACAGACCCTGATTTCAGCGAAAAAGTCACCGGCACAGTGGCCATGCTTCATGACCTGAACAGAAACTCGGCCTCCGACCTGCTGAACGCGGAGAGCATCGGAATTCCGGTGATGCTTGCCATACTGCTCATCGTCTTCGGCGCCCCTCTGGCGGCCTGTTTGCCGATCCTTCTGGCAGTCATATCGGTGACGGTGAGCATGGCGGGACTCTATGGCCTCAGTTACTGGGTGCCCGTGAATGTCTTTGCCCAGAATGCCGTATCGATGATCGGCCTCGGCGTCGGGGTCGACTACGCGCTCTTCCTCTTGAGCCGCTTCCGGCAGGAACTGAACCGCGGCGCACCCGCCGCCACGGCAGCGATCAATGCGTCGGGCGGGTTGGGGCGGGCCCTCATTTTTTCAGGCCTGACGGTCGCGATTGGTTTCCTGTCGCTTTTTCTCGTCAATGCACGGTTTCTACACGTCCTGGCTTTGGGTGGCGTGATGGTCATCGTTGTGGCTCTGGCAGCCACCCTGACCCTCTTGCCGGTCCTGCTTTCCTATTTTGGCGGGCAGGTGAACTGGCCGCGGAGACCTGGAAGTCAAGCACGGGCGGGAAAACACTTCGGCCAATGGTGGGGAAATTGGGCGCGCTCCATCATGCGGCGACCATGGTTCCATGTCATTCCTGCCTTCATCGTGTTGGCCATATTCATTGTGCCGGTTTCCGGCTTAAAGGTCTGGAACGTCGGCGCAAGGGACCTGGACGCGCAGATGGAAGCGCGCCAGGGCTTCGAACTGCTCGAGCGCAATTTTGCTGCGGGATGGATGGGTCCCGTGGTTCTGGTCGTGCAAAGTGGGAATTCAGATCTCCTGCATCTGGAAAACCAGGAAGCAGTACTTGCCTTGGCAGCAAAGCTCGGCGCCGACAGGAGAGTCCAGTCCGTAAAAGGTTACCCGGGGTTGCTGGACGCTGCAGGAGCGCTACGCCGAAATATTCACACGCAGGTCGATCTGCCGGAACCTCTAAGGCCACTCGCGAAGGACGCGTTGAGCGCCGACGGAAAGACAGGCCTGATCATCCTGGTTACGAAGCAACCGCCTGAAAGCGAAGACGTGAAGGGTCTGGTGGCCGAGCTCAGGAAGGACGCGTGGAAGGAACTCAGCGGCACCGGAATCAGCGTCCAGGTGGGCGGCGCAACCGCCATGGTAGCGGATTTTGATGAGGAGATGCTTGGCAGTCTCTTGCGAGTGATTCCCGTGGTGCTCGCGTTGACCTTCGTAGCGCTGCTGATTCTCTTCAGGTCCCTGCTCATTCCGCTCAAGGCGATCGCGTTGAACCTGCTGTCAGTCCTGGCCGCTTACGGGTTCCTGGTCTACGTGTTTCAGGATGGAATCGGTGCCGGTCTGATCGGCTTGGATCCGCCCGGCGGGCTGAATTCTTTCGTTGTGCTCATGCTTTTCACCATCCTGTTCGGGCTGTCCATGGACTATGAGGTTTTCCTTCTAACCCATATCGGAGAGGAGTATCGGATGAACGCGGATAATGCCGCCTCGGTTGCGGCGGGCCTGCAGCGAACCGCGGGGCTGATCACCAGCGCCGCATTCATCATGGTCTGCCTTTTCGCTTCCTTCGGATTCACACGGCTGACGGCGACAAGGCAATTCGGACTGGGCCTGGCCTTTGCCGTTTTCCTTGATGCCACATTGATCCGGATCCTCCTCGTACCGGCTCTCATGGAGCTTTTCGGACCGGCCAACTGGTGGGCCCCTGCCTGGCTGAAAAAGATGCTGTGAAGCAGCGCAAGGCCGCGAGGCGCCCTGCGCATTCTTGAGGAGGGAGGAGGGTCATGAACGATATCAGAGCGATTCATCCATCATGGTGGGATCGTTTTCACTTCATCCTGCTGGCGCCCCGCAGCCTGCTCCTGGTACTGATCTGTCTCAGCTATCGCAATTTCATCTGGGGGATGGGGCTGCTGCCGCCGCGTTACATGGCCTGGACGGCTCGCATCAGAGCCCGTCGCGCGTTTTTTTCACGCCGCACGCAAGGTGCCCGCCTATACCCAACCCGTTGTGTCCTCCACACACTGTGAACAGCGGTTCTATCGCTATGAATCACCGTTCATGACTTTGCGTTTGCCGGGTCAGATCAGGGTTTCCTTCTTATTCACTCTTCCGCAATGACGTTCCCGATAAGTCTCCATCAGTGGCCAACTTACGGAGAATCCGCACAACCGGCATCACCGCATCGCTGCCATACTTTCTGCTGGCACGCGAATTGATCTACCTCTTCAGCGTCAGTAGGAGATCCAGAAGGTTATTACCTATAAACACAGAAGGAGGTGGACCATGAAACAGCTATCGTTTTGGCTCCCACTTAGTTTGGTTGCCCTGCTCTCCCAAGGCTGCGGTGTGTACCTTGCTGCGACCCAGCCCCAGCAAGTAGACGTGGATGCCTTGGCGTCAGGAGGGGTACCTCGAGATATGGTGATCGCTAGACTTGGAGCGCCTACTTCGTCAGTGAAAAACGAGGATGGAACACGAACAGAGATCTACGAGTTCTATGGAGGATCCGCAGCAGGCTGGAAATTTGGTCGGGCAGCATTCCACGCCGCTGCAGACCTCTTCACGTTCGCCTTGTGGGAAGTTGTCGCGACGCCGACCGAGATGGCCGTCAAAGGTGAAAAGCGGACAGCCCGTGCGGAGTTCGATAAGAACGACGCCCTAAAAGAATTCAGAGTGCTTGGTGCCGACGCCAAATGAACAAAATAGGAGGCAAAAAGGTTCCTTTTGAGGGAGAGGACTAAAGACTGTGGAACCTGGAACCATGCAATGCTAGCGAACGTTCTTATCGCGGGTGGGGAGCGATGAGGAACTGGCACAGAGAATTTTACCTTCGGTGGATCGAACGGGTTGAAGCCTGGGCCTTGAGAAGTTCGCGCCGGTTTCGCTGGGCTCTCCAGCTGCTGAACGAAGAGCAGGCCATGAAGCTGGGACGGTGGCGGGCGGAAGCTGCAGCATGGCGAGCCTGGCGGAGGGTGCCTGCCTACCGTGACTTCCTGATTCGGCACGGACTGACGTCTCCCCACGTGTCCTTTGAACGACTACCCGTGATGAGCAAGGAACAGTACGTCCGGCGGTACCCTACTGAGGATCGGTGCATCGGCGGCACCTACTTCACTCCGGGCGTCACGATTGACGAGTCTTCAGGTTCGACAGGCATGCCATACAACTGGGTCCGAGGGATCGAAGAGCGGCAGCGGGTACATCGGACCATCGCTCGCCTGATCGAGTGGTCATTGGGGACACAGCCCAGAATCGCGATCAATGCGTTCAGCATGGGCGCCTGGGCGACGGGGGTGAATATGGGCGAGGCGCTGGAGCAGCAGGGCGTGGTGAAGTCCACTGGACCGGATTTGGAGAAAATTCTCCACACGCTGGAATTCTTCGGTCCTCAGATCGAATACCTTATCTGCGGTTATCCGCCCTTTCTCAAGCTACTGCTCGATACCATGCTCCAGCGCCGGATGCCGCTCAACCGGTACGAGATCCATGCACTGTTGGGAGGCGAAGGGATGAGCGAGGAGTTGCGGCGCTATCTCCTCCGTTATTTCCGTTCCTGTTATAGTGGCTACGGTGCCTCCGATTTGGAGATGGGCGTTGCGGTCGAAACGCCGGAGGCTATCCGCATCCGCAGCCTCTTGCACGCTCATCCCACCCTTAGGGCCTCGCTTCTGAGCGGTGATCACCGGGTTCCCATGGTATTCCAGTACAACCCGATGACCCACTACCTGGAAATCACCACCGAGAATGAGTTGATCGTCACGCTCACCGACTCCAAGGTCCTCTCCCCGCGTATTCGCTACAACATCAGGGACGAGGCCGTGCTCTTCACGCGTACCGAGTTGCTAGGGCGGTTGAGCGACCTGGGATATCCAATTAAGCCGAGCCGGGACGCAGTCTTATCCTTTCCCTATGTGATGGTCTTTGGACGCTGTGACCAGACCATCAGCATTATGGGCGCCAATATCTACCCGCAAGACGTCGAACGAGCGGTCTTCGCACAACCCGAATTGGCCGGCCTTCTTGCGTCATTCATGCTGAGCGTCGAAGATTCCTGCAACGGGGCCGTTCATCCGCGAGTGAACATCGAGTGCGCCTGTGCCACGCCCCCAGCCCTGCCGGTTGCCGTGTTGGCCGACAGAATTGGATTCAAGCTCCAAGAAATTAATTCCGACTTCAGCAACGCGACAAAGGAATATCCGGACCCGCTGCGGCTGGAACTGCATCTGTATGGGTTCGGTAAAGGTCCGTTCGCTGACCGCAGCCGACTCATCAAGAACCGCTATCTCGTGGGAACACGGCCATGAAACGGACAGAACTCCATTTACCGGTTTTTGGATCGGCTTCGTTCGTGGTGCTCGCTCTGCTCGGAGCGTGCTCGATGATCAAGCCCGAGCTACCGTCCATCGCGGCCGGTCGCGAGTACTTCCATCATCGCGCCATAGGGTCCCCCTACAGCACGGGGATTCCGTATGCCTTATGGTTGGCGGCCATGGAACGCTATCCCGACGACCTCGGTCGAAATTGGGACGAATTCAGGGAGAAGTTCGGCCTGCTCAAGGAGGACGATAATCCCAGCGGCTTGCCGGTTGGCTTCGTCCTCGAAGACGACCGACTGAGCGGGACCAAGTTCCTGATGACCACCTGCGCGCTCTGCCATACAGCAAGGATCGGCGATCAGAGGATTGAGGGGTTGGGTGCGCGAGACCTGCGACTCAATGCGCTCAATAACACGGTCATGGGGCTCGCGGGGCGTCACGACTTCACGCCGAAAACCCTGGTAGGGGCCGCCGAAGAGGTTGCTCGACGCGGCAATATACCTTGGGGTTGGCGTGCCAGGCTGGTGACGAAAGTAGCGGTGAAACGGTTACAGCAACGAGCCTCACGCCACGTTGAAATGGACGCGAGTCCTGGCCGTAGTGCTCCGCTCGAATTTACAAAGGCGGTTGTTCAGGTACCGATCGAGCCTCCCTTCGGCTATGTCCGATTTCATCCGGTGTGGACCTACAGCAAACGGCAGTCATTCGGTTCGGATGGTGTCATGACAGGCGATCTAGCGCTGGCGGCAGCGTCGGTTGAGTTCAACAAGGGCATGTCACCGTATGACATCGTGCGACACCGGGCGCGCTTCGACAGCATTTATGAGTACCTCACCACAATCCAGCCGCCTCCCTATCCTGGTCAGGTGGCCCCGATCCTGGCTGACCGCGGCCATATGCTTTTCCTTCAACAGTGTGCAGGTTGTCACGGCACCTACGGTCCCGGCACGTCCATCCGATATCAGGAACGCACCGTCCCGCTTTCTGAAATCGGGACCGATCCGGATCGCTTGCGGGCTATCACACCGGAGTTGGTCGCGGCCTTCAATCGAACTCCACTCGGGAAACATGCGCCGATGAAGCCAACTGATGGCTATATAGCTAGGCCACTCGATGGCATCTGGTGCAGAGGCCCCTACCTGCACAACGGCGCGGTGCCGACTCTCAATGACCTTCTGCGACCTGCTCGGGATCGACCGGTTAAATTTTATGTCGGTGGCCACACGGGCTACGACCTCGATCGGCTCGGGCTCTCGTATGAGGAGGAGCTCTTGCCAGATGGCAGGCGCGCGGCACGACGCGCTTCGCCGCTACAGTTCGAGTTCGACATCACGGCACTCGGCAACAGCAATCTCGGGCACGAGTTCGGTACGGACTTGTCGGCTGAGGACCGCAAGGCGTTGCTCGAGTACTTGAAACGGCTCTGAACAGGAACTCGCGCCAGGGAGTCGTTCGATGCTCACCATCCAACCCGTACAGTCTCCGCGCGACAGACAAGAATTCGTCGGTCTTGCGCGCGCCCTCTACCCCCCTGAGTCACCGTGGGTGCGCCCGCTGGATAGTGTTGTGCTTGGATACCTCGACCCCCAACGCAATCCTTTGTACCGCGATGGAGAGGGCCGTGCGTTTGTCGTCAAACGAGGGACGCAGGCGGTTGGGCGGATCGGGGCGCATGTGTGGCGGCGCCATCACCGCCTGCACGCGGAGCGAGTCGGATATTTCGGATTGTTCGAATGCGCCGATGATCCCGAGGCGGCTCTCCGGTTGTTCGAAGCGGCAGCGGACTTTGCGCAATGCCACGGCTCCGAGGTCTTGCGTGGGCCGTTCAACATGACCGCCACACAAGAAATGGGAGTGGTCACGAAGGGATTTGACGAAGTCCCCGCTCTCGATATGGTCTACACGCCTGCCTGGTACCATGGCCTCCTGGAGAAAGCTGGACTGCGCTCGTGCTTCCGCATGCAGACATGGCGAAACGACGACATCACCGCGCTCGAACCCGATACTTTGCAGGAGGCACGACATCGGCAGCTCATCACGCTCGGGGTCCGTATTCGCCCTATCAACTCGTGGAGCCGCCGTGCCGACCTGGAGCATGTCCGCGAACTCGTCAACGCCGCGTTTCTCGGCAACTGGAATTTTGTTCCGATCACCCGCGAGGAGTGGGAACTTCAGACCGGGCCCCTTGTCCCGATTCTTGATCCAGCGTTGATCCTGCTCGCCGAAGTGCAAGGCGTGCCGATCGGAGTGACCTTTGCGGTACCGGACTTCAACCATGTCCTCCGCCGGTTACGGGGAAGTCTCCTCCATCCGGCAGCGGTTTCACTGCTCCGTGGCGCATCGCTCAAAGCAGCCGTCGTCATCCTGTTCGCAGTCCATAAGCAGTACCAGGGGCTTGGCGTTAGTCGGCTCCTGAACGCGGAGCTCGTGCGTGCGCTTGGACGACGCGGATACCGGAGCCTGGCGATCACCTGGATCGGGACCGACAATGCGGCCAGTCGTGCTCAGGCGCACGCGCTCAACATGCGTCCCATACACGATCTGACAATGTATGAGCGATTGCTGTAACTATGGATCCCCTCTTGGCCCATATTCTTGATGCAGCGGGCCGAGCTCCATCGGCTCACAATACGCAGCCTTGGCTGCTGCGTTGGCTCGGCGCTGTGCTAGAAGTACGAGTCAATCGTGGACGATGCCTCCCTGCCGCCGATCCGTCCTACGTCGACATCCTCCACTCGCTAGGCGCGATGTTGGAGAACGTCCTGCTGACCCTCGCTCACTTGGGCTACACACCTTCGTATAGGGTTGCCGAAAACATGGATTTCGATTCGCCCATGGCGTTGGTTTGGTGGCGCAAGTCGAAGGAGGCGCCTCCTGATCCGGCGTTGTATCGCATGATCCCCATCCGATGCACTTCGCGCCTGCGCTACTTTCCAGAACCTGTCGAGCCGGCGGCCTTGGATGCTCTTCGCGCGGCGGTCGGTCCACTATGCGCGCTGCACTTCCTGACCAATGCCGAAGCCATCAGTGAGGTGCGCGCACTCGTGGCAGAAGCGACCGCGGAATTGCTGACAGAGAGGCACACCGCGATGGAACTACGCGAGTGGATTCGCTTCTCGTCGCATGACCGACGGTGGTATCGGGATGGCCTGACGGCGGCTTGTCTAGGGTGGAAACCTTGGGAAGCGGCCGCGGCCAAGTTGATGCTTTCACCAGCGGTGCTCCGATTCCTCACCCGATGGGGATTGCACCACACTCTTTGTGCGAACGTGGATCAGCAGGCACCGCCCGCACCTGCCCTCTGTCTCCTAATGGTCGAGACGGAAAGCTGTGCGGCTCGAATCGAGGCCGGTCGTTGCCTCCAGCGTCTCTGGCTGACTGCCGCCAGGTTTGGCCTCGTCACCCACCCCCTCAATTCGGCGCTGGACGTTTCCAGCACCCGCGAACGAGTACTGGAGATCTTTCACACCCTACCGATACAGCATCATGTAAATCTCTTCCGCCTCGGCAAATCAGCCGCTCCAGCACGCAGCCCACGCTTACCTGCGGACGAAATCCTCTACACCAACGCTTGAGCGTACTTGCGCATAGACCTTTCGTTCCGCTGATCCCACCGCAAACCGCATAAGCCCACAAGGAGAGGCAACAAGAATATTCACGCCTCCCCACTTTCTGATGTGGTAGAGAGAACAGTTCCGGGAACAGTTTCCTGTTCGGCCAGACTGCTTGGTCGCACCTACCGATGGCTGAGAAAACTTGAAGCGGAGAGGGCCCATCCCTCAGAATCCCTCGGCTCCTCTAAAGAAGAACCGTGAGGCCCTTGAACAATCGTTCCGCCTCTATGAACATCCGTTCCTAGCGGAATTTCCTTCCTTTATCGGACCTCTAAATTCCTCTTACGAATCACAGATGAGCGGCTTGGCTCTAACCCCGTGATGGCCGAGAGGTTGATAGATGATTGGCATCCTCTCACCCCTCATGGCATTCGAGTTGCAAACAAATGCCTCAAGCGCCAAACTATTCATAGAGAGTAATTGGTCACCGCCAATGCGCGTTCCCGCCATCATAAGAGTCCTGATACTCTCGGTCTTCCTGGTGCAACAGGGATGCACGACCTCACCATGGATGCCGTGGTCGCCACATGTCACAGAGAACGTGCGGGCCAAGATCAACTCAATCGGGGTTGTAGTGGCGGAAGAGCTCCCTCGAGTGACTCTCGATCTTCCGTCGAAGGGCGCTGCCAGCGGCGCGGGACGCAAAGCTGGGGAGTGGTCGGGGAACTGGGTGCTAGGGTCGGCCTATATGCTTCAAGGACAATATATTGGGACGACAATAGCAGCCGCCATGCTTGTGGTGACCCCAGTGGTGGCTTCGGCAGGCGCAGTGTATGGGGCAATTGAGGCACCTTCGGCTGAGGCAGTCGAATCCCAGGAGGCGCAGGTTCGCGGGGTCTTACAGGCTGAGGACCTGATCCATCGTTTGCAGGATCACGTGCTCAAGCAAGTTACAGATCGGACGGACATTTCGATAGCAACTCTGCCGAGAGAAGCTAGCGATCAAATCGGCCATCGGGAGACCGTCTCAACCAGTGGGGTGCCCCAACCAGATACGATGCTCATGATTCAATTGAAGTCGATCGACTTGCGAGGGAAATTTGGCGTCGACCCGCTTCTGGCACTGAATCTCGAAGCGCAGGTGACCCTCACAGCTCCTTCTGCCGCAACGCCGCTGTACACGCATGCCTTCCAGTATGTGACCGGGGCGCGTCGGCTCACTGAGTGGACTGCGGATGATGCGAAGGGTTTTCACGAGGCCGTCGAACTCAGCCTGGCTCGGCTGGCGGAGTGGATTGTGGACGACCTGTTTCTGACCTATCCATTTGTCCATGAACACACGAAGGCGAGGTATGGGCCTTAAACACACCGTCAATCATCCGGCGTCGGCTGATCCGCAGTGGGGTGTCGTCCATGCCGCGATTCTCACTGTGTCGGCTACGTGTGTGCTCCTGGCTGCGGGCTGTGCTCCCTCCAAGCCCTATGTCGTGGGTCTGAAGCCAGAATCTCCCTTCGCCGAAAGAGAATCGCAAGTCGACACGATGCGTCCGACCTTCCGATGGGAACGATTTCCCAGGGCAAAGGATCTCGAAGAGCTCGCCCCTCATGCTGGTGAACGAATTGCTGCCGTGAGCTATGAGTTGCGTCTGTGGAAAGTCGGAAAAGAATTCTCTGGAAAACTTGAAAGAGCTGGGACACCTGGCTGGATTGGCGCAGCTGATGATTATAAGTATTCGTGGGGGCATGAATGCCGGGATACTGATCCAGGAGAGTTGGTATATAGCCAACAAGGACTATTAAACCCCGAACACACTCTGGAGACTCCCCTTCGCCTAAATTCGCTCTATTTCTGAACCGTCCGGGCCCATTTCATGCTTGACGGAAAGCGCAGAGTCACTGAATGGAGTGAGCAGTTGCCCTTCTATCCAAGTGAACGATTTGAAAGTCGGGAAGATGGGTGTTCCTATCCGGCGACCTTCCATCTGATTCGCACTCCCGCGGAAAGATCCCCTCTGGGCCCGATACGCTAACAAGGAGGATCCGATGGGATCGACGCTCGTCAGGAGAGAGAAAAAAGAGAATTCCAGGAACCGGTTCTTCTTCTAGTCACCCCGCGAGGACTGTCCGCCACGTCAGGACGCCGATGAAGAACGTTCGAACAGCCCTGGGACGTCAGAACATGCGCCTGAAGGACGGCTTGAAGCGCAGTTTCGCCTTGAGCCTGATGCTGCTCATCCTTGCGTATGGAGGAAAAGTCTGGCAGGTGACCCACGCCCCGGCGGCGCAGTCTGTTTCGTCACTCGTCGTGAACGACGTGAGCCAGCTCAATCCGATTCGCGTCAGGGAAATCATCGTACCGGCCACGACCAACGAGATAGTCGCAGCCGTCACGCGCCATTCTGGCCCGATCGCCATCGGCGGCGCCCGCCATAGCATGGGCGGCCAGATCGCGACCGAAGGCGCCCTGCACCTTGATATGCGTCAGTTCAAGAGGATTCAGAAATTCTCGCCGGTCACCAAGACGATCACCGTCCAATCCGGCGCGTCTTGGCGCCAGATCCAGGAAGTGATTGATGCTGCTGATCTCTCGGTGCAAATCATGCAGTCATACGCGAACTTCACCGTCGGTGGCTCCCTGTCCGTGAATGGCCATGGCCGGTATGTTGGACTCGGTCCCCTCATTCACTCCGTGAAGGCGCTCAAGCTCGTCCTGGCCGACGGTTCAATCGTTGAGGCAAGCCCCACCCAGGAACCAGAGATCTTCAATGGCGTGATAGGCGGTTACGGCGCGCTTGGCGTTATCACCGAAGCGACGTTGGAACTCACCGACAATGTAAGGGTTAGACGGCATACCGAGGTCATGCCGATTACCGCCTACAGACAGTACTTCTTCGACCGCGTGCGTGGTCAGAGTGCACCGGTGTTTCATAGCGCGAACGTCTTCCCAGATGACTACGAGACGGTCCGTGCCGTGACTCTGTCCAGAACGGACGATCCAGTGACAATCGAGGATCGCCTTATTCCGTCAAACCAGCCCTATGGGTGGAACCGACTCGCGTTTTGGATGGCAACCGAATGGCCGTTCGGCACGCTCATTCAGCGATACCTCGTGGACCCGATCTATTTCGCCGGAGAACCGGTAAGCTGGCGTAACTACGAGGCCAGCCGTGACGTGGCTGAGCTTGAACCTGCCTCCAGAACAACGTCGACCTATCTGCTGCAGGAATACTTCATTCCGGTGGAACGCTTTGACGCGTTCGTGCCTCAGATGCGTCGCGTACTTCAACAAAACAACGTGAATGTGGTGAATGTGTCGATCCGTCACTCCACTGCGGATCAGGGATCACTTCTGGCATGGGCGCGCACCGAGGTGTTCGCGTTTGTAATCTACTACAAGCAGGGAACTGACGAGTCGGCACAGCAACATGTCAGTTCGTGGAGTCGCGAGCTCATCGATGCCGCTTTGAGCGTTGGGGGTTCCTACTATCTGCCCTATCAGCTTCATGCGACCGAGGAGCAGTTCAGGCGTGCATATCCACATGCGGACGATTTCTTTGCGCTGAAGCAGCGGCTGGACCCAGGTAACAAGTTTCGGAACCAGCTGCTTGACAAGTACTATCATCCGGCGACCGCAGCGTTCGGCCAGTGAGAAAAGCAGGAAGAAGGGGGCAGGTCGAGGTGGCCCGGAAATAAGCGGCAAAGAAATAGAGTGAGAAAAAGAGTTTCAGTGTGGGTTCAAGGTCCTAAGCAAAATGAACGCGATGGGTATCTGTGAACAGAGGATTGACTCGTTGGACAAGAGCCAGTCTTCGCGGCGGCTGGGCACTTCAGTCTGTCGTTTCGTTTAGGAAACGTGCTCCCTACGAGAGAATTGGCCGATGCAAATCCAGCAACAACACGTCGGGTGGCATCTCTGGGCCCTGTGGACCGCTGCCACTGTTACAGGCTCCGTCCTCGCCTTTCCTCTGGGGTGGGAGTTGGAGTCGTCCTTCCGCACTCCCTCAGAGCTCAGTATCTTACTTTATCTTTACACCACGGTGGGCATTTTCGTCGGGATGGCTCAGTGGCTTGTCTTGCGACTGTATCTTCCCCGCTCGGGCTGGTGGCCTGTTACGACCGCCGCGGGATTTTTGACCTGGAACGTGCTAGTCGGTCCACTACAATGGTTGGTCCTACGCCGCCACCTTCGCAAAGCCGGCTGGTGGGCGTTCACGAGCACCTTGGTGTGGCTCTTTGCCATGGCCATGGGCGTTAGGGTCGTGCTGGCTCTGCCCCATCTTGGATGGGCCTGGTCAATGATGTCTCTTCTCGCTTTGGCCGGCTTCATTGCCGGCATGCTGGTTGGTGCACTCACAGGCCTGCATCTCGTAAAGTTATTGAGACGCCCCATCTCCGTAAGCTAGCGCGCCTTGGTAGAGAGAACGGTTCCAAGAACCGGTTCCTGTTCCGAGGTGACTCCCTCAACCGGATTGATTAGTCCATGCGGCTAGAGGAACGCAAGTGAACCGAGCAGAGATCATGCGACATTCAGTCATCGTCCTCGCTGCAACCATCGCTGGAATCACTATCTTCGGGGGATCGCCGTCACCGCAGGACCCAGCCTATCACCTCATGGCCGACGAGCGCCCTCTCTTTGGTATCCCGAACTGCCTCAATGTCCTTTCCAATCTTCCCTTCGCGTTCGTCGGCCTACTCGGGCTCGCCACCGTCTTCCGCCTCGAGGCTGGGAGGGTGACGCTCTTTCGCGATCCGTGGGAACGCTGGCCCTATGCCGTTCTCTTTGCCGGCATCGGACTCACTACACTCGGTTCGGCCTATTACCATCTTTCCCCAGACAATGCTCGATTGGTCTGGGATCGGCTTCCGATGACGTTCGGCTTCATGGGCCTGCTAACCGCCGTCTTCACCGAGCGCGTGGGCCTTCGGGCTGGCCAGCTTCTCTTGGGCCCTCTGCTTCTGCTCGGCGCCAGCAGCGTGGCTTATTGGTACTGGAGCGAGGTCCGCGGCCAAGGGGATCTCCGGCTCTACGTCTTCGTACAGAATGGATCTCTGTTGCTCGTTCTGCTCCTGCTGCTCTTGTATCCCGCGCGCTATCCCGGCACCGGATACCTAGTCGTTGGACTCAGCGCATATGCGGTGGCTAGGTGGCTTGAGGCGGCGGACCAACGTATCTTCGCGCTGGGGCAAATCGTCAGCGGCCACACTCTCAAGCACCTCGTCGCGGCCGGTGCTGTGGCCTGTCTCCTCGCGATGCTCCGAATTCGAGTGAGACGCCGCGTCTTGGAGCTGCCACCTAATCAGCGCGTCGAGCGGCCCGACGGGGAGGCGACTCGAGACACAGGGAGCTGAAAATGTTCCAGGGTGCATTCAAGGTCCTAGCGCAACAGGTGGTGAAACGTATGCGCTGGACTGTGCCAAATCAAGATCTTCCGAGGCCGATCGTTGAGCATCACCTGCACGCGCTTGATCTCAGCCCGCGAGTAGAGGAAACAGTTCCAGGAACCGTTTCTTGTTACTATCGCTGGCTCCGAAAGCTGGAAAGCGAGATGAAGGATGACAACGCGGACTTTGTGAAACGAAATCACACCCCACACGACTAGACTCCCTACGTCATTCCCCGCCGAACGAGCCTTTGTCCACTTGTACTGTGAACAGGCTTTCCCGGTCTATGAATGCTTGTTCATAAATTCGTGAAGTTCGCCCACCCCCTTCTTGCGGTAACTTCCTGAGTCCTAACCGAGAAGAGTTTCCACCAACTCGCACAATTATCAGCCGACGTGACCGTTCTGATCCTCCTCTGTCTGACGCTATTCCCCTCTGGCAAGCGACTTGCTCAAGGTCTTCGCGACCGGACGTTACAACCGGTATCGCATCCTTGAAGCAGTGCTGCGCACCCGAAGACGGAGGAAGGCTAGTAATGACGGCTCGACTCAAGATCGGTCTCGACCTCGGATCGACGACGGTCAAGCGGTTTGAAACCGAGGAACGGGCCCGTCTGGGTCTGCCCCTGGGACACACACCACAGTGGCACGATCCGGTGCCGAGCACCTTCACCGAATCCCAACGCCCGCATACCACGCTGCTTCTGGCCAGGCTGACAACCGCTCAAGACCTGTTTCTCCAGGCGGCCTGCGCTACAACCCGCAGCGATGGATCCGTGCGAGGGTGCCGATGAAACCGCTCCTGCTCTTCCAGATCGCGGTCGCAATCCTGGGCGGCCTGTTTCTGCGCTATGGCATGGATGTGCGCCGCAAGGCGGGCGCCCGCGATTTCATCGCGCCAGCCTGGCAAGTGCTCATGAAGCTTTGCTCCTTCGCGTTGCTCGGCGGCTTTGGTTGGATAGCCCTTGCGATGCACGCCCCGAGCCCGCTCGACTGGCTCGGCCTCGCATCCATGGCGAGCGGCACGGCGTTCGTCGCGGCGGCGAAGCGCGCGCTTGGCAAGACGCACTCGTTCACCGGGCAGTACCTGGAGCATCCGCAGTTGGTCACGCACGGCGTCTATGCGATCACCCGAAACCCGCTCTACTTCGGGGTGTTCCAGTGCGAGCTAGGTGCCGTGCTGTGTGTGGCTCACCAAGTCCCCGCTCTGCTGCCTCAGGCCTATCCGTACTGGCTCTCTGCCTTCGGTGCTGCGCTCGCCTACGCGGTCGCGTTCAACTGGGGGATGGCCCTGCGCGAGGCGCGCCAGCTCGAATGCTGCTTCGGTGACGCCTATTGCCGTTACCGTACGGCGGTGCCGTTTCTCGTCCCAACCTTCAAGCTGAGACAGGAGATCGTGTGATGCTTGCCACCGACGCTTACCCCCTGCAAAAGCGCACCTTCCGCCTCGACGAGCGGGAAGCCCTGTGCGCGCGCGACGCGTGGTTCGATGGCAAACCGTTCGCCACGCAGTTCTTGCATGCCTACTCGCTGCTCATTCCGCAGGGCGAGCGTTTCATCATCCGCGCTTGCCGTGCGCTGCTCGATCGCGCCGGCCCCGCGTCGAGGAAGGAACTGCAAGTCCTCTTTTTCCAGGAGGGCAGCCATTCGCGCGAGCACGCACGCATGGTCGAGGCCATGTCCGCCGAGGGTCTGAGCCTGAACGTCTATCGTAGGTGGTTGAACTGGTTCTCCTACCGGCTGCTCGAGCCGATCTCCCCGCGGGCGCTGCGCCTCGCCACGGCGGCGGCGATCGAGCACCACAACGCCGCGATCGCCGGATTCTTTCTCCGCCAGGAGCTGCTGAAGGGGATTCGGCTTGGCGAGATTCGCCGGCTGTTCCTCTGGCACTTCGCGGAGGAGATCGAGCACAAGGAAGTCGTGTTTAATCTGCTGGAGCGCGTCTCGCGCTCCTGGGCGCTGCGCGCGCTCGGCCTGCTGGCGAGCTGCACGACGTTTCTCCTGTACATCGCGCTCGGAACGTTGCTGCTCGGCGTAAAGACCCGCGCTGCGCGCACCGCCGCGTTCTGGCGCGAGCTGCTCGTGCAGTGCTGCTCTAACAAGGGCCTGCTCGCGGAGCTGGCACGGGAATCGGTACGCTATCTCAAGCCGGGCTTTCGCCCCCGCGTTGCCGAGAGCCGGGTCCTGCTCGAATCCGCCTTCGCGGAGCTCGAGCGGCTCGGCGTCGAGCGACCGGGGGCGGCTGGCGCGCTCCCGCTGCCGCCTGCCTTCCGCGAAAAGATGGCCCCCAGCCTGGCGCGGGTTCGCGCCCTGCTGCCCGCAAACCGATATCTCGGCGCGTGCATCGGAGGATACGATGGCGCCTGGGTGCACAGTGAAGGCACCCGCAAGCTCAATTTCTGCACCTATTCGTATCTCGGATTGCTGCGCCACCCGAGCATCGATGCGGCAGCATGCAACGCGATCGAGCGCTACGGGACGGGCACACACGGCGTGCGGCTGCTCGGCGGCAACCTGGAGATCCACGAAGCGCTCGAGTCCGGGATCGCGGCGTTCTTCGGGCGAGAGGCAGCGATCACCTTCAGCTCCGGCTTCATGACCAACCAGGCGGTCATTGCGACGCTGGTGGGCAAGGGCGACTACGTGCTCTGCGACAGGCGCAATCACGCCAGCATCGTTGACGGCTGCCTGCATTCGGGCGCTGACGTCATGCGGTTCCGGCACAACGACATGGCGCATCTTGCGAACCGGCTACACTGTCTCCCCGACGACGCGCGCAAGCTGATCGTGGTCGACGCGGTCTACAGCATGGACGGCGATATCGCGCCGCTCGATGCGCTCCTGGCGCTGCGCGATCGCCATCCCAATACGCTGCTCATGGTCGACGAGGCCCACAGCCTGGGCGTGCTCGGGACGCGCGGGCGGGGCATCGAGGAACACTTCGGTTGCACAGGTCAGATCGACGTGCTGATGGGAACCCTGAGCAAGACGGTGCCAGCCCAGGGCGGCTACATCGCCGGCGCGCATGAGCTGGTCAACTATCTGCGCGTCAACGCCCGGGGTTTCGTGTTCAGCGCAGCGCTGCCGCCCGCCACCGCCGCCGCCGCTTTGGCGGCCTTTGAGGTCATCGATCTCGAGGGACCGGCAAGACGTGCGCTGCTGATGGCCAACGTGCACCACTTCGTTCGCCGCCTGCGCGAGGTGGGATTCGTGGTGGGCGGCGGCGCATCGGCCATCGTGCCGGTCCTGCTGGGAGACGAAGGCCTTACCGTCGAAATGGCGCGACTCTGCAATGTGGCGGGGGTCTACACGATGCCCGTCATCCACCCGGCCGTCGCCAAGGGCGAGGAGCGCCTGCGGATGAACGTCACCTGCGATCACCGGCTCGAGGACCTGGACTTCGCAGTCCAGGTCCTAGTCGACGCACGCGCCAGGCTTGCCGGAAGCGCCGGCGACTACCGGCGGCTAGGAGACGAGCACCAGGCCCTTCCCAAGCAAAGCGACAAATGTGCCGCAGACCAGACTGATTTCCAGCCGTGTCATGCGGGTAGCGCTTCTGTGTGAAGAGAGGAGCAAACCATCGTTGGCGCCTTCCCGCGTAGTAGCGTGGGGCCCGTCTCCTTCTGGCCATGGTGCCCGGCATCGCCGTGGATGGGGCGAGCAATCTGCTGATTGAGGATAGTTTCAACGACAGGGGGCGTCCTGTTGGGCCACAAGGCGAGATGGGTCTACGCAGTAGCCGGTCGATTCGATCCGGTAAATCAAATGTGATTCAGTACTGAATCGTTGTCGATTCACGCGGACCACTTTTCATACTGCTGGAGCAGCTTCCGAACAGGCGCAATTCATGGAAAAACCACAGACTACGACAGAGGACATGTGCATTTTATATTGGGCACGCGGCTTGCTGTTTACATCGGGTCGCCCATCTCTCGGTTTCTGCGATGCCGCACCCAGCGGCCAGTCGGCAGGGGGCGCAATGCGACCTGCAGCGCTTCAACCGTCGGTTCATTCCGCGTACGCGGCCCTCGCGTTGCACTCACGTACTGCTCGACATCTAACCACGCGGCTTGTCGCTCCACTCCGGTTGAACCGTTCTGCCATACGTGTGCTGTGTCCGCGCCTGGCGCGGCTCCTCGTCCTCTTGCTACTCGTCGGGCTGTCCGCGTGTGGACCGGCGCCATCTGACCACGCGCCGAGCCTTGACCCGCGCGCCGCAGTGCGCGGGCCAGACGAGGGGCCAGAGGCGAGAGGCACGGGGCGAGGGGAACGCACGCTCTCCACCTTCATATCGAGCCCCGCACCTGTTGTCCCTCACTTCTCGTCCGCCAACCGGGGCGAGGCGCGCCCGGCGCCGCCGCCGGGAACGCTCAGCACCGATGCGACCCGCGTCACCCACGCTGCGCCCAACGCCCGCACCCAGACTGCCGCTTCCCCAGCCGCCACCGCCCCAGCCGGCTCCCCCGACGAGCAGACCACAGCCGACCAGGCCCAGCGGCAGGCGTGGGACAACTGGTATACCGCGGCGCGGGAGCATCCAGATGTCGGCGTGCGCCTGCAGGCACTCGAGTTCTGGGCGCAGCAGCCGAGTGAGGCGATCGATCCGGTGACCTCTGCGCTCGTGGACGAAGATGAGCAGGTGCGCACGCGGGCGGAAGAACTCTATGAACAGCAGCTCACGCGCGAGGCGATAATAGCGCGGCCCGTCCAGGAGGAGGGGCCGAAAGGAGGGACCGCCCCGTAGGGGATCACGCGGGAGCGGGACGGGCGCGGCAGCCGTCCCAGCTTCGTACCGAGAGGCAGACAGACCATCGTGCCGTCAGTGCATTCATTCACGTCATCACCAGGAGGTGCCACCATGCAGCAGATAACGCAACGCAGCAGAGTCATTGTCGGACTCCTCTCACTCGCCGTGCTCGTCGGGGCGGCCCTGACGAGCAGCCCGGCCCAGGCCCAAAGCACGGGGGTGGGGCCCTATTTCGCGCCTCCCGCGTGGAACCGCACCCTGCCGAGCGCCGCGCGGTTCATGATTCTCTCGAACTTCGCCAGCGCGGCGGTCTTGGACCGCGAAACCGGCCTGGTGTGGGAGAAGTCCCCGACGGATGCGCTCCTGTGGGACACGTCCCGCCGTGCCTGCCTCGACAAGGCCGTCGGGGGGCGCAAAGGCTGGCGGCTGCCATCCATCCCAGAGCTGGCCAGTTTGATTGATCCGAACCAGTCCAATCCGGCCCTCCCATCGGGCCATCCGTTCGTGATTCTCCCCTTTAACCACGAGCACTGGTCGGCGACGACGAATGCCGACATTACCACACGCGCGTGGCTCGTGGAATTCCGCAATTATGGCGCCGTGGGCGAAAACGATAAGGACAGAACCGCCCACGTCTGGTGTGTGCGCGGGCCGATGAATGCGGATGCGTATTGAGGATTGGGTGATTCGAGTCACTTGGTTATTTGGGGGTGCCGGGGGCGTGAGCCCCCTGGTCAGTCCGGAACAAGTAGTAGGTGACAGCGGTTGGCGTCATTCCGCGATGCAGAAACCTGGAGGGGACTACGGCCGCCCTCCTCGCTTCGAAGTTAGGCCGCGCATAACATAGGAGGGATCACCATGCGCACTCAACGGCTTATCGCTTACGCGTTTGTAACTGGTCTTGTCTCGCTGTTGGCAGGGTCGGCAATGGCCGCCAGTACCAACGTGTCGTTGAAAGGAACGTACCGGCACAACACAATCATCAGCTGCGCTCAGGCCCCAGGCTTCACCCCGCCGCCGGAGTTTCTGCCAATTGAGGGCGGAAACTCGAACAATATCTACTGGACTGGGCTTCTTACTTATGATGGCAAGGGTAACGCCACGGCGACAGAAGGTCACGGCATCCTTATCCTACCGGGTCCGTATTTGCAGGATGGAACCACAATCCCTGCGGTCATAACATTCGGGGAGGAGACCTGCACCTGGCCTTATACGGTGAACCGCGACGGTAGCTTCAATCACCAAGAGGGGGTCTGCACAGGCCTAACCACGGGCGGTCCGCCTGGGGTTCATGGTACGACCTATTCGTTAACCGGTGCCATGTTTGCGGGCCAGGTTGCTGTCGGGGGTCAGGTATTGATCTTCAACAAGGTCGAGCCGGTGCAACAAACATTGGGCAACGGATTTTCCGTACAGCGCATCTGCGGTTATATTGGCACAGCGGTGCGTGTACGCCCGGAATAAGAGAACTCGGTCTGCGTGGCCTCCACGTGGCGGACCCGGTGCGTGATGCGAGCAGTGAGATCCCACCGGCTGGCTGCGCAGTCGCCCTCGCAAGCCACGCCCGCGCCGTGAAATGGTTCCTGGCACTTCAGCAACCAGTGAGGGAACTATCGTGAAGTCAGAGAAGGAGAAAGCAACTCAACAGGGAGCGGAGGAGAACACGACTGAGACTCCGCCGTAGCCAACAAACATGGAGGTCGAAAGATGAAGATCCCCCACCGGCTCATCAATAGTCTGCTGCTCATAACCCCAATGCTGGCATTAGGTTGTGCCACCATCGTTGTCGGGGATAAACAATCTCTCACCTTTGACTCAGAGCCAGCCGGCGCTCAGATAATCATGAACGGTACAGCGATGGGTGTCACTCCGGCAACAATAACGATAAAGAAATCTGATTATCAAAACGCGACCGTCGTGTTCAAAAAAGAGGGTTACACGGATCAGTACGCCACCCTCCATACGAAAACTACCGGGTGGTTTTGGGGAAATATTATATTCGGCGGCTTGTTGGGTTCTACCACTGACTCTAGTACTGGGGCAATGTTGGAATATGACCCAGCTAAATTCTTTGTGACGATGCCTCCAGCAAAGGCCTCCATCAGCGAAATGGCACGATGGGATTACCAGAACAGGGTGAGAACCTATATTTTGTTCAGCCACCAACACTTGGTTTCCGATCTGGCTAAAGGATCAGGTGAACATCTATCTAGCCTCTATGTGTTGCTTGGATTAACCGAAGTCAGGCAGAAAGAGGCCATCCGTGAATTAAGAATGTTGGCGACGATTTCCGAAAATACCCCCGCGTTTGCGGAGGCAGTGCTTAAAGTATTTCCGAATGGATAGATTACTCTGATCTGGGCGGGTACCCGTGATAGGCCCACGCCTGCCGAACAAGCCCCCCGATGTCTCCAGTGCTCGCAACATCGGTCGCGGGGTGGGGAGAAGGCTGAAGAAGAGCGGGCGGCATCGTTCCGCGATACAGAAACCGGGAAGGTACTGTGGCCGCCCCCTCGGTTCGAGGTTAGGCCGCACACATAAGGAGGGATCACCATGCGCACTCAACGGCTCATCGCTTGCGCTTTTGCGGCGTGTCTTGTCTCGCTGTTGGCAGAGTCGGCAATGGCCCAGAACGAAATCGGAAATCGCAACGCGCTCCTGAAAGGAACGTACCGGCACGTAGCAAGCGGCAGCGGTGCCTCTGTCCCGACAACGTCCTCGTCCGAACTGGGCTTCAACCCGTGGCCGGATCTTACGGCACGTGGGGGCGGTTCTGCGGGGGACCACACCTACTTCACTGGGGTCATTATCTACGATGGCAAGGGTCACGCCACGGAAACAATTCAGGGCATAATCATTTTCACCGGCGGGTTTGGCCCCAGCAGCCTTCCACTTCTAACATTCGAGGAGAACTGCGACTGGACTTATGTGGTGAACCGCGACCTTAGCTTCAGCCGGGAGGGTACCTGTTTCGGTACCACCACGGGTGGCCGGTTTGCTGGTTCTCCGTATACGTTTTCCGGCCTCAAGTGGGTAGGCCAGATCGGTGCCGGGGGTTCGGTATTGATCTCGTACCGGGTCGACCCGACGATGGAAACAACACTGAGCAACGGATTTGTCACTAAGGGCATTGGCGCTGCTCAGGGCACAGAGGTGCGCATACCCAAGCGATAAGCGCACTCGGTTAGTGCGGTTTCCAGGTGGCGGGACCGCTGTGCGATCGTTCTGGTCATGAATGCCTATGACCGGCTCAGCCGCAAACACGCGGGACGGCGATCCTCGACCGAGCGCGCTTGGTCACTTAACGGATGTGCATAAAATCTTGTACGACCGGCACCCGAGCACGTGGTGAGAGTGCGGCGGCTATAGTGGGGGGCATGTTCCTCAGGTCTTCTCGGAGGAGGACACGGTTCCTGTTCCAGTCTGGACCACGTCACCGGAAAGGGCTGAGGGTATGATGCGTCCATCAGGACCCTGCATGCATCTGCGGCGCCCACGCCTGGCCTGGCTTCTGGGCCTGATGGTCCTGGCCGGGCTGGGCGCTTGCGGACCAGCGCCGACTGACAAGACACCGCGCCTTGAGCCAGGCGCGAGTCTGGGTGGGCCGTCCCAGTCGCCATCCGTCTCGCAGCACGCTCCGGCACCACGCACTGACCCAGTCACTCCAGCGGCGAGCCCCGCGCCCCTTCCCTCGAGCCGCTCACCGGACGGTCACGTCCAGGCGCGCCCAGCAGAGACGCTTGTCGGATCGGACTGGATGAGCGCGGCCCTCGCATCGCCGGATGTCCGCGTCCGGCTCTGGGCCCTTGATCACTGGGAGCAGCACGCGCCCACGGGATCAGTCGATCCGCTGATCGCGGCATTGGATGACGAGGACGAAGACGTACAGGCGCGGGCGAGTGAGATCCTCGAACGGTACTGGGCGGTCGAGTAGGAGCAGGACAGAAGAGGGAACAGCGAAGAGTGGGCCGCGAAGACGAATTTACGGGGTCAGACCCATTTATTTCCCCCTGCTCAGGCAGTGGAATCCCGGCGGCTGACCGCGCTTGGCGTGCTCATCACTTAAATGGTGCAGGAAATAAGGAGGGCCATATGAAGCTTTTACCGCTCAGGAGGTTCTTCTCGCTCCTCATATTGTCGCCACTCGTCTCTCTGATGACTGCTTGCGCGGCAGGGTTCACGCGACTGAATCGTCGGCTTGCGACGCGCTCGACGATGGGGTCGCACAAGCGATTAGCGAGATGCCTCGGGATGAAACCCACTGACACACCTCGACATCTGTCCGCATCATGGTCCGGACCCGGGCTCCGGCGTGCGTTCGCCCCCCGGAGCATACTGGTTGTCCTCCTGCTGTTGGCGGCTGTGATTTCGGCCGGCTGCCCGTTCAGCACGCCGGAACCGGTGCTGATACGCGAGCCTCGGCCCGATCCCATACCGCTTCGCATCGGCGTCTACTACTCACCCGAGTTTCGGAGCTTCACCTATCGGCACCACCTGACAGACACTGC
>Ga0247727_10002860_pt1 | contig 38950 bp, 28 predicted proteins | sample WisWelCaveWW1625_FD_202498 | JGI IMG/M metagenome (GOLD analysis project Ga0247727, IMG submission 202498) | Biofilm microbial communities from Wishing Well Cave, Virginia, United States - WW16-25 | ecosystem: Environmental > Aquatic > Deep subsurface > Groundwater > Cave microbial mat | place...
CGTGCAGGGCGACGTACTCAGTTCCGTAGCGCGGCTCGTGACCGTAACTGGTCCAGCGCGAGTGTTCGCGGTCGAAGTTCCCATAGAAAAACGTGCTCGTGCCCTTCGCCTCGAGTCGCCGCATGACCTCCGGCAGCATCACTTCATCGGTGAACCGTCGCGGGTCCTCGGCCGCGGCCAGGTTGTGCGGCGATGAAAACGTCAGAGCGTAGCGGTGCCGCGAGCCGTTCGTCGTGTGGCAGTCGATGAACACATGCGGGTTCCACTGGATCATCAGCCGAACGAGCGCGGCGACTTCCGGTGTTTCCAGCTTGATGAAGTCGCGGTTCAGGTCGAGCCCCTGGGCATTCTCACGGCGGCCCATGAGGTCCGGACCGATTTGACCCGGCCGGTTGTTCGCGGCCATTCTCTCGTTGCCGTCGGCGTTGAAATTGGGCACGATCACGAGCACGAGCTGCTTGAGAATCGGGTCGTCGGGATGAAGAGCCAAATCGCGAGCCAGTGCCAGCAACGCCTCTTTGCCGTCGCATTCCCCGGCGTGAATGTTTCCCAACAGCAAAACGACCAGCTTGCCAGTTGCTCGTACATCCGACGCCTTCGTCACCGCAGACTCGGAAACCACCACAGCGGCTAGTGGGCGTCCTTCGACCGTTGTGCCGAAATCCAAGCGGCGTACGTGCCGAGCGGACTCTTCGAGACCCGTGATGAAGTCGAGCACCTCCGCATGCCGCGATGTTTCACGATACTCGCTCCGTTCGGCGACCGTCACGAACGATGTGCCCTGGCCATTGGCCGCGGGAACTGCCTGAAAGATCCAAGCTCCCACAAATGCGATAACGATCTTCAGTTGTGTTCGAGCCATTCGACGAATCTCCGGAAGGGATGATTTCGGAAACAGATTAGGAAACGGCCGGCGAAAAATCGAGACGCAATGGTCAATTTGATAGTGTTGGCCGGCAGTCGCCTGGACTGTAACCTAACGGGACAGAGTTTCCTGGCTCGGAATCGTCCGGTCATGATTCATCCTCAACGAGCACTGGTCAGGCCACGCGTGCTTTCGCCGATCAGCGGCGAGGCGATGTTGCTGGAGGATGAGATTAGTTCGTTGTTGGATCGTGGAGTGTCTGGCGCCGTTGCCATTTGCGGTGCAGCCGGGACCGGCAAGACCACGGCACTCGAACATTTGGCGGCAGTTTTCCCCCGCTCCGCACCAATCACTTTTCAAGACGAACCGGATATCAACAATCCCACCAAGATCGCCGGCGATGGACTGGTCATTTTCACATCGCCCCAGCGGATCGGCCAATCCGTGCAACTTGTTCGCCAACTCGTCGCGTATCGAATTGTCCCGTGGGGCGACGACGAACTGATCGAGTACTTGCTGGCGGCCCACAAAGACCAATGTTCGTCCGTGATGGCCCGGCTGAAAACCAGCGCCAGCAGCGGCCTCATGATGGGCAATCCGGAGCTTTGCCGAATTGTGCTCGACGAAATGTCGGCCGACGCAGCCATCACCGACGCTAGGCAAGCGATGCGGCAGTTTCTTGCGACGCGACTTCCGGCAGGCTCGCAACGTGAGCTGGCCCAGACATTCAGCGTGTGGTCGCTTCAAGGGGCTAACGAGGTGGCATCGACATTTATGGCTCAGATGCGGTCTGGTGGGTTTGGCCAGTCAGCAATTCGCGCGATTTGCCATGAGCCGATGCAAACAATTCTGGCAATCGAACTGATCTTAACTCATCTCGAAGGGGCCACTGATACCGATATCCTTACGCGGCGCTTTCCACGCACGCTCGTCCGTGAGGTCGGTCTCGAGATTCGAGCGAAGCCCAAGGCCATGAAGGCCCTGAAACAAATCATCAAAGGGGGCTACTCGAAATGGCAGGCGACGGCCGCGAGTATGTTGCATGCAAGCCACACGGGCTGGAAACCCGAAGGAACAAATGCTCCACCGTTCAAGGTCAAATTGTTTCGTCGCGGGGAACTTCCAGTGCTTTCGGGAGCGTACCTGGAGCACGCAGAGTGGCCGGGGGTCAATCTCGCCGGGGCGTTCTTGAACGAGGCCGATTTGAGCCACTCAAATCTGAGCGGCGCAAACCTGGACCAAGTTGTTGCCCGCCGAGCAAATCTATCCGGCGCAAGGTTGCACCGTGCCTCTATGAGAAAAATCGATGCGCACTCAGCCCAATTTGTTTCCGCAGACCTCACCGCCGTGCTGGCCCAAGAAGGAAAATTCGAGAATGCCGATCTGGCCGGAGCGAATTTTGACGGTGCGTTTCTTGAGTCCGCTTCGTTCGAGCGAGCAATCCTGGCCGGCGCTCGATTCGCCGGCGCGAACATGTCGCTGACGAATTTGATCGATGCAAAGATCGATGGGGCAGATTTCTCAAAAGCCGATCTCAAGGAAGCCTGTCTCACCCTGCTCAATCTGCAGCTAGCCAACTTTGCCGGCGCTCGTTTTGTCGGTGCTGATTTGACCAAGTGCAATCTCGAAGACGTGGAGCTACCCGGTGTCGATTTCGAGCGCGCAAACCTCAACGGCGCAGTACTCACGGGCTCTTCGATGCCTGGAGCCAACTTTCACGGAGCGTTACTGGTGAATACTGGACTTGCAGAGATTGACTGGGAGGGAGCCAACCTCGGGAATGCAGACTTGCGCATGGCAACGTTTCATATGGGTACCTCGCGCAGTGGGTTGGTCGCCAGCCCATACGCCTCGGAAGGGACTCGGACCGGCTTCTACACCGACGAATTCGGCGAACAAGAATTCAAGGCCCCGGAGGAAATCCGCAAGGCGAACTTGCGCGGGGCGGATCTCCGCGGGGCGAAAATCGGCGGCGTCGATTTCTATCTCGTGGACCTGCGCGACGCACAATACGACAATGACCAAGCCGCACACTTTCGTCGCTGTCGCGCGATCCTCAGCGACCAAGCGTAGATCAAGCCAAAAGGCTTCAGTAGCTTTTGCCGACCCGGTAGTGAGAATGTGCACATGAGCACCTCCATTCTGAGCGAGACGATGCCGCTTCGGCCGGTGCGTCGCTGGTGGCTGCGGTTTTTGGTCTTTCTGGCGTTCGCAACGATCGCAATATTTAGCCGGGCAGTATGGCACAAGAAGGTATTCTTCTCGGCCACCATGGCCGCGTGGGCGGGAAGTTATCCGGTCGCGCGAATCAAGGGTGAGCGATTCGAGCGTCTAATGTTCATCATGTTCGTGCCGGCACGCGTGAAACGCTGGTCGCTCGATCGGTTCACCGGCGTCCAAACCGAATGCGAGCCGCAGGACGAATACGCCTTCGGCTGGTGGTGGTTCTTTGGCAACTGGTGGGTCGTGTGGATAGTCTTCGATTGGATCGTGCCGTGGCTGGGTGGTTCGTACAAGCTGTATCTTCGAGCCGGATCGGGCAAGCGAGTCTTGGCCTGGCAAGGCAACAGCGAGAGTCAATTTCGGGCAAACCTCGACATTTTGCAACGCCGTGCGGGACTCTCACTCGAGGCGTGATTCGCCCTGAGTCGCATTCAATACAATTGCGGGATCGAGTTCACAACGATGCTTGCTTTTGACGGGAATTGGGGAACAATACAGTCCCGATGAATTCACGAATCGACGATCTTCAACATCACTCAAGGAGGCTCGGCCGATGAGCACTGCATTGACAAACCGACGTGATTTTCTGGCGACCGCAGGCCGATTCAGCGCCGGGGGCCTGATGGCGATGGCGGCGGCCGAATCCGCTCGGGGATATATGGCCAACGACACGATCGAGGTCGCGTGCCTTGGAACGGGCGGGCGATGCCGGACGCTCATGAAGTCGCTGGCCACCGTGCCCGGCGTGCGGCTGGCCGCGGTTGCCGATATCTGGGACGTGCATCTTTCCGAAGGCCGCAAGCTCGCCGACGCGAAGGCGATCGCGACGAAAGAGTATCGCGAGCTGCTCGATCGCAAGGATATCAACGCCGTGCTCATCGGCAGCCCGGACCACTGGCACGTGCCGATGACAGTCGATGCGTGCAACGCTGGCAAGGATGTGTACGTCGAAAAACCTCTGACGCACGACCTTAAGGAAGGCAAGGCGGTCATCGAAGCTCAGAACAAAAACAACCGCATCGTGCAGGTCGGCACGCAGCAGCGCAGCATGCCGCAGATTCAGAAGGCCTACGAACTCCTGAAGGCCGGCCGAGTCGGCAAAGTCCACAAGGTTCATCTCACTTGGAACCGCAATCACCCCGGCCGCATGCAGCGCACGCCGCTGAACATCGATCCGAAGACCGTGAACTGGAAGGCGTTCGTTGGGGCCGGCCGCACTACGGCACCCGATCAGGCGTTCGACGAGTACAAGTTCCGAAACTGGCGCTGGTTCTTTGACTTCGGCGGCGGAATCTTCACCGACCTCATGGTCCACTGGATCGACGTGGCCCACTGGTTCCTGGACCTCGATCACCCGACGGCCGCCACTGCGATCGGCCAACACTACGCCGCCAAAGATGTCTGGGAAACTCCCGACACCGTTCAGTGCCTGCTTCAATACCCCAACAACATCCAGGCCTACTTCGAAGGCACCTTCTCCAACGCCCGCAACGGCGCGATGATCGAGTTCATGGGGACCGAAGGCACGCTTTATATCGACCGCGGCTGCTACCGAATCATTCCCGACCCGGGCAAAGGCGAAGTCGAAGAACTCATCCTCGGCACCAACCCGCGCCGCGGCGCCGACTTCTACGACAAACCCGACGGCGAACTCGTCCACCTGACCAACTGGATCGAATCCATCCGCAGCCGCAATCGCCCGACGTGTCCCGCGGAAGCCGGCGTATCCGCTGCTTCGGCGGCACACATGGCAAACAAGGCGTTGCGGACTGGGCAGGTAGCGAAGTGGACGGCGTGAGACAGCTTGAACCATTGGCACCAGAAAGGACCATCATGTTCCGCACTATTTCATTGGTTACGTGTGTCCTCGTTTGTTCGGCGGTGGTGGAGGCTGGCGTGCAAACGAAGAAAGTCACCTACAAGCACGGCGACCTGGAATGTCACGGGTTCCTGGCGTGGGACGATTCGATCGACGGGCCGCGGCCGGGGGTGCTGGTGGTACACGAGTGGTGGGGACTGAACGATTACGCGCGGTCGCGAGCGGAGCAGCTTGCCAAGCTTGGCTACATCGCGCTGGCGGCCGACATGTACGGCGAGGGGAAGACGACGGAGCATCCGCAGGAGGCCGGGCAAATGGCCGGGAAAGTGCGAGCGAATGTCGAGGATTGGCGAAAGCGGGCGACGGCAGCGCTCGATGTGTTGAAGAGTCAGCCGCAGTGCGACAAGACGAAACTCGCGGCGATTGGGTACTGCTTCGGCGGTTCGACGGCGTTGCAGTTGGCGTTCTCCGGCTTGCCCGACAATTGGCCAGTCGATTGGTCGATGCTCAACCATCTCGGTCCTTGCTCGATACGGAAACGCGGCTGCTCGACATCCCAGTAGTTCATCACTTCTCGACCATCGACGACCCGAGTCCGGAGATCGCCGAGGGAGCGGATGGCTCGAACATCGTAGCGATATTCCGCCCCGACTCTGGCCTGCACCACGGGCTTGCTGTAAATGACAGGTCGGGTCGCGGCAGCGTAGTCGGAAGGTCCGCTTCGTTTACCCGCCTCATCGACTGCGACGACTCGGTAATACGCCTTGTTGGCGCTCGAAAGTTTCACTCCGGCGCCGGCACTCACGACAGGCAGTTCGGTCGCACACGTTTCAGCCAGAAAGTTCGCCGGAAACTGAGTGGGCGATTTGGTGGAAACCTTGCGGTCGATGTCGTACACGCCCGCCGCCACCACAAATGATTCGTCGCTGACCGAAAAGCCTTTCTCCTCACTGGCGTAGACTCGATAGGCGACAGGTTTGCGTCCCATTGGATTCGGCGCCCACCGAAGAGTCCCCAGATTCTTCTCGCTGTCGTACTCGAGTGTGACGTCGAGTGGCGGCGCCGGTCCCCGCGGCGTGAAACGCCACGTCTTGCTCCACTGGCCCCAGACTCCCTGAGCATCCTTCGCGCGAACGTGCCAGTAGTATTCGCGATCCGGATTTAGTTCGCCGGGAGCTTTGAGCGTGTAACGAGCCGCGCCGGCGTCGCTGGTGCGGGAGATCAACTTGGCGAAACTCATCGAGAGCGGCCACTTCATATCGGCTCGCGAGGAGAGTTCGAAGTGATAGTCCGCAATCTTGTCGCCGTCCGGATCGACGGCCGGCTGCCACTCGAAGACAACGTCGGTCCCTTGCGACTCGCCTCGATCACGGGGGCGGATCGAGGCCGTCGGGGCGGCGGGCGGTGCGCTGGCGGATCGTTCGATCCACTCGTGCATGATCCGCACGCGGCGCTCGCCGGTCGATTCGTCCGAGTAAGTGAATTGGTTTTCTCCGATCGCCATTTCGGGAAGCGACAGCGGGGCCATCTGCAGGTCGTTCACGATCCGCAGGCCGCGCAAGTGCGCCGCACCGGAGAGTTGACAGCGCAAATGATAGGCGTAGCGCGCGGTCCCGACTGGCGGGAAGTGCGCGTCGAGATCGCTGCCGACGCTTTCCCAAGACTTGCCATCCCACGAAATCTCAAATTTGGCGCCGGTTCCCTGGACATCGAGCTTGCCGCCGACAATCACATACGGGGCGCGGATGGTCCAAACGATCTGACCGGTCTTTCCGTCCTCGGCTTGCAACCTGTTTTCGCCCGACACGATTCCTGCTACCGAGTCAGCTCCCCGCCGCCACGTCGCGATTGAAAAGTCCGGGCGGTATTCCCAAAGCCCGTTGCAGACTCTCTCCGAAAATTTGTGTTGCGGCGACCCGAAGTGCTTGACCGGGTCGGTGTGACCCCAGCGCCACACGAGCGATTCGCCGGGACGTAGCGTCATGTTCATCGCCGCGGTTCGATCCGCGTTCCGGTCCCCGGACACGGGCCCCTCGAAGACGTAGATCGACGACTCCCACTCGTCGCCCGCCCGCCCCTGCGGCCGGAGGATGCCTTGCGTGTGCGTCCGTCTAATCAGATCGTGGTCGCGCACGAGGTCCTGCTCGCCGGCAATCGTCTCATTGTCGCGCAATAGATACATCGAGTGCATGTCGCCATCGAACAGATGCCAGGCGTCGTCATAGAACACTTGCGTCACGCAATGCCCCACGAGCCGCGCGGGGGCCACCTTGAGGCCGGCCGTTTTCCACAGGCCGGCCATGCAAATGGAATCGTTGCCGCAGGTATTGTGCCCGTAGATGTTGAGCACCTTCACGGGACTTGCAAGCTCACGGTTGTCGCCTTCGTAGTGAAAGCGATGTTGAATCTGCTGCCACCACAGTGCGGTCGCCTTCTCCTTGTCGGTCATCCCCGGCTCGATGGCCCGCGCGACGATGGCGTCGATCGTGCGGAAGTCGTTGCGACCGTTGGAAAGCCACGGATTGACCAAGTCGGTCTCTCCGACGTTTTCTATGCGCACGGATCGGTTCGATTCCCAGGTCTGCTCGAAGGGTGTCCAGACTCCCTGCGGCGATCGGCAATTCCGCCCGTCCATCGTGCCACCTTGCACGACGCGATATTCCAGACGCCCGTCCCCGATCTGTTGAACGTGCCGTCGGGGCACGTCAGTCGAATGCCGATTGCCCCGCCACGGCGCCAGTTCCTCGCCGCACACGGTCGGGGGCAGCAGCAAGATCCACAGGATTGATTGCATGTTCGTCTTCCAGGCCGCAGTCGAAGCACCAGTGTATCGACCCGAAGCGACGTGCGTACAGTCCCGTGGTTTACAGATACGCGCCGGCAGCACTGGCAAACAGTGAGCCAAGTGTGGCATGGACGACGCAAGTTCGCTTCAATATGGCGCAACAGCCCCAGCCACATGGAGGAACGCATGTCCCACGACCGTCACGATCCGCGAACGACCGATCGGCGTACTTTTGTAACGGCGTCGTTGATCCCCGCCGCATTTCCAATCGCGGCAATGCTGGGGAACCCACCGGCACAATGTGCCGAACCAGTGCAAGTCCCGTCTCGCGAGGGACCGGACATCATTGACTGCAACGTTCATTTGTTCGAATGGCCCTTTCGAAAGCTGAAGTACGACCGGACGGAGGCGCTGGTCGCCAAGTTGCGGAAGCATCGGATCACCAAAGCGTGGGCCGGCAGTTTCGAGGCGGTGCTGCACAAGCAACTCGACGCGAGCAACCGCCGGCTGGCCGAAGAGTGCCGGATGCGTGGAGATGGGGCGCTCGTTCCGTTCGGCTGCGTCAATCCGGTCTGGCCGGATTGGGAAGAAGACGTGCGGCGCTGTCACGAGCAATATCGCATGCCCGGCTTGCGACTGTACCCGGCTTATCATGGGTACACGCTCGACGGCCCCGAGTTCACGCGGATGCTCAGTGTGGCCGCGAAGCGGGGCATGCTGGTACAGATCGCCATGCGAATGGAAGACGAGCGAGTGCATCATCCGGCGATCGATGTTCCACCCGTGAATGCGTCGCCGCTGGTGGACGTCCTGAAGAAGGTGCCCGAGGCGAAAGTGCAGTTGATCAATTCGGCGGGGCCTCTGCTTGGCAACAACATTGCGGCGCTGGTCCGGGAAACGAACGTCACCTTCGATATTGCCGCCACCGAAGGGAACGGCGGCGTCGGACGACTCATTGAGGGAACGAATCCGAGTTATCGCGGTGCGATACCGGTGGACCGACTGGTATTCGGCTCGCACGTTCCCTATTTCCCGTGCGAAAGCGCCGTGATGAAGCTGTTCGAGTCGCCGCTCAACCTGGAGCAACTGGAAAAGCTGATGCACGCTAACGCCCGGCGCCTGATTGGGTAGTGCGACTTCAGCGAACAGAATCGTGCCAAGCATTCCTCGACTCTGAACTCTTTCAGAAAGCCCGACACGATGAATCCTTCCAACGCCCGCGAGTTTGCCTTGGATCCCGCAGCGTATGGTCTGCCAACCCGTGATGACCTGGTGAAACTGCGAATCTGGGACATCCATTATCACGGCTTCTTTCGCGGAGGAATCCGCCAGCACGAGGAGAACCTGTTCTACGTGGAGCGGATGGGAATCGAACGGATGCTCTCTCTGGATATCGCCGGCTCGCCGACGGACGCGCTGGGAACGTCTCTTTCGGCCGACGAGAAGCGGGAGATTCGTGTGTACTTGGAAAAGAACTCGGACCGGGTGTCGGGGTTGATCCCCATTGATCCCTCGCAACCTGCGGAAAGCGGCCGGAAGATTGAGGAATGGGTTCGCCGCGGACCGTGCATCGGCATCAAGTACTACGGCGGCAATCCCGGCGGCGTCGTCTGCAGCCATCCCGACAACGACGCGATCATCCGGCTGGCCGCGGAGCTGAACGCCGTGATCTACATTCACACCTGGATGAAGATCGGCGGCAAACCGCGGCGGCCTGGAGGCGACAACGAGCCCGGCGAGTCCACGCCGATGGATGTAGCGATTCTGGCAGAGCGATTCCCCGATGTGCCGTTCATCTGCGGTCATTCAGGCGGCGACTGGGAGTTGGGAGTGCGAGCCGTGCGCCGCCACAAAAACGTCACCATCGAGTTCAGCGGCTCTGACCCGCATTCCGGGCAAGTGGACTACACCGTGCGCGAACTCGGAGCCAACCGACTCGTGTGGGGCGGGCATGGCCCGTCGCGTTCGTATTCGACCGAACTGGCGAAAGTTCTCGACGCCGACCTGACGCCCGCCGAGCGGTTGCAAATTTTCGGCGGCAACCTCCGCCGCATCGCCGAGCCGATTTTCCGCCAGAAGGGTTACAAGCTGTGAGCATCTTGTAACTCGTGGAAACAACCGCTGGTCCGAAGCTCGGTTCAAATCATCAGCGCGTGGTCGAAACATCTGCACTTGGGGAGAGCGTGCCGGATTCTAGTTTCCCCATCGCCCACTCAAAGAGACCGCGGCTGAACCATCGCCCAAGCGACGGGGAGAGTCGGTTCAGCCACCAGACGAGTTTCCACCAGGCTGGGACGATGATAATCGCCTTGTTCTTGGCGACGGCTCGCAAAACCTTTCGCGCGAACTTGTCAACCGGCATGGGCCGCAAGGCCTTCCAGTACTGGTCTTCTAGTTCGCGCGGGATGTTGACGAGCATCTTGCCGAACTTGCCGCCGCCTTGAAGTATGGGTGTTTGAATGACGCCGGGGCAGACGACGCTGACACGGATGCCGAAGCGAGCGGCTTCGATGCGGAGTGAACTTGAGAGCCCGACAACCGCGTGTTTTGTGGCCGCGTAGCTCACGGTTCCGGGTGTGGGCATGAGACCGGCCATTGAGGCGGTGTTCACGATGTGGCCGAATCCTTGTTGCAGCATGATCGAGTAGGCCGCTTGAACGCCGTTGGCGACGCCGTGCAGGTTTACGTGGAAGACGCGAGTCCAATCTTCGATTTGGTAGTGTCGCACCTCGCCGCCGATACCGATGCCCGCGTTGTTGAAGATGAAGTCGAGCCGGCCGTACATTGCCAGAGTTTGCTGCACCAGTTGCTGGACGGCTGGAAAGTCGGTGACGTCTAATTCGCAAGCGATGGCGTTTCGACCGGTGGCAACGAGATTCGCGGCAATTTCGCGTGCCAGGTCGATCTGCAAATCGGCAAGCACGACCGTGGCGCCGCGTTTCGCCAGTGCTTCGCCGATCGCCCGACCAATTCCGGACGCCCCGCCGGTTACGATCGCTACCGCACCATCGTAGCTCCGAAGCATGGATTTGTTCCTTGATTCCGAAGTTGCAAAGCGTACTTCAAGGGCGAAAGAGAATCAGGCTTCCGTGCAAGAATCAAGACGCGCGGGGATTGACATTGACACATTGACCCATTTGCTTTGCCGGAGCTAGAATCCGTCCACCATCAGGCGCTCGATTTGATCGGGCCGGGTGGCAATCATTCACTTCTTGAGAAGTGCAGGGATGCATCTTTGGGAACCTGAGACCGCGTCATGTAAGGAGACAACATGAAACTGTTCTTGGACACTGCCAACGTCGATGAAATTCGTCAGGCCAACGATTGGGGAATCCTGGACGGCGTGACAACGAACCCGACGACCGTCTCGAAAACCGGTCGAGCGTATCCTGAGGTTGTCCTCGAAATCTGTTCCATCTGCGACGGCCCGATCTCGGCCGAAACGGTCAGTCTCGACTCCGATGGGATCATGCACGAAGCTCGCGAGTTGTCCGCACTACATCCCAATGTGGTCATCAAAGTGCCGATCATGAAAGAGGGCATCAAGGCGGTGAAACTACTGGCCGAGGAGGGCATCCGCACGAACGTCACGGTTACGTTTCAACCTCTACAGGCCCTGATCGCCGCCAAGGCCGGTGCCTATTTCATCAGCCCCTTTGTGGATCGACTGAACCGCATCGGCGAAGACGGTTTTGAAGTCGTGCGCCGCATCCGGCAAATCTATGCGAACTACGCCTTCAACACGCAAATTCTCGTCGCCAGCGTGCGCAGCCCCCTGACCGTCATGCAAGCGGCTCTTGAAGGCGCCGACTGCTGCACGATGCCATTCGACATAATGGAACTGCTGTTCAAACACCCGATGACAGACTTGGGAATTGAAACTTTTCTCAAAGATGCGGCGAAGATCCCGAAGGCGAAAACTACGCCGGTGGGATGAACGAGAAACCAATTCCCGAAGCTGAGCGCCGCGAGCCGGAGCAGGGCGGCCAAAAACTCGAAAGCCCAGGCGAGGTGGATCAAGCCACCTGACCTGGGCTTCGGGCGACCGCTGGCAATCGCCATTATTTGTCCGATTCGTCCTTCTTGCTCTCTGGGTTTTCATTGCGACGCCGATCGGCCGCGGGGCGTTCGTCGCGCGCGGGCAGACTACGGGCCAGTTCATCGGGGGTCACGTATCCGTCGTTGTTGGTGTCAAGCCGTTTGAATTCATCGGCGCGTTCGGTGGGGAATTCAGCGGCTGAAATCCGGCCGTCGGCATCTTTATCACGCTCGCGAAGCATGGCGGCGATGCGATCGCGGTTGGCCACGATGTTGGCCTCACCGCCGGGTCGGCCAGGGCCGCCGGCGCCAGGCCGCCCAGGAGGGGCACCGGCTCCGGGTCTGCCGGGCAGGCGTGGTGCGTTGCCGGATTCCTCCCGCAGCCTGCGCAGGCGTTCGCCCGCTCGAGCAAGTTCCTCGCGGTCGAGGAAGCCATCTTTGTTCGCATCCATTTCGTCGAATCGGCCGCGCATCATTTCTGGTGCCTCGTCTTTGCTCAGCTTGCCGTCGCCGTTTTTGTCTGCACGGCGGATCATATTGGCGACGATTTCCGGGCTGGCCGCGGCGGGTGCTCCTGGTGGAGGCGATCCAGGGCCTGGTCCCGGACGAGTGCTGCGGAGAGCCTCGGCCAGTTCCTCGGGCGAAACGGCCCCGTCTTCGTTGCGGTCATGCTTCATCAAGGTCTCTGCGGCTTTGGCCAACTCTTCGCGCGAGAGCTTACCGTCGTTGTTCATGTCGAGGGCACGAAACAGGTCAGGGCCTCCGAATGCGAAGGGTGGACGACCGGGCCCATCCGGGATCGGCGGCTGGCCGGGTGGTCGAGTTTCATCGGGCCGAGCGGGATTCTCTCCGCGTCGCGAGTTTTGGGGTTCGGGCGAGCCGGGGTTGGGCCGGGAATCGGGCCGCCGCTCATTGGGCTGGTCGGGTCGAGGCGTAACCCGTTCGATCGCCGCGTCAAACTCCTTGCGAGTGACTTTGCCGTCCTTATCGGCGTCGAGTCGCTCGACGAGTTGCTTGGCTTGTTCTCGCCGCTCTTCGGGGATCTCGTCCAATGTGATCACGCCATCCTTGTTCGTGTCCAGCCGCTCGAAAAAAGCGGCATCGAACCGCGGTCGCTGCCGGTTCTTCTGTTCCTGGGCAACTGACGGGGTGGCCGACAGCGCGGCCACGCCAAGTCCTGAAGCAAGTACGAGCATGAGACGCATGGTGAATCCTCCGTTTCAAGAGTTCTCAAATGCGATTGAAATTGGGCATGGGATATTAAACCAGATTGGTCGTTGCGGGTGTCGCAGAAATTCTCCAGAAAGACGGCAAATTTTGACTCGGCCAAGTGAACGGCGTTGCTTTCCGAAATTGCCTAAGCCGTTCCTTCGTCGGTAAGCGGCCGACTGATTTCCCGGCCGTGATTTCCCACTGCACTTTTTTGACCTGCCTCGACCAGCGTCTATACTCTTCATTAGCAGAATGCCCGAGCAACGGAAAGGAAGAGTGCGTCGATGCGTAGGATTCGAATTGCTGTCACTTGTTTGATCGTGGTCGGTGCGGTGCTGGCTTCTGGGTGTTCTTGTGTGCGACGAGCGTGCGACTGGGCACGTAGACCGTCTTATCGTTCGGGTTGCGAGCCGCCCCCGTGCTGTCCGGTGCCGGAGTCGCCAGTCACGGTTCCTGCTCCTTCCACGATGGAGGAACCTGGACAAAAGTTTCGCAACTGACCCTCCAAGCCAAAGCCCGTGGGCACGCCAGCCGCGGGCTTTTTGCTCAAGAATGCGTCCGGATTTGCAAAACGGCGGAGCAACCAACGAAAGTACTCCTCCGCCGCGAGCCAGCCTGTTCCCTCAGCCTCCGGATTTGATCCAATTTGTTTGACGCCGCTCCAGTAGATTCGCAAGGGACAGCCGAGCTGCTCGGCGGTTGAGTTCCACCGCTCGCGAAATCGTGCAGCCCAGACCAATCCCCAACTATCTCGAAATCTCAACCAGGCGCCATTCATACCGGCTTTGTCTCCCGTCTCCCTCATCCAGAATGCAATCCATGCGGCCACACTAATCAACATTCCGGCGGCGGAAATCAAGTTCGACTGGCTCGATGGACCGCCCGGATTCCAGGGACCCACAGCCGAAAGTTGCACGAAGATGGCAGCGGCGAAAAACGTCGCGGCAACTCCGAATCTCGTCGGCAAGTAGTTCGCGACTCCAACGGCGACGATGATTGCGTAAAAGGTAAGTCTTGGTCCGTCCATGCCGACTCGACCAGTATCAAGCTGTTTGTCGAGTAGTCCCTGTTCGAGGACGGGCAGGCCGAAGACAACGAGCAAGCTGACCACGATCAGATTCCACGCCCGCGCTCCTGGCCAGCGCGCTCCAAGAACCGCTGCAATCGGAGCAAGCACGGTGGACGTCGCAAGGAGCCGCAAATATCCGAGCCAAATCCAGTCGCCATGTTGCGGTTCGCAAAGTGCCAGTGCGGCCACCAACATCCAAAACGCTCCTGCAATCGTCGTCCAAAGACATGCAAAACGAAGCGATGTCTGGCTCATCGCCCGCCAGAGTTGCCAAAGGGGCCAGCCAGTCGAGAGCAAACACAAGAACGCCGAGATGGCAAGCAATCGAGTCACGATTTACCAACAATAGCGGTCACACAAACGTGGCAAACTTCAACTGTGTCGAAGACAATTCCGATCAGCCAGCCAATCATTCTAAGGTAATCTGCGGACACTTTGCACGCCGCTCGGTTCAGTGCGCGGGCGACGGCATGAAACCCCGGCCGATCATTTGCTCGCGGGCGGGTTCGGGTTCATACTCGCACTAGACTGATTCACCGAGTCGAAGTTGTGGGCACGACACGGAGCGAGCCACTTCCTCGTCGGAGAATCAGTTCGGAACAGGCCGGTTGCTCAAAGGCACTACCGGCTCAGCGGCCGAAAGGCAACGCTGGAAAGGAGGACGAGCATGCGAGGGAAACTGTGGACTTCAGCCGCCGCGACGATTGTCGCGATGGCGGTAACTGCCCGTGCGGACGAGCCCAGGCCGGGAATCTTCCGTCGCGCGGCGACAGGGGAAGTGGCTCAGGCAGGCTTTCACAAGCACTTCGGAACGGCGGGGTGCTGCGGTGCGTCGTCGTGTGGCTCCAGCACGCCGTGCGGAAATGACGACGTGAAGATTGGCTATTACATCGACAAGCTGCTGCACGGCGAGAAGGCAATTCACCGCAAGTGGGCGGCCTGCAAGCTCGACTGTTACAACTGGACTCAGCACCCGGAAATCGTATCGGCCCTGACGTACGCCATGCAGTCCGACTGCGATCCCCACGTACGATTGGCCGCAGCCAGTTCGCTCAAGCAGATGCGAGTGAGTGAGCCGGACGCCGTTGGCGCCATGCAATTCAGCCGACGCGAAGATCCGAACTGCATTGTTCGTTTGAAAGCGAAGCTTGCAGCGAAGAAGGCAGAGTGTAGCCGGCCACCTATGCTGACGTATGTATCCAGTTATGGCCCGGCCACTACGAGTAGTTCGTCGATGTCCAACGACTTCGGTTCCAGACCCGGGCCTTCACTGGAGCCGGCCCCCGCAACAGAGCCCGTCCTTCGAGGATTGTCCCCGAAAACGCGGATTGAGCCTGAGCCGACTCCGGCGCCCAAGAAATTCATTGAAAGAGATGAACCGGAACCGAGCCCAAAGGCGAAGGAAGATGGACAGGAAGCGAAGAGGTCGGTGCGTACGATGATGACAAACGTTGTTTCCAAAGTTCGGTCACGCTTGTAGCGTGGCCATTTAGTCGGGATTCTGCAAGGTACAGCGAACGGCGTCTCCCCGGACGCCGTTTCGCTTTGGTGTTCGGATTCTGGTTATCGTTCCTTTTTGAGTTGGCCGACACTGGATTGGAACAATCGTCTTCGTCGCTCCACGGTGGCGGGCACCTGTTCTTCTTGGCGAGCTTTGAGGTCTGCAAGATTAGCCTGACATACGCGACAGCCCACAAGTTCAAGATGGAACCGTATGTAGTCCTGCCACTGTGGATCGAGGGCATCGAGGAGGAAGCTTCCAAGTTGGCTTCGGGTGGGACAACTTAACCGGTGGCCGCGCCAGACGGCCCCGACACTGTGCCAGCCGCGATCGCGGGCCTGACGCATTCCGTCCAGTCGCTTTCGCAGTGCCGCGGAGGCTCGCAACGCCATCTCGATGCGCACCATCTCCTCCGGAGCGAGCGCCTCGTCCGAGAAACTGGCCAGATCTGCATCGCTGATTTCAGTCACTGGGCTCAAGAACTCCTGAGAACCATTTGTGAGTTTGGTGCCTGATCCTAGTTTCCAGAGTTCGATAATTCCAAAATTCTCTCGTCGCTCAGTCCGGCATCGCGAACGAGTCGTTGGAGCTGGCCGATCGTTTGATGCTTGTAATTGGCAACCGTCTGCTCGGTGATGCCGAGCTTGCCGGCGACTTCTTTGTTGCCCCAGCCGCGCACCAGCAGAAGCTCCATGCACTTGAGTCGCTCAAATTGGCCGCGGCTGATCCACTGGCGGATCAATTCGCCGAGCGACTCGGCCATGAGCCGCTCTTCGGCCGTGTGCTGTTCGGCGCTTCGGGCGAGGCTGGAAGCGGGGCGAGCACGGCCAGGCATTTCATCCAGCGGCCGACCGTTGGCGTCGCTGTCGGTCGTGGCCTCCCAGGGGCGGCGGCCTTGCTTGCGCAAGTGGTCGGTCAGCTTGTGCGCGGCGATGGAAAAAAGGTAAGTGCTCAGGTCGCGATTCGGATCGAAATGCGGCAGGCTGGTGAGAAAGCCGATGAAGGTTTCTTGCACGACGTCCTCGCAGTCCGCGCGATCGTTGAGCCGCAGGGAAAGGAACGCTCGAAGCCTTCCTTCGTAGCGATCAATGAGTTGCTGCCAGGCGTCCGAGTCGCCCTCGCGAATCTTGTCGATCAGCAATTTGTCCGTCGTCACGCTGGCCATTTAGTTCGTTGCACAGACCGAGTCTGGAGTCGATATCAAACGATCCAAGTGTACAACGCCGCCGCTGAGCTCGCCACAACGGCCGCGGCGCCGGTGAAAAGCCAACGCGAATAATACCCGCGGGTCGCGTCATCGAGACGCAAGTATGCCAGCATCGTAGCCAGGCAGACCAGCAGAAAGCCGACTCCGCCGCCGATTTGCCCCATCCGCCGCCGGACCACAAATTGGTGCCAGTTTGCCAACAAGACCCCTCGCTTCTCCGGGGACAGTTCGAGCAACAGGTGGGCGCGATACATCGGTCCGTAGGTCCAATCCACTTCCTCGACATAGATTGGCTCGCGGAGCAGATGATCATGTACCAGCCAAGCTGGAACTTGCCAGGTGTTCTTGATTCGTGGCGCGACGTCGGCCGCGAAATCCTGGGCGCGGGCGACAGCCTGATTGAATGCGTCGCTTCGTGCCTCGTCGCGCGTCGCCCAGAGTTCGCTCTGAATCGTCTCGCAATGCAGCGGCAAATTGGAATGCTTGGACAGCTCGACCCACTCTGGCCGAACCGAGTCATCCCCCGGCGCGACCAGCAAGGTTGTATGTGTCAGGATCGCCAGTAGAGCGAACGAGATCACGTTCATGTCATTTGCTCCTAAACCGCCCGCCGCCGCGACGCTGGGTCTTCCCAGGGAGTGGCAAGTTGCACTAATCCGGAAACCATGCCGGTTACCACCACGCCCCAAAATACGTGGTCGAAGTACGACCGGATCCACAAACTTGAAACTAACCACGCCCAGAAGCACGGCACGATGATCATCCACGGGTTCAGCTTGATTGGCCGGCGCGAATCGGCGATCAGCCACCAACGTGGCATCATGAACACCAGCCCGAAGAAACTTGCATCGGCCAGCATCCGAGGCATCCACGCCATCGATTCGAACAAAATTGGTGCGGTGTCCGGATCGTTCAGCCAACCGACGTTCAAGACTCCATCGAGGTAGCTTGACCAGGAACCCACACCGACGCCGATCGCGGCCATGATGAGCCGCCGCAACATCGTGTCGCCGTGGTGGCCCTCCCAAATCTTTGCAGGGATCAGCACAGCCCAGCAGCCGGCCAGGCAGGTCGCCGCCAAGAGGGCACATTCTTCGGGCTTGTTGAGTCGCATGATTCCCGCGGCGAGTACCGACGCGATAATCGAAAGCATTGTGGTCAAAAGCATCGCGCTCGACATCTCGACCAACCGCGTGCGAATCGGCTTGGGTGTCAGCTCGCGAGCGGGGAATGTTCGCGGGGCCGGTGCCATGCGAACCGGTTGCAAAGGCGACGGCGGCGTAGGCGGCTCTTGTGTGTTCATTGCGGCTCGCATGGCGGCTTCCATGATCACTGCCGATGAAGGAACTGGATTGGCTCCCGGAACTGGATTTAGCACGATCGGTCGCGCGATCGGAGAGGCAACGGCGGCCTGAACAGACTGCTTCTTGGTGAGCTTCATTACGATCAGTGCAACGCCGACGGCCACAATCGCACCGGGGAGCAATGCCAAGATCCCACCCATCGCGGCAGTGCCGGCAATCGCGACGCCCAGCATGCACAAGGCAGCCAGAAAGTAATCCTTCAAACTCCACGGCCGCTCGTACCAATGGATCGCGTGTGTCCGCACGTCCCGGAAAAAGTCGGCGGCAGGATTTGGTTTTGTGCCCAGCATCGGACCGGCCAACGCTTCAGGCGACGCCCGATTTCGTGCAGCCTGGGCAGTTGCATTAGCGGCCAGGGATTTCTTGACCGCGTCCACGAGCTGCTCGCTTTCCGAACGGTCCCTGCGCGAAATATGCAACCGAACCCGGTCTGGGAATGTTGCGCGCTGCAAAATCAATCTGTCTCGGAACCAGCCCCGTCGAAATCGAATCCGTTCGATATCTTGAAGTTGAATGCGGACATCCTTAAACGACGACTTGATTGCACCAATGAGCTTGTCTTTGACCTTGAATTGCAAAGACAATTCCGCGCCGTCAAAACGTAGGATCCCATTGACCCCGGCCATGCCTTCATAGACACCCAACATCCAGAAAGGAACGCTCATCGGCGGTGACAACGGTGGATTACAGGCTGCAGCGAGCGCGGGAGCAGCGCCAAGTGCATTCGCGATGGGCGATGGCTCGATGGGCGAAACGTAAGGCGTGGTCTCTTTAGTCGAGGCGAAGGCAGCCGGGGCGGATAATCGACCGTTCAGCCCGGCGGCAAACTCGTCCATCGTCCGAAATCGTTCCGCGGGGTCCTTGGCCAGTGCCCGCTGGGCCACGAGATCATAGGGCGGCGGAAGCTTGGAAACGTCCGGCTGTGCGGTTAGATGTTTCATCAGGATTTCGCCGACGCTCTCGCCATCAAACGGCACGTGACCTGTGATCATTTCGTACAGCATGATTCCGGTTGCATAGATATCGATTTCGCGGTCATACTTGCCGCGCGAGATTTCCGGGGCCATGTAGTGGACCGTGCCGACGCTTTCCGTTTGACCGCTGCGCCGGCTGGCCGTAATGAACTTCGAAAGCCCGTAGTCGCCGATCTTGACAATACCGTCCTCGATGAACACGTTGCCAGGTTTCAGGTCGCGGTGGACGATTCCCTTGTCGTGAAGGTAACCAATGCCGGTGCTGATGCCTTTGAGCCAGCGGTTCACATCATCGAGCGGCAGGCCGGTGGGATGCTCTTCGAGAATCTCGGAGAGGCTCTTGCCCGCGACAAATTCCATGACCACGAAGTGCTCGCCCACGTCATTGGTGCGAAGATCGTACAGTGTGACCAGGTTTTGATGCTTGAGGTTTATGCACTGGGCGACGCCACGCAGTTCAATATCCAGGTTTCGCTGCACAAGCTTCAACGCGACTTCCTTGCCGCCGTCGCTGACGGCGTAGTAGACTTCGCCAAAGCCGCCGAGTCCCACGCCGCGCTTGATGGTGTAACCTTCAAGCGGCCGCGCCCCACTTGTGTATGTGAACTTCATGGCTTTCGCCTCGATCGGTCGAGCGTGTCCGTCACCTGACCGCACCCTTTGGCCGACTTGCCGGCCATGCCTCATTCCCAACCCTGGAAAAATAAGCCCCTAAACTCACACCTGGCTGAGCGGCGAACCCACCGGTTCCAGACTGAATGATATATCACCGGCGACGACTCGCGAAGACCACCGAAGCTGGCCAAGGCCTTCGTGAGGGTGACCATCGACTTCCACGACGCCCTTGCCCCGACAACATAGACCTTCATTTTGGCGATACAGCACTACCTGTTCAGTTGCCGCGGGTACCTGTACGTGTGTCTGGCCTGATGGACCAAGCACGCACGTCTCGGCCATGAGCACAATTCCGCCAAGCGACAGATGCAGTCGATGGCGGCTGGCCAGTTCCAACCGGGCCGTTTCGCTGACTGGGCAGGGCAACGAGAATCTCAAAACCACCGATCGGCCCAGTCGAATCAGGTCGCCATGCTTCAAAGTTGTCTGTCGAGTAACGCGGTCATTCACCGAAATCTCACGCTCGCTTCGCACCAAATATCCTTCGCCATCTCGAACAATCGTCGCGTGCTGTCTTGAAAGGTCTCCGAGGATCGGAACATCCACCGTACAGCCTGGATTAGCTTGTCCCAGCGTTACAACGTTTCCTTGGCATACCAGAAACCCGCCCACACCATCCACCCAAAGGATGAATCGAGTGCGCGAGCCATTCTTGCCTTCGACTAGTTTGCGGGCAGGTGAGATTTCCTCCGGATGCTGTGGCGGCACTTGGTTCGTAGCCGCGGCGACGTGAACACCGAGTCGCCGCATCGCTTCGTCGCGGACCTGTCTGATCTCACGGCAATCGGGTGCAAGTTCCAAGAACATGTCAGCAGACCTGAACACGTCGGCCCAATTTTGGGCAACCAGCGCGGCTTGCAACTGAGTCCGTAGCTCGTTGCCCCGCTGGCGATCCGATTGTGCGGACTTGAGTTTCAGTTCGAAATTTGCTCGGCCGTCCAAGAGTTTCTGAGCAGTCTCGAGACATTCAATCGTTCTTGGAAATTCGCCTATTCGTTTTGCCTTCAGAGCCTTGACGCAGCATGCGGCCGCTTCCGAGAAGCGCCGCAACTGAGGCGAATCCGCTCCGCGAGCCCGCAAATCATCGGCAAGTATTATAGCTTGCTGGGGATCGCAGGCATCGAGCGCGGCCAGAACCTCCGCTGCGCCGCGCTCGGTCAGTTCACCCCGCACTTGAGCAACTTTGGCCCCCGGTGCCCCGGCCAGTTCCGCCTTGCGCAGGTCATGCCAAGCCGCGGAGGAATGGCCGTGACGGACAAAATCTCGCGCCCGATCGACTAGCCGCAAGGCGATCTTGTTGCGAAGCTCTCCGGCTTGGCGATGCTCCGCCACTTCAGGCCGGCCGGCCAATTCAAGGGCCTCATCGAAGCGTTCCGCTCGGACCGCTTCCTCGGCCTGTCTCAGTGTCAATCTCCATTGGCCAAACATGGTCGATCCGCAAGCCTAGCTGAGAACGAGCGACGCCCATACCCGTGGTTGCCATCTATCAAATCATCTGGGTGCGGTGCTGTCAAAGTCCGCACCCGATGTCGGATCCCGCCGGCGAACCCCAACTACAGGGACGCCCGACCAGAGCTAACCGCTTGGGAGGATACGCCGAAATACTTGTGAACTTCTTCGACGACGTTTTCCGAAGCTTCCGGCTCCGCTTCGCTCAGCGTATCGACGAGCTTGCCATCCTGGTCCAAGATCCGCTCGGCAACGTCGAGCCGCTTGCGGAGTTCCAGCATGGTCTTCTTGCAGCGAGAGAGTTGACTGTCGTCGAAATTGAATTGGCTTGTTGTTTGAGCCGCTTGCAGCATCTTGAGTCGAGCATCCAGATTCTGGACCTCAACTTCGAGATCGCGTTTTGCCGAGAACATACCTTCGATCTTTTCGCGAGCGGCAGAGAGCGATCGTTCCCGCGCGTCGAGCATCTGCTTCTTTGCCATTACGGTTGCCTCTGCGGTTCGGAAGCGTTCGAAGCGGCGAGATATTTCTCCGTTTACCTCGCGCTCAGATGCCTTGCGACCGGCGTAGTGGAACTTCCCTTGGCTGTTGCCCGTGTCTGAACACAGCGTCAAGAGTTTTTGCTTTTCGGTATTGAGGTTCTTCGCAGATCGAGCGATCTGATCTCGGAGTTCCTCAACCTCAACCTCCTCCTGGGCAATGACGTGCATGTTTTTCTGAATGTCGGGGATCAACTCGGCGACCATGTTCCTGGCTCGCTCAATCTCGAATTCTAAGGGCACGTTTGACTTTACTTCGGTCCGTACCTTCTTTGCCGATGTGGACAAATAGCTGTACGCATCGGTTCCAAATACGAGGCCTCCCACGGCGGCCAACGCAACGGCAGTGATCAGAATCTTCTTAAACATCGTACTAGCTCCTTTCGACCTGGCTTGACTTGGGTGAACTGGCCCCGGCCCATGCGGTCGGGTTAACCAATAGAGAATTCGCAAGCCCCGGACAAATATTGGAGATCCGATGAAAACTGAATGGGAGGCGTTGGTCGAATGAACTTCTTTTGTAACTGCTGGTAGCTTCGATGTTTAGAAGCGAACGCCTCCGGTGGGATTACTTGGGGAATCTCTCAATTTTGCAGGATCCCGGCGGCGGGCGGGGTCTGGCAGGGTTGAACTCACGCCATCCTTCGGCGCGAACGAAGAAGTGGCTGGGAGTGTGTTTGATCTTTCAGTCGGTGGGGCATTCCAGATGTTGAGGTCGTTGGCTAGCCAAATGGGTGTTAGTTTGAGGCGTACGAGCCCTGGCATACCTTGCTGAGTATGTAGCGATTTTGGATTCATCGATCCGTTTATGTCAAACGAGTAACTTTGATGCCAGAGTCGATCAGTTAGGCTGTCTATTGTAACCGTAGAGACCACGCCCCCGAGTTCGGAGTATGGACCATGGGTCGCAGTGTGCACCGCCAAGACCGCTTCCAATGTGAGGGGAGGCGCGTCTGGTCCAGCGAGTAGTTCGTGCGACAGTGCCTCAACGGTAGCGTTCAGGTCGGCGCGACTCACTGTCGCCTCAACACAAACTCTGTCATGCCATTTCGAAATGAAGACCGGATCCGCGCCTGGCAGCCAATTCACATTGGCATCCTGACTCGTCACAGCCACTCCCTGCATTCGCTTTGACCAGGCTAAGCCGACTGAATCAGGCGGTGCTTGCGCGGTCAGCATCGTTTGATCGATCCGTGTCGTGTCGCTCGTGCCGCTCGAGAGCATCCGGGGGTCAAGGAGTTGATTGAGCGGTTGAATTTGGGCATGCCTTGTTCGAATCGACTTGAGATATCGCTGCGTCAAGCGACGCTTCCAGGATAAGTATTCCGATGTCGCCGTCTTGTAATTCCCAACATACCGGACAGTTTCAGGCGACCGGGCTGCAAATTGATCAAGCAAGACGCTCAAGTTTAGGATCTCTTCGGGTGCAGCACGAACAGTGGAGACAACCGTTGGAATTGCTCTAAGGTACTCCTTGTATGTCTTGTGAACTTCATCAGCCAAAAGTACGTCGGTTTCTACATGGATGATCTCAGAAACTAATTTGATTAATTCGGATCGTGCGGCCAAGTAGTCTGCGGCAAGTGAATTGATCTCTAACTGTGCAGGCTGGCCAATGGCTTGAAGTATCGACAGAGCTTTGGCAACTTTTTGATCCATTGCTTGCCAGTCAAGGCACAACAACTGAATGCAATCGGGCCCTTTGCTGGATCTGCCATTCCATCGAATTGCATTCTTGTCCCGAAGTTCCGTAGCTGCTTGCTCAAGCTTTCGTTGCAAACCTGAAAGATCCGGCCGTAATGTTGAGAATTCTTTGAAAAGACTTGGAATCCACTGCTGCGTCTTTTGTTCGTCTAAATATTGAGGGACGACCTTCTCGGACCGGTCAAGGATTTGTGCGTATAACAGTTCTGAGTACTTTGGGTCCACAAAAAGTCCGACTTTGTCAGCCTCTTCAATCAGCTCGGTGAGTTTTTTGTGAGCAGCAACCCATTGTTTCTGTTTGATAGTTTCGTCCAATTGCTTTAGAGAATTAGCCTGGTCCTTGACGCGTCGATCGACTGCCGTAACGAGTCCGATTGGATTTCCAAGATTTGCTCGAATAGGAATGAGGGCCCGCATCAGCGAACCCCGAAGGTCCTTTACGGTTTCATGAGTGCCCCAACCCTCGATTTCGCCTCGCAAGATCAGTTCGTCGCCTATTAGCTGCATTCTGAATAACGACTTGAACGCTTCAACACACTCGGCCTTTATAGGTGCGGCGGAAGCCTTGATTTCATCCGGTCTCTTCGCACGGCTCGTGATCTTCTCTGCTGTGCGTTGAACTTTTTCTGACAAGGTCATCGATTCAAGATAGAGCGGCTGATTGGCGGGACGAACTCTGGTCTCGGTTCCCTCATTCGGCAAAGTTGGAGTGAATGAACCTGACAAGGACAAAGAGATGATTCCAGCAAGAACAAGTGGTGTTCGGGTGCATCCGCACATTGGAGACTTGTTTCCTAGCGGCCTGCCTGGGTAGCCAATGCACAACAAAGGTAAGTCGCGTTCCCAATTGTCAAACCAATCGAGCCTGGATTCAAGGCCTCCATCGCATCATCGCTAACCTCGAAAAAGTTCTGTATTCATGTATTGCTAATGAGACTCAATATCATTATTATTCGCTATGGAAACTGGCATCCGGCACTTGGAGGGTTGCAAATGACAAGACCAAAACGTGCTAACTTGTTTACTGCCTTTACCTTGATTGAGTTGTTAGTAGCGATTGCGATAATCGCCGTACTAATAGTGCTGTTGCTTCCAGCGATTCAGCGAGTCCGCGAGGCAGCTCGTCGAACACAATGTCGAAACAACCTGAAACAACTTGGGCTGGCAATCCAAAACTACAGCGACACTTTTTCAGCCTATCCACCCGCCTCAGTGATCGCGGATGTTGGAAATGGACGACTGGCGTGGGGTGGATGGTCTGTACATGCTCGGTTACTCACATACTTGGAGCAAGCAGGCGGATACAACGCGATCAATTATCATTTTACGTACGAACATCCTTCGAACATGACGGTTTCGCAAATGAACATCGAGACGTTTCTTTGCCCGAGTGATCCCGACACAGCCCCATATCCACATAACTTTGGACTAGCCGGAGTGACGGATTACGGATGGAACATGGGCGACTGGTATGTATGGGGAGGAATGAACCAATCTGGATTGAGGTACAACGAACGCCCCCGCAGTCCGTTTCATGTAAATAGTAATGTTTGTGAAAAAGATTTTGTAGATGGTTTGAGCAACTCGATGATTGCGGCTGAAGTGAAAGCACGACAGCGTTACTTCCGTGATTGCACCGGCTTGAGTAGCCGGTTTGCGCCGTTGACATTTCCCACACCGAGCGATGATCCATTCACCGTGGCACCGGAATACGTCTCAGGGGTAGGGTGTAACTCCACCCTTCGCGATTCCGGACATACCGAATGGATGGATGGCCAAGTCCACCAAACTGGTGTGACAACCGCATGGACTCCAAACAAAATCATTGAAAACAGGAGCACTGGGCGTGGATTTGATATCGACATTACAGGGGTTCGTGAGGTGAACCTTGGGCCGACATTCAGCGCGATTACATCGCGCAGCCATCACGACGGCGGAGTGCATATCCTCTTGGGCGATGGTGCAGTTCGCTTTGTTTCAAGTAGCATTGATGGTGCGGCATGGCGAGCGGTTGGGTCGATCAATGGAGGTGAAATGACGGATCAGTTCTGAGCATTCTGAGCAACATTAGCCATTGCACAATCTCCGCAAATGAACGAGTAGGGCAACACACAAACTTTTGTTGCTTTGACAGCGAGCGACTGGCTAGACTACTTTCTCGCGCTCGATGTTGTTTGGATGAATAAGCGATTCCTGCACAGGCTGGGAGGCCGGCGTGAATTACTGCGTGGATTTGGACATTTTCCGCGGGCCACTCGACCTGCTTCTCTATCTTGTGCGAAAAGACGAGTTGGACATCTTCGACATTCCGATATCGCGGGTCACAGAACAGTACCTTTCGTTTCTTAGAGTCCTTCAGATGATTGACGTTGACGTGGCAGGGGACTTCCTAGTCATGGCTGCCACGCTTATGGAGATAAAGTCACGCGTGCTGTTGCCGCGCACCGAGGCTGAAACGACGAAAGAGTCGGACCCGCGGTTGCAATTAGTGAGACAACTGCTCGAGTATAAGAAATTTCGAGATGCCGCTTCAGGCTTGCAAGAATTGTCGGAAGAGCAGGCCCAACGCTTCTGCAGGATTCCGGTTGAACGATTGGGGCGTGAGACAGATCCTTCGAACGAGCCGATTCGCGACGTGGAATTATGGGATTTGGTGAGTGCATTTGGCCGTCTCATGCGTCAGACTCTCGCGTTGGCGCCGCGCAACATCGTGTACGACGAAACTCCGATCGAAGTATACATGGAAGAAATTCAGGCACTTCTGTCTCGTCAGGATCGGATTGCATTTTGGGACTTGTTTTCCGGACCTCTCGATCGCGGTCGAATCGTGGGGAAGTTCTTGGCTGTGTTGGAACTTGTTAAGACCAAAAAGATCAATGCTGAACAGATGGTGCCGTTGGGAGAAATCTGGTTAAGCCAGCGAGAGACTGTTGATGAGGAAAGGCAATCGGGTGTCGCCTCCGAATTCGCTAGTTTCGACGCGTTACCTGCATGACTTTGAATCGTCGCCCCCCGACGATTGGACTGACCGTACATCTTGTACTGGTGGTTAGACCTGCAACTCCGTTCGTTGAGCAAGAAGTTGTGGAAAGCGCTTGCGGATGGAAGTGATCTGCTTGTCAATGAATTGAGTAACTTGTTCAGGCGCGCGGCCAACAAATGAACTTGGATCCATGAAGGTGTCGAATTCAACGCTAGCAAACGCGGAGTCACTCTGAAGCCGCTCGATGAGATCATTGGGTCGGCCGAGTTCTTTCACTTTTGCGGCGGCGGCCATGCTGTGACGGCGAATCCGTTCATGAAGATCTTGACGGTCGCCGCCCGCGGCAACGGCTGCCATGAGAATGTTTTCGGTGGCCATAAACGGCAATTCCTCGGCAATGTGCTGACGAATCACTTCGGGATAAACCACCAGACCGGAAACCATGTTTACGTACAAACGCAAAACGGCGTCGATACCGAGGAACGCCTGAGGCAAAGTGAGGCGGCGATTGGCGCTGTCGTCGAGCGTCCGTTCCAGCCATTGCGTGGACATAGTTTGGGCCGCGTTAGGTGGAAGGCTCATTACGAACCGTGCGATTGCACACATGCGTTCGGCACGCATTGGGTTTCGCTTGTAAGCCATGGCCGAAGAGCCGACTTGGTCTGGCTCAAACGGCTCTTCCAGCTCCTTTCGGCCTGCAAGCAATCGGAGATCAGTCGCGAATTTGTGGCACGACTGGGCGATGCCACTCAGCACATCGAGTACCTGCGAGTCGATTTTGCGGCTGTAAGTTTGACCGGTAACTGGGTAACTCGCAGCAAACCCCATTTTCTCGGCGACGAGCTGGTCGAGCCGCTCCACTTTGGCGTGGTCGCCCTTGAAGAGTTCCATGAAGCTGGCCTGAGTTCCGGTGGTCCCTTTCACTCCGCGGCAGCATAGCGTGGCCAATCGGTGTTCCAGTTCTTCCATGTCGAGCACGAGATCGTAACACCAGAGCGACGCGCGTTTCCCGACAGTGGTGAGTTGGGCAGGTTGAAAGTGAGTGAAGGCCAGGCAAGGCAAATTGCGGTGCTTAACGGCGAAAGTCGCCAGTGCGTCGACGGCGCCGATCAGGCGATCGCGCACCCTGCTAATCGCTTCGCGCATCAGGATAAGGTCGGTGTTGTCCGTAACATACGCGCTAGTTGCGCCTAGGTGAATAATTGGGCGGGCTTTCGGGCAGAGTTCTCCATAGAGATGAACATGGGCCATGACATCGTGTCGCAGCTTCTTCTCGAGTTCTGCTGCGCGTTTGAAATCGATGTCATCAACATGGGCACGAAGTTCGGCGAGCTGTTCCGGCGAGATGTGTAAACCCAGTTCCGCCTCGGCCTCGGCCAAGAGCACCCACAGCTTTCGCCAGGTGGAGAATTTTCGCTGTGGCCCCCACAGCTCGCTCATCTCGCGGCTGGCATAGCGGCCCACCAGTGGATTGTCGTACATCAAGGATTCTGACATGGTTGCGGGCTCAGTGGGGCCCAAACTCCAATTGAAGTCGGTGGGCTGAAAGGATCAAACGCATCATCACTTTCGAAAGCGGGCGGTCATGAGCCGGATCCCGCTGGGGCTCCGGCCTGAATTTTGGCTTCTTCCGCGGCATCTTCCATGGCCACTTTCAAGTCGTCTTCCAATTCCTCGACAACGTCGAGGAACTCGTCCGGGTTGAAGTATCGCTCGATAATATCTTGCGTCTCGCCGAACATTCGCTTGATTTTTCCGCTCCACTTTTCTTCCGGTCTGAGGCTTCGGGCGTATTCCTTGGTGTCTTCCAGCTTGGTCATCATCGTTTCGGCGACCGGGGAATCTTTTAGTTGCTTGAGAAAATTCTGGGCTTGTTTCCATTCCTTCTTCTTGATCGCGCTGCGGATCAGCCCGCCTTCCAACACATTTGTGGTGACGCTTCTGGCCCCCGATAGAATTGTTCGTCGGGCGACTTGATCGACGATCTGGGTCTGCATGGCCATGACGCGGCCTTCAATATCAAGCCGCACCTCATCAGGGCGCAACTCCAGATTTGGCTCTTCGCCGGCACCGGGCAGGATGGGGAGCCTGGCCATCGTATCTCGGCCGTGTCGTACGAAGACCCACACGAGCCCGCTGCCCGACCTGTTCGGGTTGGGTGAAATCATGATGCTCCCGTCCGAGTCGGTGGTGCCCAACGGGAGCGATGCGCCGCCAATTGTTTCGACCCGTTCGACGTCCATTGCGGGCAACGGGGCTTTGTTTTCGGGATCGACCAGGCGCAGTCGCGTATTGCCGCCGGCCGTGCGTGCCAGAATGATCTGTGGCTCATCTGGCTCGGTGGAAGTGGGCGGCAGCGTTCGGCTCAACGCCGAATCGATCTTGCACATGGCCTTCTCTTTGTCGCGACCTTCCACCACGTAAAACGTCCAGCCCATCGGCGTCACGCCGATGATCTCTGAGCGATCTTCGTTGTAGACCGGCCGCATGGGTCGGAACAGGGCACCGTTGGGGACGAATTGGAATGAAGGTTTGTATTGGGCTTTCGAATCAATTGCGTCCGGATTGAGCGTCGGCAGCCTACCACCTTTGATCACGACGACGACTCTTTTGGTGTCGCCATCTTCAAAGCGGGCCAAGGGCGAAAACATGCGCGAGGCCAAAAGAAGCAGCTCACGGGCCACTTGAGTTGTTTCGCGGGCGCTGCCGGGAAACAGCGGACCCCAGCGAGTGAATGCTACGTCGAACTCGCGAGCACCCAGAACGAACCGGTCGCCCTGTGCCTCGATGCCCAAGACAAATACCTTGTCTTTGTCTTCCGTATACGCTTCGATTCGTTCGGCAGTCAGGGTGGCGATACTCTCCTGGGTAGAAAGAGCAAGAGTCCCACTTACGTCTTGAATCTCAAGCTGCCAGATGTCTCCGACGTAGGCTGAAGTGTGTGTTAGCAAGCGGCGCAACACGTCGCTACGCAATCGAGGCGTCAGGCGCGCGTCGTTCGAGAACGAGATAAGCACCTTGATCTTGTAGATTTGTTTCTCGAATGGAATCGGGACCTTTTTGCCGGCTAACTCGAAGTCCTCGTCCGAAGTACTTTCCTGGGCAAAGGAACTTGTCGTTGTTATGAGGGCCAAGATTGCCGCGAGGACGGCGAGCGTTTCGCGCCAGTTGAAGCCAAGGCTGAACACCGAAATTGAGCGGTTATCCATTGGCGATGTCAAACACTTGGAGCTGACTCCAACCGTGTTCCAGACTATTTTTCTGTGTCCTTCCGATACCATGGTTCCACTTGCCACTTCTCTGCATCCTGGTAGATGCCGATCGAATTATCGGCGACACCCTTGAGGCGATTGTTGAAGGCGTAGTAGTCGGTTAACTGCCACAAGGGGATGAGGGCGACGTCGTCGCGTGCCTGATGCTGGAGCAATTCAAGTTTTTCGCGAGCCAGCGGCCAGCCGGTCGCGAAGGCGAGTTCGCGCAGGTTTTTCCGAAGCCAGGCAGTGGCCGCATTGGGCATCACGGCCCCGTCGGGTGCGATGGGAGGACCCAGACAGAGCACGCGGGCCGCATCGAGCACTGGATCGCGCACATAATGCACGCGATACACCAATTCGAATCGCCGGCCCAGTGCAACTTCTTCTTCGAGTTGTTGGGTAGGTCGAGCCACGAGGTCCACATCCACTTTGAGGATATTGCGCCAGTATTCCTTAATGAATTTGCAGGCCTCAGTCGCCTCCTCGGTGTCCGGATGCTGCATGCTGAACTTGAGATTCTGCACGCGAAGTTCTTTCTTTGCCGCGTCCGCCAGCCCTTTGGCGAGTACCGGGTCGTGCGGCCAGTACTGCAGGTCGGGTAGGAAGGCAAAACTACCTCTGGGAAATGGCCCGTTCACCAGTTCGTCCCCTTCGCGAGCCGGGCCATTGAGCAGGGGGCCTTCGAGGATCGCCTGGCGGTCGATCGCGTAGACCAGGGCGCGTCGCAAGGCCCAGTTTTGAAGTTCCGCGCGGGCCTTGAAATCAAAGGAGATTGCGTGCAGGGCAGGCACCGCACCGCGAACGAGGGTCAACTCGTCCGGGTGCGCTTCGATTCGTTTCAAATCCGCATGAGGCACGTGTTCCAGCAGCGTGAGTTCACCCGTTAGGAGTGCCTTAACGGCGTCCTTGCCGTTGCCGTATTTACGTTCCACAATTTCGGCAATCTTCGGCGTACCGGCGAAGAAGTGTTTGTTTGCCTCCAGGGAAACTTCGACACCGGTTTTTTTGTCCAGGAGTCGGAACGGGCCTGCCCCCACCGTTGTGTTTTGGTCGAGTCGATCTCCCTGAAGCCGATGTCCGGCGGCCACGTTGAAGAGAAAATTGGATTGGGCACGGAGCGGTATCTGGTTCAAATCACTCACGACTTCGCTGGGAGACGTGACCCGAACTTCTTTCAGTACGCTGGCCAATGCCGCGTCGTGATTGGGGATCTTCTTGTCCGAGCGAATGCTGATTGATCGGGCGACGTCGTGGGCCGTAATCGGTTTCTCGCCATCAGACCAGAGCAAGCCGGGTTTGACCCGCAACGTCAACCGGCGCCCGAGTTCGCTCGATTCGATATCGCTCAAGATTCGGCTGGAGTAAACGGTTTTTTCGCCTACGCCGGAGACTTCCATGAGTGGAATGTGCATCAACTGGGCCACGCGCGTGTCGGGCGTACCGGGCGGCGCCCACGGCGAAAACCGTTCCGGCAACTCGCGCACGCCTACGTGCAGGATCGGGTACTTCGCAAAAATCCGTTTGAAATCGGCTTCGAGTCCGGGCAAGCTTGGCCACATGCTCGCCGCCTGGATGATCAGATTGCAGGCCTCGCGATTCTGACCCGCAGATTCCTTTTGCCTGGCCTGTTGTCGGTATCGCTCGGCGCCGGGGTCGGCTTCCGTACCCTGAATGAACCTGTCGTACATCTGCTTCACCGTCGGGTGATTGGGATAATCCTTGGCGATGGTCAACAGGCGATGCCGGGCCAACAAATACTGCTTGTTTCCAAACAACCCCTCCACGGCCCCCTTAAGTGCGAAGCCGGTTTCGGTCGCGGCATCCGGATGTTCGGCAATGCCGAGTCGGTCACAGTACTGCTTCATTTCGTGCAACAGGTCGAGCGCTCGCTCGTATTCGAGTTTGGCCATTCGAGCTTTGGCCTCTCTCAACCAGAATTCTTTGAGCGTTTCGTCGAGTCCGCGCCATTGTGCTTGTCGTTCGGCGACCAGATTGATGATCTCGAAGGCCTTGTCCGTATCGGATTTCTGAAGTGCCTTGCGGCCCTGTTCGAGCAGCATGTCTTCAAAATACTTCACGTCGACGATGCGCGAGCGCTGGACCTCGAATTCCAGGTGTTCACCGGTGGCGAGAATCACTCGGATTTTTGCGTCCGCCGGAGCACCGGGTGCCGGCTTCGGCATGGGCCGCTCGTCCAGCGGCTCCACGTCGAGAATGAGGCCGAGGAGTTCCCTGTCGTCTACAAATCCGTCGCTATTCCAATCGAAACTCTCAAAAAAGTAGGGCATGCCGTCGGGCCATTCGGGCTTATCCAGCTTGCCGTTCGCGTCTTTGTCGTTTTTCTTGACCAGGTTTACTCGGTCTGGAACATCATCGACCGACAGGCGCAGCCGGTCGAACACAGCGTGCGTGAGCCATTCGTCATCGGTGAGCTTGATAGGCTCCGGAATTCCGGGTCGCTCGCTGGGATCATCTGTTTTCTTCGTCTGACCAGTTCCCTGTTGCGCTAGTGCCGGTCGTGAGTTCTGGGCAAAGGCAATCGCGACACCGGCGGCGATCGCGGCTGCGATCAGCCGATGTCGAAACGAAATCGTTGCAATGGGTCGAGTTGGCATCACGCAATTCTCCAATGCCTAATTCCCCGTGCCAGGCGTCTTCACCACGTTTAAGCTTCCATCCTCGCCGATCACCACGAATTTGTCGCCCAGATCAATCGGCCCACCGGACAAGGACCGCTCAGTATCCACGGTTCCCAGTTCGCTTCCATTCGCCAGCCGCAACGCACGAACCAAACCGCTGGTAGTCACAAAATGGACGGAGTCGCCTTTAACGAGCGGTCGCCCTGCCACGTTTTCTCCCTTCAGGGCAAATCGCCACGCCTCTTTGCCCTGAGGGTCAACGCACACCATCTCATCATCGCCTGCAACCACGAACAAATGGCCACCAGCCGCGATTGGTCCGAGTGCCGCAGGCGAAGACAGCTTGATTTCGCTTACTGGCGACATAGTTTCAGCATCCCAGACGTGCAACACATTGGTTTCATCAACGCAGCCGACCAGGCTACCTGCCACGGCGATTCCAGACCGAATAGGCTTGGCAAATTTGCTGGCCGCCTTCTCGCCGAGGTGGGTACTTTGGCCTTTGCGTGGCTCCACCTGAAAGATATTCCCCTTGTCGTCAACGGCGATGATGGTCTTCTTGGCCGTCAGTGCGACGCCGCGCCAGTGTGCGGGTTTTTCGGCGTCGAGTGGCGGTTGGAATGGATCGGCCAGTGCCTTTCCGGTTTCCGGAGAGAGCCAATAGATTCGTCCGTCGGTCGCGGGGACCAGTATGCCATCGTCAAGAAGGACGACGGGTGCCTGCAAGGGCGCGAGTAGATCCATCGGCCGCACGGCCGCGCCGGGTGCGGCCGGACGAATGAAGAGCCGATTGGGGGTTCCCACCGGTGTGTAGATCGACGACCCGTTCGGCAGCACGAGCGGCTCGGCTTGATCGGACAACTCCGCCTGGATTTCAATGCGGCCTGCCGGCTTGTCCAGCACGCCGCCAGAGGTCAGGGTGCCGGCCGGAATTGCAAACACGTGCCCGCTGCGTGTCAGTGCGACCCACGAATTCTTCGATGCATCGATAGGCAGCAAGGAGAGAATTCCGCTGCCGAGCGTAATTTCCCACTTGGTATCGAGCGACGTGGGGTCGATGGCGGTGAACGAAATCGATGAACTATTCGGCACGCGCCGCGCGACATACACCGCATCCACTTTCCCGCCACTCGTCGGAAACCGTTGAATAGGCTGTGAGGTTGCGCCGGGCAGTTTCTCGGCCGTGGGAGTGAGCTGTTGTTTTTCCGCGGCATATTCGTAATGGCGAACCATGCTGCCGTGTACGAGCAGGTCTTTTTCGGTGTAGTAAAGTGCGAAGGCCTGTGGACGCGTGCCCGGAGGGGCAGTGCCGCCGATGGCCGTCTTCACCGGCACGGGAGTGAAACCATCGGCCTTTTCCGGCGATCCCCCGCTGTAGACGTAGACGGTTTCCAGATCGGTCGCCACAAATATCAAGTTATGAAAGGCCGCGGGCGTCTGGTGAATCCAGCCATTGATCGCCGGTTCGCTTGCCGCCGGGAGTCGTTGCATCTCTGAGTCCATTGTTCCATCCGGCTTGAGCAAGAACACGCGCATGCGAACCGTGTTCGCGGTGCTATTCTCGCAGAGCACGAGGTAGCGGAGCATTCGCAGCGGGGACGCGATGATGGAATCCGGCCGATGCGCCGTGTAATAAATGTCGTCGCACTTCGGGACACCTCCCAACGTGATGACGTAGAGCAAATACTGCTCGCCGAGCAGGAACAGGTGCGCGCCCGACATGTCGGCCACTGGGGTCGTCGCCAGCCGCTGTTCGCCAAATTTCATTCGTCCGTCAATCCGCCCGCTGTTCGCGTCGATAACAAAAAGGCTGCCCTTGCCGGCCGGCTGGTAGAGTTTGCCGCGGTGCAACAGGGGCGCGGATTCGATCGGTTCCCCCAGCGGCTGGCGCCAGACGATCTTGCCGGATTTGCTCTCGACCGCGACGAGTTCGTCGTGCCGTGTGTCGCTGATCAAAACTGCCGGCTCACCGCTGCCGCCCAGGAGAATCGGCAGATGGTTCGTATCTCGACCGACCACGTACGACCAGAGCGTTTGCCCCGCATTTCCGTCCAGGGCGAACAACACGCCGCCCGACAACATGAATTGGACGTTTCCGGCGGCGGAACCGATCGCCGAACCCTTGTGTTCCATGAGTTGAATCGAGGCCGAAACGCCGCTGGTTCGGCCTTGATTCTCCGCGTTCTTGCCGACGACCTCCCAGCGGATCGCCTCGAGGTCCATCTTTTGGGCCTTTTCCATGCGATCGACGATCTCGGTCTTATCTTTGAAGTCGTCGTACAACTGAATCAGTCGTTCGCGCAAGCGATACACTTCGCTGGTGCGAGCGTCGGTGATTGCGCGGTCCATGGACTCGATGGCGGAGTTCAGTTCGTTGTACTTCGCAATGGCGGCTTCTGCCTTGGCAACGGTAGCGGCCAGTTTGGCCTGGGCGTCGGCGGTCAACTGGGTTCCCTGCAAGTCGCGGCGAATGACCTCGAGCGCCTCTTCCGATTGATCGAGCGGCTTGCGGTCGGCTTTGGTGTGGGCAATTTCGGCCAGGTTTTGTGCGACTCGACCGACCGTTTCAGCAATCTTGTCTTTGAGCGGACCGAAGCCCGGCTCCTTGGATTGCTCGCGAATCAGTTTGCGCGTGTCGGCCAAAGCGGCGGCTGGTGCCGAAACGACGTTGGCTTCAACCTCGCACAACGCACGCTGCACCTTTGCGCTGCTGGCAAACTCATGGTGCGGATACGTTTCGTAGAAGTTTTCAAATCGCTTCATCGCCAGTTCGTAGTTGCCGTCGGTGACTGATTTCTGGGCCGCTTCCAGCAGCCCCATGATTTGCTTGTTTCGATAGTAAATGAAAAAGTAAATTCCCGCGGCGACGATTACCACGAGACCCACGAGCATCCATCGCACGAGCGGCGACCCGAGAATCCGCTCTTGACCCGGCGGGCGATCGACTTCACCTTTGAACTGGTCTTTGGCCGTATTGCGGAAGCCGTCCCACATCCGGATCCAGACGCTGCGCGTGTCCTTCATGTGGCTGGCTTTACGAACCGTGCTGCGTCCGAGATGCCGCTTTTCCGCCGCCTCCTGCTCGATGGATTCCGAGTGATCGGTCGATTCATAGACCATCTGAGCTGCGATTTCGGACGTAAGCGACGTGGGCTTTTCCGCGGATTTTCCTTCGTCCACGTAGATGCGACAGCTTCCGATGCCAAGGACGTCCCCGGATCGAATTGTGCCGGCCTTGACCTGCTTGCCGCCGAGTTGCACGGTACCGGCATCCGCGGCGACCTCGACGCGCCAGCGATCATCGCGGCACACGAGGCGGCAGTGGACACGTTTCACGCCAGGGTCCGAAAGAACGACGTCGCAGTTGGCCCCGCTGCCGACCATGAGCGGTTTTTCCGAGGTTAACTGCGCGTAGGTGACGTTTCCGTCCGCGTGATGAATTTCAAGTTGTGGCATCTATTTGATCGCCCTTTTCTTCGCAGTGGCTTTTTTGGCTTGCTTCTGTGGATTGGCCAGTTTGATTGGTTCGAGTCGGGCAATATTGGCGGCGTCGACGACTTTTACCACGGTTTCGTGAAAGGCTGCTTCCTCCGCCTGGATCACGATGCCTCCGTTTGGATTGCGAGCGTGCTTGATGCTCTCCAGTTTCGCGGCGAGTTCCGTGTCCTTAATTGGTTGTCGCTCTTCGTCCACCAGGATTGAGTTGTCGGCCTTTATTTTGACGATGATGTGGTCGGTCTTCAAATCGTCCAGGGTTTGCGGTGTGGGCTTGGCGGCCTGGCGATCGGAGTCTTCCGGCGCCGGTTTGGGAAACGACAGGCACATCTGCATGACCATGCTGGACGTTACCATGAAGAAGAGAATGAGCTGCATGGCCACGTCGACCATGGGGGTCATGTCGAGTTCTTCTAGTTCCTCGTGCTTTTTCTTGCGGTACGGCATCCCCTCTTCGGGTTCTTCGGCTTCGGCTGTGGCGATCGCCGACTCATCCGTGGAAACGGGTTTGGGGGTCGGCGGGGTGACACGCGGCGGGGGAATGGGTCGGGGCGGGCGGGGCCGCGTTAGCTCCTGGGGCGGCTCGGCATCCGCCAAAATATTGCGCAGCGAGCCTTCCTCCAATTTCGGCGGCTCTTCCATCTCGACCGTCTTATCATCGGCGTGCTCGCGAAATTCCGACCGTTCGTAGATGCGCCACCAGCGATCGTCGCCCGGCTTGCGCACGCAGTCGTCGCGCGAAAGGCGGCCCTCTTTGATGTCCTCGACGATTTTGGACTCGGGCACGCTATGCTCAACTTCGAGTGATCGAACGTGCAGAATGTCCCAAGTTGTCATGGCCCGATGACTCCGCTTACTCTTTGGTTTGGACGCCGACGTAGAGCTGCGCGTTGGCTACGGCAGTAACGATACGGGTAATTTTTTGTACGTCGCCCCATTTGACGAGCCGTTCCGCTTTGACGACCACCTTGCCGCGTCCCGACGAAACGCCTTTTTCCACGGCCTCTTTGACCATTTCCATCGTGACGGCTTTGCCGTCTCCGCGACGGCTTTCGCCGATGATGATCTCGGGTTCGGCTCCCGCTCGTGGAGCCGGTTTGATCGTAATGAACGTCGATTCGGATTCGAGGACGGCCGTGCTTGTGGTCGTTAAGGGAACCTCGACGGCTTCCATGCTGTCGCGTTTTACCGCCAACAAGAAAAAGGTGAGCAACTGAAAGACGACGTCGACCATGGGCGTCATGTCGATGTGCGACTTGTCGCCCACGTTGGATTTTGATTTCGACGTGAATTGCACCGATGCATCTTCGTCGACGTCCAGAGTCATTTTTTCGGCAGACATGACAGGCTCCAGGTGCTAACGGGCGGCGGCCATCGGGGTTTTGGTGCGAACCACCGCCGGCGATTTTTCAAAGTCTTCCATGAATCTTCCCAGGGCCTCTTGCGACTCGTCTTCCAACTTTCGCACGCGCACGTTGATCATGTTGCCGACCAGCGTCAGTGGCGTCGCGACGAACAGGCCGATGGCGGTCGCCCAGAGGGCCAAACTGATGTCCTTGGCCAACACGCCTGGGTCCACCTTGGCGCCTTCGCCCGCCTCACCCATGCGTTGGAACGCGGCGATCATCGATACGACCGTGCCGAGCAGTCCGGCCAGCGGACCCATGCGGGTGTAGGTGAAAATGTAGGACAGGTACCGATCGAGGCTGGCGATGATGTCGCTTTCGAATTTCACGACCAAGTCGCGTTTGATTCGAGCCAGCGGATCCTTGCGGTTCTTGATCGCCATCGAGACCAACTGGGGCACGGCAATACGCCAGTACGCAGGGGTCTCGCAATGCTTGACCGCGTCCTCGTATTTCTCCGACTTCAAAAGCCCGCGGACCGTATCGAGAAACTCTCGGTTGGCATCCAACGATGCAAATCGCTTCTGTCTGACTCGCCGAAACAGCAGGACCGAGTAAAAGGTCCCCATCACGATGAGGTACCCTTCCAGGGGATAGACGGTGTAGTGACCGATGGCCCCGATGATGTCTGACCTCTGCAATGCCGCGAACAGTAGTAGTTGTTCCATGGTGTCCTCGGTGGGAAACTGAAATGGCCAATTGGCCCCTGCTCAAAATCGCTGGGCCAGGTTGCTGCTACGTTTTCGAGGCTGGCTCGCCAAAAAACTCCTGCTTGGTGATTTGAAAATCGTAGCTGCCGCCTTTCTTGACGACAAGAAACCTAGTCTTGCGCACGATGCGCATGTCTTTGGTTTTTTTGGTGCTTTCCAGATGGTCGCGTTCCAGTTTCGCGAGATGCTGTTCGGTCTCGAACGGGTAGAACTGAAGCACGATGACGTTGCCACTGGCCACGGGGACACCTGCCTTGGTCAAGAGATTCAGGTCAATTTGCCGGCGGCCGGCGGATCGCCATGAAAAGTACAGGCGTTTTTCGTCCGGACCGCCTCCCTTCATTTGCACGACCGGTTTGCGCGACGACATGCCCGAGACCATATACATCTTCTTGTCCACGATCGCACCCAGCTCGACTTTGAAAAAGTCCAACTGCCGAGCGTATTCTTCTTCCGTTTGACCGGAATCGAAAGTTACTTCCCATCGTTCCTGTCGCTTCACACCTCCGCCATCGCCGGGTCCCTTGCCCAGGTTTCGCCGAGTTCCCTTACCCTTGGGGTTCCCGCCCGGCAGGTTGCTCGATCCGATATCGGTGCCCATCATGAGCTGGTCGGAGAGTTCCATGGCGGCCCCGACAGCGGCGAGCACGGCGGTCATCTGCTGTTCGACGGCGGGCGTGTCGGCAACGATGTCGTCGGCGTTGACTGCCGAAGAAACGTCGGGCGACTCCGGGCCCGGCGCATACAAACTCTCGCCCAGCACTCCGTCTTCCGCCCCGCCGCCCTCCACGTCTTCAATGATCTCGACGACGTCCAACTTGGCCGGCGGCCGTTGCGATCTCCACTCTTGATTCGAGAACCAGATTGCCCCGAACGCGCTGGTAACGAGTCCGCAAATCATCAAGAAAGTGAGCAGTATGGAAATGACCCGGTCGTAGCTGGTCACGCCCAAGACCGGTTCGGCCGGCTTGGGCGGCTGAGCCGGTTGGTTTGGTTGCGGAGCCTGTGGAGGCGTTTGGCCCGGTGGGTTGCCCGCCGG
>Ga0247727_10002861_pt1 | contig 38949 bp, 39 predicted proteins | sample WisWelCaveWW1625_FD_202498 | JGI IMG/M metagenome (GOLD analysis project Ga0247727, IMG submission 202498) | Biofilm microbial communities from Wishing Well Cave, Virginia, United States - WW16-25 | ecosystem: Environmental > Aquatic > Deep subsurface > Groundwater > Cave microbial mat | place...
AAAATTTAAAGAAGGAAAAAATTCGAGCGGTACAGCCCGATCGGCAGGATAAACTTCAATCCGGATGCCGGATTTTAATTGTTACTGCTTCTTACCGCTTATCCAAATCTATCGAACAACATTTTGAAAAAAATCAGAAGGTCTATAGCCTTGGCAGTTATGACGATTTTGAGTTCAACAAAGCACTAAAATTTAACTCTGATGTGATTCTCCTTGATTCGGATTTTAAAACTGCTCAAGAGGAAAGTTTAGCTCTATTCCTTGTATTTAAAAAAGTCTTGCCAGGAATTCCTGTAATCATTATTAAGGGGGAAGACCGGCAACTTTTAAGTGAGTTTGAAAAAAGAGAAGATGTGGATGGTTTTGTTATAAAACCAGTTGACCTGAAAAGACTGACTCAAAAAATTTCAGCGGCTTTAAAAAGCAAGGTATCGGAAGAACCGGGAGTATCCCCGGAGCTGACTTTCGATAAAAACAAGTCATTTAAAGACGTTGATTTTAAGCTGACGACCGGACACGGTTTTACTGTTATCCGACTAACCGGAAAGGTTAAGACAAACAATCTATTAGACTTAAAAAAAGAGTTTGAACTTTTAATTGAAAATAAAATTAATAACATCGCTCTGGATTTGGAGGAAGTGAATTTTGTCGATAGCAGTGGATTGGGATTGTTCGTTAATTTTTATAAAAAAGTAAAGGATCATCAGGGGATGCTGTGTATTTTAAATCCCAGTGTTAATGTGAGCCAAATTTTACAGCAAACGGGTGTGGACCGGATCATCAGCATCCTCTTTACCGACCGCTAGATTAGAAAAAATGATTGTTTATCCGGAAATTATTGCAGTTCGGGAATATTGCCGTAATCTCCGACATTCCGGAAAAAAAATAGGTTTTGTACCCACCATGGGTTATTTGCATGAAGGTCATCTTTCCTTGGTCCGAGTCGCCAAGGCAGAAACCGATGCCGTGGCCGTTTCGATTTATGTCAATCCGATGCAATTTGGACCTAACGAGGATTTGCAGAAATATCCCCGTGATCTAGAACGGGATTTGGCTCTATTGGAAAAGGTTGAGACAGATCTTGTCTTCGTTCCTTCGGAAGAGATGATGAATTCTCCCCCAAGCGATATCCGTGTAGTCCCTCACGCTCTCAGCCAAACGTTGTGTGGAAAATTTCGGCCAGGGCATTTTGAAGGCGTGGTCACGGTTGTGACTAAATTATTTAACATTATTCAACCCCAGCGAGCCTATTTTGGTCAAAAGGATGCTCAGCAATGCATTATTATTCAGCAGCTGGTGAAGGATTTGAATTTTGATATTGAGATTGTGGTCTGTCCCATTATCCGGGAAAACGATGGATTGGCGAAGAGTTCCAGAAATGTATATTTAAGTTCCCAGGAAAGGCAAGAGGCTCCGGTTTTGTATCAGGCCTTGCAATTGGGTGAAAAAATGATTCGTGAGGGTGAAAAAAAGAGGGACAAAATAATAGGGAGGATGAAAGAAATGGTTTATCATCTCCCGACTTGCACCAGAGTGGATTATATTGAGGTAGTTGATGCGGAGACACTTCAACCGTTGGTCGAGATAAAGGGCAAAATCTTGATTGCCCTAGCCGTCTATATCGGTAAAACACGTTTAATAGACAATTCCGTTGTAACGATTTGACATTAAACGGGATACGATAAAACAATAAACCTAAAGTTTTTCTTTAAGTTTGGCGATAATATTAATTGTTAGGGCCCTATTTAATGAATTGACCAGATTTAATTCAAAATTGTAGGGAGGTTTTATGATCGTTCAAACTTATCTTAACCCATTCAGATCTCAACAAATGAATCAAAAATCTGTTCAGCCTAATTTACGCAATATCCAAAAATTGGCTGAAGAGGTGAATTTATATCAAATCAAAGAATCTATTATTAAAGACTATCGAATTGACGAACTAATTAGTCCAGAATTCATGATCCATTAAGAAGGAGCAGGGAGTTTACCTATGATCAGTCCAATCGGTACACTCATTCAATCCGTTCAAAGCACGCTGAGCGAAGCGGCAAATATTGCAGGGCGTATTGCACAGGCTTCTCAAGCTGATCTAGCCCGAGAGATTCCCAGCCAAATGCTTAACCGGCGTATGTTTTCAGCTCAACTGAATACACTAAAAACACAGGATGAAATGTTGGGCGAATTGGTGGACTTGATTGGTTAGTGAGTAATGGTAATAATTTGACTTTTTTGAATGAAAATTATAATTTGTTATTAGGTTACTAAAGGAGGAAGTTATGGCAGCCGTTGATCCCGTGGGAGCCCCTCCGGCACCCGCGACTGAAAAAAAACCTCATGAAAATCCGCGGGCCGAAGAGCCTAAGACAGAATCCCCTCCCTCGGAAAAGCCCCCTTCGTCCAATCCTGACGTAGGGAATGAGATTGATGTCAGTGCTTAACAAAGATTAAAGTTGTTCAATAAAGCCATGAGCCTTTCATGGCTTTTTCTATTACCGCACTTTTTCTGTTCGATTCCTTCCATTGACTTTTGCCCGATAGAGGGCTTTGTCCGTTGCTTGGATTAATTGCTGCACAGTCTCATAGCGGCTGCTGTTCATTCCCACTCCGATACTGACTGTCGGGGATACAGTTTTCCCTTTATGACGAACGGAATGAGATTTGACAGCGATCCTTATCCCCTCAGCAATTTCAAAGGCTTCTTCTATTTCGGTCTTGGGAAAAAAGATGGCGATTTCTTCTCCCCCGTAACGACAAGTAATTCCCTTCGGCATGGCCTGCTGTTTAATCGTCTGTGCTAATTCATACAGAACGACATCTCCCATCTCATGACCATAGGTATCATTGACTTTTTTGAAATGATCGATATCAATCATGGCAACGCAGAAGTTTTTTCCTAGATTAATATTAGCGGTTTCTGCGGCGATTCTAGAAAAGTAATCCCGGTTATAGATTTTTAATAAAGGGTCATAGGTAACCCGGTGTCCCACCCGGGCGAGCCAGTTCATCATTAACCCGAAAGGCAAGAAAAGATAAAAGGCGCCAAAACATATTTTTTCCATCATCATGGCTTTGGGACTGGCATAGTCACTACTCGAGGAGAAGGCAGAAATACAGAATAATACCAGTAGTCCTGCCAATGTCCCACCTAGGCCGTGCTCCATCTTCATTCTGGAAAAAATAATAAATAACAAAACAAAACTGAGCGGGATTAAATAGTAAGCCATCGATAGATTGTTAAAATTTTTGAGAAGCTGCGGAGAACAGAGCCGGCCAAGGATTTGGGGGATGGGCAGCAAGATGATAAATTCCAGAATCAGCAGGGATGCGGCAATCATTTTGGTCCGTTTATACTTCGTAAACTCCTGGGCAAAAGTCACAACCCAAAAATTGAAACAGATAATAAAATAGAGCGGGATCTTTAAATTAAAATTTTTCGAGACGAGAAGGAATTTACGTAATTCCGGAGAAGAGGATTGGGTCAATCCCCAAATAAAGAGGCCGGTTAAAAAAAAGGTGTACCCGAGAAGATAAATTTTTAAATTTTGGATGCGCGGATATGAATAATAACTGATTGCTAACGTTCCGAGAGATCCCAACAAGATCAATAGAGAGAGAACGCCATGAACCCAAGCGTAGGCGGTTTTTTCATACCAGGTTTGTAAGAGGCGTGGGGAGAGAGAGTAGAGAAGAATTAGAATTAAAGAAAGGAGAAGCAGAAGAACGAAGGGGATCCATTCCCTGATCTGATTTTTAAGCGATTCATCCATAAAACATGCTAAACCCGGACTGATAGAAGACTGGTTCTAAAAAAAATCGGGGCGAGAAGATTCGAACTTCCGACTTCCAGGTCCCGAACCTGGCGCGCTAACCGGACTGCGCTACGCCCCGATGAATTGGCCGGTTTACTTTATTCTAAGGAAGGATCGCTTTATGATTTAAAGAAATTTTTCGGCCGACAGCAAAGTAATCAAAACCCATCTTAACCATTGTCTCCGGATCATAGAGATTGCGTCCATCAAAGATGACCTTCCCGCGCATGAGTTCTTTTATTTTATTAAAATCCGGTCGCTGGAAGACGCTCCATTCTGTAATCACCACAAGGGCATCCGCACCCTGAAGGGCATCGTAATTGTTTTTTCCGTAGTCTAATTTTTGGTCGTATATTTTTTTTACTGCATTCACAGCCGCAGGGTCATAAACCGAAACTTTGGCTTGATGAGCAAGCAGAAAATCAATTAAGGTTAATGATGAGGCATCACGGATATCATCTGTTTTGGGTTTAAAAGAAAGACCCCAGAGAGTGAATTTTTTTCCTTCCAGATGGTGCTTAAAGTAGTTTAAAATTTTTGGGAAAAAGTATTCTTTTTGAGAGATGTTTACATCCTGAACGGCTTTTAAGATTTTAAAGTCATATTGAGCATCAGCTGCGGTTTTGACCAGTGCCTTAAGGTCTTTGGGAAAACAGGAACCTCCGTAACCCAGTCCAGGGAAGAGGAATGCGTGGCCGATGCGTGAGTCGCTGCTAATGCCGTTACGAACATTGTTAACATCTGCGCCAATCCGGTCACAGATTCTGGCCATCTCATTCATGAAGGAGATCCTTAACGCCAACATCGCATTGGCTGCGTATTTAGTGAGTTCAGCACTGCGGATATCCATAATTAAAATGGGATTTCCTGTCCGCACAAAAGGGGCGTAGAGTTCTTTCATGATTTCAGCAACGCGGACATCCTCCGCGCCCACAACGACGCGATCGGGTTTTAAGAAATCATTAATTGCGTTTCCTTCTTTTAAAAATTCCGGATTGGAAACGACATCGAATTCTTGTGAGGTAAACTGCCGGATTGTTTTTTTGATTAAATCAGCTGTTCCGACCGGAACCGTACTCTTCGTGACTACGATCTTATAACCGTTTATATTCTTGGCAATGGTCTCCGCAACATTCAAAACATATTTCAAATCTGCAGAGCCATCTTCGTCCGCCGGAGTTCCAACTGCGATAAAGATAATTAAAGAATCTTTAATGGGTTGAACCAGATCGGTTGTAAAGGAGAGGCGTTCTTCTTGAATATTGCGATGAACCAGCTCTTCCAAGCCAGGTTCATAAATCGGTAAAATGCCTTTATTCAGAGCTTCAATTTTTTGTTCATCAATGTCCACGCAAATCACGTCGTTACCGTTTTCTGCAAAACAGGCCCCTGTCACCAGTCCAACATAACCTGTCCCGAAGACGGAAATTTTCATTGATTATTCCTCAAGTAAAAAAACAATACTTTTTTGATGATTTAAAGATATTGGGTATAACATCTAAAGTCAATTTTTTATCACAGCGAGGACTGCTTTTCTAAATTTTAATAAAGATGGATAAGAAGAGATGCTTTAGACAAAAAAATTGCTATTCTCAACTGAAAAAAACATTTTGATTCCTGTGTTTAAAGATAAAAAAGGTTATCTAATCGGGACAATCATCATTTTGCTCATTCTGGGATCGGTTCTGAGCGTTTCTCACTTTCATTTTTTCGTCCCTGCCGATCCGGAGAGAGTTTTGTGCGTTTATTGTACCTATCAGAAAGAATTGCAAAGCCTTGACCCCCTTTCTTTTTTTTCCTACTTCATCTTCCTGCTCTTTGCTCTCCAGATTCTGTTTCCAATTTCTTTTCTGACCCGTTTTTCCCACAGTCCTTTCCTTCTCCGTGCCCCTCCGCAAAAAAACTACTACATTGAATGATTAATTGCTAAGCGATTCACGTCATTTACCTCATGCTCTTTGGAGAGCAGATATTGCTACGTTGTTTCGATTTCAAAACGATGGGGGTTTTAATGTCAAGATATGTATGGACCTTATTGCTGTCCATTTTGTTACTTTTGGCGCAACCTAAGATACAGGCGGGTGTTACAAATCCGGATTTTTCAGCCATCGGTCAGTTCTCGCTCGCCTATACGGATGATCACACTGAACAACCGACAGCGAAACCAACACTCGGACTCGGTGAGGTGGAGTTCGTACTCGACGCCCCGCTGAATCCCTATCTGAACGGTGCATTTGTGTTTTCTATCAGCGAAGATGAATTTGAGATTGAAGAATCTTATGCTACGCTTAACAGGGGGCTTCCACTTAATATCGGCCTGAAAGGGGGTAAATACCGCATCGGGTTTGGGCGACTCAATCCTGCTCATCCCCATACCTACCCATTCATTCGCACACCCCACGTCGTAGATCCGGGTAGTGCCCTGTTGCTTCCCGGTGATGAAAGTCTAAACGATGTCGGCTTACAGGCTTCAACGCTTATTCCTGTGATCGGTAACTACGCAGTATTAATTTCTGCTGACCTGCTGAAAGGTGACTCATTTCATCCGGATACCACTACCGCAGACTTCGGCTGGATCGGACGGATCGTGAATTCCTTTATTATCGCCGACCAAGCCCCGTCCGAGTTTGGACTTTCGCTTACACAAGGCACGCCTGACCCGATCAATAAAACAAAAACTCTTGTTGCCGGTGCAGATTTAAAAACAAAAATTACTATTTCACCATCGCTCAGTGCTAACAGCACAGTGCGAATTCATTTTCAAAAAGACTGAAAATAAAGATTCTTCCGGAAGCATTTCCAACGAGAAGCGTTCAGGTTATTACGCCTTTATTGATGCACGCCTCCAAAATCATTATAATGCGGGAATGTTGTATGAACAATACCAATCACCGGATAAAGACAACATCGTCGCCCGCTCCATCAAACCCTTCATTGGATTCAACCTTCTTGAAGAAAGCACAGTGCTTCGGTTTGCCTATGAATATTTTATATCCTCTTCGTCCGAAGCCTCAAATTCCATCGAACTGCAGTTTCTTTATTCAATGGGCCCTCACAAGGTTCACAGGTTCTGAGGAATGCAATTAACGTTATTTTAGGGAGATTTACCATGAAATTGAATTTATCGATTCGCTTAGCCGTGCTACTTAATCCTTTGATCGTTTTATCGTTGGTTGCCGCACCGCTCCGTATTGTTCTGCGCTGACTGATTTGGGTTCAATCGCATCTTATATCGGTGGTGACTATGTGGAGGTTTCTGCAATCGCCAGGGCATCCTCCAATCCTCATTCGGTGGAAGTCTTCCCATCTTATATGGCTAAGGTATCGAAAGCTAATCTCTATTTGAAGTGCGGCCATGGCCCATGGTCAGAGGCACTCCTTGACGGATCGCGCAACAACCATATCCTGACCATTGATTGTTCAAACGGGGTGAGCGTGCTCGAAAAGCAGTCCGGTAAAATTGACGCTTCTCAGGGTGATGTCCACCAGTTCGGCAATGCACATTACTGGCTTAATCCTCAAAACAACCTGGTGGTAGCTCAGAATATTACCACAGGACTTCAGAAGACCGATCCTGATCATTCCGCTTATTACGCTTCTCGGCTCGAGCAATTTAAGAAAGAATCGATTGATAGAATTTTGGTATGGAAAGAAAGACTGAAGACACTGAAGGGAGTTAAAATTATTACCTAACACTCATCCTGGGCCTATTTTGCAGATGCCTTCGGATTCTTCATCGTTGCCAAAGTTGAACCGTTTCCCGGAATTCCTCCAACCGGTAAACATCTTGCCGAACTGGTCAATCTTATTAAGGAAGAAAGTATCGCATTCATCCTTCAGGAACCGTATTTTTCAGACGATGCACCGCGTTTTCTTAACCGCCAGCCCGGAGTGAAAATATTCAAATGCGCACCTTCCTGTGCGGATATTACGCCAGCATCTTACTTTGAACATTTTGATTCAATCGTCACTCAAATAAGTACTTTAACAGGAGGACAACGGCCATGATGTTATTCCATTATCCCTTCATGCTGCCCGCCCTGGCGATCTGTCTTGTGCTTGCCGGGATCCATACCTATTTTGGATATCATATCGTACAGCGTGGAGTCATTTTTGTTGACCTTTCACTTTAACAAATTGCGGCACTTGGAGCAAGTGTTGCTTTATTTTTTGGATGGGTCGAAAACTCTCCGACCCTTGCTTTTATCATCAGTTTGAGTTTCACGCTCAGCGGTGCATTTTTTTTCGCTTTTCTCAGGAAAATCCAGAACGTTGCACCGATGGAAGCACTGATCGGAATTACTTATGCAGGGGCAATCGCCTTATCACTTCTTGTACTGGAAAAGTCTGCTACCGGTACCGAACATATTAAAGAAATGCTTGTCGGTACAATCCTCACTGTTTCATGGCACACTGTTTCGCAAATTGGGATGCTGGTTCTTGCCGTAGGGACGGTTCATTTTTTTGCACGAAAAAGGTTCTTACTCATTTCAGAGCATCCCCAGGAAGCTGAAAGACAAGGATTGCGTATCTGGTGGTGGGATATTATTTTTTACACTACCTTTGGGTTAACGGTTATAACTTCAGTTCGGGTCGCTGGTGTTCTTCTCGTTTTTGCACTCTTAACGATTCCAGCTGTTTCCGCGATGATTTGTGTAACAGCAACAATGTCGCGGGTCATATTTGGCTGGATTTTTGGACTGATTGGCTGCACTGTCGGTCTCGAGGTTTCATTGTGGGCAGATATTGCGGCAGGTCCATCGATCATCACTACGCTTCTTGTGTTACTGTTACTGTCGTCGCTTGTGAAGATATTGTCCAAAGAGATACTAAACCGATAGATCTGAATTAAAAAATTGAATATATTCAAGTAAACAAGTCATGGATAGTAGGATCCGGCTAGATCTGTTAGATAGGATCAGATCATTGAAAAACATAGAATTTTATTCGTTCATTTTAGTATCAACAAGAGTCTGTTTTTAGATTAAACTCGAGGTGAAAAAAGTTTAGCCTAAAATTAGTTTGGATTTAAAATTATAATGTTTTATTTTAGAGTTATTAATAAAATACTATTTGTGTTATGATCAAGATCTTCCATATGGTCAAATCAATGCGAAACCGATCCATTCCATTCTGGTCACTTTTGTTGGCGATTGCGTGTCAGAGCGAGGCGTTGACTTTGGATAATTTTGAAAAAAATCTGAGGATCTTCACATTGGAAAACGGGCTTACATTCCTTGTTTACGAACGTCCGCAGGCCCCGGTTGTTTCTTTTATTACTTATGTTAATGTAGGCTCGGTAAACGAAGTGAAAGGAATTACAGGCTTAGCCCATATTTTTGAGCATATGGCGTTTAAGGGGTCGTCCCGGATTGGGACCCGGAATCCTAAAGCGGAACTGAAAATTTTAGAACAGATTGATGATGCTTTTAACTTAATCAAAATAGAAAAGATGAAAGGTCGTTCAACAGACAGTACCAAAATTAAGTCTCTAGAGCGAAATTTTTTAGAATTGCAGGCGAAGGCAGACTCTTACATTATTCAAGACGAATTTGAAGAAGCCTTTATCCGCGAAGGAGCAGTTGGACTCAATGCCAGTACTTCTCGTGACGCAACCTGGTATATCGTGAGTTTACCCTCAAATAAAGTCGAATTATGGATGTCCTTGGAATCGGAGCGATTTAATCAGCCCGTAATGCGGGAATTTTATAAAGAGGTGTCCGTTGTGAAGGAAGAAAGACGTATGCGCACGGAAAACCGTCCAGTTGGAAAATTGATGGAGGATTTTTTTGCCTTGGCCTATAAGGCGCACCCTTACGGAGAACCCGTGATTGGGCACATGAGTGATCTGGAAAGTATTACGCGGTCTGAGGCGGAATCATTTTTTAAAAAATTTTATTGTCCCGCAAATATGGTGATTGCTGTTGTCGGTGATGTTGTTCCAAGCGATATTGAAAAGTGGGCAAGAGTTTATTTTGGAAGGTTAGCGAACCGTCCTCTTCCTGAAGGCGTCGAAACGGTAGAACCCCCTCAATTAGGTGAAAAAAGGATTTCACTGGAGGATCCTTCTCAACCCTTTGTTATGATCGGCTATCACAAGCCAGCCACGACTGATTCGGATAATGCTGTTTTTGATGCAATATCAGACGTCATGGGAGAAGGGAGGACTTCCCGTCTATATAAAAAACTTGTCAAGGAAAAGAAAGTGGCAGTGGAAGCCTCTGGTTTTACCGGCATGCCGGGAAATCAATACCCCAATTTATTCCTTTTTTATGCAATTCCAGCAAAGAGTATTCCCCCTGGAACTTGCGAAAGTTTAATCTATGATGAAATTGAAAATCTAAAAATAAAAGCCGTGAGCCGAGACGATCTCCAAAAGGCCAAAACCCGTGCCAAGGCTGAACTCATCTATGGATTAACCTCCAATGAAGGAATTGGCAGGGCGCTGGCCTATTATCAAACCACAACTAAAGATTGGCGAAATTTATTTAAAAGACTTGAGCAAATTGAAAAGGTTACTGCTCAGGATCTGCAACGGGTTGCAAAAAAATATTTTACAAAAAGGAACAGGATTGTGGGGGTGATTGAGACAGCACCTCTTTCTCACTAGGAGAGGATCATCATGCCAGTAACTTTTTTATTTTTTCTATTCCTTTTTTATCAGTCGGTTTTTTGTCTTAAGCCGTTATTTTATAACCAAGTCAAATATCCTCCGCTCAAAGATATTCCAACCGTTCCTGTGGAAAGGGACAGTTTGGAAAATGGCCTGCATCTTTTTTTTCTTGAAGACCATGAACTTCCCATCATTCAAATATCGGTTCTAATTCAAACCGGGTCGATTTATGAACCGGAGGAGCGAGCAGGGCTGGCTAAAATTACCGGACAGGTGATGCGGACAGGGGGAACGGTTGACCGCTCCGGTGATGATATTGATGAATTTCTGGAAAAACGAGCTGCGGCGATTGAAGTCAATATCGGATTAGAGATGGGTGAGGCCAGCTTATCCGTTTTGACACAGGATTTTTCTCAGGTCTTTTCAGTATTTGTAGATATTTTAAGACAACCAGCCTTTCGGGACGATAAGATTGAATTAGCCAAGATGCAAGAGATCAGTGAGATTAGCCGCCGCAATGACGAAACCGATGATATCGCGATACGGGAATTCCGTAAATTGATTTATGGAAAAGGTAGCGTTTATTCGAGGCATCCAGAATATGCAACCGTTAAAAGTATTCAAAAAAACGATTTAATTCAGTTCCACCAGAAATTTTTTCAGCCCCGGCGGATTTTGCTGGGTGTATGGGGAGATTTTAAAACGCCAGAGATCAAACAGGCCTTAAGAGCAGCATTTAAAGATTGGGACAACACCCTGACAGATCCGTTAATAAAGCCTCTGATCAATTATCAATATAAGTCATCGATCAATCTGGTTGAAAAAGAGGAGGCAATTCAGTCAAATATATTTTTAGGACATATTGGTGGACGATATGATGACCCTGATTACTTCGCCTTGATTCTGATGAATCGAATCTTAGGGAGCGGCGGGTTTTCCAGCCGGCTTTTTAAGAATGTCCGTTCACGGGAGGGGTTAGCTTATGATGTGTTTGGCCAGTATACCGCCCAATACGATCGACCAGGAATTTTTTATGTGGGGTGTCAAACAAAATCGGAGACAACCCTTAAAGCAATTCGCGCGATGATGCATGAAATCAAGCGAATGCAAACGGAAGCAGTTCATGAAGATGAACTGGTGCTAGCCAAGACCAGTTTTTTGAACTCATTTGTATTTAATTTTGACAGCCGTAGCGAAATCCTTAAACGGATGATGACCTATGCCTATTATCATTATCCCCTTGATTTTCTGCAAAAGATTAAGACCGAAGTTGAGAAAGTGACCGTAGCCGATGTTAAACGGGTTGCTGAAAAACGGTTGCATCCAGAAGCTCTTCAAATTTTGGTTGTGGGTCATTCTAAAAAATTTGATGATGCTCTGTCCGCTATCGGAAAAGTAGATACGATTGACGTGACAATCCCAGATACGGATAAAGGCAGAGGTGCAGAAAAAAAATAAAAACCATGAAATACCGGAGACTGGGCAAGACTGATTTGAAAATTTCTGTGATCGGACTTGGGACCTGGCAATTCGGAGGAGAATGGGGAAGGGATTATCAGGTGTCAGAAGTCAGATCCATTTTGTTACGTGCTTCTGAATTAGGGTATAATTTTATTGATACTGCCGAATGCTACGGAGATCATCTCTCAGAACAACTGATTGGTCAGGCTCTGCGAAACCATAGAAAGGATTTTATCATTGCAACTAAATTTGGTCATCGTTATACGAAGCTTTTTGAAAGGGAGGACTATTATCATCCTACGGCGGTTCTAAAACAGTTAGAAGATTCGTTGAGAGCTTTAAAAATTGACCATATTGATCTTTACCAATTTCATTCGGGGTCCGATGCACAGTTTAACACACCAGGTCTGTGGGAGATGTTGCAAAAGCAGGTGGAGTTGGGCAAAATCCGCTTTTTGGGAATTTCGATTGGATCGCATCAGAATATTTACCAGGCAGAACAGGCAGAACGAATCCATCCCAAGGTCATTCAAGTTGTCTATAACCGTTTAGAACGGGAAGCGGAGGAAAAATTATTGAAGTTATGTCAGGAAAAAGAAATAGGAGTGATTACGCGCGTACCTCTGGCAAGCGGTTTGTTATCGGGGAAATATAGTCTCCAATCAATATTTCCGAAAAATGATGTTCGAAATTTATACGGACAAAAATGGCAACAAAGAGCAATCTCTCAAGTCGAAGAAATTTTAAGAATGGAAGTTCCACAGGGAATGAATCCCTCACAGTGGGCGTTGTCCTGGTGTCTTCAGCACCCTGCGGTGGCCTGTGTCATCCCAGGCTGCAAGGATGTTAAACAAGTAGAGATGAACGGAATGGCTGCAGATCTGGAATTGGTTTCAGATCAGCATCCCCAAGCGGAATGAATGAGAGATCCTTGAACATCCTACCTTTCAGCAAAGTAGTGTTTCCAATGTTGAAGAAGATCAGACTGCCTCTTCCCATATTTGCTAACCTCAGTTCTTACTTGTGCAAAGGATTTTTCTTCCCATAATCGGTTCCGTCGTTTACTAAAGAAAAGGTCTGCCCAACAGATAATTTTTTCTGCGATACTTTCGGGCAGCATATCTCTTTGAGGGAGGGGGAGACGCTGCTGAATAATTTCTTGTTTTGTCAATCCCAGTCCAACATGTCTTTCAGCCACTAGAGCATGACGAGGTAGATTTTCCTTTTCTAAAATTTTACGGCCGGCTACGCCATGCCATAGGTATGGCCGATTCCCATTGCACCCAAGGCTCGGTGCATGGACCCGGCAGATTCCGATGTCATGCAACATTCCAGCTTCTTCAATAAATTGGATCTGAATTCGAGAAAGATTTTTTTGTCTGGCAATCTGTAATGCCTTAGCCGTAACTAGAGAAACATGGATTACATAAATTGGATATGTCCGTGAATTGTATGGAATATACTTTCGGATAAGTTCAAAATAATTCATAAATTAATTGAAGAGCGGATGGGTATCCATCCGTATCCGTCTCTGTGATAATCTCGGTTAAGGGTGAATTATGATTTTAACAGCATTGTCTGCGTAGGTGTCCAAAATTTGAAAAGCTTGAGCTGTGGTGGAGAGCGGAAAATGGTGAGAAATCAAAGACCCGCATTGAATCTTTTTCTGTGCAATCCAGGCAATCGCTTCGGCCGTCGTGTTATTAGAACGGCGAACATTAATGATTTTTAATTCTTTACGCCGGATCAAGTGTGGATCAAGAGTAATTTGGTCTGTTTCAGGGATACCGATAATCACGAGAGTGCCCCCGGGTTTTAAAGTCCGCTGTGCCAAGTCAATGGCCAATTGGGAACCACAACATTCAAAAATCAGATCCGCTCCTTGTTTACCTGTGAAGTCCAGAATTTGAGAGACCGGGGAGTCTGAAGCGTCACTCAGGATTTGTCTGGCTCCTATTTTTTTGGCGATTGCCAAACGAAAATCAAGTCTATCTGTACAAAAAATTTTTTCTAGTCCCTGATACTGCACTGCTTGTAAAAGCAACAGGCCAACTGGTCCGCAGCCGAGTATCCCCACAACCATTTTTTTTCGAATAGAAATAAGGTGGAGAGCGTGCAAACAGATGGCCAGGATTTCCACCATGACACCCTCATCAAAAGAGAGGCGATCCGGCAGAGTGAGGGCATTGCGAGCAGGCATAGCGATATATTCCTGGAGGCCTCCTGGAATTCGGGAAGTTCCCATAAAGAGGACATCCGGGCAGATATGACGCAGTCCGCGAAGGCAAAACTCGCAGGTTTCACAGGGAATGGCCGGTTCAACGGCAACTCGCTGACCGGGTCTCCAATTTTTAGTATCGATACCGACTTTTTCGATTATTCCAGCGCATTCGTGACCCAGTACATGAGGATAATTTAATTTATTACTACCGATCCGCCCATGTCGATAAAGATGCAAATCTGATCCGCAAATTCCAACTGATTTTATGCGAATTAAAACCTGATTCGCGTGCAGATCCGGAATTAGACAATCCCGAATTTCAATTTTTTTCAGCCCCGTTAGAGCAGCAGACTTCATGGTTCTAAAAAAAGTTGTTCAGAGTAGTAAATTAAATTATTTTACAAAAATGGTAAGTTTTTGTCTTTAAAAAAGATACGTTGAGGTACGATTGTTAAAAATGTAATGTATAAATCACTGATGATAAAATCAATAATTTTTGTCCATTTTATATTGATGCTTGTAGTAGACTCCGGATTTTCAAAGGATGACGTTTTCGAATGCAAAATGATTAACGAAACTATTCTTGTTGATGGACGATTAAATGAATGGCCCCTGTTTGCTGATTTTATTTTGGATACAGAAAAGAATATTACTAAAATCAGCAGGTATGATTATAACTATTGGCGAGGTAAAAAGGATTTAAGCGCTAAAGTCTATATGCGATTCAATCCATATTATATTTTCTTTGCACTCGAAATTATAGATGATACGCTTTACAATCCGACAGGAATCGAACGGGGTGATGCCATCGAATTGTTTTTTGATACAGAGTTTGAGAGGGACCGAACACAAACCGAGTACAATGATGATGATTTCCATTTTATTTTTGCTCCTAAATTTCCCCAGGCTTCAGATTATAACCTCTTTATTAAAAAAGGGAGTCAGGCATTTTTAAAAAATCCATCCTACTCCGGAATACTTTTCAAAATTTATCCGACTCAAGAAGGCTATCATGCGGAGATCGCAGTTCCTTTTTCCGCTTTTTGGAAGCCCCTGATCTTTCATTATGAAATGGGTATTAATATTGCGATTACAGACCAAGATGACCCAGACCATACGGTCCTCATGTCTTTAAATGGGCGGGGAGATAGTTTTCTGGATACAGGTGCAATGATTCCTATTAAATTGATCAGCCAGCAGTCCCTATTTAAAATTTGGATTAAAATAGGACGAATTTTGATTTTATTAATCATTGGCTTCGGACTTCTTTTTGTTATTAGACGGGTTTATTCCATCATGCGCGATATGCGTCAGATTAAAAATCAAAATCAACAATTGCAAGGAGAAATAGTAAATAAAAATAAAATTATTCTAGATTCTGAAAAATTAGTTCAGGCCAGCAGAGTTTTAGGGTCTACGATTAATTTTGAACAACTGGTTAAATTGGCTGTCGATCTAGCCAAGGAGATCATCCAAGCAGAAAAAGTTTTATTGGTGATGAGAGAGGGTGAGGGAAAGGGATGGACTCTGAACGGCCAAATAGGGTATTCGGAGAATGAAATTGCAGAGCTAGCAAAGGGGATAGATTATTTAGGAAAAGAGTCCTTGCAAATCACAGGGACTCTGTCCTTAATAGAGGCTCGGTTTATCGAAACAAATAAAATCCCGAGTTTTATTTCAAAATTTCCTACATTGTTAATTCCATTAATCCATCAGTCTGAGTCTATCGGGTTACTTGTTGCTACTCGAACCTCGATCCCTAATCATTCATTTAAGACTTCTGAAATTCATTATTACTCGGCGTTCGCCAGTCAAATGGCCACCACAATCTACAATGCAAAATTTTTTAATCAGGTTATTTATGATCCAGACACAGGAATGTATTCGCATAATTATTTTAATGGAATTTTCAGCGAAGAATTTATAAGGGCGGAACGTTTTAACCGGCCTCTTACTTATATGAGATGCGATATACATGACTTTAATCATATTAACCGGATTTACGGTCGAGAAATAGGAAATATGATTATATTAAAAATCAGCCAGATTTTGAAAAGCCACTTGCGACAAATGGATAAAATAGGGCGTCTGGGAGGGGACGAATTTGAGGTCATTTTTCTGGAAACGGATCTTTCAACCGCAGAGAAAATTGTTGAACGGCTGTTGTTAAATTTTGAAGAAGAGTCTAAAAAATATTTTGGGTTAAAGAAAGAAATACGTCAGATTACTCTGAATAATTTATTTGAGATCAGACTAGCGTATGGGCTGGGAAGTTATCCGAATCATGCTCAATCAAAGGAAAATTTGATTGATTATACGGATAAACAGTTGTTTTCAGTCAAACAAAAGCTTAACACGCAGGTCAACGTTTCAAAAGAAGACGATGATAAAATAGATTCGGTTGTGCAGAATTATCCCGCAATCGTGATCAAGAGTCCGGTTATGAAAGAACTCTATAAGAAGGTTATGCAAGTGGCGAGCAGTGATACAACGATACTATTACTTGGGGAGAGCGGTTCCGGAAAAGGATTGATTGCTCAGTTGATTCATGACCATAGTCCACGAAAGGAAGGTCCCCTTGTTTATGTGTCCTGCGCAGCGATTCCGGACACCCTGATGGAAAGCGAGCTCTTTGGCCATGAAAGGGGGGCCTTTACCGGAGCTGACCGGCGCACGATTGGAAAATTCGAGGAGGCCAATGGCGGAACTATTTTTTTAGATGAGATCGGAGAAATTAATCCTCCGATACAGGTAAAATTACTGCGTTTTTTGCAGGATAAGAAATTAGAACGATTAGGAGGGGTGGAAACCATCAGTGCGGATGTCAGAATAATTGCTGCGACAAATAAGGATCTTCAGCAATTGGTTAAAGAGGGGAAATTCAGGGAGGACATTTATTACCGATTAAATGTGATTTCATTTGTAATTCCTCCCCTAAGACAAAGAAAAGAGGAAATCAAGTTGTTGATCGACAAGTTTATAGACCGCTATAATAAAAAAAATGGAAAAAATATCCAGAAGATTTCGCTTAAAGCGCTCGATCTATTGTATAAGTATGATTGGCCGGGAAATATCCGCGAACTTGAAAATTCGATTGAGCGTGCCGTCGTCCTATGTACCGGTCCCGTTATTACCGAAGAACAATTGCCGTATATATTTAATTCTTTAAAATAGATTGTTGATTTTATAGAAGAGATCTATGTGAGCCAGAATAAAAGGAATAAGAATAAAAAAAAGGTTGGTAAAAACCGTTCGAAGCGGTTGGAGCCAGCCCTTTCAAAGGCAACGCGCCCATCAAGACGCTTAGTCAAGTCGTTTTTGCCGGATATGGGTTCGAATCAACTTTATCAGGATTTTGTTCAGGAAAGCCTGGAGATAATTAATAAAATTATCAATCAGTTAAGAGTATTTCCAGATAGTCAGCCGCTGGAAGTTTTCATAAAGGAATGGACTATCTCCCTGGCGAATATGCAAGAAACTGCAAAACTAGTCACAGGTAAAAAAATACAGGATCTTTTTGAGGGAGTGAGCGACTTCATTGATCAGGTGGCAAGTTCCGCAAAGGGAATGCAAAGTGTTTCCAGATTGTTTTTCTCCCAATTGTGGTCGGCATTTAAATTGACTTTCGAAGAGTTGCAATTGTCAGGTAAAGAAGACGAAGGGTTGTTTCAGCTTCATAAAATTATTTCTTTACTACGTAAGAATAAAATGGTCGAAGCACAGCAGCAGCTATCAGAAAAATTTGTTTCAGATAAGATGACTTTCCCAGATTCTGAAAACAAAGCGGATAATCACATGTTCTTGGCTTCTCCCTCTAGTTTGCCAATCTCTCCTTCAAAAATTGATATGCTAACCGTGGCCTGTGAAGAAATTTTACAAGAAATAAGAATATATAATGAAAAATTTCAAGAGAATCGCGAAAGCCAACAGTTTATACTGGCGTTACAAAATGCAGTCAGTAGATTGAAAGATGAAATCCGAGGGCTGAGGCTCTTTCCGTTGCAAGATGTTACCTATAAACTACCTCGTTTTGTACGAGATCTTGCTAATGAATTCAAGAAAGAAATTAGCCTTTCCATAGAAGGGGAGGCAATTAAGGCAGACCGACTTTTATTTTCCGTCTTGGAAGACATTCTTATTCATCTGATAAGGAATGCCTGTGATCACGGAATCGAATTACCTGAAGAACGTCGCAAAAACTGCAAGTCCTTACCGGGACAGATCAGTATAAAATTTTTGTCCTCTGATAGTGAAGCGCTCAGAATCGAAATTTTTGATGATGGAGAAGGAATTGATCATACGCAAATCATGGAAAAGGCTATAGAGACGGGGCTTCTTCAGCAACAGCAACTTATTAAGATGACCCGGGATGAAGTTCTGGAATTGATATTTAAGCCTGGATTATCAACAGCCCCGACTATTTCACAAATTTCAGGTCGAGGAATCGGAATGGATCTTGTACTGAATCATGTCCAAAAAATTGGCGGCAAGATACATTTGTGGTCAGAAAAAGGAAGAGGGACGAAATTTATTATTCAAGTTCCAAGAATCCTGAAATTGTCAGATTTAGATAAAGACGTTCCAAAATAGAAAAGATATTATATTTTTCAGAGAATTGCGAGATTGGCTACATCCGAGTGACAGGGCGGTAATGAGGTTGAGAGATAGAGACGGAATTCGGGTTATGAGTTCAGATAATGCCGATCAGAAAATGGTGAATTAATGATCATGAACCGTTCGCGACGTTTTTGGTTGTGGGGAGTTGTTGTTTGCTATACAGGTTTGATCTACGCTACATTATCCATTGTTGGACAGTTAAGAAAATTTCTAGTCGAAAAAATTGGTCTGCGTCTATTCAAAAGAGGCGAGACCATTTATGATGCTGTGTATGTCCTCCTGGCTCTGTTAGGTGTCTATCTTATTTGGTATCTTTGGAAATCTCCATCCCACCGCAAGGTTTCAAATTTTATTTCATTATTATTGATCGCTTTGATTTATTGGTACTTTCTCCAAAAGATTCGTTTTCCTGTTGAAAAGGTTCATTTTTTGGAATATGGATTGCTGTCTTGGTTCGTTTTTGAGGCTTTATTTCTAGATATTAAAGATTGGCGGTGTTATGGCTGGACCCTTTTAATTGTTTATGCTATTAGTTTGGGGGATGAAACCTTGCAAGCTCTTCTTCCCAACCGAGTGGGCGAAATCAATGATGTCCTGACAAATTTTTATTCAGCGCTTCTGGGGCTCGCTCTTGTCGGCTTTATTCTTCATCCTGCTATAGATTTTAAAAAAAATGTTTGGTCTGCAGAATTCGGATATGGTATTATGGGATTAGCCGTATGTACCGCAATTTTTATTGAGCGAGTCCATGGATTCGGTTACCGGCATTGGGATAGAAACATTGGTGTTTTCCGTTCGAGCTTCACGCGTACCGATCTTAAGACCATCAACGAAAAACTATCTCAAGGATCCGTAGTTCAGGTACATCAGAAAAAAGAATATGAAAATGAAGCCCTCCGACATCTGTTTCAGAGGGAATATTATTTACATAATAAATTTTATTATTCAATGATAGATTATCACCTCTATGTCGACAAGAGTTATAATGAAAATGAATTGATCGAAAAGTATTACCCCGTTTTTCTGAAAAATCAACAGAATCAACCTTTAAAAGACTGGATTCAGAAGATTGACCCGGATTTGTCTCAAGAATTGATTCACTCAGACTGGATTTGGACACAAAGTTTTAAAGATAGCCTAAAAGCTATGTTCACATCAGAGACGGTGTGGGAGAGCCGAGTCAAGGGAAATTTGATTACTCAGTATAAAATACAGGATCTATGGTTTTGGACCGTCTTGATTATTATTTTCTCATTTTATTTAAACAGAAAAATACATGACCCAGCCGATCTTTCATAAGAATGAACGGCGTTTTAAATGTCAACCGGGTTGTGGGGAATGCTGCCGAGGGAGTCCGGGTTATGTGTGGGTGAATTCTGAGGAAGCGAGACGGATTGCTCAATTCTTAAATATAATGCCAGAGGAGTTTGAAAGTAGATTTTTAAGATCGGTTAATGAGCGCAGAAGTTTAGTGGAGAGGAGAACGGGGGAATGTATATTCTTGGATGAGCATCGCTGTCAAATTTATTCTCAACGACCTTTACAATATCAAATGTACCCTTTTTGGCCAGAAATTATTAATGATCCAAAGTGTCTTGGCCAAGAAACCATGAGTTGTCCCGGGATTAATCAAGGAAGGTTATATTCTTTTCAAGATATAGAGCGATTGTTAGAGAGAGTTAACCAATATCGACAGAGTTTGGCGTGGTTTTCTTCTTCAAGCTGAAATCCTGTCAACCTTGACCATATTTTTCCATATAGCGTTTATGACCCCGGTCCACTTCTTGGGCTGGAATTAATTTCGGTTTTCCGATCAGTAGAGACAGGTGTACGGTCTTGGCCACATCCTCGACCATGACCGCTGCTTTGAAGGCTTCTGCTATACCCTTTCCCACTGTAAACACACCGTGATTTTTCATAAGAATTGCGGGTCGGTTACCAATTATGCGAACAATTTCCTGACCAATTTCATCACCCCCGATCTTACAATATTTCCCGATGGGGATGGCTCCTCCGAACTCATCGGCAATTGCAGTTAGATAGGGGGGGATGGACTTGCCGAGAGCCGCAAAACTAGTTGCATAATTCGAATGGGTATGGGCAATTCCACCCACATGTTTTAAATGGCGGTATACATAGAGGTGGGTGGGAGTATCGGTTGATGGTTTATAATGGCCTTCCACGGACCGTCCATTTAAGTCAACGACACACATCTTATCCGGTGATAATTTATCAAAACTTACGCCGCTGGGCTTGATAACGACAAGATTCGTTTCACGGTCTAATCCGCTGCAGTTTCCACTGGTCATCGTCACTAATCCTTCTTTGGGAAGCAGCTGATTAAATGCACAGACTTGTTTCTTCAGTTCATTCAGCATGATACACTCCGGTTATGAATGAATTATGGAGACCTGTAAAAGTTTTATTTTTTGAGTCTTTAGATTCATTGAATACGCCGTCATCTGAAAACGTAAATTTAGGATGAAAACATTATAGATCGCTGCTTTTTAGGTTTTCAATTTCTTTTTACGCGCGGCTGGAAATAAAATGTTATTCAAAATAAGACGGTAACCAGGAGAATTTTTATTTAATGATAATTGTGTCGGAGGGTCTCCGACTAAGTGTTGTTTGTCTTCCGGATCATGCCCTCCCAGAAAGGTGAATTGCCCTTTTCCAAAATTTCCGTGGATATATTTAACTTGATCTGTGCCGTCACTTTCACCCAAGAAGACGACTGACTTTTTCAAAACTTTGCGGTTGTAACTGGTTAAGAGACCGTAAAAACCCTTGATATGGTTGACATGATTCTGGACCAGCATCGATGGGACCGGATCATATTTTGCAGCAAAATCAAACAATGTAAAATCGAGGGCTTCTAGGCGTTCTGGAGTATTCACCCGATTGACATCAATATCATCATATACGGGGATCAGAGGATTTGTTTCAATTTTAAAATTTTGAAAAGCAAACGTCCGGTCAAAGTTTAATTTTTTTTGAAAATTTGGATCGATCCCATCACCGTCAAATTCCTGCGGAACAATATCTGCTGTCTGACTTGCGAGTGCGATATCAAGGGTATTGGTTGCCAGGCACATAGCAAAAAGGAATCCGCCTCTTTCGACATATTCTCTGACCCGTAAAGCCGCATCCTTTTTTTCATCTGAAACTTTGGAATAGCCTAATTCCGCGGCAATTTTTTCAAACAATATCTTTTCCTGAACATACCATTCTGTATTGCGAAAACTATAGAAGAATTTATTGTACTGTCCCGTAAAATCTTCGTGATGGAGGTGTAACCAATCGTAGTCTTCCAATTTTCCTCTGAGTACTTCCTTATCCCAAATTTTACTATAATCTACTTCCGCATAGGTTAAGGCGAGGGTTACGGCATCATCCCAGGGTTGTTTGTTGGGAGGGGTATAAATCGCGATGCGGGGGGCTTTTTCGAGCAAAATGATGTCCATGTTTTCCTCTTGTATCAGGCTGTAAATCTGACTTGCCGTAGCCCCATCCGTTCTTTCAAATGTAACTCCCCGCAAACGGCACTCATTGGCGATATAGTCGCTATAATCAACCAAGAAGGAGCCCCCGCGATAGTTTAGGAGCCACTCAACATTTTGATTTTGCTGGAGCAACCAATAGACCAAACCATATGCTTTGAGGTGGTCTGTTTGAGTCAAATCCATGTTTATAAGAGCCTTATTACTTTCTCCGCGCCCAGCGAGGATGATTAATATCAAAAGAATCCATTTATTTATCATTTGCTTCGTTTCGAATCCCGATAAAGGCGAGCATGCGGCCTGTTTTTCCTTGATCCCGCCGATATGAAAAAAACCAGCGTTGATGACAAGAGGTGCAAAGATTGATCATCCGGATATTTTCTACTGGAATCCCTTCCTTTCGTAATTGCAAGGCGTTTTCTGCTTGTAGATTAATCCTCATTTTTTTTCTTCTGGCTGAAGGGCTAAAGCAATTGTAGATTTCTTGACCAACTTTAAAACAACATTCACCAATAGAGGGACCGAGAAGAGCTGAGAATTCATTTTTGGGTAATTTAAATTGGCTTCCTAATTTTCGAATGGTTTGTACGGCGATTTTTTTTAAAGTCCCTCGCCAGCCCGCATGCGCCAAACCGATCACCTTTTCATGATGATGGAAAAAAAATATAGGAAGGCAATCGGCCACAGTCATTGCCAGGTAAGTCCCGGTTAAGTTAGTGATTAAGGCGTCGGCTTGAATTTTTGAATAGTCTTCAATGGGTGTATTCTTTTTTATTCTAATGACCGTTGAACCATGAACTTGGAGAGTTTGACAGAAGCGTGTTTGAGGAATATCTAAAGAAACAAAAAATTTTTTGTAATTCTTATCAATTGAGGGTTTCAAATCGTCCGTTTTTTTTCCAAAATTCAAAGAGTGAAATGGTCTGTGGCTAAAACCACCACTGCGCAAAGTCAGGCCATGATGCAGATTGGGAAATTCGGAGGCCGACAGGAATTGTATATATTTTATGGATTGGGCCTGTCTTAAGTGAAAATTCATGTTTCACTGAGCACGTCCATGATTAATAAGGTCACATCATCTTGGAAATCGGAACTTCCGATAAATCCTCTCAACCCCGTGACGATTTTATCTTTGAGTTGAAGCGCATTCAAGTGGTTGTTTTTCTTGATAACTTCACAAAGTTTATCAATGCTGAAAAGTTCACCATGATTATTTTCGGCCTCGGTCAAACCATCTGTATAAAGAATCAGCCGATCGTTAACGGACAGTTGAATCTGGTTTTCTTTCATCATGAGATCATCAAATACACCAAGGAAGAGGCCATCGGCCTTGAGGAGTTGAAATTGACCTGAATCCCGATGATACAAAAGAATCGGATTGTGGCCGGCATTGGCATATTGAAGGAGTTTCGTTTTAAGGTTAAAGATGGCGTAGAAGGTAGTAACAAAATTATCTGTTTTTATATCTCGTAAAAAAATTTGATTGATGGACGTGAGAACGTTTTTGGGAGACATGTTATCAAAGGCTTGTTTTCGCAGAAGAATTTTAATCATAGACATTATAAACGCTGCCCCGATTCCATGACCAGAAACATCTGCCACGACAATACCGATTAAATCATGAGAGGTGAGATCGATAAAATCGTAGTAGTCGCCTCCGACCTGACTGGCAGGAATATAAGTTGCCGCGAAATCAAGCCCTCGAATGTTAGGAAAATTGCTGGGTAGTAACCCCCGTTGAATCAGACGGGCCTGATCCAATTCTTTATTGATTTTAGCCTGAGCAATTTCTAATTCGTGGTTAATCTTGGTTATGTGATCATTCTTAACTGAAAGTTCCTGATTTACCGTTTCCAATTTGCCGTACATTTGGAAGTTATCAATAATGATTCCTGTTTGAAGCGCCAGGGTCATCAGATTAGAAATGTCATCGCCCGTGGCTGGATCGAGGGTACTCGGTTTATCTAACCAAAGAAAACCTTCAATCTCACGATTTTGGCTTTCTGAATTACTTCCCGTTTTAGAAAAACGACTGCTTGCCACCGGAATCACAACGTAAGGTTTTGTAGTAATACTTAAAAACGGATCATCGGAATGACTAATATCATCGATGATGATATGCCGATTGGCAAAGAAGGGATTACCAAAACGTTGCGTAATAAAATCTTTCGATATGTTTAGATTGTTCCAAGATGTATCTGTAAAACCAACGGCGTGCTTTGGATGGAATTGGTTTGTTTCGGGCTGGATTAAAAAGAGGATGACCCTTTCAAAATTTAGGGTTTCACGAATGCCTTGGAGGAGAGTATTAAAGACTTCCGATAAAGAAGAGCTAGCCAGCATCACTCTTGTCATTTCATGGATAATCGTCGATGACATGAGAAGATTTTGCAGCTGTTCATTTTGCTGAGTTAACATCTCAATTTTTTTATTGAATTCCGAACTTTCCATTTACGGCCTTTGATGAAACAATTTAAGTAAAACCGCTTTTTGTGTATGGAGACGGTTTTCAGCTTCGGCTAAAGCGATAGAGGAAGGACCATCAAGAATTTCACTTGTAATTTCTTCTCCCCGATGGGCCGGTAAACAATGTGAAATGAGCACCCCGTCCGGGGCATATTGTAAAAGTCGTTTGTTAATTTGGAAGTTCCGAAATGCCCGTATCCTTTTATAATGTTCTCGTTCCTGTCCCATACTGGTCCAAACATCGGTATAAATAATATCTGCTTTCTTTACGGCTTGGATCGGATTCTGAAAAATGTTGATTTCTGATTTCCCAAAAGATATTTGCTTTGCTTTTTGAATGATTTCTCGGCGAGGTTGATATTGTGGAGGGGTAGCAATTGCGATATGGATTCCGAGAACGGCGCAAAGCAAGAGGATGGAATGACAGACATTGTTTCCGTCTCCAATAAAGGCGAACCGTAATCCTTTCAATTTTTTTTTATGCTCGAGCAAAGTTAAGGCACAGGCCAAGGCTTGGCAGGGATGGTAAGTGTCAGTTAAGGCGTTGATGACAGGAATCGTTGCATTCCGGGCCAAGGCCTCTAGTCTTTCATGAGCGTATGTCCGGACAATAAGTCCATCCACCCAACGCGAAAGATTTTTAGCAACATCCTCTATCGTTTCACGTTCCCCGAGTTTAATATCTTCTGATTGAAGATAGATTGTATGGCCACCTAGCTGGATGATTCCGGTTTCAAAAGTTACACGAGTCCGCAAAGAAGGTTTTTCAAAAATTAGTGCAAATGTTTTATCTTTTAAGTACCCGGAATATTTCTTTGCGTGCGGATCTTTTTTCAGGGTTAAAGCAGCTTTTAAAATTTTATGGGTTTCCGCTGCACTAAAATTTTCTCCCGTTGTCAGGTGTTGTAGCATTACTTCCTTTTTCTGATTGAATTAATATTGACTTGGTATTTAGTGATAAAATTATAAAATCCCTTCCGATCGATTCCGGAAATTTTAGAGGCTAACGAGATATTCCCTTCGGCGATTTCCAACGCTCTAATCAGGTAGGATTTTTCAAACTCATTTTTTGCTTCACGGTAAGGACGGAACGATTGGGGAGAAGAAGGTGAGGCGGAGTCTTCACTTGGAATGGAATCCTTCGGTAGCATGATGTCATCCCCATGGATCGTTTTATGGGTGGTTAGAACCACGGCACTTTCTACAATGTTTTGCAATTCACGGACATTTCCCGGCCAGTTATAACGCATCATTTTTTGAATACAATCCGAGCTAAAACCATGGACAACTTTTTTTTCACGATTTGAATATATTTTAAGAAAATGGGACGAAAGCAGGGGGATATCCTCTCGTCTTTCTCGTAAAGTAGGCATTATAATGGAGATTACATTTAGGCGGTAAAAGAGATCACTACGAAAAGAACCGGACTTAACCAATTCCTCCAAAATTTTATTTGTGATTGCGATAACACGCACATTGACCTTTATTGTTTCAGTACTACCAATCGGAATAAATTCCTGGTTTTGAAGAACGCGGAGAAGCTTAGCTTGCGTCGTAAGAGGGATCTCCCCGATTTCATCTAACAAGATGGTCCCGAGATTCGCTTTCAGAAAGAGGCCATCTTTGTGAGAATGGGCTCCAGTATAAGCACCCTTTTCATGTCCAAATAATTCATTTTCGAGTAATTCAGCGGGGATTGCTGCACAATTAATTTTTAGCAAGGGACGATCACTTCGGTTGCTATTTTTATGAATTCCTTCGGCCAACATTTCCTTACCCGTTCCGCTTTCTCCTGTAATAAGGACGGTTGAGTCGCTATTGGCAACGAGCAACATTTTTTTGAAGATTTCATCCATATAGCGGGTGTTGCCGATCATGTCTTTCTTTATATTTTGTTGCTTTAATATTTTTTTTAGTTCCCTTAACTCGGAGGAGAGTGAAATCTTTTCAATTACTTTGGAAACAGTAAAAAGAATAGTGTCCGGCTCAAAAGGTTTTAAGATATAATCATAAGCGCCAAGTTTAAGGCATTCAACGGCATTTTTAGCACTATCGGTAGCGGAAACGATGATCACAGGAAGATCCATATTCATTTCTTTCATTTTTTTTAAAAACTCTATTCCGGTCATGCTCGGCATTATCACATCAGATATAATCAGGTGGATATTTTCCTGATTCAACTGTGTAAAGGCCTCATTGGCCTGGTAGGCCGAAATAAAGTTGAATTTATCGCTGTCAAGATAGCTCTTGATTGCAGTATGTGTTACTTGGTCATCATCCACAATCAGAATGTTGTATTTCATTGAAAATCGTCCTTTTTTTAATAAATATAACTATGATTCAACTTTAAGCGTCGTGATAATGAATGGTTAGTAACGACACAAACCATATATATTAATTCTCCTCGAGAAAGTCAATAAAAAATTGACATCGTTTATCCCAACAGATATTTTATATATTATGTCTTCTATTCAGGTCAAAAAATTTAGAGATTATGTTCTCTGTACATTGCTGGACAAGGTTTTTATTCGGAACCAAGTGGAGGACTTCCATAGCGAAATTAAAAAAATAGAACACCCAACCCAGAAAAAATATATTTTAGATTTTAGTCGCTGTGAATATGTCAGCAGTGAGGGGTTGGGAACCCTGGCTGAATTCTGGTCTAGTTGTGAAGATAAAAAAGCCTGTATGTGTCTTATCCTTTCCGAAAAGAAAGAAAATGAAGTGGCTTATCTGTTCGACATTATCGGACTTTCTAAATTAATGGCGGGCCATATTTTTTATGATTTAGAAACCGCCAAACAGTTTGTCAAACAACAGTCTAATTAAAAATCGATTCTATGTATTTTAATATCGTTAATGAAGGTGATTGCGTTTTGATCAAAATGCTTAGTAAGACATTTACGGCAGAAGTCGCGCGCGAATATGAATCGTTTATGCAAAAGTATTTGAAGCAAAAGATAATCGTTGACCTTAGTCAATGCGAATATGTTGGAAGTGGTAGCATCGGAACGATTTTGAATTCATGGCATCAATCCGGAAAACGACTGGCCTTAATTGTGACAAATGATGAGCTCAAAAAAATATTGGCGGTTACCAATTTACTGCAAGCTATGAAGGCTCAGCTATTTGAAAGAAAAGAAGATGCAATTAAATACTTGCAAAAAATGAATAAATAATTCTGAATAAACGCTTCTTGTCTACATACCAAACTCCTTAGTTCCCGTTAGATGATCCCTTGCTTTTTTAGTTTTCTTCCTTTTTTTAAATCTAAATGTTCGGTTCCTTAGAAAACGGTTGTTTGACCTAGACTCAGTATTCATACTTTATCGAAAAAAATACATGAGATTTGAGATAATTGAGAAGTCAGATGATTTCGGTTCTATCTCTGAACTGACACTGGTGATTTCCCACTATCATTATCGGTCAGGAGGGGTTCGCCGGGTTATTGAAAATTGTGTTACCAGCCTGATCAATACAGTAACTGAAAAACGTACCCGGGTTCTTTTTATTTACGGAAATAAAAGTGGCATCAATCAATTTAAACGGTGGCTTCTTCCCCAAATACCTAAAAATTTTGAAGTGGTCTTTGCCTGGATCCCTGAAATTGATTACAATTCGACTCAATTTACAACCCGTGAAAATTTTTTGAGTCGCTCAGGTACGATTCAAGCCAAATTTTATCAGGTTATTAAACGCTTCTCAAAAGATGGGCCGGTGTATTTGATTTTTCATAATTTAAGTTTGGGGAAAAATATTCCCTTTTGCCATGCAATCAAAATGGTTGCATCCGATGCCTATTTCAATGGTGAGAAGTTTTTCTTTTTTAACCAGATTCATGATTTTGCTGAGGACCAGCGATGGAATAATTTAAGTAAAATAATAAATTGTACAGGACAGAGAGATATTGAATTCGCTACAAAAATGATGTATCCATATTTACCAAACTTCTATTTTGGGGTTATAAATAAGACAGCTTATCAATCCTTGATGAACATGGGAATTCCACGCAGAAAAGTATTTTATATTCCTAATTGTATTACAATTCCTCAAAAGCCTACCCGCAAAACGGATAGGCTCCGGTCACAGTTTCTTTTTATTAGGCCCAAGGTCCTGCTCGCACCGGTTCGCGTAATAAGACGAAAAAATTTGTGGGAAACCATTCTTTTAAAGGTCATCTGCTGGCCAAAGGATCGTTTATTAATTTCTTTAGGCGCCTCGGATGAAGAGAAATATTTGGAGGAAGATATCAGTCAGTTTGTACGGAAATACCATCCATTTGTTTCGATCGGGACTGATAATTCCAAGTTTGATTCTCTGTACGAATCCGCTGATTTTATTTTATCAACCTCAATTTCAGAGGGATTCGGGTTCGTTTTTTTGGAGAGTTTGATTAAGGAAAAAGTTCTTCTCGGAAGATTTTTGAAAACGAGTGCTGATTTTAAATTACCCTATAAGCAATTATATGAAAGATTTAATGTCCCCATGCAGTGGATCCCTCTTAAAAAGTTGGTGAAAACGTATTGGGAGGGATTCAATCGTATCTTGGAAATTCTAAATAGGCCGCAGGTCTCACTCTCGAAATTTAGGTCTGAATTTCAAAAAGAAAAGATTGTGAGGGGGACGATTGATTATGCAGACTTGGATGGTAGTATGCAAAAAGATATTATATTACGGGTTCTCAAGGACGACTCTCAGAAAAATATGCTCTTTAATTTAAACCCCACTGTTTTTAAATATAGTCAACTTTCGCCTAAGAATGATTCGTTGCGGAAATATCGTCAGAAAATTTTGAAACAATATAGTTTAAGACGCTACGGACAGAACTTATTCAATATTTTCAAAAAAATTTATAACGAAAAACAGAACGGATATCAATCAATCCGGTTCAAACATGACCTCTTGATTAACCGTTTTCTAAATTTTAAGGAATTAAGATGTCTCTTGCTAGACGGTATAAAGTAGTTGTCTGGGATGTTTACGGAACTTTGTTAGAGGGCACCACGTGGGGAAATTTCAGTCTTCAAAAATCAAAAACTTATTTTCAAAATAAAAGGCTGAAAAAAATTTTCAGAAATTATGGGATCCGTGCCCTAGAAGGTAAGTCAAGCAGGCTTGGATTGATAGGGAAAAATTTTTGGAGAAAGTGGCAAAAGGTGATTCAAAAAAAAAAGAATTGGGGAATTAAAAATCCTGAAGCGGATCAGTTGCTAATCTGGAAAGTCGGGTTGTCCGATTTTCTAAAGAAAGAAAAATTTCCTGGTTCAGTATTCGAGAAAACTTTTTTTACAGTTGAACAAGCTGTTCATCCGGCCAAGGTCTATCCTGATGCGGTTTCCGTTATTCAACATTTAAGAAAATGTGGAATAAAGCAAGGAATCGTTTCGAATGCTCAATCGTATACTTTAAAACATTTAGAGCACAATTTTAAGAAATTGGCCCCCTCTTTCCAAATGTATCAATATTTTAGTAAGGAATTAATTTATTTGTCCTATCAGTATGGGTGGGCTAAGCCCCATCTGGAGTTGTTCGCTTTGATGAAATACCGATTGGATCAAATGAAAATATTGCCTTACGAGACTCTTTATATCGGCAATAATTTAATTCAAGATATAAGGCCTGCGGCTCATTTCGGGTGGGATACGCTCTATTTTAGAAACGGGGCAAATTTTAAAAAGAGCGGTCGCGTGCGTTTAAATTCCTGTCTGGAAATTAGCTTTCTTCGAGAAATAATGGGAATTGTAACTTGATTTAATAATATCAAAAAAATAAGTGTTCAGCTAAGGAGGAAAGCAACAGAAGAAAAAAGCGAGGAAGAGGTCAAACCTCAATTAAGTCAACCCGAAATTTTTTTTATTCATTCTCGCCCCATCAGAGGCCTCGCTATTTTTTGAATCGGGATATCTAAAAAAATACCGAAGGAGGGATTTGAACCCACACGGGCGAAGCCCACACGGCCCTGAACCGTGCGTGTCTACCAGTTCCACCACTTCGGCAATAAATTTTTGAAAAATATAAAAAAATACAATCAATGCGTCAAAATAAATCTTTTTAATCGATGCTGCATGAAAATCCTAGTGTGTTGAGTTCTTTAAGTAATAAAGATTTTTTAGAGGGAATTCTTACAGAGTAGTTAATAAATTCCCTACGTTTAGGATAATTTTTACGTAATTGATCAAAATAGCCGGCTTTCTGATCCTTTGGTAATGGAGCAGTTTTTTTTAACGCTTTACTGTCTCGTTCTATATCATAGGCCTGATGAACGATTTCCCGAATCAGCACTTGATCATTTTCTAAAGATGCTAAAGCCAGGTTCGTAAGGTGCAGTTTTTCCGCCTGTTGTTCAAAGGGAGTCGGATCTAGAGGAACATTTAAGAATTTACATGCTGACTCATAGACCATTTCGGTTCCCTTGATTTTTCCATCCCAGGAATAGCCGGCGATATGGGGCGTTCCGATGAGTACTTTTTCCAGAAGTTTATAATTAATAAAGGGTTCATTCTCCCAAACATCCAAAATAGCAGTTTTCAATTTATTTTTTTCAAGACATTCCAATAAGTCTTTATTATTAACAACCGATCCGCGGGAGGTATTGATAATGACTTGATCGGGTGAAAGCTGAGATAGGAAGGATTTATTACAAAGATCATGGGTGGGATAGGCCCCGGTCGATGTCAGTGGAACATGAAATGTAATAATATCAGCCCGGCTGAGATCGGTCAAGGATACAAAAGTGTCTGATGGAAAAACTTGCTGATCAGCTAACGGAGGATCATAGAGAAGGACTTGCAAGCCCAAGGTTTTAGCATAGTGGGCAACCCGCTTCCCGATATTTCCGAAGCCGACGATTCCTAAGCTTTTTTGTGATAAGTCCCATTGATAGGTCTTAGCTAGGTAGAGCAACGCTGAGACAATGTACTCTGCTACAGAATTGGCATTACTCCCAATGGCCGCAGCAAATGTGATTTTTTTTTGATTAAGGTAGTCTATATCTATATGATCAATCCCAGTGGTTGCTGTGCCAACAAATTTAACCAGTGAATGGTCCAGTAAAGTCGAATTGACTGGAGTAATGGACCGAACAAAGAGGAGATCGGCAGATTTGACCTGTTCCGAAGTAATCGTCCTTCCGGGCAGGGTGATCGTTGCCCCGAGGTTTTTGCAACAATCTTTTATTAGAGGAATATTTTCATCCGCAACAATGAGCATGAGGATAGAGCAGACCCATTCATAGAAACAAAGCTACGACAAGGTAATCGCTGATTAAAATCCAGACCGAGGCGGCTACCACTGATTTTTTGGTTGAAACGCCGACTCCTTCGGCGCCGCCTGTGGTATTATAACCATAATAGCAACCCATCATCGCAATGATTAATCCAAAAACAAAGGCTTTTACCAGACAGACAATTACATCTTTGGTTTCGAAAAATAATCTAAGCCCAGCCACAAAAGTATGGATGGACAAACCGAGAAAAAAATTTGCTACGCCAATGGCTCCCCAAATGGCGATGGTAGCACCGATTGCGGTTAAGCTGGGCAACATAATCGTAGAGGCTACGAGTCGTGGGGCTAATAAAAAACGAAAGGGATCCAGGGCCAGACTTTCCATTGCATCAATTTGTTCGGTTACACGCATGGTGCCTAATTCCGCAGCCATGGCCGCACCGATTCGTCCTGCGACAACGAGGGCTGTCAAGACAGGACTGAGCTCCAACATCACGGCTTTGCCTACGGCTGTTCCCAGATAGGTGAGGGGAATATAGTCGGAAAACTGATAGGCCGCTTGCCAGGCCGTGACTCCCCCGGTAAAAATGGAGGTAATTGCGATCAAGGGAAGTGAAGAGATTCCAATCACCATCATTTGATGCATTGTTAGATGGAGATTTTTGAATACTAAGGGAGTACGGGTAAAAATCCGATAAATAAAATGTGAGTAGATACTTAAATTTTCCAAAATAATTCTGATTTTTTTGCCAAACCATTGAACAGGTTTATACCAAGAATATTCTTCAAGTAATTTTTCAGACGATTTAGAAGAGATTGCTTTAATTTTAAAGGTTTTCATTTAAGGAAAGAGGATTAGGGCATGAGTAACAAATCCATTCTTTTATTTTTAATTTTGCTCAGTTTGATTTTTTGCGGGACTTTCGTTTTAACTTTTAAGGTGTATAAGGCTTACCGGGAAAAGCAGCACAGGGCCGACTCGGTTGAATGGAGCATTAACCTTCCGGCATTATCTTTTGAGAATTATAAAAAAGTATTTCGACAAAATGAAATTGTTCTGGTTTGCTGCTGGTCTGCCTGGGATAAACAAACGAGAGATTTCTTGATTCAATTCGAAGCGTTTTCGCAAAGTCATAGAGCGACAAAACGGGTTGAGTTTTACTCTCTGGAGATTAATGGAGAAGAACAATTATTAAAAAAATTAAAAATGCAAAAAAAATTACGCAAACCGATTGCGGGGATTCCCCTTATCCTCTGTTTCGATCAGGGAATTGAGACCGCCCGTTTTCAAACAATTCCAACAACATATGAATTCAATCTATTGCTTAAATAACGGAGACTTTTATCAAAGGCTGACGATTTAATAATCAATAGAATGTTATAGATCGTGTGGTTTATTCGGGATAGTTATTTTTTAATATGGCCTTTGCCGTTTTTACATATTTTGCATTCAAGACTTGGTTAATATGCTGCCGTGATACATTCCCATCCTTTCCAAAATTTTTATTGACACAGATGTCATACCAGGCTTCAATATAATTTTTACCAATTTGGTCATATTCTTGAATCAGGGGGATGGTGGTATACTTGTTTTCGACCAACTGGGTAAAAGAGGTTTGAAATACTTTTGAGATCCATCCTTGTCCAAACATGAGACTCAAATCACTTAAGATATCCTGTCTTACGGGGACCATTCCGAAATTACTACAACTCTCAAGTTGCTTTTCCTGACTCGTAATATAGCGGGCAAGTTTAATAGATAGATCGGGGTGAGGGGCATCTTGGGGAATTCCCCACCACCAGCCACCGGTGGTAATCGCACGTTTCCCTTCGCGTAAATAGGTTCCGTCCGGTTTTAAACCAAAAGAACAGCCTTGAGGCATACGTGCAACACCCATATCATCGGGGTCTTTCAGAAATCCTGGCATCGCTTCAGTACCCAGTCCATGCAAAAAAAAGCAATCTAATTGAGTTAAATAGGACAGAAAAATTTTGTTTTCTTGAAAGGCTTTCCACAAGTCGCTGCCACTCCACTCCGACTTACACATTTCGCCTTGGTAGAGATTGTTCTTAAAAAAAATTGCTTCCCACTCAAACATATCCAAGATGGGTTCCGAGTTCATTTTTAATATGTCTTCTTCTCTTGCATTCAATTCAAAGGTCCGGTCAATGAGACCGAGGGCTGTCCCGGGATAACGTTTAGCGCGCTGGGCCATCCGTGGAGATTTCTGACCGAAGTATTCAGAATTGGACCAATAGTATCCAAGAACAAATAGATCGTAAAAGTCCCAATTATTGGGGTCGGCTTCCAAATTATAGCGAGCCGGCAGTCCAATTCCGTTCTGTTTTTTTAAACTTTCGTGTAGCGCTTCTTTCATGTTTTCCCAATTTTTTACTGCGTCTTTAACTTTTGATTTTAAATAGACTAAAATCCGTGTTTCAAACTTACGGGGGATGTAATAGGTCTTTCCTGCGTAAGTTGTAAGGTCCAAGAGAAAATATTCTTCCTTAATTTTGTCAAAATCAGCTTTGGCAATAATCGAATTAATGTCTCGGATCAAACCTCGCCCGACTAAGACTTTTGTCATTTCAAAAGGAGTCTTGACCAGGCCTACGGGAGGGATCGTGGCATCAGCTTTTGCCTCTTTTAACTTGTCTTCAATATTCCACATGTCTTCAAAAGTCAGAACGGTGATTTTACAGTTATTTGCAGATTCAAAAGGAGGGATTACTTTCTTACGGAAATCTTCTTCCTGAACAGGGATCATTTTTATAAGCACAGAAAACTCACGGGGTTTAGCACAACGCATGAATGAAAGACAGATAATCGCTAAAAGGAATGGTTTAATTATTCGAGACACTCTTGACTCCTTTCTTTTCAAGAAGTTCAGATAATTCTTTGATTCTTTCATTACTTTCTCGAAGGCGGTTACTAAAAACCACAAATAATTGCAGGGCAATTTCGGGGTATTGAATTACGACATCCCTAAACGTGTCTTTGAAAATTGTCAAAAGTACACAGGACTCATCGGCATAACAGTTGGCGGAACGTGGGGCGTTATCGAAAATTCCCATCTCACCAAAATAACTTTTCGGGTGGAGAGTCGTCAATACAATTTCAGAGTGCTGGACGATTTTGGTAATCCGGACACTGCCTTGTTTTACGATGAACAGGGAATCCCCAATATCATTTTCCTTAACAATCAGCTCATCTTTGACAAAGCCCTTTTCCTGACAAATCGCGGCGATGGCTTTTAGTTCTTCCGATTTTACATTTTCAAAGAGGGGGACCTTCCTTAAGAACAAGACGCGACCCATCAATGTGAGAAGATCGTGCTTTGCTTTCATTTGAGTAAATTGTGTAGCTTTGTTTCAATATCTTCTGGCATTAAATAATGGGCGGGCTTTAGATTTTTATTTAAAAGATTCATGAACTGCCGGTCTTTAATATTCAGCCATAAATCGTAGAGGGCAAATATCGCAGTCGCCTTAATCCAACGATCGTTATTATTTAGATAAAATTCGGTGATGGAATATATGTTTGTTTTTTTGAAGTTCCAATTATTTTTTCCTAATTCAGCTAAGTCTTCTAACTTTTTCTCTTCGAACAAGGGGATCATTAAGCGAGTGATTTTTCTTTCTCCTACATTTTCCAGGACGGCAATGGCTGTCGCTTTAATGTGGCTGTTGGGATGCATTAGTTTACGAGAAATTTGCTGAAAAGTTTGGCTTTCATCTAGAATTTCTACAACCTTGATCAATATTTTTTTTGAAACATCAACGGCATTTTCTTGAATGGCAGAGATGAGCAATTGAATAGAAGGATGTCCTCCTAATTCTTTGGCTAAGGAAAGAATTGAAAAGTAATGATAATAAACGTCGTGTAATTCGTGGTGCGCCAAATCCTGCAGATCGGCGACGAGTTTCTTGCGAATTTTGAAATCGGATTCTCCTAAGACATGAAGAATAAGAAGAAGCGCGTTGTTATTCTGATTCTTAAGATATGCCGGAAGAGTATTGACGACGGCCGGCAAGGTTAATTGTAGAGATCTTAGAATCAAAACCCTGTCGAGGCTATTGGAATTGTTGAGGGTCTCTACGAGCCATTCAAAGGAACGAACATGCTGGATCTTTCCAAAAGCCTTTATTAAATTCTGACGGACATTGTTTTTATAATCGTTGAGGAGGTCCGGATTATTACCAATCTCAATTAATTCTTCTAAAAATCCTAATTCGCCATAAGCATAAATGGCACTTCCCCGATAATAGGGCTGCGGATTTTCAATCATGGATTTAAGAATTTGGCGAGCCTCCTCTTGTTGAGAGAGAGAGAGATGCTTCCAGAGGGTGATAATGGTATTGGCTTTAACCCGGTTATTCGGATGATGGATATAGGTTAATAATCGTTCGATTAATTTTTCAGGAAGGTGAAATTTTCCCAAACAAGTTATCGTGTTGGCGATGAGGCGTTGATGACCTGATAAAAGATATTTCATCAAGGTCGGAATCGCGGCCGGGTCATTGCGTTCTCCTAAAATTTTTAATATGTGGATACAGGTTTCGGTGTTTTGTTCATATTGATTCATTAGTTGCAGAAGTTTGCGAGTGGTCTCCGGGGTATTGATCTGTCCGAGCATCGTGATAGCAAATAATTTTGTTTCGGAATCTTGCTCTTGGATCGCTTTCTCTAGAAAGGGAAGCAATTCAGGGTTGAATTGATGGGGTTGGATATCAAAAATAGAATGAATCGCTTGGGACTGCAGGCCCGAATAGGATTGGGTGACACTTTGATTTAAGGTGTTTTTGAGCTGAGAGGTAATCCGGACGAGTAAGCCTGCAAGCAGAGTTAAGGAGATTAGATAGACCGGATGCGTTAAGGAAATCTCATGTTTTATAAACAGAAGATTACTAAACCCTGCGGTACAGATTGCCAGTGGCTTAACGACACCATCGATAAACATTTTTCCACGGCCGCGAATGGTTTGGGGTATAAAGCCAAAAAAAATCTGGAAATTAGGTGAAAAAAAAGATTCGAAGATAATAAGGCGAAGACTCATCCCGATTAAGATCGGAATGAGTCCGGATAGCATTAGCGGTGAGTTTGCGAATTTGAGAATGGTAAAGGCTGAAAAGATCAATAAGAAAGTCAGGGGCAGCATATAAAAACTGCGGGCGGTTCCCAAACGTTTAAAGAAGTACCCGATAAAAGAGAACTGTAAAAAAAACGTAATCGTCGTGCAGATTCCTTTGAATAATCCCAAGAAAGAGGCGATATTATCCTTTAAATTCCCTTTAAATAAGTTTAATTTTTCTTCAGCAATACGGTAGAGCCAAGCGTCGGCTTGATAGGAATCCGTGGTTGAGTTACTCTCTCCCAAGAAGCTGAGTAGTTTTTTTTCAAAATATTTGCTCCGGTCCAGAAAGTTTTCTGTAAGATGATAAAACTGATAATCATAGTTAAATAAGAGGAAAAAGACCAGAAAATAGACCCACGCCATATTTCTTAAGAGAGGTTCATTTTTTACAGTGAGAAAATTGTTTTTTAACGAAGCTAAAATGGGTTCTTTCTTTTTTTCAACAGTCGTAGAAATTCTGAGTTCGAGTGAGAATTTTTTTTGAATATACAAGAACATAAAAATACTAACAACCAAGAGCAGGATACATAAGAAGAGCAGATTCTCCGTGTGTAAGGCGTTGACCATCATTTTGGTCAGCAATGAAGAAAAGGCGCTACCAATAATTCCAACCCCGGCAATAACAGGAAAATATTTTTTTGCTTTTTGAGCGTCGATGATATCATTGGCGATGGTCCAGAAAATCATGAAGAGGATCGTTTTGACTAAATAGAAAAATCCAAAGAAAAGAATGGTGGCTGGCTTGAAATGAAAAAATAAAAGGAGGCGGATAATCGCAAGCATAAAGATTGTGATCATTATAACCCATATATAAAATTTAGTCCGGTCGATTTTATCGATAAATGTAATGAGAAAGAGAGAAACCAGGAATAATATTAATGCATTGATAATATACATTTTGGGAAAAATTTGTGAGGTATAAGTTGCAATCAGAAGCGATTCGGCAGCATTCTCGCCCAAGATAATGGTCGCAAAAATAATCAGTAATAAGGCAGAAAGAAGAACGATGCTTTGATAGTCTTTATTTTTTGACATGCTTTGAAGGAATCCTGGGAATTATTAAGAGTCGGTGAGACCTTTATTATTGGGGTAATGTAAAGTTTGTGAAGATCAGAGAATCAAATAAAAAAAAATGATAATTATTTTATTAAGTCAAATTTTTGTCTGATGCAAGCAGATTTTGTAAAATTTGTTTTTTTCTTTGATTTATAAGTTTAGTTTAAAATTCAATAAAATATTTGCCTTCGTAATACTGACTAGAAATAAGAAAAATAGAGTAAAATTAAGATATATTAAGATATTAGATGATAGTTACTTTTTAATCAAATTATATATTTAGATATAGCATTTTAATCGGGTTGTTAATCGTTTTAATAGGCTAATTAATATGCTTTAATTCATTATCTTAAGTAAGAATAGGTAATGCTAATTGTATAAACTTAATTTTATCCATCAATATATGGTATTATTGACATGAAAAGGGGGTGAATTATCTATGAATCAGTACTTTACTACCGGACAGATCGCAAAGAAATTGCGTGTTTCTTCTTCCACTCTGAAGCGATGGATTAACGATGAGAACGTCATCCATTCCACGGCTCGGAATTCGAATGGCTGGAGGCTGTTTACCGAACAGGATTTGGTCATCCTGACTAAGTATAAACGGGAAAAAAAGAAAAATGGAAAAAATTTTACGAATAAGACCCTTCAGCCCGTTTTATAAAGAAAAAAGAAAAGTAAATATGAGATATTAGTTTATGCAATTCTTAAATATTATTCTGTTGATCCTTCTCTGGATCAACATGGCGATCCCTATCAAACGCTCGCGAGGTGAAGGGCTAAATTCTATTTATTCATCCAATACCTTGGGGGCGGGGGATATCTGGCTCTATACTCAAAC
>Ga0247727_10002862_pt1 | contig 38946 bp, 38 predicted proteins | sample WisWelCaveWW1625_FD_202498 | JGI IMG/M metagenome (GOLD analysis project Ga0247727, IMG submission 202498) | Biofilm microbial communities from Wishing Well Cave, Virginia, United States - WW16-25 | ecosystem: Environmental > Aquatic > Deep subsurface > Groundwater > Cave microbial mat | place...
TGGCAGGTATGGTCGGATTTTCGACCATTGGGTATCATTCAACTCGGTCGGGTAGGGTTGCTTGGATTTGGTCATCCTGCAAGTTTGCCCGACCTCCTCGATTTTTGCTAGTTTTCAGACGCTTTCTGAGTTAGTGTGAGTAATCCAAGACAATATTTTCATTCCTTGGCATCCTTGATGTGAAGGCTCGAATTTTGCCTGATGTACTAGAAAGTGCGTTTGTAATTTCGTCTATAGATACGTTCAATGTAACGTCTGATCCCAAATACCGATTTACAATTTGCTTAGCCTTATCGAAAGGAAGATTGGTTTGATTCTTATTCTGAGGATAGCAATTCAAATTGAAAACTTCAAACGACTCTTGCACCAAGGTTAGGGAGTAAGGAATTACGGATTGTAATTCTCGAACTAGTGGGAGCGCATTCAAACTTTGCCCAGACCTTAATAAGATTTGATCGGTAGCGCGCCCGTCTAGATGTTCAATTTGGAGGGGTAGAGCGCGACCACAACTACATTCTCCCGAAGTAACTTTAGCAATATCTCCTATTCGATATCGTATAAGGGGTGACACAAAATTGAACAAATCTGTAATCACCACCTCGCCTCGCTGTCCCGACTGAACAGGGTTGCCAGTAGAATCAAGAAATTCAACATGGACATAATCAGAATTGATATGAAAACCATGGCGATAACGACATTCAAACGCGATATGAGTTGAAATTTCACTGGAACAATATACATCAAAAACCCTTGCTCCAGTCAAACTTTCAATCCGCTGGCGGGCCCGAGGGTCAAGCAACTCAGCTATACTGATAAACACTTTGGGTGGACGAACCTTGTTACTAGCGTAAACGAAGTGTGCAAGTGCCTCAATTTGCTGAGGTGAGCCCACTATCGCATCTGCAGCCAGCCGAGTAGCCAATTGGGGGGAATCAATCAGGTCAAAAATGCTAACCCAAATTCTTCGTGTCCAATTTTCAGAAATTCGAGTCTCATAACTCAAAGGACTACGATTCTCTGAATACACAAACAGGATGTTGCTCCCGGAAGGAATTCCGTATTCAACAAACAACCTTCGCGCAGTTATGCTACTAAGTAGTTGTGCCTGGACATCTTTTAGCACAACTCTGGAAGTCCCTATTGTTCCAGACGTGAATCGCAATTTGGTCCTTCTGCTTTCCTTGCTTATAATAGACTGACGAGGACGAAGTTGGAGATCAGACCTAGATACAAGTGGCAATCGCAAGAGATCGTCGAGTGTAGTCAGATGGCTTACATTTATTTGAAATTCTTCCCACAGGTTACGATAAAAGGGCACTGTTTCATATGAATGGACGATTAACTTCCTAAGTGCAAGGCAGGTCGCAGCTTGCAACTTCGTCGAGCTAAATTCACGCTCTAAGGCAATCTTGGATTCCCGATTTACATATAAAATATCACGGATATTTTGCCTACTCTGAATACCGCTGATGCAAAGTAGAATATTTGCAAAATGTAATCTATGCCACATCTTATACCTAAACTCAAAAGCTGACGAAAATTAAGTTGCTGAATCAACAATACGAAAGCATTTGAGAAAGATAGTATATTAGATCAGAAGCGTCAACTACGGATTCCCGAAGGTTGTTATTTTTCGTATAAATGAATGAGTTTTATGATCGCTTCTGCCCGCGAACATACATCCAACTTATTATAGATATGGGTCAAATGATGTTCAACTGCACGCGTAGAAACCCCAAGGTGTAAGGCAATTTCTTGAGTGCTTTTCCCTTCCAGCAACAAGTTAATCACTTCCTGTTCCTTGTCAGAAAATTGGCGCTGTTGATTTTCCATGCCATTGCTCCCTTCAATGATGACAACAATCCCTGTCAGCAAATTTGTTTATACCACATGGTGTTTTTTTTTGCATAGGTGATTTGTACTGCAAAATATTAATTTGTCTTACAATTAGACAGATATGAAAAATAAAATGTTCCAATTTATCTCCTTCATCATTACCCTCTTGATCCCTCTCGCGCTCATCGGGTTGGGACTTCGTCTTCTATTAACTACCGCTTTCCTCCAGATCGAATACAACATGCCCTACTTCCCACCCGATGAATATGGCTTCACCAAAGAAGACCGGTTGAACTGGGCGCCATACGCATTGAAGTATCTCGTCAACAGCGCGGATATTTCGTATCTAGGCGAGCTGAAATTTGACGACGGGACTCCACTCTATAATGAAAGAGAGTTGAGCCACATGGACGATGTCAAGCGCGTAACGAAGGGTGCGTTGAATGTCTGGTACATGTCGCTGGCACTCTTAACCCTGCTTGGAATATGGGCATGGCGCGCGGACTGGATCCAGGCATATCGTCTCGGCTTGATGCGGGGTGGCTGGCTGATGGTAGGGCTGGCGGTCGTTGTCGGCTTGATTGTCGTCGTCGGCATCCTCATTAATCCAGATATATTCTTTGGTTTCTTTGCCGCGTTCCATAGCCTGTTCTTTGAAGGCGACTCGTGGCTGTTTCTTTATTCAGATACATTGATTCGATTATTCCCCATTCGTTTTTGGCAGGACGCGTTTCTACTCGCGGCGGTTATCGCGCTGGGAGGCGGTGTCGCCTTGGGGTTGGGGTTGAGAATAAAATAATTTCCGTAGGGGCGGGGTTATCCCGCCCTAATTTGGACGACGCGCACCCTAGGGCGAGAAGACCTCGCCCCTACAAACATTCATTGATGTATAATTTCGTTTGAGGAGAATCAAACATGGCAGATGCCTTATCGCTTGAAAATAAAGTTGCGATTGTAACTGGCGGCTCGCGCGGGATTGGTCGCGCGGTGGCATTGGAACTCGCAGCGCGCGGCGCGGCGGTTGTGGTCAACTACAACAAATCCTCCGAAGCTGCGGATGAGGTGGTGAAAACCATTCAAAGCGCAGGCGGAAAAGCCGCGGCATTTCAAGCGGACGTCTCTGATTTCAAGCAAGCGGAAGCACTGATCAAATTTGCAGTCGAAACATTCGGTGATTTGACTATCCTCGTCAACAACGCAGGAATTACAAAAGACACGCTTATTATGATGATGTCTGAATCCGATTGGGACTCAGTGATCACGACCAACCTCAAGTCCACTTTCAATTGCTCGAAAGCCGCAGTCAAACACATGATACGCAAACGCACTGGACGGATCATTAACATAGCGTCCGTGGCTGGGCAAATGGGCAACCCGGGACAAACCAATTACTCCGCATCCAAAGGCGGGCAAATCGCGTTCACAAAATCGCTGGCGCGTGAAGTTGCCGCGCGGAATATCACGGTCAACGCGGTGGCGCCTGGCTTCATTGACACTGAAATTCTCGATGCGATGTCACCAGAAATTTTGGAAGCCGCGATCAAAATGGTTCCCCTTGCTCGCAAAGGCAAGCCCGAAGAGATCGCGTACGCCGTTGCCTTCCTTGCCTCCGACCAAGCCGCGTTCATCACCGGTCAAGTACTCGGCGTGGATGGCGGTATGGCGATGATGTAAAATCAGAGACTGGAGACTAGTCTCTAGTCTCCAGTCTCTGATTACAAGGAGATCGTATGACTGACATAAACCCCCTCGATAAAACCACCATCGCACCCGATGTTCTTATCACCATTGCGCGCCTCTCGGCATTGAGTGTTCCGGGCGTCAGCCGCATGGCAAACGTCACGGGCGGAGTGAATCGTTTCTTCAAGCGCGGAGTCCATGACGGGGTGCGGATCGAAGTCGAAGAGAATGTGGTTGTCGCGAACCTGTACCTCGTGCTGAAAAAAGATTTCAACATCCGCGAAGTGAGCCGCAATGTGCAAACCCAGGTGACGCGCGCGTTGCAGGAAATGGTCGGCATGGAAGTCGGCGAAGTCGAAGTCCACATCGAAGATATTGATTATGAAGAAGGAGAGGCTGCTCCGGCATGAAACCCCGCACCAGGGCGCGCGCGCTTGCCCTGCAAGTACTTTACGAAGTTGATATCGCCAACCATCCTCCCGCCGAAGTGTTCGCATTGCGGCTGGAGGAAACTCCGCTATCAGACGAGCTCTCTGAATTTGCACGCAAGATCATCTTTGGCGTTCTCCCCCTCACAAACCATCTCGACCATCTCATTGCAAAATTCGCGCCCGAATGGCCCCTCGACCAGATCGCGGCGATTGACCGCAACATCCTGCGCATCGCGTTGTGGGAGTTTGCTGTGTTCCATGAAACCCCGATCAAAGTTGCCATCAATGAGGCAGTGGAACTCGCAAAATTATACGGCTCTGATTCCGCGTCGCGATTCGTGAACGGCGTGCTCGGCGCGCTGGCAGATCACCAGCACGAAATCCAACAGGCGTTCCCAAGGGTCTAAATGGAAATCCTCGGCATCGGCGCGTCTGAACTTATTTTTATTCTTCTCATTGCAATCATTATCCTCGGTCCCAAAGATATGCAAAAAGCGGGGAAGACGATAGGCCGCTGGCTGAATCAACTCAGGCAATCGGATGGCTGGAAAGTTTTTCAAGACACATCACGCGAAATAAGAAACATCCCCAACAAATTGATGAGGGATGCAAATATGGAAATGCGGGAAGCGGAAAAGGATCTGCGCCGGACTCTGGACCCGCGTCCCAGCCCGCCCGCTTCGCAATCACGCCGGAGCCCTTCGATCGAACTCAAGACAAGCCTGCCTCTGTCCGATCAAGCGGAGAATACAACGCAAAGCGATCCGCCTCCCACGAAACCCAGCGCCGAGGACGGCACTGAAAGCCCCTCTGACAACAATGCCTAAATTTTTCAAAACCCTTTGGCGGGTAGTTACTTTTCCATTCGTGCTTATTTACAAGATTATCGCCTTCCCATTTCAAATGGCTAGGCACGCCATCAAGTTCTTGAACACTGACCCGGAAGATCATCCGCTGATTGACACATTCAACACCCTCACATCCGAGCCGCAGGCGCGGCAAAGTTTGTGGGATCACGTCGAAGACCTGCGCTCTCATCTCTTGCGAATCCTCATCGGCATCGCGATTGCTGTTGGCATCTCATTTTATTTCACACTTCCATTGATGGACTATCTGGCGATTCCCGTCGAGGGCGGGTTGCAAAGCCTGCAAGCCATCGAAGTGACCGAGGAAATTGGCGTGTACATGCGCGTCGCGCTCACAAGCGGGATTACGATTGCGCTTCCCTATATCGCGTTTGAGTTATGGCTCTTCGCCGCGCCGGGACTAAAATCGCGCGAACGGAAATTTGGCTTGTTCGGGATTCCGCTTGCCGCGATCCTCTTTTTCGGAGGCGCGGCGTTTACCTTTTACATCCTGCTCCCCGCCGCACTTCCGTTTTTGGGAGGCTTCACAAACATCACGCAATTCTGGACAGCAAAGGAATATTTTGGCTTTATCACCGGGTTGATGTTGTGGATCGGCTTATTCTTTGAATTCCCGCTGATTGTTTATATCCTCACATCCATTGGGCTGGTCAAACCGGCTGTGCTGGCACAACAATGGAGACTGGCAATCGTCGTCATCGCCGTCATTGCCGCGGCGGTCACCCCCACGATTGACCCGGTGAACATGGGGCTGGTGATGCTGCCGATGACTTTGTTATACTTCGTGAGCATCGGCTTGAGCTACGTCGCCTACGCCGGGCGAAGAAGAAATGAATCAGCGGCGGAAGACTCCGTTGAACCGAATCAGGCTCAGGCTTAGCAAGATCGAAAGAGGAGAGAGAATGAAAGCACATCCCGTTTTACCGCGTCAATTTTTATTGTTTATCACTATCCTGGCATTGGTCAGCCAGGCTTGTGCCATTTCGTTGATCGAGTGGCCCTTCCCAACAACGCCGGGAGCCGGCACAACCCCCGCGCCGACGGGACCCACAACCACACCCGCCCCGCGCGCAGAAATAACTTTCACTGTGCGATTGCCCGAACCTCTTTTGCCCAATGAGGCTCTCGCTATCAGCGTGCTCGATGAAGTGACCGGGCTCGCGCTCAACCACGTGGAATATCAATTGACGCCGCTGGACACGATCACGTATACGACAAAACTCACCATCCCCGATCAATCTGTGATTCGCTATCGCTATGTGCGGATGGTGGGCACAACAATCGTGTCCACCGAGGACACAAATCTTGACCAAAGTATTCGGTATCGCTTATTTTATGTAAGCGGACCCACACAGGTTTCCGATACCGTCAGCAGTTGGCTTGATAAAGCGGTGAACACGGTATCGGGCAGTATTACCGGCACTGTCGTGAACGCCGATAGCGGCGCGCCGATCCCGGATATACTGGTCACAGCGGGCGGCGTGCAATATCAAACAGACTCGGCAGGCAGGTTTCAACTCATCGGCTTGAGAGCGGGGACGCACAACCTCGTGGCGTATGCCATGGATGCAACCTATCTCACGTTTCAGCAGGGCGCGACCGTGGCAGATAACCAAAGCACGCCGGTGCAAATCCGTGTAAAACCTGCGCCGCTGGTGAATGTGATTTTTACCGTTTCTGTTCCGCCCACAACACAACCGGGCCAGCCGATTCGCATGGCGGGTAATTTACTTCAACTCGGCAACACCTTCTCCGATTTGCGCGGCGGATTAAGTACGGTGGCTGATCGAATGCCTCAACTCACCCCCCAGCCTGATGGACGGTATTCCGTCTCGCTCTTTTTACCGGCAGGCGCAGACGTGCAATACAAATACACGATGGGCGATGGTTTCTGGAATTCAGAATTCACGCCGGGCGGGCAATACGTCACGCGGCGAATTCTAGTGCCTTCGCAAAATACAACGATCGAGGATGTGGTGCAATCGTGGCAGGCGGGACCGAACGCGCCAATCTTGTTTGAAGTGAGCGTGCCTGCCAATACTCCCGCAGGCGACGTGATCTATATTCAATTCAATCCCTTCAGTTGGACACATCCCATCCCGATGTGGAAAAGGGACAACAACCGCTGGGTATATAAATTGTATGGACCCTTGAACATCGTTGGGTCATTCAGCTACCGGTATTGCCGCAACGCCCAATGTGATTCAGCCGACGACGCGCAAACCCCCGGACCCAACATTCACGGACGCAACGTATCCTCGACCATCACCCCACAGGATTTGATTGATAACGTCAACGAGTGGATGTGGCCCCTGAATACTGGCGCCGCCACACTCGTGGCGAGTAACATTCCATCCCGCGGCACCGGCTTTATGGCAGGCATTGAATATCAATCGTATTACGACCCGAGCGCGCCGGATTTTAATAGAAGCGCCCTGCTCAATATTCAAGGGTTGAACGCGAACTGGGTCATCTACACACCCACCTGGACGTACAAACGAATCAACCCGATCATCTTCACCGAGCAACCCGGCAAAGATGCATTTTGGCTCGACACCATCACAGCCGTGTCTGAAGCGCGAACACTAAACCTGAATGTCGCTCTATTCCCCCAGCCGCGTTTTGATATCGGCGCAAACGAATTCTGGAAATCTGCACCGCGCGATGCGAATTGGTGGGATAACTGGTTTGAACAATATCGCGCCTTCGCCATCCATTTTGCGGATCAAGCGACTCTCTCCGGCGCGCAGGCTTTGATCATCGGCGGGGACTGGATCCTTCCGGCTCTTCCTACGGGTTTGCTTGCTGACGGAACCCCAAGCGGAGTCCCAGCGGACGCGGAAACGCGCTGGAAAAATATCATTGCGGAAGTCCGCCAGCATTTTCGCGGCAATTTGCTTTTTGCAGTTCCATACAATTCAACGAATTTTGTTCCACCGGTCAACATCCTCAAAGATACAGACGGTGTCTACCTTCTTTGGTTTGCAAAACTCAGCGCATCAACTCCGCCGAACAAAACGGACATGATCACCGAAGCCGGTAATTTGCTCGATCAAAACATCGCGCCCGTACAAGTTCAAGTCAACAAACCGTTTATCATCGCGTTATCCTATCCATCTTCCACTAACTCGGCAACGGGATGTATTCCCAACGGAAGCGGCGCCTGTCTCGATTGGACTTCGCTCAACCGCCCCAATGCGGATGTTTCAACAGTGAATCTCGATTTGCAACAACAAGTGGATATCTACGACGCGATCTTCACGGCGATGAACACTCGCTCCTGGGTCAGCGGGTTCGTCAGCCGCGGATATTTCGAGCCGGTCGAATTGCAGGATAAATCCGCCTCCATCCACGGCAAACCCGCGCGTGATTTGCTCTGGTACTGGTTCCCGCGTTTGTTGGGGATCATCCAGTAAACAGAATCAGTTATCGGCTTGGAATGAGGCGTTGTGCTTATTGCTATCACAGGTGACAGTCACTTTTAAAGTGACTGTCACCTTAAAAACTTATCGGAGGAAATATGTCAAAAGCAAAAGTGGTTTTAAAACGTGTTGGTTTGGGTGCGCTCATCCTGGTCATCCTGCTAGGCGCGGGCGGCGGATATTATTTCAAAAGTTATTTGCCAAACACCGTCGCGCCAAAATCCTTCCCGCAAGTTGATGGCGAGATTCAACTTGAAGGTCTCGATGGAGCCGTTGATATCTATCGCGACGAAATGGGCATCGCACATATTTACGCAACTACACCGCATGACCTTTTCTTCGCGCAGGGATACGTTACTGCGCAGGATCGCTTCTGGCAAATGGACGTTTCCCGTCATATCGGCGGTGGCCGGCTTTCTGAAATGTTCGGAGATAGCCAGCTCGACACCGATTCGTTTTTGCGAACGTTAGGCTGGGCGCGCGTGGCTGAGGAGGAATTAAAGTTATTGCAACCCGCACAAGTTGCCAACCTGGAAGCCTACTCAGACGGCGTCAATGCATATCTTGCAGATCATAAAGGAGATCAGGCAAGCCTGGAATACAGCATTCTCGGTTTGCTGACCCCCGGCTATGAACCGGAGCCCTGGCAACCGATCCATTCGATTACCTGGGGAAAAGCGATGGCATGGGATTTGGGAAAGGGCCGGTTGATGGCTGAAGTACAGCGTTCCATTCTATTGAAGACGCTCACACCGGAACAACTCGCTGATTTGTACCCGCCTTATCCGTCAGAAAACCCTTATATTGTTAATGACTTTGCAAGTGGCGCTTCATCACAGCAACAATCTGCTGAACTTGCCCAGACATTGGATATTGGTTCACTGCTTGCTTCAATTATTCAAAAGCAGGAAAGTCTCGATCGTGTGCTTGGTCCCGGCGGCGACAACATCGGCTCGAACAACTGGGTCATTGGCGGAGAACTCACAGCCACCGGCAAACCGATGCTCGCAAACGACATGCACCTGAGCCAGCAAATCCCCTCCATTTGGTATCAGGCAAGTTTGCGCTGTCTCCCCGTATCGGAAAAGTGCCCGCTGGACGTTACCGGTTTTTCATTCCCGGGCGTGCCGGGTATCGTCGCTGGTCATAACCAGCGCATTGCCTGGGGTTTTACCAACGTAAGCCCTGATGTGATAGACCTGTACATCGAAAAGATCAACCCTGATAACCCGAATCAATATGAAGTCAACGACGCATGGGTGGATATGAAGATTGTCGAGGAGGACATCATCGTCGCGGGGCAGGATGAACCGGTAAAACTTACGATACGATACACGCGCAATGGTCCGATCGTTTCTGATACGTACGGTCCGCTCAAGCAACAGCGCGATGATGAAGAACCAAACTTCACACAAAAAGCAGGCATTGAACTCCCCGCAACCTACGCGATCTCCATGCGCTGGACGGCTTTGGAACCGAACAAGCTCTTCGACGCGATCTTTGGACTCAACCTTGCCGGCAATTGGGATGAGTTCCGCGCCGCGGCGGAAAATTTTTCCGTCCCAGCTCAAAACATGGTATATGCGGATGTGGATGGCAATATCGGTTATCAAACCCCCGGCTGGATTCCCATTCGCAAACCGGGGCATGATGGCACATTACCCGTCCCTGGCTGGAACGATGACTATCAATGGCAGGGATATATTCCGTTCGATGAATTGCCGCGCGCTTTCAACCCGGAAGCCGGATTCATTGCCACTGCAAATAATTCGATCATTGGGCCCGAGTATCCCTACGTCATTACCACAGACTTTGACCGCGGTTATCGCGCCCGCCGCATCACGGACTTGATTGCAAATGCCCCCGCACCGATCACAGTGGATTACATCAAACAGATTCACGGCGATAACAAAGATCTAAGCGCGGAATTCCTTGTGCCTGCGTTATTGGAAGCCGACCTGGGTGACGCGCATCTTGACGAAGTGCGTTCACTGCTCAAAGGTTGGGATTATCAGTCGAATATGGATTCAGCCCCAGCCGCGTTATTCAACTCCTTCCATTATCACTTGCTGGCGCGCGGCTTTCGCGATGACCTGCCCGAGGATTACTGGCCCGGCGGCAGTTCACGCTGGACGCTTGTTATCAAGAATCTGATGGAACAACCGAATAGCTTCTGGTGGGACGATAAAAACACAATAGACAACGTGGAAGTATTTGATGACATCCTCCGCCTTGCGTTTGCAGACGCAGTTTCGGAACTCGAAGACCGCTTCGGCAAGGATACTTCCAAATGGAATTGGGGTGACATGCACACGCTCACCCTCACAAACACCACGTTGGGCGAATCTGGTGTGCCGCCCATTGATGCGCTTTTCAACCGCGGACCATTCCGCACAAGCGGGTCGGAAATCCTTGTCAATTCAACGGGCTGGGACGCGGCGCTGGAAACTCCCATCGCCTACACGGTCGCTACATATCCCTCCGAGCGCGTGATCTATGACCTGTCGAATTTCAACAACTCGCTTGCAATTCATACAACCGGGCAATCTGGTCATGCGTATCACCCTCATTACGTGGATATGACTCAGCTATGGGCAGACATCAACTATTACCCGATGTGGTGGAACATGGAATCCATCACAGCCGATGCCGAAGGGCATTTGGTGTTGACGCCGAAGTAAACCAATTGTAGGACGAGATAATATCTCGTCCTACCTTTTTATTTGTAATGCCACCCACGAAAAGAAAAAGACTCCCAGATAACTGGCGAGCAGGTCAATCAGGTCAAATGTGCGGTTGGAGGAATATTGTTGCGAGAATTCTTCGAGACCGATGAGCAGGGCAAGGATCAAGCCGCTTGAAACAGCAACCAGCCCTGGGCTTCGTGATGGAAGCGAACGGAAGAGGGTCAGGTCAATGAGCAGAGTCAGAATTCCGTACAGGATGAAGTGCCCGGCTTTATCCCCGTATAGAATTTTGTTCAAGAAACCAAGATAGTGCGGCAGGCTCCCCATATCGGCAAGAACGATAATAAGAATAATCAATAAAGCAAAAAGGATCGCGAGCCATTTCATACAATAAAAAGGTCACGCTTGAAGCGTGACCTACAGTTTTCAAGCCTTCGCTTTTTCCATTTTCGATTCGCGGCGCGCCTTCCACCACTCAATAACCATCGGCAGTACTGAGATAAGGATGATGCCAATAATTACAAGCTCGAAGTTTTCCCGGACAATGGGGATGTTGCCGAAGAAATAACCGGCAAACGTGAAGAGCAAGACCCACACAATGCCGCCAACAAAATTATATGTGATGAAATATGAGTATGACATTTTCCCGATGCCCGCCACAAACGGCGCAAACGTGCGGACGATGGGAACGAAGCGCGCCAGAAAGATCGTCTTGCCGCCGTGCTTCTCAAAGAACGCGTGTGTTTTGTCGAAATATTCCTTTTTGAGGAATTTGATATTGTAGGCGCGTTCGCCAAGATAATGACCAATGGAATAATTCACCGTGTCGCCGAGGATCGCCGCGACGATCAATAATCCAACAAGAAGATAGATATTCATGGATCCAAGCGCGGCAAAGGTTCCAGCCGCGAATAACAACGAGTCGCCGGGAAGAAATGGCGTGACAACAACGCCTGTTTCCAAAAAAATTACGGCGAATAATATGCCGTACGTCCACGCTCCGTATTGAGCGATGATGTTCGCAAGGTGTTCATCCAAATGGAGGAACAGATCAATCAATGTGGAAAGCAACTCCATGTTTTTTTTCTCTCTTCCTAACTTTTTTAAGTGACTGTCACCTTCAAGGTGACAGTCACTTTTCTTCGGGCGGGGATTATACCTTGCTTTCCTCTTTGATCTCGATGCGGCTGAGCCAGTCGCCGATTACAAGAATGATAAGGCTTCCAATGGAAGACAACCCCACGTTAAGTGAACCCATCGGAAAAATCAACCACCCGCGCCAAAGACCAACCAGATGCCCGATGACAAAACCGAGAACGCTCAATGCCAGGTAGAAGACCAAACGCCAGAAACTGCCTCCGCGAAATAAATGGTAGACCGCGCCGTACAGGAAGGCAATGAGGAGGGCGAAGAGGAGGGAGGGGATGGTCATTACAGTTAATACACCGGCACGCTTCGACTGCGTTCGGACAGAAGGGCCGTCCTCACTCCGCTCAGCGCGTTGCGACTTGAATTTACGGTTTTAGATGTTTCGCAAAGAAATCTGCGATGGCGCTATAGCAGGTGACACGGTTTTCGTATTTGAGAACATCGTGACCTTCATCTTCAAAGACTAGCAGTTCGATGTCCTTGCCTTTTGATTTTAATTCCTTGACCAAATCTTCCGACTCGGCGGCTACGACACGCGGATCGTTGCGTCCTTGAATAACAAGCATCGGCGCGGACATGTTATGCAGGTGAGTCTTTGGTGAACGCTCGACGAGGAAGGCGCGTTCATCAGCTTTTTCGGGGTCACCTAGGGCAATCTTGAAGTATGGTTTCCACGTGGCAGGGATGCGCTCGGAGAACGTGAGCAAATCATACGGACCGAACATATCGCAAGAGGCTTTCCATAAGTCAGGATGAAGACCTGCCTGTATCAACGTCATATAACCGCCGTAGGAGCGACCGACGACGGCAGACCGCGTAACATCCAGACGCTTATCTTTGGGCAACACATTTTTCATCGCGTAGACGTGGTCAAGCCGATCCTGCCCGCCCCAGTCGCGGTCAACGTGTTTGGTGTAGGAGAGTCCATAGCCGGTTGAGCCGCGCACATTTGGCACGAAGACTGCGAATCCGCGCAGTGTGAGGTATTGAATCAATGGCATGGAGAACCAGGCAAAGTCCGGGCGTTCCTGTCCCTGCGGACCGCCGTGGATGTAGTAAACGACCGGGCGCGGACCTCTAACGCCGAGTCCGCTTGAGGGGAGATACAGCCGGGCGGAGACGCGCAAGCCATCGTGAGAAAGAAACGAAGCGTCTTCTCCTTTTGAAAGATATCCATCAGGAATCCCCAGCACTTTTTCGTTAGTGTGCCGCGTCGCCTTGTTCCGCCTCTTTCCTTCGACAGTATGGATTTGCGTCGGTGATGTTGCAGTTGAGAAGGAGAACGTGAACGTGTCCGCTTTGCTGTCGTAATGAACGCGCTCGAGCATTCCGACGTCGAGAGGCTTCTTTCCTACCAACGTGTATTGTAGAGTCATCACGCGTTTCTTTTCATCGAACACGCCTTCATACACCCATGAACAACTGTCAATATTGAAGATGACGAGATAGTGATCCTTTTTGAGGTGGGCAAGTTCAACCATCTCGCCCACACCTTTATGTTTGACGCCTTTGAGTTGCACCTTCTCGATGCGCTCGGGTTTGGCAATTTCAATGTACCCCAAACTGTATGTATCATCAAAGACGGATGAAACGACGATCACGCCTTTTTCGCTCGGGGAAAACACCGTGGAGCCAAGCCCATTCAACGGAACGTTTTCACCCTCGGCGCGATCTTCCAGTAATTTACCATAAAGCGTTTTTTGTTTGCCTTTGTCCCACAAACATAAGACACCATCGCCCACTGTGTACCCGGTACCCAGTAATAATTTGTTATGGTCCATGCTATGTGCGGAAACACCCAAACCAAATTCGTATTCTGCGATCTTCGTCAACTTGCCCGTTTTCAAATCGCCGCGATAGGTTTCGATCATTGGCTTGTCGCGCCGTTCAGCGCCGAAATAGACGATGTTTTTTTCGCCGTCACATTCGGCAAGATGGACACGGTACTCGGCAAAGAAATTATCGAAAGACGGCTCCGGGAAACCACCATTCGTGGAAATTAACATTGGCTGATAATTTTCATCGCCATCTTTATCGGTCATCACAAGTATTTTTTTGATTTTTGGGAAAACGTAAAACGATAACCCGCCGATCAAATGCGGGTTTTGCAACGCGATGTTCGGGGGCAACAATGGCTGTGGCACACTGCCGCCATATTTCATCGAGTACAAACTTAAATGCCCCGATAAATTGCTCAGGAAGAAAATCTTTTTATCCGCATATTGCGGCACAACAAACAACCGGGCAGACATGAGTGATTCAACGCGATAGGTCATAAGGTTCTCCTTTGAAAATATTATAGACTTCTAAATTTAGAGTATATACAATGACTTGGCTACACACAAATTCTAAAGGATAATTCCACCACCGAGCATGAGGTCGCCTTGATAGAAGACCGCCGCCTGCCCTGCTGTGATGTCACGTTGCGGCGCGTCAAACTGGACCTCCGCCTGATTCACGCCAATCGGTGTGACCAACGCCTCAGCCTCTTTTGCGGTGTAACGAATCTTCACCTCCGCGCGAAATGGCTCACTCGAAATTTCACCAGAAAGCCAATTGACATCACGCGCGATCAATTCGCGCGAACCAAGTTCTTCCTGTGTCCCTACGATCACCGTGTTGTTCGCCGCGTCTTTTCCAAGAACATATAAAGGAACGGCAGATGCCACGCCGAGTCCTTTGCGTTGACCAATCGTGTAGTTAGCGAGTCCATTGTGTGCGCCGATTGATTTGCCATCGCGCATGACGATCTCGCCGGGTCTTAACATCTCAGACCCGTTTCGCTGGAGGAAGTTTCGATAATCATCCCCGGCGAGAAAACATAAATCCTGCGAATCTTTTCGTGAGGCGGTTGATAATCCATGCCTTTCTGCGATTGCGCGAATCTCTGGTTTAGGATAATCGCCCACCGGAAATAACGCATGTTTCAATTTATCTTGATTAAGGACATGCAATACATAAGATTGATCCTTGGAGCGATCTACTGCGCGAAGCAATTCTCTTCCTCCCTTTTCATCGTCTCTAATTCTCACATAGTGACCGGTAGCCATGTACTCTGCGCCCAACGCGAGTGCATGATCGAGCAAAAACCTCCAACGGATTTTTTGATTGCAAACCAGGCACGGATTCGGAGTCTCGCCGCGCGCGTATCCGCTCAGAAAATATTCGACGACCGTTTCGCGGAACACGTCCTTTGCGTCAATCACGTAAAAAGGAATATCGAGTTTTGCCGCGACGCGACGCGCCTGCGCCATCGAATCTGGTGTGCAACAACGGTTGGAATCTTCCTTGCCGGGTTCGCTCCACAATCGGAGCATCATGCCAATAACCTCATAGCCCTGCTCTTTGAGCAAGGCGGCAGCTACGGAGGAGTCCACTCCTCCAGACATGGCGACAACGACTTTAGGCATTGCGACTACAGATGAAAGGGATAAAAAGGATGGAGAAAATCATGAATGAACCCGATGAGGAGCGATGCGATGTTTATTTTCCTTCCAAACGTCGTAAGGAACGAATCTGCGAACTTCTATTTTGGGTCTGCCGAAATTAATGAGCAAACATACTGGCAAACCACTCGCCTTGAGGTAATTCATTGCTTGAGCAACATGAACCTCGTCCAACGCTCGGACCGCTTTTATTGCGACAAGAACCTTTTCATCAACCAACATATCTGCGAAAAACTCTCCTACAAGAATTCCATCATAAAACACTTTCATCTGATATTGTCGCTCAGCCTCTAATCCTGTTTTGAGAGCTTGATGATGAAGCGCTTTTTCATATACACTTTCAGGAAATCCGCTACCTAACGTGTTACTGACCTCATACGCGCAACCTATTATTTTCTCGGTTATAGTATCAAGCTCTGCCTTCCCAATTCTTATCTCTTCCATCGCTTTTATCCGTGGTTCAACTTGCGAACTTTTTCAACCAACCCAGGTAACGCATTTAAAAAAAACTCGATATGCTCAGCTATCGTATCTCTTCCAAGAGTCACGCGTAGCGAACCCAGTCCCCACTCGCGGGAAAGACCAATCGCGTTCATCACTTCGCTGGGTTCCGGGTTGCCCGTTTTGCAGGCAGAACCAGAGGAGCAAGCAAAGCCTGCGCCATCGAGGAGTGTGAGCAGTAAATTCCCATCCACATCTTTGAATGCGAAACTTGTGTGATGAGGTAAACGCGATTCCATGTCACCTGTGAGTCGGGACTTAGGAATCGATTCAAGAACTGTCCCGATGATTCTGTCGCGCAACGGTTTGACATGAGCAGTGCGCTGTTCGCGTTCTTCATCTGTAAGCCGCAACGCTTCTGCAAACCCAACGATGTACGGCACATTTTGAGTCCCTGCGCGGAGGTTGAACTCCTGTCCCCCACCTGTCAGATGCGGGAGGAGCGGTATGCCTTTGCGGACGTACAACGCGCCAACGCCTTTCGGTCCATAGAATTTGTGCGCGCCGAGCGACATCATATCCACGCCGAGTTCATTCACATCCACAGGCAAATATGCGGCGGCTTGGACGGCATCCGTGTGGAACAAAATATTGCTCGCGCGGCAAATTTCGGCAATTTCCTTGATCGGGTTAATTGTGCCGATCTCGTTATTGGCATACATCACCGAAACAATCGCGGTGTCCTTGCAGATCGCTTTTGAAACAATCTCCGCCGTGACCATGCCTTGTTCATTTACATCCAGCCATTCGATCAGGAAGCCCTCATATTTTTCAAGATGCAATAAAGTTTTCGTCACCGCGGGATGCTCGGCGCGTGAAGCGAGAATCCATTTTGCGCCCGTCTTCTCGCGGGCTTCGAGTGCCCTCAGCCCGTATGCCGCGCCGCGAATTGCAAGGTTATCCGATTCAGAACCGCACGACGTAAAAATAATTTCATCAGGCTTGCAATGCAACACGCGCGCAACAGTCTCGCGCGCAGAATCAATCGCAGATTCGGCAACCTGTCCGAAACGGTGAACAGACGAGGGGTTGCCGAAAGAGGCGGAGAAGTAGGGGGTCATCGCGTCGAGCACGCGCGAATCCACGGGGGTTGTTGCAGAATAGTCCAAGTAAATCATCGCTGTAGATTATAGCATGATGAGAATAGGAACTTTGTAGGGTATCCGTTCGTTAACCGTCGAGCAAACTCATGTACAATGACACTTCGCATTGAAAGGAGAAATAATGACGAAACTGAGATTAATCGGTGTGCAAGCATTGATGGCTGGCACAATCCTGCTTGCATCTTGCGGCGGAGGCGGAGGCGAGGGGACTTCCACACCGATATTGAGTGCGGATGATATTCAAACGCTGGCAGTGGAAACATTTTCTGCGGCTCTGACTCAGACCGCGCTTGCCGCGCCATCCGATACGCCTTTTCCCACACTGACGGCTTCGCCCACATCCGCGCCATTTGTAACCAGCACGGGAGGAGGCATTCCGGTTGTTCCCACTGTCGCAGGGACAACCTCCTGCTACCGCCTCGCATTCGTGAGCGATGTGAGCATTCCCGACAACACACCCATGACTCCCGGGCAAGTCTTTACCAAAACATGGAAGATAAGCAATACAGGCTCATGCGCGTGGGACGCGGGATTCAAATTTGCATTCACAGGCGGGGAAGCGATGAACGGCGCGACTTACACACTGCCTTCCTCAGTTCCAGCCAACGCGGTGATTGACATTTCCATCGCGATGACTGCGCCAACAAACAAGACAGGGAGTTTACGCGGCAACTGGCGCATGTCCACGGCAGGAGGTCAATTCTTCGGTGATGAGGTTTATGTTGTGATCCTCGTCGGAGGCGCGACAGGCACAGTCACTACTGGAACAGCAACAAATACGGCTACAGTAACCTCGACACCAACAGTAACACTCACGCCGACGCCGTAAATTCTCAATTGCCAATAAAGAAAAAGACAAAGCGGACGAGTAAACTCGTCCGCTTTGTCTTTTCATGCAGTTAGATCCCCGCGTTATTCAGGGCGGTCATAATATTCGACAAAGCGGAAGTAAGTGTGGGATGCGTGGCTTCAAAATGGTCTATGGATTCCTGGAATCGTTCGAGCAAAGAGTCGTCGTCAGACGCTCTGTTTTCGGAGCGCTCCAACAGTTCCTGAATATCTGCATTGAGGGCACGCAACAACTCGCGTCCTTTTTCGTCCACGGCTTCGGTATTGTCAAGATCAGTGTGCAGTTTTTGGAGAAGTTTGTTGAGGTCGTTATCTGTCATGATATGCCTCTCTTTCTATCTGTTGAAATTGAGGGTGCGCTTTGATTATACGACGGGTCTGCAATCAATACAATATTTCACGATTCGCCAGTTCGATCTCCTCATATATCTTTTTGACTTCTTCCTTCATCTCAACAGAGACACCTGCCGTCTGCGGAATGAACTTGACCATGTCGCGCGCCTGCCACAACAGGTCTTTGACTCCCGCGATGTAAGAGAGATCGTTCTTCCCCAAAATGTCAGGGACGGGAAACTCACGGGCTTGTTGAATCAACTTTCGGGCGCGGATGATGCGTTCAGTCGCGGGGATCAGTTTGGGCATGGGAATTTCCTTCGCGAAATAAATAATACCGTCATAAGTTTATTCAGGAGAAATCACCAGCCACCAACCTGAGCCGCCGGGATCCGGGTTGTTTTGCCAGGCGCGCCAGATTCCCGCATCTCCACTCCATGCAGCGGATTCATTCACGCCCGTTTGTGGATTGTTGTAATAGATCGTGATCACACTTGGGTCGTTTGGATCCACAGCCACGCCGGTGACGACCACAAAATGCGCGCCTGAGGTGGGATCATTCAGATCGGTCTGCACGTCAATAATCACCGGTTCACCGTTCTTCAAGTTACGGATCAAGAGAGCCAATCCCTGGTCTGCGTTGGAAACGGTGCCGCTTGAAAAATCATTTGTATAATGCCGCGTGATCTTCACCATATCCGCCGGGCTTGTGAACGGCTCAGACAGCTCTGTAAAATATCCCATTTCAGCCGCATACGCAATGACATCCGCCTCATTCAGCGGACTCTCCGGATAAGCGTAGTTATTCGTTATCACAATGACGGCTTCACCGCAGGAAGTTACCTGCAATTGCGCGAGCGGTGGGACTTGCAACATCACAGGCTCATTTTGAATGGACCCCATCAGATTTCGCGCACTTGTTCGCGCCCAAACAGCAGACACCAGCGCAACACTCATCAAGCTAACAAATAGCAGCAGTAATACTCTTGTTTTTTTTCTTTCCGATCTTTGCAGTAGTCAAAAGGTTCTCCTTGTTCACCAGACCGGCGTCATCATTCAATAAATAACGATTAAACCACATTCATGACTGAAACTCATCCATCTTTTGGGGAATCATCCTCTACGCCACTAGGGGGAGATGGCATGTGTAATTGGCTTTTGCACTGCGTACTTTCACCCCCACCGACGAATCACCATCGAGACTTCTTATAGCGGGTTCCTCCCCCAAATATGTACAGGTCTGTTGTAAAATTAGGTGACAGTCACTTTTGAAGTGACTGTCACCTTTGGACTTGAGGAAACCATGCCATACGCTCGCAAAGACATACTCACATGGCAGGCAGGAATGTACTATCACATCTACAACCGCGGCGTGAGTAAATCCACCCTTTTCCGCGAACCGAAGAATTATCTTTTCGCCATTTCAAAAATCAAGGAGTACAGTCTTGCCAATCATCTTGCCATGATTGCATATTGCCTCGAGCCGAATCATTATCACTTCCTTGTTCGGCAGGATGGGGACAAACCAGCAGGAAACCTGCCGCAATCCGTATTCAATAGTTACACTAAAGCCTACAACAAAATGTACTCACACAGCGGCACGCTCTTTGAAGGGCGGTTTCGTGCAAAGCCCGTTCAAACCGGCAGCCACTTGTTACACCTTTGCCGATATATTCATGGGAACCCCGTCAAAGACGGCTTGGTGACCGACCCCGCCAATTGGCCCTATTCTAATTATCTCGAATGGATCGGCGAACGTGATGGCGCACTGGTTGACCGCGAGTTCATCAAAAATCAATTTGATAATGTGGGAGAATACAAGAAGTTTCTCTTTCAGTATTTGAAATCGCGACAATTGCCGGATGATGTGAAGAAGTTTTTGGATGATTTGGAGAAGTGAAAATCATGGATTGGCAAGACTCAGAGAGTCGCCAAGACCAAAGTGACGGTTCCGCGCGGATTCTCGTATTGCCAAGACCAAAAGTGACAGTCACCTTTAAGGTGACTGTCACTTTGTGCGCCGCGCAATTCTCTTTTGCCTTGCTTGCTCCCTCAAAATAATGTTTCGTTGTAAAATCAAGCAAAGGGAAACCACATGTCCATTATTCCTCAAGATTTCGTCAACAAGTGGAAGTCCGATTTGGGGGATGAGGAGATTCTGGAGAAGTTACTGTCCCTGAATTTGGAGAGGGTGAAGCTCAGGAAATAGCGAATGCATAGATTACTGGAATTCTAATGACCACAACAGAGAAAACGATTCTGCTTTGCACCATTGGCAGTGCAGGCGATGTCAACCCATTTATCGGCATCGGGCAACAACTGAAAAAACGCGGTTTTCGCGTCATCCTTATTACCAGCCAGTATTTTGAATCCCAGGCGCGTAGCGCTGGGCTGGAATTTTTCGGTCTCGGCAGTGCGGAGGATTATCAAGCCATCATTCAAGACCCCGATCTTTGGAGCCCAGATAAAGGTTTCAAAGTCTTTGCAGATCGGGTTGTGTTTCCAATCATGGAGCCCGCGTATGAGATCATCGCAGGCTTTGACCCATCCAAAACGATCCTCGTCGCCCAGGGACAATTCTTCGCGGCGCACATCGCGCATGAAAAAATAGGCTTCCCCTTCATCACCATCCAGTTACAACCAGCCGCCTTTCGCAGTGTTTATGAATTTCCATTGTCGCCTGTCTCACTGCCTCCGTTTGTAATACGCGGATTATTCAGCCTGATCGACGCCTTCCTGCTGGATAAACTGTTTGCGCCAAATATCAACCGCTTCAGACAACGCCTCAACCTGCCAGCCATCAACAATATTTTCGGCGGTTGGATGCACTCCCTGCAAAAAAACATCGGTTTATTTCCTGATTGGTTCGCTTTGCCCCAACCAGATTGGCCCCCGCAAACCCAACTGACTGGTTTCGCCTATTACGACCAACAGGATGGGAACGAAGAACTTCCCAAAGAACTGGAATCGTTCCTGAATGCAGGCAGTGCGCCGATCATATTCACAGCAGGCACCGCCATGAAACATGCCGATCAATTCTTTCTGGATTGTATCGAAGCCTGCCAACGGCTTGGTAAGCGCGGCATCCTGCTCACACAACACCCCGAACAATTACCCGCTGACCTTCCAGAAGGCATTGAACACTTTTCTTATTTACCTTTCAGCGAGGTGTTACCGCGCGCGCTGGCGCTTGTCCACCACAGTGGTATCGGCACAACGGCACAGGCGATGGCCGCAGGCATCCCACAGGTGATACGTCCCATGGCGCACAACCAGCCCGATACCGCCGCCCGTGTGGAAAAACTCGGCATAGGCGCAACGCTAAGCCCGAAAAAATTCAACGCCTCATCACTCGCCGAAAAATTAAACACACTCATTACATCGCAGGCTGTTTTGGATCAGTGTAAAACCTGTGCTGAAAGAATACAACCTGAGCAAGCCCTCAACGACACCTGCACGGTCATAGAAGATTTTTCCCGCAGCCACTTAATGAAATAGATCTACCTGAGGGAAGGAAAATTCGATGGAGGCAAAAAAGTATCTGTTCGTAATCAACGACGCCCCTACGGAAACGCCCGCAATTCTCTTTTGCCTTGCTTTTGACCCCCTCTGACGATTTTCCGTCGAGACTTATGGCAGGTTCCTCCCCCAAATCCGCCATGGATTCTTCAAATAATTATCCAACTTTTTCTTGCGTATTTGGGGGAGGTGCCCGAAGGACGGTGGGGGCTTCGTGCGCCGCGCAATTCTCTTTTGCCTTGCTTGTTCACTTAAGTGGTCGCACGTTTATTTACTAACTTCTGTGCAAGAATTTATTTCTCTGTCGCATTTAATTTGCTTGATATGTTTTCTAACTCTATGCTCACTTTCTTTATTTTATCTTCATCTTCTTTCTTTTTTAATTTTTCATCAAGTATGAGCTCAATAGCTAACTTCACAGTATTGAAATATTTTTTGCATTCATCTTCCGAAAGCTCATGTATTCCTTTGCTCAGAATACCATATATTTTACGATTACTAACAAGAAATTCTGGGAGATGTTTTTTAAGGATAAGTATTTTCTCGTCAACACGAGAAGATTCGTATTGTGCTTCATCCCATTTTGGTTCGTTTGAGGCCACCTTTTTAGCATCTTCCAATTGATCTTCAAAAATGCGTCTTAAGTAAACAAAAGCTCCGACACCTACTCCACTCGCGTTCAAACCAATAGCCCTAGTCAGTTCACGGTACTTTTCTTTGGAAAGCACCTTACGATATTTTTGAATTTCCGTAGCTTCAAGATCGGCTAAAGAAGGATATTGTCCTATTTTTATGAGATGAGATTGACTTACCAAAAAAGAATAAAACAATTTATGCGTATATTCGCGAGTGCAATGAAAGTTTACCGCAAAGAAGCGCTCGGCAAACGCGTAATCTTGAATCTCTTGCGGATGGCCCTGTATATCATTTACTGGTAAGAATCTTTGATCGTACGATTCTGTATTAATTTGATTAGCTTGACGCAGCAATTCTACAGTATGCGGTTTGTGCCAACTCCCATTTATTAACACACTTGGAATTTTCACATCACTCTTAAAAACGCTCTCGCGTGCACAGCTAACGCAATATGTGTCAATAGTGTCTTGATAAAATTCGACGTTTAGTATCTGCTCAGTTGTTAAGAATTTGTACTTAGCATATAGTGACGTTTTCAAGAAAAAATCTTTGGTATTAGGGAAGTCATTAATTGACTCATCATAATTGGTCTCATTATTATCATCTATACTTTCAGTCATTGTTACCTTCCTTGTTTGTATACACCTGTAATCCGTTAATATTCATTAACCCGCACGCGCAACATCCTGGGCACACGTTGCCAGTGCAACTCTCTTCATCCACAACAGCGGCTTGCCATTTCAACACACCACTCCCGTAGACTCCTCCGTCGCGCGCAACATGCTCTCCACCACGTTGAAATCAATCCGTTCGGGTTTGGAGTAACGGATAGAGCCCTTTCCGAAACTCACGCCTTTTACTTTCAACTGATCCTTGTGCTTCTTCATCACGTCCGTACGCACGCGAAGCCTGTACAAGCCGATGAAGTGCTTCTTTCCGCTCGGTGGGAACTTCTTTTAAGAAGGCGATAACCGTTTTAGCTTTGCTTTGCATTTCGAATTGCCTCTCAACCTACTTTTTTCCAATCCTTTGTCACAGCTTCGAGCTTGTCTCTGTCTTCGATGTAGATCTCGAAATATCCGCAGGTCGTGCAGATGTAGTGAACATTCCGGCTGGTTGCCGTTGCGGCAAACACGCTGGAAATATAGATGCGGATGCCGCCGTCCCCGATGCTCATCCCGTTCCGTTTGGTGTAGACCGTCGCTGAATTACATTTGGGACATTTGCCGTCTTTCATTTTATTTCCTTTAATTCATACCCTAAGGGATTCGGAATCCCTTAGGGTCTCTTACCAACTAACACTCACTAAACCCGCAGGCGTAACACTTGCGGCAACCTTCTTCGTTCACAACCGCCGCTTCGCCGCATTCGGGGCACAGATCTCCGATCTTCATGGCTTTGGCGAGCACCACCTCTTCTTCGATCGTGTGCCCGCCATTGCCGTTTGATTTCTTTTCATCCAGGTCAGTCTTCAATCCATCTTTCTCCACAGGACTGCTTTGCTTGTCGCGCAGGTACATATCGAGCACCTGTCCGATTCCATCGGGCAATGACCGCACACGGTTTGGTCCAAGCCCGAGTGAACGTCCGCCGCCGATGCCGATGAGTTGACGCACGATCTCGCGCAGACGGTCGGTCTGTTTGATGGGCGAAACTAGGCGCAAAATATATGAGATGAGTCGTCCAATCGCTTCAGAGACTGCGGCGGTCTCTGATCCAGCTTTGGCGGTGTTGATAAACGCTTCGAAGGGTTGCTCTCCGCCGTTCTCGTTGATGGTAATAAACGCCTTGCCAACGGGAGTCTCCACGTTATACGTTTTGCCGGTCAACGCGCGCGGGCGCGGCTTCTTCGGGTCGTGGAAAAATGTCGGCGCGAGTTCAGGTTTATTTGTCGCGCTGAGCGGAGGCGTAGCCGCAGTCGAAGCGTCCTTTTTATCCGCAGTGGCTTTGGTCTCCAACACTACCTTGTCGCGCGAACCTGTCACATACACCGTGATGCCTTTGCATCCGAGTTCCCACGCCATCATGTACGCTTTCGCAACGTCCTCCTCCGTCGCGTTCTCGTGAAAGTTGACGGTCTTCGACAGCGAGTTATCAACGAACGCCTGCAGCGCGCCCTGCATCAGCACGTGTTCCTCGGCGCTGATATCACCAGACACAACGAACGTATCGCGCACCGCCTGCGGAATTTCCTTGATATGCTGGCACGTACCTTCGCGCATCACCTGCTCCACGATCTCCTGCCGCTTCTCTTCACCGAGTCCCAACTTCTTCAACGCTTCATCGAAGCGCGGGCTTGCATACGTGAGTTTGAGATCTTTGCCGTTGTCATTGACGTGACGAATATATGCCAGCGCGAAGACGGGTTCACAGCCATAACCTTCACAGCCTGCGACGGTTGCAATGGTGCCCGTCGGAGCGACTGTGGTCTGCGCCGCGTTGCGGATGCCATGTTTCTGGATTCCCTCCACCACCGCGTCCCACCCGACTTTGGGCATGCCCCAGTCATTCTGATACTTGATCAGCCTCTGAGGCGGAGTCCACGACATATTCTTCTTATCGTAAATGGAGCCTTCAATCGCGGGGAACTCGCCGCGCTCTTCCGCGAGTTCGACGCTGGTCTTCATCGCGTGATACCGAACGAACTCCATCACCTGCGCGCCGAACTCCTGCCCCTCCTTCGAGCCATAACGCACACCCACGTGGTACATCAGATCTGCAAGGCCCATGATGCCGAGTCCGATACGGCGCGCCTTGTGCGCGGCTTCTGTTAATTGCGGGACAGCGGGAACATACGCATTCGCTTCCACAACATCATCCAAAAAGCGCGTGGAAAGAACAACACTCTGGCGCAGCAATTCCCAATCCACGGTGCCATCAGGTCCGCAGTGCTCATTGAGATTGACTGAGCCGAGACAGCAGTTCTCGTACGGTCCAAGCCATTGCTCGCCACACGGATTTGTCGCTTCCAACGGATATAGATGTGGAACAGGGTTACTTCTATTCGAAGCATCCAAAAACAACACACCCGGCTCGCCATTATGATGCGCCTGCTTGACGATCTTATCGAACAATTCGCGCGCTTTGATCTTCTTGTATGAATTAATTTTGATCCCCGCGGCTTCGGCTTGCTCCAATGTGCCGCTGAATCCTTTTTGTTTCATTTCCTTCATGTCTGGGAAGCGCAATTCCCATTCTTCGTCATTCTTCACCGCGCGCATGAACGCGTCCGTGATGCCGACGGAGATATTGAAGTTCGTGATTTGATTCTCATTGATCTTGCAAACAATGAAATCCTCCACATCCGGGTGATCCACGCGGAGGACAGCCATATTGGCGCCCCTTCTTGTCCCGCCTTGGGCAATCTCACCAAACGCATGGTCATACACTTTCAAGAATCCAACCGGTCCCGTTGCCTGACCTGCGGATGTCTGCACCATCGCGCCATGCGGACGCAAGCGCGAGAACGAGAATCCGTTACCGCCGCCTGTTTGTTGAATCAACGCTGCGTCGCGCAAAGTCTGGAAGATGCCCGCGCTGTCGCGTCCCATATCGTCTGTGATCGGCAAAACGAAACACGCGGCGAGTTGCCCAAGCGGAGTCCCCGCACCTGTAAACGTTGGAGAGTTTGGAAAAAATTTCTTGCTGGATAATAAATGGTAGTACTCAACCGTGCGCTTCTGCACATCGGCTTCCCATTGCTCTTCGACCTTCGCGACATGATACGCTACGCGCCAAAACATCTCCTCGACTATTTCGGCAGGCTTGCCATCATCCCCGCGGCGGACGTATCTTTTCATCAACACCTGGCGCGCATTGTCTGTGAGGTTCGCCCTGGGTAAATCCTTCGGCATGGGCGGCGTGGGAAGTAATCCGTTTTTAACTGTTGTGGCTGGGGTTAGCGCTTTGGTGGCCATAATATACTCTCCTCAAAGTGATTTTGTGTTGCGTTGAACGCAACAGTTTTTAGAATAAAAATCCGACAGCCACATACACTCCGCCCTTTGCGGAATGCTGACCGTCGGTTAATTAGCTTTCGAGTAAATGATTGATTTCGTTGCGAATGGACTGCAGGTCGTCGAGACCGAGATACACGATGGCATAACGGATGTAAGCGATCTGATCCATTTCCTTTAAGCCAGCCATCACCAAATCGCCTACCACACGGGCAGACACTTCTGATTTACCCATTTTCTGTAACTGAGACTCAACCTGCCCGATCATCCGCTCGATATCCGCCGCGGAGATGGGCCGCTTCGCGCACGAGATGCGGATACCGCGCGCCATTTTCTCGCGGTCAAACTCTTCGCGCGTGCCATCTTGCTTAATCAGCAGCGGCGTTGCCAGGATCGGGCGTTCATACGTGCTGAAGCGCTGTCCGCACTGGAAGCACTCACGCCGCCTACGGATTCCACCGTGGCTGTCGTGAGAGGTATCGAGCACTTTAGAGTCGTGATGTTGGCAGTAAGGGCACCGCATAAGGTTGTCGAATCACTCCAATTTTAGAACATTTGTTGCCGCCAGATGTGGGCGAATCTGCTCTGCATCCCCGTACATATAGCGAATTTAGAAGGCATTTTAGCACTAACACAACCTCATTGCAAGAGGCTGGAAGGGTCATCAATCTTAAAATATTGCGATCTTTAAGACTCGCAGATATGTTCGCAAGCATATGTGCATTTGCAAAACATACTGATAAAATTCAACACGTTTCCTCTGCTTGCATAAAAAATCAAGAAAGGGACTTTGATATGAACATCCTCGCCGCACTTGTCCTTGGCTTGCTCGTCGGCTGGCTGGTCGAATGGATCATTGATTGGTTCTATTGGCGCGCCCGCATACAAGCCGCCATCATGCAGGAAAATCCTGACTCGGAGAAGTTGAAGAAGGAGAACGCTCGTCTGGAGGAAGAGAATGCAGACCTGAAAGAGCGCATTGCGAAATTAGAAGATGAAATCAACCAGATCAAAACATCCGCGCTGATCGGGCATCTGCTTAATAAGGATGGTTCGCACAACTTCCAGTCGATTAAGGGGATCGGTCCTGCTTTTTCAAAACGATTGAATGAAGCTGGCATCGTCACTTTTGAGCAGTTAGCTCAACTCACACCACAAGACATGGAGAGAATTTTAGGGACGCTCTACAAACGCTTCTTCTCCAAAAATAACAAGGTCCTCTCACAAGCCAAAGAATATGCAAAACACATCGCCGCCGCCAGTCAGGGAAAACGAAAAGCATGAGCACCTCTGCACGCGCGCCGTTCTATGACCTTTTTAAATTGATCGTAACCATCCTCCTGATTCTCCTCTTCCTCTTTTTAATTTGGAACGGAAGGACTCAATCCCCGATTCCCCAGCCTGCAACTGCAACTTCGACTCCGCTTCCTCCATCGCCGACGGTTGTCACTGTTTCTTCCACCTCTCCCTCACCGACAGACACTCCCTCGCCAACACTGACGGCAATTCCTCTAACCGATTCTCCAACCCCTTCGGCTACTCCGATTCCATCAACAGAGACAAGCACACCAACCATCGTTCCATCCCCAACGATACCTCCCGTCACAGAAACACTTCCAACACCGGTCGTCGAAATCCCATCCGCGCCTGTAGTATGCGAAGCGATCTCGCGCGCACGGCTTCAAGTTGGGATGAAAGCAACCATCTTGCGACGCTTGAACTTCCGTTCATCACCCGGAATCATGAACAATTGGATCAAAACCAATATCCCCGGCACACCTGTCGAAGTGATTGGCGGACCTGCTTGCACGCGCTATAAAAATGGCGGCGCATATCTCTGGTGGCAGATCAAACTCCCCGATGGGCAAATCGGCTGGTCTGCAGAAGCCTCTGCCTTTGGAAAATTTTATTTTATGGAGCCAGTGAAGTAAATTCTGGAGTCGGACAGCTTGCTGTCCGAAAAGCCAGGAGCAAGCTCCTGGACTCCAGAATTAGCCAAGCCCTCTCAAAAACTCCAGCGCCATCGCATTGAACTCAACAGCATTCGATTGATGCGGAACATGCCCCGCCCGAATGGATTTACCCATCGCGCGCGGCATCGTCTCGATCAATTTCGAAAACGAAAACGGCGCGAGTGTTTTATCCTGATCGCCCCAAACAACCAACGTCGGTATGATCAGTTGATGAAGGGTTTCTGTCAGGTCAACCGCTTCGTTTGTCACGTTGTACACACCCGGCGCGGTGCGCGTGTAATCCAATGCGGTTTGCTCGCGGACGCGTTCAGAAAGGGAGTGCAACCCGCCGCCATTACTCATCGTCATACTGGCAAGATCAACAAAGGCGCGCAACATCCATTTGGGGGTATTCCCCGCGATCAGACCTTTCAGGTTGCGGCGGGTATGCGACCGCCGAAAGAGTGGATTCAACTGCCAGCGTGAATAAAATGGATTAACGAGGATCAAGCCTCGGGTCCAGGCAGAGACGCGCCGCGCGTATTCCAGTGCAATGTATCCGCCCAAAGAATGTCCAATGAGGATAGCGGGTTCGGTCAGGTGAAGCGATTGAATCCATTTTGAAAAGTGTTCGAACAGCCAATCCATTTGATACGCGCGAGAATCCGGCTTGGGGCTGTCGCCATGACCGAGCAAATCAAGTGCGTATGACGCGTATCCACTTTTTGTGAGTTCGGGGATCAAATCATCCCAATCATGAAGTGACGCGGCAATGCCATGAATCAACACGACGGGTGTACCGTCGCCGTGTTGAACATAGTTTGCAATTGCGGGAATGATAAAATTATTTTCCGGCGTGCTTTTCATATCTTCGGGCTAACTCTCTTCTTAAAACTTTTCCGATAAATGTGCGCGGGAAATCATCCATAAAAATAACGAAGCGCGGAACGAGATGCGATGGCAGGCGGCGCTTGCAATATGAAATCACCGCGGCAGATGTTGGCGCTTCTTTGCCAGCCACGACAAATGCAAACGGATTTCCTGCAATCGCCGTGACCGCCACTTCTTTTACCTGGGGAATTTCATAGATCACTTCTTCCACATCGCGCGGGAAGGCTGGTTGTTTCTTGAGCTTGCTCGGGAACCACATATCCGCCTTGCGTGCGATGATACGGACATAGCCCTCTTCATCGGTTTGCGCGACATCCCCCGTGAGCAACCAGCCATCACTGGTAATAATCTCTTTCGTTGCCTTCGGGTTCTTCCAATATCCCATCATCACCTGCGGACCGCGAATCGCGAGTTCGCCGATCTGTCCCTGTTTCACGAGTTTATTCTTGCGAGTCAAGTCAAAGATCACGGCTTCTGTGGATGGAAGCGGTACGCCGATGGTTCCAATTTTTCTTTTATCGCCCAGCGGATTTGCATGCGTTACAGGCGACGCTTCGGTGAGTCCGTAGCCCTCCACCAAACGACCCTTTGTCAATTTCTCGAACGCCTCCTGCACTTCAACAGGCAACGGCGCGGATCCGCTGATACACGCCTTAATCGAGTTGATCCCATATTTTCGCACACCGCGAAAATTATTGATAGCAACGTACATGTTCGGCACGCCGGGGAAGATTGTTGGTTTATATTTTTTGATCGCCTTCAAAACATCCAAAATCTGAAATTGTGTTTTCAGAATCATCGCCGCGCCAAGAGAGACAGGCACATTCATCGCGGTAGTCAAGCCATAACTATGGAAGATCGGAACGACACATAGAAATCTTTCGTTACCTTCAATGGCTTCTGGCAACCAATGGCGAGTCTGCAAAGCATTCGCGACAAGATTTCGATGCGATAACATCACACCCTTTGATTGTGCAGTTGTGCCGCCCGTGTATTGAATCACAGCCAGGTCTTCGGGTAATACATCAACCGTCGGCGATTTGTTGCTCGTTCCTCCGAGCCAATCCCTCCAGCGCAGTGCATTTTGCAAACCAAAGCCGCGATTGCGCCAGTTTGAAATTATATACTTCGGCAACGAAAGATAATCCGCGGGGTCGGTCAACACCACGTGCGGCACGCCGCTCCCTTCTTGAATTTGTTTTGCGAGTCCCGCCCACATCGAAAGCGTCACCAGCACACTCGCATCGGCATCTTTTACCTGCCGCACCACTTCTTCCGGTTCGATCACCGGCGGAATGAAGACCGCTGTCGCGCCCGCTTTCATCGCACCATAAAAACCGACCACCATTTGTGGAACGTTCGGCAGCAACAAAACGACGCGCGCGCCCTTTCCAACGCCGAGCGCGAGCAACGCGTTCGCAAACCGATTTGCCTCGCGGTTCAACCTGCGGTAGGAAAGCCGCGCGCCTTCAAAAAATATCGCGGGACGGTTTGGAAAACGCCGCACCGACGAACGCAATAAATGATGCAATGCAATATTCGGCACGCTCACCGTGTATGGCACACCCTGTTCATAATTTTCCAGCCAGGGTCGTTCGCTACGCAGTATGTCGCGTCCATGTTTTTTCTTTTGGGGATCGCTGGCTGACTCTCGCCACGAACGTTGACCTTCGCCTGAGAGGAATCTTTCCAACGAACGATTCACCGCCTCCCGCCGCTCCAACATGACCATGTGGCCTGATACCCCTATATCAGCCTCTTCCGCCCCGACGATGGATCCCGCCACCTTCTCGAACAGCGGACGCTCGAACACGATATCGCGGTGCCCACGTATGATAAGCGTAGGAACAACGATTGATTTGAACTTCTCCCACCCGTTCCATGTCGCCATGTTGTTCGCGTAAAATGATTTCAACGCGTGAGGCGGGGCAAACAACCAACTGCGCGTGAAAGGTTCGGCAATTCTCAACAGCCATGTCGGCAGATTTAATCCGAACTTCAACGCGGGTTGAAGTTTGAATTCTCCCGCGGTTGCGATCATAACCAGTCCTTCAACTCTATCTGGATTCTTCAGCGCGTACTCCGTCACGATCGCGCCGCCGAAGGAATGTCCCACCAGCACAATCTTCCCTTTGACTTTTAATAACGTGAGCGCAGTTTCCAAATCCTGAATCATTTGCGGCATGTCATAGCCACTGGAAGGCTTATCGGCGAGACCATGCCCGCGCATATCCAGCGCGATGACGCGGTTCTCGATGGCAAACTTTTGCAGTTGATATTTCCACTGGCTCGCCTGCCCCCCAAAGCCGTGGATGAAAACAAACGTCCGCTTGGGATGATCCGGCGAAACATCAATCGCCGAAAGCCTCACCAGCGAAGCAGTCCTGTGGACCAGCGGATTTGTCGAAACGCGCACTTCGTGACGGTAGAGATCGAGGTCTATGTCCATACAGGGAGTTTACAGGAGGTGACCGATATTGTCAATTTTGATTGGAACCATTAAATTGGTCAGCGGCGGAGACTATTCCGCCGCTGACCAATTGCTTGATGCTCGGACTTACTTTTTCGGAGGAGTATCTCCGTGCATCTCTCACTTGCCGAACCACTCACTGCGCTGATATTTGGTGAAGTTTACAGGGACACTGGTGCGCTCACTGGTGAGGTATGCTGCCATGCCAGCCTGAGGGTCAACGAGTGTGCGCTCGCTCAACAGGTATATCGAGAGGCCTGCATTTGGATCCGTCAGGGTCCGCTCACTGAGGTGATATGCCGTCATATCAACAACCGGGCTCACAGAGACCTCAACAGATGCCCATTCGCCCAGGCGAAAGAGGTGATAGGTTTCGGCATTGCTCAATGGCGACGCCACTTCACCACTGCGGAAGATTTGATACGCCTCCGCATTGTTCACGGGGATCGGCACCGACAGCCACTCGCCCTGGCGATACAGCATATAAGCACTGTGATCAATAGGTTTGGCGGCAGGGGAACCTGCAACGCTCGTGAAGAAGACAACGACCGCGACAATCAGGGCGGCTACGACGAGCAGGCTGGCGTTGCGGATGCTCAGAGTGCGGGCAGTATTGATCTTGGGGGTCTGCGAAATAGTGGACATTTCATTCTCCTCGATTGGCAGGGGTTGGTTGGGTTGCCAATCTATGACACCAGTTTAACCAGCCCCCATCCCCCAGCGTGTTTTCTCGCGTGGATCGAGCGTGTTTTTTAGTGTGTACAAACAAAAAATCCCGCCGCTGACATCAACGACGGGATGAAAAGAGTGTGGCAAATGTGTTGCTTATGTCTCTTCCAGCGCTAGTGCTATCGCATCCTCGAAAGACATCTCCTTGCCTTTCGCCCAGAATTTGGCGAGCGATTTCTCATCCAATTTTTCGTGTAAGAGAGCAAGATTGCGTTCATATTCCAATTTATCCATGTATAAAAGCCCCACACCGATCGAAGCAAGTCGGGTTTCCACGGCCGCCATAAGTTTTGCTGCACGCTCAAATTTTCCCTGGGCAACTGAAATTGCCGCAAATCCTGCTACACAGCAGACAACGCCTCGCGGATCACGCGCCTCCTGGTTCAACCTTAAACTTTCCCTGCAGTGAATGACGGCATTCCCCCAGTCCCCCGAGCGCCATGCCAATTGCGCGAGGCGTCGGGTTGCATAACCTAGAAAATTTAAATCGCCCAGATCGGGCGCCTTCAAAACTGTTGCCGATTCCTGATACAGGGAGTTTGCCCATTCAGACTCATCGGTATTCAAAGCGACATCCCCAAGAAACGCCAGCGACATGGCATACCCCAACTTGCCCTCCCTTCCCATTTCCCGCCATACTTCCAGGCTCTGCTCAAGGAAGGAACGCGCCTCCTGGTAATTTCCCAGGATATTTTCAAGCAAGCCTAAATTACAAAGAGCTGTGGCAATATTCCAACGATCCCCCAACTCCTTTCCTATACTCATGGCTTCTTCAAGTTCCGAGCGTTTGTCGACTGGAGATGCATCCAACCAATGCATGAACGCGATTCCATTAAGCACTTTGGCACGCGCTAAAGAACGTTTTTGGCCTTCTGGACGCGATAAAGCCTGTTGCACCCGATCGTGCCATTCAGAAGCAAGAAGTCCACGAGCCCACCAGTAATAAGCAAGAGAACCCGCTATCTGCAGCGCAGGAACCGCGTTGCCACTGTTTGTTGACCAATCCATGGATGCTCTGATGTTGTCGAGTTCCTTGTCAAGCCGGTTGATTAATACTGGACCTTGCTTGCCCAATATTAATGGTTCTGATCGTTCCACGAGGCCCAGGTAGAAACCCAGGTGCAGGTCGCGGATCACCCGGGCTTCCGCTGTTTCCATCAACTTTTCAAGTGCATATTGCCGGATAGTTTCCAACAAACGGTAGCGCGTCTCCCTGATTTTTGATACTTCCTCTACAATTACAAGTGACTTATCCACCAAATGACCAAGCAAATCAAGGATATCGCTCCGTTTCATTCCCTCACTGCAAACTGATTCAGCGGCTTCAAGCGTGAATCCACCCGCGAACACCGCGAGGCGGCGGAATAGAATTCGTTCAGGCTCCGTGAGCAGATCATGACTCCAATCAATCGTTGCGCGCAAAGTCTGTTGGCGCGGCAACGCGGTGCGACTGCCCGATGTCAGTAGAGAGAAACGGTCGTCGAGACGTGAAGCAATTTCATCCACCGATAATACTTTGATGCGCGCCGAAGCCAGCTCAATCGCCAGTGGAATGCCGTCGAGACGGTTGCAGATTTGAGTGATGGATGGTGCGTTTTGCTCGGTCAAAACAAAATCAGATTTGACATTTCGCGCGCGTTCAACGAACAATTCGATGCTGGCGAATTCCCTGAGTTGTTTCAATGAAAGCGATCCCTGCATTTCAGGCAACGGCAGGGACGGCACATTCCACGTCGTCTCATTGAACAAGTCGAGTCGCTCGCGGCTGGTCGCTAGTATCTTTAGTTTCGGGCACGCGGCAAGCAAGCCTTCGACAGTTTGCGCGCAAGCCTCAATCAAATGTTCGCAGTTATCCAACACCAGCAGAAGTTCTTTCGACTTCAAATGAGTCTTGAGCGTTTCGATCATCGGTTGATTCGAGACCTCACGCACATCCAGCGCCTGGGCAATCTCCTGCGGGATGAGCGAACCATCCTGCAAGCCAACCAACTCCACCCAACACACACCATCCTTGAATTTTTTGATTGAAGCGTGCGCGGTTTGAATCGCAAGGCGCGTCTTGCCAACTCCGCCTGGACCGATCATCGTCAGCAAACGCGATGCCGACACCAACTTAGCGATATCTTTCAATTCCTTTTCGCGCCCGACAAAACTCGTCAGCGGAACGGGAATATTTGAAGAAACTTCCTTCGCAAGAGGCTTCGTCGTTATGGATATGGTCTTTGGAGTCTCTTTTCCTGATTTGAGATTCTCATACAACTCTTTCGTCTGCTCTGACGGCTCAACACCAAACTCCTTCAACGACTTGACACAACGCTCATACGTCGCGGCAACTTTTGACATATCCCCTTTCGCCGCATGAGCAAACATCAAGGCGCGATATGCAGGTTCAGGTTTTTGTCCCAACTTGATCCAACGCTCACCCCAATCCAAAATATCCAGCCAGCGTTTTTCATCTTGTAGCGCCGACATCAGCTGCGCCATCTTATGTTCAAAGACAGAGTTTATGTGTTCGCGTTCCAACATCACCCACTCATCATAAAATCCAGGTAACAATTCACCCTGATACTGAGACAGCACAGCTATTAACTCATCGGCTGAGGCATTCTCGCTGACTTTTTCTAACTCTGCCGCATCGAGCGAATATTCCGCGGAGGCGTTGAAGGTGATAGATATATCGTCTGCAAGCAGATATTCAACTTTCGGCTTAGGAGGAAGCGCTTTGCGAATCCGCCAGAGGGCATGACGAAGGTTATCCCTTGCAGTTTCCTCTAAGGAGTCTGGCCATAACATTCCTGCCAGTTTTTCACGACGATATGCGGTCCCGGCATTCAAAATCAAATACGCGAATAACGATTGTGCAGGACGCGAAGAAATACTAATTGCCTTTTTCTTATGCTTGACTTCAAACCTTCCAAGCAGGCGGACTTCCAGCATAACCATCCTTTCGGCGAGTATTCAGATGGAGTATAGCATTTCGGGCGGTGAAAGACAATCAGTTATACTGCAAAATTTTGGGAAATAAACTCTGCCCAAAAGTCATCCTCGAAGGAACACGCCTGACACTCAAAACAGAATCAGGCTTGCCCTGAGTGTGAACCGAAGGGTCGGCTGGGAAAGAGGCAGAAATTCGGACAGCGAGCTGTCCGACTCCAGAGTCATTTGCTTTGACAAATCCCCTGCCCCCTGCTATACTTCGGGTATTGAAGTTGACTTTCACTGTCGCATGTCGGCAGTTTGTTTTGAGAACAATCGCAACGTGGCACGGAACTTCCCCTGGCGAGCAAGTTAGCAGGGGTTTTTTTTATGCAAAGCTCGTTCATAGCTTTCCCCGCATTCCAAAATTGACCTTACCCGCCCATGGCGGTTTAAAATTATTTAAGTATTAAAGGAAAACAAAAAATATGAGTAAGAAAAACAAATTAAGAATTATCCCATTTGGGGGCCTGGGCGAAGTGGGAAAGAACATGATGGCCTATGAGTTTGGAGGCGACATCATTGTTGTTGATGCGGGGATTATGTTCCCGGATAACGATATGCTTGGGGTGGATTACATCATCCCCGATTTTGAGTATTTAACCAAAAGGGCAGATCGTGTGCGCGGGCTGGTCATCACGCACGGACATGAAGATCATATCGGCGCAATTCAGCACTTTATCTCAAAGATCAATGTGCCGATTTATGCCACCCCGCTCACGCGCGGATTGATCGAAGCAAAATTGTTCAGGAACAACGCCCAGCACAAGGCTCAATTCAAAACCGTTCAGGCTGGCGAGTCATCCAATATCGGACCGTTCAAAGTGGAGTACTTCCACGTGAGTCATTCGATCCCAGATGCTGTGTCGCTTGCCATTACGACGCCTGCAGGTTTGATTATTCACATGAGCGATTTCAAATTTGACCACACCCCCGTGGACGGCTGGCCCACAGATTTTGCAAAACTCGCTGAGTTCGCCGCGCGCGGCGTTGACCTGCTACTCTCAGATTCAACCAACGCCGAACGCCCCGGGTGGACTCCATCTGAGTCCATTATTGGTCCTGCGTTTGACAAAGTGTTCGCGGAAGCAAAGGGCCGCATTATTGTTGCCACATTTGCCTCGCTGATCTCACGTGTGCAACAGGTTGCAGACGCCGCCATAAAAAGCGGACGAAAAATGGCAATCGCGGGTCCCAGCATGATAGACAATGTAAAGGTCGCGCGCAAACTAAAATATCTGGAAATCCCAGATGAACTGATCGTGCCAATCGACCAAGCCTTGAACATGCAGGAGCATAAGGTGGTGATCATGTGCACCGGCTCGCAAGGTGAGCCATCCTCCATTGTTGGAAGACTTTCCGCAGGAACCAACCGTCAATTCGACCTCAAACCCAACGATACGGTTGTGCTTTCCTCCCATCCCATTCCCGGCAACGAAGAGGGCATCAGCAAGACCGTCAACCGCATCCTGCGCCGCGGCGCTAATGTGATTGATGATCGAGTGGCGCCCATTCACGTCTCAGGTCATGCCTCCCAGGAAGAACAAAAATTACTCATCAACCTGGTGCGCCCCAAACACTTTATGCCCATCCATGGTGAATTGCGGATGTTGAAGCGCCATGCCCAACTGGCAATTGAAGTCGGCGTGGAAGAGCAAAATACCATCGTTGTTGAAAACGGACAGGTTGTTGAGTTGATCGGCAATAAAATCCAACTTGGCGAACGCATCCCCGGCGGCTATATATTTGTAGACGGCGATTCGATTGGCGATATTGATCACGATATTATGAAAGAGCGCGGTCAACTGGCGCGCAACGGCATCCTGCTGATCGATATTAGTTTGGATAAACAAACCGGCAAATTGCTGCACGAGCCTGAGATTCTCACCCGTGGATTTGTCACACCCGAGGAAGCAGAAAAACTCCTGCCCGAGGTCCGCAAACGTGTGATGCAGGCGGTCAACGGCGGCGGGATGGGCAGTGAGAAAGACATCATCAATGCCATCAAGAGTTACCTGCACCAGGAAACAAAGCGTAGACCAATGGTCTTCGTCACATTGAGCAAGGGGTAATCAGGTTGCCTCTTGCAGATTTAGGGTCTTGCTTCAATTTCGAGTTCCGAAACCTTGACAGTCATATCCACAGTTCCATTGATCGTTTTCGTGCGAAATCCGATAAACAAATGACGCGGAATATTGACAACCTGCGAACCGAGGGGAATGTCGTTGACGCGGATATTTACATTGCCGCCGGTAATGATCAACTCGATATTGTAGTAAAACGGCGGCGTCTTTCGCGCTTGCGTATTCAATCGAGGCCAAAGATAACTGTTCAACTCGGAGTTGAAGTTGTTCCGGTAGACGCGAATATTGCCAGACTGGAACTTCTGATCCCCCAAGGCAGGGTCTAAGGATAAGATCATCGTATCGGGATTGAAATCAGGCGAATTGGAAAGACCGATCCAAAATTCCGCGTTATAAAGTTCATAGGCATCCACGCGCAAGCGAACCACAGCATTATCGGGGAGCCGCGCTTTGGAAGAAATGCCGAATATTCCGATCTCCTTGAACCGCTGGCTTTGCAGTGTAACCAGAAAGCCATCCGCGCTCGTGCTAAAACCTAATTCAGGAATGTTCGAAACATCGCATCCTTCCCGCGATTCCTGGTTCGTAGGCAGTTTGAGAGTATTGACGGTCCACCATCCATTCAGGCATGTTACAGAGGGAGGCAACGGCGATGGCGCGGGAGTGTCGGATAAAATCACAGGGACAGTCGTCGTTGCAGTTACCGTGTTTTCAAGAGTGGGGAATACAGTCGGTGTGATCGTCGCGGGGACAAAAGAGGTCAAGGTCGGCGGCTCAGTGCGTTCGGTTTCAGGACGATTTAGTTGAGGCGCCATCTGTATCAACGCGATGAGCACGCCTACAACACCCGTGATGATAGCCCCCATAACCACAGGGTTTTGGAAAACGCTTTTTGATTTCTTTCGAGGGCGAGTTTTTTTCATTGTCTACCCTTCACAGGGTTTGCCAACTACACCTACATTTTACGTTTCTTGCGCTGGCTTGGCAAGCAGGAAATGACAACTTCCGCAATCATGCGGTCCACTTTCCCCATCGGGAAATCACCCAACTTCTTCAATAAAACCCATCGCAAATTTCCGGGCATGGGCAAGGAGGCGGCTTCACAGCGAAACGCATGGACTGTCACTTTAAAATGTGAATATGTATGCTTGATGATTGCAAAAGGATTAACACCACGCTTCGGACTCAGCCGGAGCCTGTACCCTGACTTAATTACTTTTCCCAACTCCTCAGCCGGATTCTGATTTACGCGCCCATTCGGGAACTCCCACATTCCGCAAAGCTACATAGCGTTCCTTTTGGGGAACGTATCGTAGATGATTTTACTGGGGGGCAAGGACGGGATCATCCATGGGATTGAAGTCATCGGGTGGTCGAGGATCATAGCCATGCGTAAGCAACCAGGCATTGCGAACCTGGTTCCATTTGTC
>Ga0247727_10002863_pt1 | contig 38944 bp, 31 predicted proteins | sample WisWelCaveWW1625_FD_202498 | JGI IMG/M metagenome (GOLD analysis project Ga0247727, IMG submission 202498) | Biofilm microbial communities from Wishing Well Cave, Virginia, United States - WW16-25 | ecosystem: Environmental > Aquatic > Deep subsurface > Groundwater > Cave microbial mat | place...
GTGCGTTTCATATTCTGATCGTCGACGATGAGCCAGTCAATCAGCAAGTGCTGGCGAACCATCTCACCCTCGGCAAATATCGTTTCAGCCAGGCCTACAACGGTGAGGAAGCGCTGCGCGCGATTGACAAAACCAAATTCGATCTCATCTTGCTCGATGTGATGATGCCGCGCATGTCCGGCTACGAAGTGTGCCAACGTTTGCGCCAAAAATATCTGCCGGCGGAATTGCCGGTGATCATGGTCACCGCCAAAGATCAAGTGCAGGATTTGATTGAAGGTCTAAGCTCCGGTGCGAACGACTATTTGGCCAAACCATTTTCCAAAGACGAGCTATTGGCGCGCATCAAAACGCATTTGAACCTGCTGAAAATCAACACCGCCTTTGGCCGCTTCGTGCCGCGCGAGTTTCTGCGCTATCTCGAAAAGGAAAGCGCGGTCGATGTGAAACTCGGCGATCACACCCAAATGGAAGTGACGATTTTCGTTTCCGATATTCGCGGCTTCACCACGATTTCCGAGAAAATGACGCCGGCGGAAAATTTTGCGTTTATCAACGAATACTTCAGCATTGCCAGCCCAACGGTGCGGGAGCATCACGGCTTCGTTGACCGCTACACCGGCGACGCGATTATGGCGCTGTTCCCAAGAAGCGCCGAAGACGCGGTGAATAATTCGATTGCGACGCTGAGATTGCTCGCAACACATAATGAAGGGCGAAGGGTGAAGGGCGAAACGGCGATTCAGATCGGGATTGGTTTGCATACTGGATCGTTGATGCTGGGCATCGTCGGCGAGCAGGAGCGCATGCAGGGCGATATTTTCTCGGATGCCGTGAACCTGACGAATCGCATTGAAGGTTTGTGCAAGTTTTACGGTGCTTCAATCGTGGTGAGTGAAATAACACTGAACAAGCTGGCGAATCGCGGCGACTATCACACGCGCTTTCTCGGCAAGGTGCAGGTGAAAGGCAAGGATGTGCCGATCGCGCTGTACGAAGTTTATAATGGTGATCCGGCGCCAGCCATCGCTTTGAAGCTGAAAACCAAAGTGGATTTTGAGGAAGGGTTGCATTTGTATTTTGAGAAAGAGTTTGCCGAAGCAGCGGTTTTCTTTAAGAAAGTGCTCAAAATAAATCCCGAAGATAAAACGGCCAAACTTTATCTCGAGCGTTCGGCGCAATTCATGGTGCGGGGTGTGGCGGAGGATTGGGAAGGGGTTGAGGCGATGGAGAGCAAGTGATCTTCAGTTTCGCGCAAAGATGATCGCGAGCGCATTTTGGCTCAATTGCAAATTCTCAACTGCTTTCATTTTTTCTAAAACTTCTTTTATCTGAGCTTGCGAAACAATCTTTCGTGTCCATAATAAGTGGAGCACGAGCGGCAAATCAATAACATTGATATTATTTTGCCGGCAGTAGCGAACGGCTTGTCTGTCATTGCTCAACAGGCGGCCTTTGCGGTTTTTCGACAAGGCGATGGCCTCACGCTCACCGGCATTTAGTTTTGTTGGCAACCCTTTCACCAATGTTTGTTCTTTATTTGCCAAATGAAGTATTTGAAGCTTGCCATTACCGATTGCTTGCAGAACCGCTTCGAGGTGTAATCGCCCCCGCGCTAAGCCTGTTGAAAGTTCATGCTGGACTGCCGGCGGAATATGGATGGTTTTGTCGGAGAAAAGACGAAACAGCAGGTGCAGCGCCTCGCCGGCAGCCAAAGAACTGAGGATATTGGTATCGCTTACAATCAGCACAGAAGCCCTTCGCGTTCAAGTTCACCGGCAATCGCGTCCATTTCGGCAACGGAAAAGTCGGTATCAATCACGATGGGGATATTGCGCTTTTTGAGAATGTCAATGATGTCCCAGCGCGTGACATTTGCCAACTCTGCTGCCCTTCCCAGACTGCACTTGTCCGCAAGGTAAAGTGCAATGGCTTCATCGACCGTGGCGGTTTCCGGCAGGCTGTCGTCAATTTCTCGCTCTAATTCCTGCTGTTGCCAGGCCGTCTCATACCAGCGCTGCAGAATTTTTTCGATGGCGGCGCGACGTGAAGACAATCCGGTGTTTTGGGCTACCGAATCAATCGCCGTTAAGATATTGCCTTCAAGCTGGATGGTGACTTCGGCATTCAAGGCGTTCTCCATATTTGACTTTGAAAAGTAAATTTATTTTGTTTTTTCTTGTTTGCTGAATAAAATTTAGCTTTTTTAAAATTCAATCGCAAACAAAATTTTTACGAAAAAAGATTAAAATTCGATTCGAAAAGCAAGAATGGGTGCTATCATGAAAACAACAAACACCGCATTGCTTCACGGCTTCAGAGTTTCATGGCGCAAAATACTGTGGCTCGGCCTGCTCACGCTGGCCACGCTAAACCCGCCTGCATTTCTCCTCGCCCAAAACCGGCCGGTCAAATTTGAGCGTCTCGGACTGGAGCAGGGCCTCTCGCAAAGCTCGGCACGCCGTATTCTACAAGACCATCAAGGGTTTATGTGGATTGGCACACAAGACGGGTTAAATAGATATGATGGTTACAACTTTACTATTTATGAACACGACGTGCAGGATTCAAGCTCAATTTCGGATAATTGGATCACATCAATCTATGAAGATCGTTCCGGTACGCTTTGGATTGGAACGCGTGGCGGGCTCAATAAATTTAATCGCGAAAAAGAACAATTTACCCGATTTGTCAACAATCCTGCGAATCCCCACAGTCTCAGTAACAACTCTATCTGGTCAATTTATGAAGATCGCTCCGGCACACTTTGGATTGGAACATCTGGCGGACTCAATAAATTTGATCGTGAAAAAGAGCAGTTTACCCGTTTTGTCCACGACCCGAATAATCCACACAGTCTCAGCCACAATACTGTCCGATCAATTTATGAAGATCGCTCAGGTACGCTTTGGATTCTAACGGCTGGCGGACTCTGCCAATTGAGTCGGGATGATCGTGACACAGGGCAATTTATCCGTTTTGTTCGTGACCACAAGATTCAACCCCATCTCAGCCGTGATATAGTTACGTCAGTCTTTGAAGATCACACCAAAACGCTTTGGATCGGAACTTATAATGGGCTTACCAGATTTGACCGTAATCGAGGACAATTTACGCGTTTTGTACACGACCCGAATAATCCTCATAGTCTCAGTCATAATCTAGTCATTCCTATCCATGAGGACAACACCGGCGTGCTCTGGATTGGAGGGGAGTTTGGTCTTAATCAATTTGATCGTGAAACGGAAAAATTTTTCCGTTTTGTCAATGACCCCAAAGATCCTCAAAGCCTTGGTGCTAATGGAATCTGGGCAATTTATGAAGATCGTTCTGGCATGCTCTGGCTTGGAACAGATGGAGGTGGAATTAATCGAATTGATTCCGAAAGAAGGCAATTTACTCATTTTGCCCACGACCCGAATAATCCACACAGTCTCAGCCACAATACTGTCCGATCAATTTATGAAGATCGCTCTGGCATGCTCTGGGTTGGAACTCTTCATGGCGGACTCAATCGAGTTGACCGTGTCAAAAAGCAATTTACCCGCTTTAAGAACGAACCCCGGAACCCTTATAGCCTCAGCAACAATAGAGTTTGGTCAATCTATGAAGATCGTACTGGCGCGTTCTGGATTGCAACGTCTGGAGGTGGGCTTAATCGATTCGATCGCAGTAAAGAGCAATTTACCCATTTTGTTCACGACGCAAAGAATCCTCATAGCCTCAGCAGTAATCTTATCAACGTCATTTATGAAGACCACGCCGGCACGCTTTGGATTGGAACGGAGTTTGGTCTCAATCAATTTGATCGTGAAACGGGAAAATTTTTCCGTTTTGTCAATGACCCGAAGAATCCCAATAGTCTTAGTCAGAATTATGTCTTTGCAATCCATGAAGACCACACTGGAATGCTATGGATAGGAACCCGGGGTGGTCTCAATAGATTTGATCGCAGAAAAGGCCAATTTACTCGTTTTCATTATGACCCGAAAGAAATTCACAGTCTCAGTCATAATGTGATTTCGTCAATTTGCGAAGATCACGCTGGCGTACTGTGGATTGGAACCTCGGACGGACTCAATCGATTTGATCGTGATAAAGAGCAATTCACGTATTATACCGAGAAAGATGGCCTACCAAATAGTTATATTTATGGAATATTGGAAGATGATCACGGCCGTTTGTGGCTCAGCACCAATAAGGGTCTATCCCGCTTTGATCCGCAAACAAAAAAATTTCGCAACTATGATGTCACCGATGGTTTGCAGGGCAACGAGTTCAATTCTGGGGCCTATCATAAAAGCCGCAACGGTGAAATGTTTTTTGGAGGTATCAACGGCTTAACGGCATTTCATCCCGACAGTATCAAAGATAACTCCTACATTCCTCCCGTTGCTATCACCGCCTTCATACGCTACAACACCGATGAGGCGGAAGGCGTTGCTATCGCCGAAAAAGGTATTTCAGCAAAAAAAGAAATCCCGGTTTCCTACAAAGACAATATCCTCGCCTTCGAGTTTGCCGCGCTAAATTATCGCAACACGTTTAAGAACCAATACGCTTACAAATTGGAAGGCTACAGCGACAAGTGGATTCGCCTTGGCACGAAGCGTGATGTTACTTTTACCAATCTCGACCCAGGCGAATACACCCTGCGCGTGAAAGGCTCCAACAACGATGGCGTTTGGAACGAAGAAGGTACGTCGATCAAAATCACCATCACCCCGCCGTGGTGGAAAACCTGGTGGGCGTACACGCTTTATGTTCTCATGTTTGCCGGCATCATTCTCGGCTACATTCGCTACAAGACCCAAGCACAAGCGAAAGAGCTGGCGCTAAAGAATCGAGAATTGCAGCAAGAACGCCAAGTCACAGAACGCTTGCGGCAAGTCGACAAACTCAAAGACGATTTTCTCGCCAACACTTCGCACGAGCTACGCACGCCGCTGCATGGCATCATCGGTCTGGCAGAATCTTCGGTCGCGGATTCAAGCGTCACACTTCCGAAAAGGATGCAGGCCAATCTGGGCATGATCATCGCCAGCGGCAAGCGGCTCGCCAGCCTCGTCAACGACATTCTCGATTTTTCCAAGCTCAAAACCCACCATCTCGACATCCAAAAGAAACCGATTGACATGCGCGTGCTCGTGGATTTGGTGCTGAAATTCAGCGAGTCTCTGGTGGCGGGCAAAAAGCTCATTTTGAAAAATGAGATACCTGCGGATCTTCCGCCGGTCGAAGGCGACGAGAATCGCTTGCAGCAGGTTCTGCACAATCTCGTGGGTAATGCCATCAAGTTTACCGAATCCGGCGAAGTTAAAATTTCGGCAGCGCAAAGAAATGGCATGGTGGAAATTTCGGTGGCGGACACCGGCATCGGCATTTCCAAAGACAAGCAGCAAGACATTTTCAAATCGTTCGAGCAGGTGGATACCTCGATTTCGCGCGAATACGGCGGCACTGGCTTGGGGCTGGCGATCACTAAAAGCTTAGTGGAATTGCACGGCGGGAAAATTTGGGTGGAGTCCGAAGCGGCACGAGGAGCCGTCTTCACTTTCACATTGCCGGTTTCAAAGGGAAAACCCGAAGCGCTGGTCAAAACCATTGATCTTGCCAGAGTCCGAGATGTAGGGCGAAGGGCGTGGGGCGAAGAGCGCGAAGCGACAAGCTCAGATTCCTACGACCAGCGCCCTTCTCCTTTCCCCCTTCTCCCTTCGGCTCAAAATGGTGCGTTTCATATTCTGATCGTCGACGATGAGCCAGTCAATCAGCAAGTGCTGGCGAACCATCTCACCCTCGGCAAATATCGTTTCAGCCAGGCCTACAACGGTGAGGAAGCGCTGCGCGCGATTGATAAAACCAAATTCGATCTCATCTTGCTCGATGTGATGATGCCGCGCATGTCCGGCTATGAAGTGTGTCAACGCCTACGTAAAAAATATCTGCCGGCGGAATTGCCGGTCATCATGGTCACGGCCAAAGATCAAGTGCAGGATTTGATCGAAGGCCTGTCTTCCGGTGCGAATGATTATCTCGCCAAGCCGTTTTCCAAAGATGAGCTGCTGGCGCGCATCAAGACGCATTTGAATCTGCTCAAGATCAACACCGCCTTTGGCCGCTTTGTGCCGCGCGAGTTTCTGCGCTATCTCGAAAAGGAAAGCGCGGTTGACGTGAAACTCGGTGATCACACCCAAATGGAGGTGACGATCTTCGTTTCCGATATTCGCGGCTTCACGACGATTTCAGAGAAGATGACGCCGGCGGAAAATTTTGCCTTCATCAACGAATACTTCAGCATCGCCAGCCCAACGGTGCGGGAGCATCACGGCTTTGTCGATCGTTACACCGGCGATGCGATTATGGCATTGTTTCCGCGCCAGGCCGAAGATGCGGTGAACAATTCGATTGCAACATTTAAACGCATCCGCGCTTTTAATACCGAGCGCGAGAAAATCGGCAAACCGGCGATCAACATCGGCGTCGGCTTGCACAGCGGCAATCTCATGCTCGGCATTGTCGGCGAGCAAGAGCGCATGCAGGGCGATATTTTCTCGGATGCGGTCAACTTGACGAATCGCATCGAAGGCTTGTGCAAGTTTTATGGCGCTTCCATTGTGGTGAGTGAAATCACTTTGAACAAGCTGGCGAACCGCAGCGACTATCACACGCGTTTTCTCGGCAAGGTGCAAGTGAAGGGCAAGGATGTGCCGATCTCGCTTTTTGAAGTTTACAACGGCGATCCGGAGCCAATCATCGAGTTGAAGCTGAAGACGAAGGGGGATTTCGAGTCAGGACTGCACCGTTACTTCGAGAAAGAATTTACCGAGGCTTCAGTTTGCTTCAATAAAGTGCTCAAGGTTAATCCGGCTGATAAAACGGCGCGGCTCTACCTGGAAAGATCGGCGCAGTTCATGGTGAAAGGCGTGGCGGAGGATTGGGAAGGGGTTGAGGCGATGGAGAGCAAGTGAATGAAATCGTTCGCAAAGACACGTGCAACCAAATTTTTCATTGCATTTTGTTTGATTTTTTTTAAATGAATAATAATCATTTTACATTGCGGACGGTCCTTGCAAGTCCGTTTGCCAACAAAAAAGGATGCGCTCATGACAAAATACCTGTTCTTCGCTTTTATCCTGCCAAGCTTGCTTTTCACTGCTCAACTGCTTGCTCAACCTAATGAAGACAAAGCGCTCGCACACGCCCGCAAAATTCTCAAATCCACACCGCTCATCGATGGACACAACGATCTGCCGTGGGAGATTCGTAGGAATACGCAGGCGCCGCACGATGTAGAGGCATACGATCTTCGTAAGCAGGCGCCGGGACATACCGATCTCTCGCGATTAAAAGAAGGCCTTGTTGGCGCGCAGTTTTGGTCGGTGTATATACCGGGCGAAATCAAAGCTGAGGGCTTTGCCAAAGTTCAATTGGAGCAGATCGACATCGCCCGCCGCGTGATCGAGCGCTATCCGGAAAGTTTGGCTTTGGCACTTACCGCTGCTGATATAGAAAAAATTTTCAAATCGGGGCGCATCGCCTCGCTGCTCGGCATGGAAGGCGGCCACGCCATTGAAAATTCTCTTGGCGCGCTGCGGGCCTTTTATGCGCTCGGAGCTCGCTACATGACGCTCACTCACAATGTCACTTTGGATTGGGCCGATACCGCGGCGGAGGCGCCCAAACACAACGGCCTCACTGCGTTTGGCAAAGAAGTGGTTCGTGAAATGAACCGTTTGGGCATGCTGATTGATCTTTCTCACGTCTCGCCGAAAGTGATGAGCGATGCTCTCCGCTTCAGCGCAGCGCCGGTGATCTTTTCGCATTCATCTGCCCGCGCGCTCACGGATCACGCGCGCAACGTTCCGGATTCGATTTTGGCACGGCTGCCTAAAAACGGCGGCGTGGTAATGGTGACTTTCGTTCCCGTCTTTGTTTCGCAGGAAATCATGGATTGGGATGCTCCCATTCGCGAGCGCCTCGTTAAAGCCGCTTCGGATGCGGAGCGCGACGGCATTCGGAAGGAATATGAGGCGACGCATCCCGTTCCCAAGGCCACCATTGGCCAAGTTGCCGATCACATCGAACACGTCCGCAAAGTTGCCGGCATCGATCATGTGGGGATTGGCAGCGACTTCGATGGCACTTCGGCATTGCCCATCGGCTTGGAGGACGTCTCAAAATTTCCCAATCTTTTCGCCGAGTTGATCCGCCGAGGATGGAGCGATGCAGATTTGAAGAAACTGGCCGGCGAAAACCTGTTGCGCGCGTTGCGAGAAGCGGAGGCAACGGCACAGCGTCTGCAAAAAATCCGGCCGCCTTCCACTGCCACTATTGAGAAGCTGGCCGGCCCACAAACAAATTTGCAATACGACGCCATGGCCGCGAAGATCGACGGCGCGCTCAAGCTGCGTGAAGGCGAGCGCGTGCTCATCCGCTTCGATCCTGGATATTTCAATGAATTAGTCGCGCCCTTGCGCCGCCATATTCGCGCCGCCGGAGCCGTGGAAGTTGGCGCGCTCGAATACGTCGAAAGCGCGGTCACCCGAAATGCCGCTCAAAGTGATGGCGCACAATCACGCGCTTTTGAGCAATTGCTGGAGACCGCCGATGTATATTTGTGGTTGCCCGTCCGCACCGGCTTGCGTGAGATTCCCGCGCCGGAGTCACAAGCGCTCCAGCGTTGGTTGGACAAAGGCGGTGTGCGCCGCCAAATTCATTTTCATTGGTCACAAGGCAGTGTGCTGGCGGACGGGCTAGCCGGCGAGCATTCTGCGGCGCTCGATGCGGTTTATCAAAGCGCGCTCGATATTGACTACGCCGCGCTTTCAACAACGCAAGACCACGCCATCGCGCTGCTGCGTTCCGGCACCGTGCGCGTGCGCACACCTGCCGGAACGGATCTGAATTTTCGCATCGGCATGCGTCCATTTAACAAGCAAAATGGTGATGCTTCACCCGAGCGCATGCAGAAGGCGGTGGTGCGCATCGATCGCGAGATCGAACTGCCGGCTGGCGTCGTGCGCGTCTCACCGCTGGAAGAGACGGTCAATGGCCGCGTCGTTATTCCCTCAGCTCGTTTCGGCGACAAGACGGTCCGGCAACTCAAGCTCGAAATCAATCGCGGTCGCGTGATCCGCGTCGAAGCGGATGAAAATCTCGCTGTCGTTGAAGCTGCGCTCACCGCCGGCGGTGAGGCCGCGCGTCGCTTCCGCGAGTTTGCGCTTGGTTTCAATCCCAAGCTCGCAGCTTCCGAGGCCAGTCTGGTGCTCCCTTATTTTGGATACGGCGCCGGCGTCGTCCGCTTGAGCCTCGGCGATAATCAAGAATTGGGGGGATCGGTGCGCGGCAATTTCGTACGCTGGTTTTTCTTCCCCGATGCGACGGTTGAAGTTGATGGCCGGGAGTTGGTGCGAGAGGGAAAATTGGTTGAAGGCACGCACTAAGCTAAGCGCCAAGTGACCAAAACTCAGAATAAAATTCTGAAAGAATCGATGTTCAATTCTCAACGATTCATCACAAAATGAAACTATGACGACCACGATTTACGATGCCATCATTATCGGCGCCGGACACAACGGCTTGGTGACTGCGGCTTATTTGGCTAAAACTGGAAGCCGCGTGTTGGTTTTTGAACGACGTGAAATTCTCGGCGGCGCGGCCGCCACCGAAGAAATCTTTTCAGGATTCAAATTCAATACCGGCGCGCACGATGCCGGACTTTTTCGGCGCGAGATCATCGCTGAACTCGGTTTGAAAAAGCACGGGCTGGAATTGATCGAAAGTCCGGTGGCAGCGTTCGCGCCGCAACCGGATGGCGGTTCCCTCACGCTCTGGCGCGATCAAGAAAAAAATATCGCCGAAATTGCCAAGTTCTCCAAATCTGATGCCGAGAAATTTCCGGCGTTCATTCGGCTCGTGAGCAAATTGACGGAAGTTTTGGATAGCATCATGCTGCTCACGCCGCCGAGTCCCGCCGCGGCGGGACAGAATAGTTTTGATGAGCTGCTCGCGTGGGCCAAGGCCGGACTCAAGCTCAAGCGCGCGGGCAAGCACGAGATGATGGAATTTTTGCGCGTCTTGCCGATGACGGTGACGGAGTTTCTCAAGGAGTGGTTTGAAAGCGAGGCGCTCAAAGCGATGCTCGGCTCGGCAGGCGTCACCGGCAGCATGCAAGGCCCGCAAGCTTCCGGCACCGCGTTCATGATGCTGTACCATTATCTCGGCATGGCGAATGGCGGCTTCAAATCAAGTTTCTTTGTTAAGGGTGGAATCGGACAACTTTCTGAGGCATTAGCGAGTGCGGCTCGCCAACATGGCGCTGAAATTCGCACCGGCGCGGAAGTCGCACAAATCAAGCTTGCTGCCGGCAAAGCCACCGGCGTCGTGCTCAAAAACGGCGAAGAGATTTCAGCGCATGTGGTCATCTCGAATGCCGATCCGCGCCACACGTTTTTTGATCTCGCCGGCGCGCCGAATCTCGGCCCGACGTTCGTGCGTCGCGTAAGAAATATTCGCTTTCGTGGCAACACCGCGAAAGTCAATTTGGCGTTGTCCGATTTGCCGCGCTTTCGCTCGCCGGAGGCGCATTTGAGCGGACACATTATCATCTGCCCGAGCTTGGAATATCTCGAGCGCGCATACGATGAGGCGAAGTACGGTCACTATTCGCAAAAACCTTATCTTGACATTGTCATCCCAACGGTGTTAGATTCTTCATTAGCGCCGGCAGGCAAACACGTCATGTCCATCACCATGCAATATGCGCCGTACAAATTGTGCGAGAGCAATTGGGACGAGAGCCACGAGAAGCTGGGTGATCATATCATCAGCACGCTGGCTGAGTATGCGCCCAATATCAAAGCTCTCATTTTGCATCGGCAAGTGATCACGCCATTGGATTGGGAGCGCAATTATGCTCTCGCCGAAGGTTGCGTTTTCCACGGACAGATGGGGCTGGATCAACTGATGTTTATGCGTCCGGTGGCAGGTTTCGGCCAGTATCGCACGCCGATTGCGAATTTGTATCTGTGTGGCGCGGGAACACATCCGGGCGGCGGCGTCACCGGCGCGCCGGGGCACAATGCGGCGAGAGAAGTTTTGAAAGATTGGAAGAGAACGACATAAAAATGAGGTAACGAAAATAAAAGTGGCCGATCGTGCCGCGAATGGTTGCCCGCGTCATTTTTCATTTTAAACTGAAGGGAAGGAAATGAACAACTCCTCGTCAGAAACTTTTGAGTACAAGGACAAAAATTTTGGCGATACGCAAGGCATTGTGGTAACGACCGGTCCCGAGGTTTTTTATCCCACCAGCACGTCCACCCTGCTACTGGCCGCCGTGCGTCAATTCGCCAATCACGGCGCGGCCTCAGCGCTTGATCTCGGTTGCGGCTGCGGCATCGTTGCCGTGGTTTTGGCAAAATCGATTTTGCCGCAAGCGGCAATCCATGCTTCGGATATCAGCGCCGAGGCCGTGAAACTGGCCAAACGCAATGCCGAAGATAATCAGCTCACCATCGATTGTCGAAGCGGCAGCCTGTTCGAGCCGTGGGCGGGAATGAAATTCGATCTGATTGTGGATGATGTCGCGGGCATGTCCGAACCGATTGCACGGCACTCGCATTGGTATCCGCCACATATCCACAGTGATGCCGGAGAAGACGGCGCCCGCTGGATCGTCAACATTCTCTCGCTGGCGCCGGAGTTTCTCACTCCACAAGGGCAGATTTTCTTTCCGGTGCTGACGCTCTCCAACGAGGCCAAAATCGTGAATGCGGCGCAAAAACATTTCGCCAAAGTCGAGCTGCTCGCCGAACAGTGGTATCCGCTGGGCAATGATTTATTGCCCCACCTGACTTTGATTGAAGACCTGATGGCAAGAGGGCTGGTTGAAATAAAAAAGAAGGGCAGCCGTTGGTTGTGGGCGACAAAAATCTACCGCGCCGCCAACCAGGCTTAAATGAGGCAACAAACGCTTCGCAGCAAACGCCTATACCGTGACAAAAAAATGGGCAAACCAGCAAAGGGCAACGTTGCTCAAAATTTTACCAATGGCGATCTGCTCGGCCAGTTGACCGACAAGAAAAGCCCGGCGCTTTGGCTCGGCCATTACACCGAACACCAGATTCTGCACCTGCTCGAAAAATTCGGCATTTTGCCGGCGCTGAAGAAAAAGGGCTTTGCCAATCTTATTATCGACGTTGAACCGCTCGATCCTTTTGCGCAAGCCTTGAGAATCTTCAATGAAAAAGCCGATGCTGACAATCAGTTGGCGGAATTTCGTTTGCGTGAAGTGGCGTTCTCGTCTCAACCTCTCACCGGCAACGCGCCTTTAACCATGCTCAAGATCGAATGGCTGATGCTGCAAAATCCTCAGGCGAAATTTTCACCCGAGCGGCCGCGCCTGCCGGGACAACGCCACCCGGGCTTGGGTTTGGGCAAACAGGCCGTGCAATTTCTCGTGCATCTTGCCGAAGCGCACCAACTCGCCGGCGTTTTGAATTTTCCCGAATTTTTTCATAATGCTTATCTTTATTGGGAATATTTTCGCTATTGTGATCCGCGTCTCAAGGGCATCGTGCTGGCACTCCGGCGCGACCTGATTGAGTTATCTTTGGCGGAACTGTCGTGGGCGATATATCTCGGCTGTGTGAATGATGCCAACACCGGACAAACCTACGAGTGGCAAGCCGGCGCGCTGGTTTTGCCGCTGGATGAAAAGCTAAAAAAACATTTTGGCTCCGCAGAGTATGAGCAGAGCGCCTATCGCACGTTGGCAGCAGCGCGATTTGTTTTGCATCGAGAAAAATTTGAGAAAGTTTTGCTTGATCATTAGCTTAATTTTGTTTATCGTCAAATATTCGGTTATATACTCGTTAAGGGTTATTCTGTAACTGTCATTGCGAGTGTTTCTCCGCGAAGCAATCTTTTGAAAATAATGAGATTGCTTCGGCAAAAAGCGCCTCGCAATGACTCACATTCCAACCTGAAACGAGTATATAAGCCGAGAATAAAAAAAGCGTAGCCCAGGAGAAAAGGCGTGCCAAACACTCAAGCAGAACTCTTACTTAAAATCAATCAGCGGCTACCTGGAGATATCCAAAGGCGATATAACAAACTCATCGCCAAACGGCGAGCGGAGATACTCTCAGCGAAAGAATACGCCGAGCTATTGCGTATGACAGATCAAGTTGAAAAATTTCAAGCACGGCGCGTCGAATATTTGGCAGAGTTGGCATCTCTCCGCAAGATTCCGCTTTCTGAGTTAATGGATGAACTCGGTATTCGTGGGCCTGGATATGAGTAAAAAAAAGCTAATGATGCTTGATTAAAAAGCGACCCCCAAAAATCCGGAGGAGGAAAAATGCAGCACCAATCCATCTACGAGCTATTTCGCGAAATCACTTCAAAAAATCCCGACAAAGTTGCCTACCGCTACAAATCCGCCGGCGCGTGGAAAGGCGTAACATGGCGTGAGCAGGCCGAGACCTGCAAGAAAATTTCCAAAAGCCTGATGGCGCTCGGCGTCAAAAAGGGCGACCGCGTCAATATTCTCAGCCAAACCCGGCTCGAGTGGGTGCAATGCGATTTCGGCATCGCGAATTGCGACGCCGTTACCGTCGGCATCTATCCCACCAATCTCGCCCCCGATTGCGCGTATATCATCAACCACTGCGACGCGGAGGTGATCTTTGTCGAGAACCAGGATCAGCTCAACAAAGTTCAGCAAGTCCGCAAAGACACGCCGAAATTGCGGCAGATCATCATTTTCGACGGCGCCAGCTCGGCGGACGGCAGCGTGCTCAGTTTTGCAGATTTCCTGCGCAAGGGCGAAAGAGTTTCAGATACCGATTTTGAAGCGCGGACCAAATCGATTCGACCGGATGATCTTGCTTCGCTCGTTTACACCTCCGGCACGACCGGCGTGCCCAAAGGCGTCATGCTTACCCACGAAAATCTGCTCTTCGTCTCCGATTCCGCAGTGCAATGTCTTTATCTCGAGCCTTATTTTGAAACCCTGCTCTTTCTCCCCCTCGCTCACGTGTTCGCCCGGCTCATCGTCTATTTCTGTTTGTACAAGGGCCTCGCCATCGCCTTTGCCGAAAGCGTTGAAAAAGTCGCCGACAACCTCAAAGAAATTCGGCCGCATTGGTTTGCCAGCGTGCCGCGCATCTTTGAAAAAATTTACACCAAAATCACGGCCGGCGTGCAAGATGCCGGCGGTATCAAAGAGAAACTGTTCAACTGGGCGCTCGGCGTTGGTTATCAAGCCAGCCGGCTACAGCAGAACAAGCAGTCGATTCCTGGCGGATTGCAATTCAAGCACAATCTGGCCAACAAGCTCGTGTTGCACAAAATTCAGGAGGCGTTCGGCGGCCGGCTGGTGTGGGCGGTTTCCGGTTCCGCGCCATTGAACAAGAGTATCGCAGAATTTTTCCACGCCTGCGGCGTTCTCATTCTCGAAGGCATCGGCATGACGGAAAACACTTCGTTCACCAACGTCAATCTCTACGACCACAACAAATTCGGCACCGTCGGCCCGGTCGGCCCGGGCATCGAGATGAAACTGGCGCCGGACGGGGAAGTGCTTTATCGCAGCAAAGGCAACATGAAGGGCTATTTCAAAAATCCCGCAGCGACCGCTGAAACGATTGATCAGGATGGCTGGCTTTACACCGGCGACATTGGCGAGATCGACGCCGACGGCTTTTTAAAAATCACCGACCGCAAGAAGGAGCTGATCATCACCTCCGGCGGCAAAAACATCGCGCCGCAGCGCCTCGAGCGCATTTTGCGCACCTCGCGCTTCATCAGCCAGGCGATGGCCTACGGCGACCGCAAGAAGTACGTCACGGCGTTGGTGACGCTCAACCGCGAGCAGGTCGAGCCGTGGGCCAGAGAGCATGGCCTCACTTTCAATGGTTTCGACGAGCTGGCGAATCACCCCCAGATCAAGGCGCTGATCGACGACGAGGTGAAAACGAAAAATGCCGAGCTGGCCTCGTTTGAATCGGTGAAAAAAGTGACGATCGTGCCGCAGGATTTTTCCATTGCCGCCGGCGAGCTGACGCCGACTTTGAAGCTGAAGCGAAAAGTGGTGACGGACAAATATCGCCAACTCCTCGAGCAAATGTACGACAACAACGACTAAAATCTTTTTCTCAAATATCGGAATTTTTTTGATATTTTTTCTCAAGCTTGAGAAAAAAATGAGGACACAGGGATTCTAAGTATCTGATTTTTCGTTCAAATAATTTCCGAAAGCGCGGCACAAAAATTGTGAATATAAGAAGCGTAGTAAAAATCTAAAAACGAAAACCCCATGCTCATGGCTCCGCCTTGAGTTGAGCCATAGCTACCAGGTTCATTGGTGGCGCAAATGACCATAGTTATGAGCTTTGAGCATCGGCTTGCCGTCGTAGCCGAGCAGTTTGCCCGAGATGACGGACAGCTCTTGGGCGGGCGCGCATGTGGCGAGCGCCGCAAAAAATCCCAGCATGAGTAATGCTTTTTTCATGGTACACCTCCGCGTCAAGACGTAGCGCAGACTTCCAGTCTGCAAACCAAGCAGGCGGGATGCCTGCGCTACATTTTAGTTGCGACGAATGCCGCGTTACGCAATACTTGGCGATAACTCCGTAAACTTTTCTTTAAAATGAAAATGGGCCGCCTGAAGGCGATACTACGAGCTTTCTATTCATATCGCAGCGCGACAATCACATCTTGCCGGGCGGCGCGATAGGCGGGGTAAAGGCCGAATACAATGCCGACGGCGGCGGCAAAGAGGAAACTGACCACGATCGGCTCGGGCGAAATCAACGTTTTCCAACCCGCCCAATTGGCCATCATTTTCGAAACGCCCACGCCGGACAGCACGCCAATGATGCCGCCGGTGAGAGACAGCGCCAGGGCCTCCATTAAAAACTGAACCATGATGTCCCGCCGTTTCGCGCCGATGGCTTTGCGAATGCCGATTTCGCGCGTGCGCTCGGTCACGGAGACGAGCATGATATTCATGATGCCGATGCCGCCGACGACCAGCGAGACGACCGCAATGCCAGCGAGCAGCATGGTAAAGGTTTTGGAGTTTTCTTCAAGCGTGGCGAGAATGTCGGCCTGGTTGCGAATGCTGAAATCGTTGTCCTGGCTGTCGCGCAGGCGATGTTGCTGGCGCAAAACCTGTTCGACGTCGTAAAAAGCCTTTTCCATGAGCGCGGCGTCCGCCACCTGCAGCGAAGCGTTATTAATATAATCGACGCCGAACAGCCGCATTTGCGCCGTGGCCAGTGGAATCAGAACTTGATCGTCCGGATTCATCCAACCGCTGGCCTGACCTTTGGTTTCGAGCACGCCGACGATCTGAAAATTCATTCGGCCGATGCGCAGGGTTGTGCCGACGGGATCGTCTTTCGGATCGAACAAATTGTCCCGCACCGTCGAACCCAACAGGCAAACGCGGGCGCGCGCGGCCTCTTCTTGCGCCGTGAAATACCGTCCGGCCACGGCTTTGACGTTGCGCACCTCGCCGTAGTTCGGCGTCGTGCCGACGATGCGAGTGTTCCAGTTGCGATTGCCATATTTGACTTGCGCGCCGCGCCTAAATTCCGGCACCACGGCAACGATGTCTTCGCATTGGGCCGAAACCGCTTCGACATCCTTGCGCGTCAGCCTGGTGCTGCTGCCGACTGCCGCCATCACCGAACCGGACCGGGAAGAGCCGGATTCCACGTAAAGCAAATTCGACCCCAAAGCTTGTATGCGCTCCGTGGTCGCTTGTTGCGCGCCTTCACCGAGCGCGATCATCGTAATCACCGAGCCGACGCCGATGATGATGCCGAGCATCGTCAGCGCCGAGCGCATTTTGTTGGCCCGCACCGAGTCAAACGCGACGCCGATGCCTTCTCGAAGATCCATGGGAACTTTGCTCCAAAAATTTGTTATTTCATGTTTGCTTGTTTGCCCGTTAGCCTGTTTGCCAGTTGGTTTTGGTTAAGATTTATTAACGGGCAAACTGGATAACCGGCTAACTGGCCAACGCTTTTACCGATTGCCGCCGGAGGGCCGCTGCCCGCCACCGCTAAATCCGCTGAAGCCGCTCATATTGCGCATTCGATTCATCATTTCCTGCCGAGCGGCGGCGGCGCGACTGGTGCTGAAAACGAGCACACTATCGCCTTCTTGCAGGCCGCTGACGGCTTCGGCAAAATCAAAATTGCTGACGCCGATTTGCACCCGGCGCGGCATGAAACGCCCTTCATTCTTCACGAGCACAAATCTTCTCGCGGCTTGCCCGTTGTTCGCCATATTATCACGACCAAAGCCGGACGTGCCGCCATTCGCGCTTCTGTCCGGCCCGGCAGCGTTGGCAAATTGTTGGCGCATCGTGGCGCGAGCCGAATCCGGCATATTGCGCCGCCCCTGCCCAAACATGGTGGAATCGTTGCCATACATCGAAGCCAATTGCGTGCGAATTTCTGCAAACTCTTTCACCGCTTGCTTGGCCACCAACAAAACATCTTGCCGATCCGCCACGGTCAAATCGACTGAAGTGTTCATGCCGGCTTTCAACTTCGCATTCTCGTTTGCCACCACGATCGTCACGTTAAAAGTTGTGACGTTTTGCTCCACTTTGGCCAACGGCGCCACGCGCAAGACATAGCCGTGAAAAACATCGTCGGGAAACGCATCGGGAACCACTTTGGCTTTCTGGCCGATATGCACCTGGCCGATGTCAACTTCGTCCACTTCCGCGTAGATATAAACGCTATCCGTATTAGCGACGGTCGCGATGAGCGTGCCGCCGCTCACGGAATTGGTGCCGGAAGAAATGACCTGGCCGGCCTCGACGTTTTTTTGCAACACGAGACCGTTGATCGGCGAACGCACCACCGCATCTTTCAGCCGCGTCTCGGCAGTCACCAGCTCGCTTTCGGCTTTGATTTGTTGCGCCTTGGCCCGCACTTCCTCGAGTTTAACCTGATCGATTTCAGCCTCAGAAAGCAAGCCGCGCTTGAAAAGCTCCGTCTGTCGTTTGACGTTGCTCGCGGTTTGCGCCACCGTCGCCCTGGCCAATTCGAGATCGGCAACGGCCTGCTCGTAAGCGTTGCGCAAATCGGTTTCGTCGATGCGAGCGATCAGCGTGCCCTTTTGGACAGGGTCGCCCTCTTCCACCGGCATCGCTAAAATCTGCCCGGAGGCCTTGCTTTTGACTTCGACTTTTTGTATCGGCTCGACCTTGCCCGTGGCGGAAACCAGCGCCATCAAATCGCCGCGCGTGACAACGGCGGTGCGCTGAGAAAGGCCGGTCGGCGCACTTTTTACGGCAGGCTGGCGCGGCCACAAAAAATAACCGCCCACCAGAATGACGATCACCAAACCCGCGATAATAAATGTTTTCTTGCTCATGCTAAAAAGCTCCTTGCCTTAACGCGTTCAAGTTTTTGCCGATCTTTGGCGGCGTGACCAAAACCATAACCCAACCAACAAGACGGTTCCCCCGATAATCAGCCAATTCCATGATCTCATCAAATCAGCCAGAGTTTGCTCTTTTCTGACCAAAACCAAGCTGGCTGCCATCTTTTCCAATTCTTCCATCGCCACTTCACCGAGCAAGCTGTAGGCGACGCCGGCTTCTTCACCGCGCACGAGGCTCAATGCCTCGCCCTCCGGCTTTCGATCCCTTTTGGATTTGGGGTCGCGTTCTTGATGATCGTGCGCGCCGGAAAATTCAAAAAGCGATAGCGTGGTCAAGCCGTCGCTATATTGAAAATGGTAATAAGTCTTCCCCTCACGATGAATGGCTTTGACCTGGCGAAAATGAAATCCCGCCGGCGGCTCACGTGGCAGCAGAAGCGCATCCGTCGCGCCGGCGATGAAGGCGTCGAGATCGGTAAAATTATCCACCTCGACTTGGTTCGGCTCGGTGCGCTTGAGTGAGTCCGGCAATGCCACGACGGCGGAATCGACCGGCGCAAATTCAATCTCGCGAAAAAATGAAGTGGAAACCAAATTATCAATACGATCGAACCGTTGGGTGCGCAACAAGATGCCGGTGGCGCGGTCGGGCCAAATTTCGAGCCGGCCACGATCGCGATTTTTCGGAATAAAACGAAAGTGCTCGGTTGGGCGGCCCAGCAACGTTTCTCCCGGCTCAACTCGAATCTGATAATTCTCGCGCAGCCAATCCAATTCCGCGGCGTGGCGCAGCGCCTCAAAAAACATCGGTGCTTCTCCGCGCTCGGTGCGGGCAAAACGCCTTACGTGCCGATTGCCCGCAAAACGTACGGATTCGCCGTCGATAAAAAGAACGGCGCCTTGCAGCTTTTCCGGCGCCAGGAACTCGATGCGCGCCTGGTCAGGATGGCGATGCCAAATATGGCGGACGACGGCGAGCGTCGTGTCGTCGTGGCGAAACTCACGCACCCAAATTCCCGCAAAATCCTGCTGGCGCTGCGCCGCAATGATGCGGGAGAGATCATCATTTTGCGGCGCTGCCCCAATGTCTCCGTTTAGGTTCGGAATAGCAGTCATTGCAAGGAGCGCAGCGACGAAGCAATCTCTTGGCTTCAAGGGATTGCTTCGTCCCGCTATGGGCGGGACTCGCAATGACATTGAAATAAACCTTGTAAAAGCCAAACTAACGATCTGAACCACGGCCATTCTCCGTGAGCAATAATGCCGACAGCGTTTCGGTAGTAAACGCGCCTTGATCCTGCGCAATGGCATGCTCGCGCAAAAACAGGCGCAACTCATCTTGAGCGCTCGCTGTCACTACGGGTTTCTGCTGAATGAGAATATACGAAAAGATCAACAGCACCAAAGTCAGCAACGCCACAACCGGCGCCGGACGCAAACGTCGCAGCCAAGCCGTTGCCGGCAAACGCGAAGGTTGCAGTTTTCGCGCGCGGCGCAGATGATGCACCCAGCGCTCGATCTCCACTGGCGGCAACTCCGGCCGGTGAAGCTGTTTGAGCACTGCCGCGGTCTCCAGCAATTCGGCGAGCTGCTTTTGGCAATAGCGGCACTGCTGAAGCTGCTCCTGGATTTTAGCCAACTCCGCTGCGGAGGCACTTCCCTCGGCAAAACGCATCAACTCAAGTGGATCATGTGAACATGACATGGCAAACTCGCATGTATTTAGATTTTTATATGCGTGGAGCGAGGGATCGTTGGATTATTGGAGTGTTGGATTGATGGATTATTGGATTTCTGCTGAAGGCTGCACGCATCACTGCATCACTCCAATACTCCTACATTCCAACAATCCAGTAATCCATTACTCCATCAATCCAGCAATCCATTACTCCAACAATCCATCACTCCATAACTCCATGATGTTAATCTTCATTGCCGAAACTCATGCAGAAACGGCTGCATGGCGCGGCGGGCATAATACAGCCGCGACACCACCGTGCCTGCGGGAATCTCCAGCATTTGCGCGATCTCGCGCTGGCTGAAACCTTCCAAATCGTAGAGAATCAACACCAAGCGTTGCGGCGGCGGCAGCTTTTTCAAGCCGGCGTCGATGGCGCGCTGCAACTCCGCTTGCTCTTGCTCGCGGTGCGGATCGCTTTCGCCGGCAAAATTGTCGAGACGATCAAGCCACTCAGTTTCCGGCAAAGGATGGCCCGGGCGCAAAAAAATTTTCTTGAACCGGCGCAGCGCTCTGGCTTGATTGAGACAGAGATTGGTCAAAATTCGATAAAACCACGTTGCAAACCGGCCGCGAAAATCAAACTTGCCGATATTCGTGTAGGCGTGCAGAAAAGCCTCCTGCACGGCATCGGCGGCGTCTTCGGGGTTGCGGCAAAACCGGCGCGCCATTCGCAGCGACTTGGGGAGGTACTGCCGCACCAGCGTGTCAAAAGCCGAGTCATCACCGGCTTGAATGCGCCGAATCAGCTCTTCATCTGCCGGCAATTCCGCCGCCGAAGCTTGCTTCATAATTTTATATACACCGCACTCGGCAAAACCTTCAATCTTTTTCTTTGGAAAATAGCTGGCCGTACAAAGCATCGCCAATTTTGTATGAAAAGAGGCCGATGACCATGCCACCGAGATAGTCCTTGACGGTGATCATGATGGGCAAATCCAGGTTCCCCAGCCTTTGCAAGAGGAGAATGGTGATGGTTGAAACCACGGAGCCGGCGAGAAAAAAAGTTATGGCTTGCGCCAGCGGTTTTTCCGTAGGCGTTGGTTTTCCGGTTTTGGCCGCGCGCAGCTTGCGGTAAGCCGGCACAAAGACGGCGAGAAACAGCGCTCCCAATATGCCGCCGCGCACGACCGCGCTCAATGGCGGCGCCAAAGTTATTGGCGCGGTCTGCTCCATCGAATGTCTAGCGGTTTCTCCGCTCGTGTGGTACTTCACCAAACCCTTGACCACATAATCACCAGGCGCCAGGAGCAGCGTTTCCGTCTCATAGAAATATTTCTGCCAGGGAATCTCAACGCTGGGAACCGCGAGCCGGTAGGTTCGTTGCGATCCCGGCGGCAGCGGCTCCACCGTTTCGATGAGCTTTGTGTTCAGCGCGGGACGTATGGATTTCATGCGCTCGGGCAAAAAGATGACGACACTATCGACTTCGAACTCCTTCGACTGCAAGTTCGTCAAGACGACGTCGATGTCGAGGGCCGCGGTGATCGACGCTTCGGCCTGGTAGATATGAACGGATAAATAAGGCCGATTTTGCAGCGCCGATCTTGCTTCCGGCGGAATCTGCGCATATAAAAAAATATGCGAAAGATCCCAAAACAAACACGATAAGAAGAGCAGTATTTTTCTACTCATAATCCTAGTATGACAATTTACCGTAACGAAAGCAGTCAACCGCAAATGAACGCGAATAAAAAATTAGCGTGCATTCGCGTGAATTAGCGGTTCGTTGAAAGGCTTCGCGGTCATGCCAGCCCTGCCGCAGGCCAGGGCTGGTTTCTCCAAGGTAATTTATTGTGAGACGATAACTGGCTCATTTTTCACACGTCAACGTCCAGGTCAGATTCCGGATTTCGCGTTGAATTTTCTTTTTGAGAGGGTTGGGCAAACCGGGGGTTTGTTTCCACTCTTCGAGAAAGTCGCGATACGATTCCCATTCTTCGCGGCAATTGTCCTGCTCGCCACACAATCTCTCGCGCAAATCTTTATAGGGTATGATCGGGGTTTCCTGCCAGGTCGGACACCGAAACAGCCAATATCGCCATAAGTTCACTGATTCGGTGCTAAAGTACAGCGGTGAAATATCCAGAAATTTTTCGAAAAGCTCACGAATGCTGTGCTCACCGCGATTGCCTCGCCTGACGACGGCGTTGCCAAGATGGCGAACTGCGGCTTGAATTCGATAAGAGGAAGTGCCTTTGATGGTCTGGCGCTGGTCGTCGGACAAGTTGCCGTACCATTGAATATACTCCTTCCATTTTTGCACGGCAGCATCCGCGAAGTGCAGGATTTGCTCTTCGTCTTCCATTTCGTTGCCGCGCTCGAGGTAAAGCTGCGCGATGTCCCATTTGAGAGCTTCTTGCTGAAAAATGCCCAATTGCGCCACCGCGTCGGATTGGCGATCGGCTTGTTCCAGGAATTGCAGCGCCGCCGACCGATTGTTTTCCTGAACCGCCTTGCCGGCCTGACGAATCAGTTTGAGAACCGTTTCACGATTGCCGGGGTCTGCTGTTTGTGCTGTGCCAATCGTGGCGTCAAAAACACTCACCAGCGCACCATAAAATGCCAGATACCGAAAATATGCACAACGAATCATTTTGAATACCCACACAAAATTCAGATGAATAGAGTTTAGACCTTACTCTAACAGACAACGTCCCCCCGGCGGCTTCCAATGCAACAATCTGGAATGGCTCAACCGAAATCATTTGTATCGTGATGCTTGGACAAAAGGTGTTCGGGGCAAGAGAATATTGCAGAATATACACAGCATTTTCTGAAAAGTCAAGCGCAAGCGCCGAAATAGGGACAAAAAGCAAACTGCACGGAAGGACGTTCAAACCAAAAAATTTTTTGGCAATTGGGGGGCAAATTTTGCTTGCTTGTTAAGTCGAGAGGTGTTAACTTCTCGCGAGGCGATTTGAGCGGAGTGAATGAATTAAAACCTTAATTTTGCACATATAAAAATCAAACCCCGATCTTCACTCCGTTGTTAAAATCAGTTGGATGGCAGTTTTAATGCAAAATCGGGGTAAAAACATTAGCCTGAACCCATGCGCGAACCCGTTTTGAGCCAGGCCATCGAAGATTATTTGAAGGCCATTCATTTTTTGCACCTCACCGAAAAGAGAGTTTCCACTTCGGCGATTGCCGAACGTCTCGGTGTGGCCCAGGCTTCGGTGACCGGCATGATCAAAAAAATGGCGGAAATGAAGCTCGTCGAGCATTCGCCCTATCAAGGCGTCGAGCTTACCGCCGCCGGGGAAAAGATCGCGCTGGAGATCATCCGCCACCATCGCCTGCTCGAGCTTTATCTCGCCGAGGCGATGGGTTACAGTTGGGACAAGGTTCACGACGAAGCCGAAAAGCTCGAGCACGTCATCTCCGAAGAATTCGAAGATAAAATCGACGAATTTCTCGGCCGGCCGACGGCCGATCCGCACGGCGCGCCGATTCCGACGAAGGACGGCCAAATGCCGGCGCTGGAATGTTTCGCCCTTTCCCAAGCCGAGGCCGGCGATCACGTCGTCGTGCGCATGGTCTCGGATCGCGACGCCGAAAAATTGCGCTATCTCGGCAAGATCGGCCTCTTCCCCAATATTGAAATCGACGTGCTTGAAAAAGCCCCGTTCAACGGCCCGGTGCATATCCGCATCAATGAGGTTTCCCACCATCTCGGTCGGGAGTTAGCTGATGTGATCTTAGTGGATCGCATTGAGCGCGAATCACAGAGCGGTGAGCGCGCGTGAGCTCAATTTACTCTTCTTGCAATTATCGTGTTGCGATTGCGCCTGTCACAGTGTTTCTGAGAACGATGCTGACGGCGTTTTTTAAGACGAGGCAAGAATTCCGTTGCGCAAAACAATTTGAAGTTGTAAATTTCTTTATCCACAATTTAGGAGAAGAAATGCAAGCAATTAAATTTAAAACCATCGTTACGAAAACTGGGAAGCTCGAGGTTCCCGCGCGGTTGGTTCTACCACAAGGTCGAGTCGAAGTCATCGTGCTCAACGCAAATATCACGAATGATAAAAATACCCCCAAATTATCTCGTCGTCGCAAGCCATTGTCCAAAGAACCGGCTTGGGGAATGTGGGCTGACCGCGAAGAAATGACGGATAGTGTTGCTTACGTGAATAGCTACCGCCGACGAACATGATGTACCTCTTTGCACAAAAAATCGCAAACATTTTTCTAGCATTCCTAACATCACAATTGAGAAGCCGTTTTGATTTCTCCAGTTGAGGCTTTCGATCATCCAGTCACAAGTTTTTATCCATCTTTCTTCAACCGCTCCCACGCCCCTAGTGGATTGCTCGAAATGTCATAAGCAACCGCACGCCGGAGTTCCAACCACTCAAAGATCTTTTGCGGCAAATTTTCGAGCGTAAAATCGTCCTGCGTGTTCTTCAACCACGTTTCCTCAAAACCAAGTAATTCGCGATGGAGATGGTTCTTCACAAAGTAACCACTTACGAGCGCATGCAACTTGAAGAACAATCTACGATTTTCATCTTCTGTTCCTGGATTCGACTTAATGAATTCCTCCAAGTGGAAGTGGGTTTCCAAGAAACCAGCCAGATTCTTCTCGACAGAAAATTTAGTGGAAAGCCCGTCTTGCTCGATTAAATCCAAAAGCTTCTGTTTCCAGATATCAGAAAGTCCTGGTTGTTGAGAAATCAAATCGATGATTGCTTGTTTGTCTTCACCAAAGAAATGATGTACGCAATCCGAAAGATTTTCCCATTTTTTAATTGTCGAATCGCTTTCTGAACTTGGCGTGGTTTTGGCGAGCGCGATGTCTGCAAGACGGTGCATATCGCGCGGCACGCCGGCGCCATAAACCACCAATGGCGCAATAAATTCTGTTCTGACGTCTCGTTGCTGGAAAAACTCAATGGAAGCCACTGCTTCCATGGGTGGCAACAGCAGAATATGAGTAAAAGCGCTGTCCACTTCATTTTTTGTTTCGACATTGCGCAACCGGTAAGTGCCGAGAGCATCTTCGCTAATCGAAAGCAGATAATAAACATTGTCCAAGTCGAAAATGGCTTTGATGGATTTGAGCATTTGATGCAAACGCTCTAAGTCCAGTACTTTGTCCAACTCGTCAATGGCGATGTAGATTTTAACCTTGTTTTCCGCAACTTTGGCTTTCTCTTCACTTCGTTCCGAAGGTTTTTTACTTTCTTTCTCTGCATCTTCTGCTAATGCCTGATTGAGATAATGACACACCTCGCGGACATAGTTCCGATATTCCTCAACGAGACTGAGTAAAGTAAACGGCACTTGTGAACGTGTCACTTGCTTACTTTTGCCCAAGCCAACAGAAAAACCCCACTTGCTTCCCCAGCCTAGCGAAACATTTTGCTCTTCTCCGAAAGAGTGGTGAAAACGTAGTCTGGCCAGTATCTCTTGCGTAAGTCGGTAGAGAGCAATTTCATTGGAAAGATGCCGCTGATAACAATGATCATAAGGCGAACCGCCTGGCTCGCGTCCAAGCACCCACAGCACTGTGGGTAACAGCACAAGTCCACCCAAAATCAACCACAATTCTTTGATTGAGATTTTTCCAAAAGTTGAATCTTGACCTAAGCGCTTTTCATAATCCGCCAAAGTATTTTCTAATTGCTGATGAAGCAAACTTTGTACTGCGATTGAGTCTAACCGAACCTGCCCAGCGCGAAGTTGCCTGTCGAGTGAGTCCAATAACGGTTGATATTGCTTCCTTGTGTATTTCAACAGAGAATCGAGGACCATAGAATGATTGGGTCGTCTGGAATCGTAAGATGTAAAACGATTGCCACTTTCATACCAATATGGTAGTTGTAGAAATGTTGACTGAGATGGATTAAGCAGCATTTCCCACTGTTTTTCAATTAGATGTAAAGAATCACGAAGCCCTTGAGTCTGCCGGTCAAGGAAATCTAAATAAGAATGATAAAGAGCACTGTTTGCTAAAGCGGCGGCTGTACACAAAGAATCGAGTTTTATCGAGCTTCTCTGATTGAGCGAATCTACGGTTTTGACTTTGGGTGTGGAGATACTTGCGATTAAAGAATCCGTTGTCATTTGAGTAACTGCAGCCGGCACGACATGTTTCGGAACACGGTCTGATAAAATAAAAATCAACATGACGACCGGTACCAGAAGTAGAACATAAAATAGAAGATAAACCCGATGCAAAACTCGTTGGTGAAGGGCCTTGGTTTCCAGCTCACAGGTGACTGCATAGGGTTTTACGGCGGGAATAAGACAGGCCAGTGCCGCATCAACACGCAAAGCTAACTGCTCAAACAGTGCGGAAAGAAAACCCATCTCTTCAAAATCAACCGGCGAACGTACTAAAAGCCTAATGGCATGTAAACGATACTTATGTGGCGAGAATTTTGGATTCTTGAAATCCTTATACTGAACTGATGCAGGAATAGCCTGAGGGTAAACATGGTACAAAATACGTTTTAGAAACGCTGTTTTACCGGTGCCACGGCGTCCGGCTAAACCGATCGTAGCAGTGGGGCGGCCGGAGGTCAGCGCACAAAGCATTTGCCAGACCAGACTGCGCTTTCCCGATTCATCCCACTCTACGGCAATAGATGTATCTGCTTGTCGTACTGTATTCGCACGCCGTTGATACATTTCAATCAATCTAAAACGTATTATGTTAAAAGATGGGACCAAAAAGAAAATGGCAACTACAAGGGAAAAGTAATAGGCGGAACTGAAGGCAAAGGTAAAGGCATTGCTATCCGCACCAGTTAAGGCCCCAACTAAGAAACTGGCAAAGGCACCGGCAAAAACAATAGCAGCGAGAGCGAGACCAATAAAGGCACTTGGGCCGCCACTAACACCGTCTAACGCCCCGAAAAAGGCACCGAAAAAACCAACAGCACCGGCAAAAACACTGGCAATGACCAGAGTGAATAAAACGAACAAAGCCTTAGTCCAACCCGATGAGTAGCGAAACTTCAAAGCAAGAACAAAAGTCAAAATAAAGCTACTTAGGAAAATCAATCCCGTCGAGAAACCGTTCCATTCCGGCCAGAATAGCCGTTGTTGAGTCAATAGAGTCGGCGCCCAAAGAGAGCTAACGACTGCCGTAACCAATACCAGTCCTGCGTTTAGCAGTGCACCCCGGCGGTCAAGCTGAAAGTAGGCCGTGATTTCTTCTCCAAATTTTTCCTTTTCTTTCGCCATATATTTCGTTGCCTATACCATCGATTCACGCGCGTTGCGGAATATAATCAGTGGCAATGAAAAGAATGGGAAAATCAACTATTCATTCACGATGATCATAAAATAAAAAATAAAGAAGACACATGTCTGATCATCGATGAAGTCCAATTTGAATCAGGCAGTAACAAAAATTGCGTTTGGTTTATTCACTTAATTGGCAAATTCTCTTGCAACACCCGTAGCACGTTCCCTCCCATAATCAACCCGATTTCCGTTTCAGAAAATCCTTCCGCCAGTAATGCCTCGGTGAGCTGCACCAAGCCGGCGGTATCAAAAGGCGTGGAAACGGCGCCGTCGAAATCCGAGCCGAGGCCGACGTGCTCGACGCCGGCGAGGTCGGCGGTATAATGGATGGCTCTGACGATGGCTTGGATGTCGGTAGCGCAAATCGCGGCGTCAAAATAAGCGATGCCGATCACCCCGCCGGTTGCGGCAATTCTTTTGACGTGGCCATCGCTGAGGTTGCGAGCGCCGTCGCAGGTGCCTTTGACGCCGGTGTGTGAAACCAGCACCGGCTTGTTGGCAATGGCGAGCACATCGTCAATCGTTTGTGGCGAGGCGTGCGCCAGATCGACGAGCATGCGTTTGGCTTCCATGCGCCGGATCATCTCTTTCCCCTTTTCAGTGAGTCCTCCCTTCTCAACGCCGTGCGCCGAGCCGGCGATGTCGTTGTCAAAAAAATGTGTCGGCGCCATCATCCTAAAACCGGCGTCGAAGAGCACGTCGATATTTGCCAGATCACCCTCCAAAACTTGCGCGCCTTCGATGCCGAGAAAACCGGCGGTGAGATCACGATCGGTTTGGCGGCGCGCGAGATAGCTTTGCAAATCCGCCGCAGTTTTGATCAGTACCAGCTTGCCTTGCGAGCGGTCGGCAAACTCGTGCAGCTTTTCCGCCTGGTAAAGCGCGCGTTCTTTCAGGCTGCCCCAAGTTCTCGGCGGCCAGCGTTGGGCAATGGCGAGAACCGTGATCATGTCCGAATTGCCATTGGTGCGCTCCATATTCAGACCGAACGGCACTTTGGAAACAATCGTGAAAACTTCCAACGCCACATTGCCGACAATTAGACGCGGGACGTCGACATGCCCGGTTTTGCCGCGTTCGAGCAGGTCACGATTCCATAGCAAAGCGTCGCAGTGCAAGTCTACAATGTCCAAACTTTGATGGAGCGCCTGCGCGCTGGCCGAAGGTGTATATGGCGCATGGGCTAAAACGGCGTTGGCGCGCTTTGTCACTTGCCCGGGCAGCACAAACATGAAAACGCCGAGCAGAAGCAACAAGGCTAATGCGGAGTAGAGAAGTATTTTTTTCATGTTAAAAACGCAGGTCAATTGGTTTGGTCGGAGACATGGTTAAAACAAAAAACCCCAATTCGCATGCGAATTGGGGTTAGTGTCGTAAAGATCCGTGTTAGGCTTTGGACACGTTCTTGGCCTGCAAGCCTTTGGGGCCGCGCTCGACTTCAAACTGCACACGGTCGCCCTCTTCGAGGGACTTGTAGCCTTCGCCAACGATGGCTTTGAAATGAACAAAAACGTCGTCGCCGCTTTCGCGCGCGATGAAGCCATAGCCCTTGGCATTGTTGAACCACTTCACGGTTCCGGTTTCCATAGAGAAACACCTTTCTTAAAGAATGAATGGACCGTACAACCGGCTTTTAGCCCAGCGGGCATAGCCCACTAAACAAAAAATCGCAACGCATGGCATTAATGCTGCAGCCACCATTCGTCACGATTCTGAATGAAACTGCCGGCCCGGTCTCCAAGAAAGGCGTACTACTTCAAACTGTGCCTGAAAGGATGAACGGGTTTTCTTGCGAAAGCAGTCTTGCATATACAGGGCGTAAAAACGGGGTACTGTTATTTACGCCCATATATTACTAAATTTTTTTTAAAAAAGCAAGCTTTATTTTATTGGGAGATATTTCCTGCTGAAGCCTTTGTAATAACGTCGGCGCTAATTCAATCTGAACTGTTTCCATGATTTATTCTCCTTTGCGTTTCATTGAGGCCATAAGGCCAAACATCCCTAACCACAGTCGAGCCGACTGGCCTACGGCCATAGGGGTCATTTTGCCATCCGCAGCCGACTCGAAAGCTTGACGTAGCGCACCCACGGCTGCTTGCTCAACTCTTCCACTGCGCGCGGCGAGAGCGTGGCCGTGAAAATCTTTTTTCCCTCGGTTGCGCCTTTGACACCGATTCCCCGCAAAAACGTGGTTGCTGTTGGGTCTACCGTCTGCGCCGTGTGAATGAAAACGGGCAGCGCGCGCTCTTCCGGATTTTTCATCTCGTCGAGCGCGGCCGCTAGCACAGCGTCGATTTTGCGATTATCCATAACGACTCCTTTCCCTATCATAAGCCTTCTTTCTGGATTATTCATAAAGACTGAACCACGAAGACACAAAGGCACGAAGAACAAAGGTTTTGAGCTTTGCTAAGAAAAAAATGAGTTTTTTCTGTCGATAGTTCGTTCTTCGCGAAAATCAAAACTTTGTGTCTTGGTGTCTTCGTGGTTATGAATAATTCAGATTCTCAACTTTTTGTGGGCAGCACCACAGTGCCAATCTGAACCTTGTCATCGTCAACGATGATTTGGGGCCCTGGCGCTGACTCCAACTCTTTCGCCAAGCCAAACGCATCGATCAAGCCATAGCCCCATTTCGAGTCAAAAGTGCCCGGTGGCTGCCCGGGAATCCGGCTGTTTGCGCGCAACAGCGCTTTGACGGTTTCAGGATCCGACTGAGGATCGCGCTCCAGCAGCAACGCCACGAGGCCGGTGATAAACGGCGCCGCCATGCTGGTGCCGGCATCGACGCGATAGCCTGGTGCAACGGAATAAGCCGGCGACACTTGGGAATCTGCCGATAGCGCTGAGACGATCATCGCGCCTGGCGCCACCACATCCGGTTTTTGGCCGCCATTGCGCAGCGGACCTTCGCTGCTGAAATCGGAAACCTCGTCCAAGTCCAGGCCAACTTCTTGCAAATTGCCTTTGGCATCGCTCCACCGCGTTTTCGTCGTGTAAGCAGCCACCGTAATCGCGCTCATCGCCGTGCCGGGTGAACCGATCTTTATCGTATCTTGCACGCTGCGGCCGACAAACAAGACATTGAGACGCTCACTGTTGTCGAACGTCCAAACGTCGACTTGCCCGTGATTCACCTCCACGCCGCGCAGCCGCAGCCGCCAGGTTCCGGGCGTTACCGGCTGCGGCGAGTCCCGCCCGGAGCGGGACAAAATCTCGATGAGAAAATTGTGGTCGCCGTTTTCGGGATTCGGGCCGGGCGTGGTAATGCGCACGCGACCCTCCTGCAAGTTGTGCACCCGCACCGTCGGGCCGCTCGGAATGATTGGTTGATAAGGCGTCTGAAATCCGCCGGGAGAGCGGACCGCAATCTCGAATCTATCGCGGCTCGAATACCAGCCGTTCAACGCGGCAAAACTGATCGCCTCTTCACCATACGAAGTGGGGATGTGAAAAAGAATGGTGCGCGTTCCACCTTGCGGCACGGCGATTTGCGCGTGGATATTGTCGTTGCCTTCGTTGCCGGCCGCGCAACAGACGATGCGCCCGGGTCCGGACTCGGAGTCGATAATTTGCGATAACGAGTCGCTGCCATCGTGGGCATCGCCGTGCCCGCCAAGACTAAGATTCACCACCGCGGGTCGGCCCCGCTCGCCGGCGACGCGAAAGATGTAACGAATGCCGTCGGCGATATGCGCTTCCTGAAAAGAGGTTTTGACGACGATCAAATCCGCTCCGGGTGCCACGCCGCCAAAAGTGGCATCCGCGCCAGCCGCGATTCCAGCCACGTGCGTGCCGTGTCCATTATCGTCACGCGAAACTTGCATGAGATCACCGGTAAATTCTGCGCCATAATCGCCTTCCTCCACGCCCGGGCCACGCAGGGTTTGGTCCCAAATGCGCAAGAGCCGGCCTTTGAACGCCGGATGCTTCGGATCGATGCCGCTATCAATGACGCCGATGACGACACCTTTGCCGCTCAAATCAGTTTTGAGGCGAAATTCCGGCAAGTGTACTTTGCGCGATGCGGCGTCCATGAGCGGGCGCAAATAACGCGAGGGGATGATGCGCTCCACTGCCGGATCTTCGGATAACTTGTCCAGGTTTTCCAGCGGCAAGAACGCGGTTCGCACGCTGCCCTGGGATTGATTCACCCGAATTTTCTGCGCCAACAGATGCTCCAATTCGGCTTGCTCGCTGCATCGCAGAAAAACCACAGCGCGGGGTGGTTTGGGGCTGCTCTTCTCCGAGACCAAGCCCAACGACCGCATGTGCGGCACCAACCCCTCACGTCCCTTGTTTTGATAATCCTCCCACGCCACCATCAAGCCGGGAGCGATTTTCTCATATTGCATATCCTATTTTCTCCCTACGGGCGTCGTTTTAGCCCAAGTTCCTTACAGGCGTAGCCTAAATGTCTTTTGAAAAAATTTCAACACGCGCCGCCAACCTGTCATAGATTAATCTATCCATTTTATTTTGAAAAGCAATGGTTAATTTTAACGCAAAATGAAGTGGGAAGCAGTCAAGCGCGCGTCGAAAAGGCGAGAAGATAGAGCCCGTTGCAAATCAACCCCACCATGAAATTCATGTTCAAACTTTTTGCGCCGCCGGCCAGGTGAAAATGTTCTTCAAGTCAACCTGAAAGCCGGGCAGAAGCTCGGAGGTAAGTACATCCCCAACCCAACGCCGGCTGGTGGGCGTGAGCACCGTTGCGCTTTGCTCGTAAGGATCGATCAACCAAACCTCGCGGCTGCCTTTTGAAAAATAAAGCCTGGCCTTCTGGAAAAGCTCGGTCCAGGCCTCGCCGCTGGAGATGATTTCGATGGCGATGTCCGGCGCGCGAGTGGGATAGCGTTCTTCCAGTTCGAGACTTTCGTTCAAAATAATCGAAATATCAGGCACGCGCCCTTCGTGCTGTTTCTCCGGCCACAATCGATGCGTCAATTCCGACAGAACACGGCCGATGGGGTTGGTTTTGAAGTAGTTGAGCAATTCGCCGCCCAGCAACATCTGTGTCTGAGAATGATCATAATCCGCCATTTTGAAAACCATCCTTCCGTCGATGAGTTCAAAAGGCCGTCCCGCCGCCAGTTGGTTTGCCTGCTCCAGCGTCAGTTTAGCTGGCGGGGGTGACGCAACCGTGCGTTCTTCTTTAAGAGTAGAATATTGTTCAACAACAGTTGCCATGGTTTCATCCGGTTAGTTTGATCTTGTTCAAGCTAAATCCAACCCGACAAAAATATCTCGCACAGGCAGCTCGAAGCCTGGGAGAAGCTCCGGCGCGGTCAGCACGTCGCGAACGCTATATTTACTCAGCGCCGTACAAACCAGCACTTCGCGCGTTCTGCAGATAATGATCCAGACGAGTTTGACGCCTTGTGAAAAATATTCATCCACTTTTTCCATCATGTCTTCAAAACTGTCGTCGGGCGAAAGAATTTCGATGGCTAAATCCGGCGCCAGCGGCAAATACCGAAACAACTCTTTTGGCAAGCGGTCTTTCAAAATGAACGACAAGTCCGGCGCGCGCGATTCTCTTTTGCGTTCCGGCCACAAGCGATAGTTGGCGTCGCCTGAAAGCAGGCCGATTGGGTGCGTCTCCAAATAGTTATTAATTTTTTGTCCAATTTTGTGTTCAATGACCCCGTGCGCAAAATTAGCCATTTTGAAGACCACCTTTCCATCATAAAGTTCGGCAGTAAAAGGAAGAGAAAGTCTTTCGAGCTCATCGACCGTCACGTCGGTGCGCTGTTCGAGAGGGATTTCTTGATCGGCGGCAAACGCTTCTGCAGCTCCAACCGGCGCCTTGGTTTCAGCAGTTGTCATGGAAGTGGAATCAGCCATAGTGACATCACCAAATAGTTTGATTAGAAAGTGGTGTATCGAACCATCAAATCAAATATAACACAATTACCGGCTATCCGCAAGAGCATTTTGCCGGCTATAAAATTTTATCACCGCGCCGCGCCAGAAATTCCATTCCGCCCACCAAACACCCGCCGAAGAGCATTCCCTCGATCGCACCGAGCGCGATTTGTGTGGTTCTGCCGAAATGCACTTCGCCAAAGAAAGAAGCGACAGGCTCCATGCGAATCTGCGAGTTCGCAAAGGAGCGCGCGATCAGCTCGAGGCTGGCGCTGAAAAGATTGCCGCCGATAATCGCGAGCAGCGCCCCCCCAGCAAACGCGCCCAGCGCCGCGCCAAAGATGCGCTGCCATGGCCGTCCACCATTCAACAAGCGCCCGGTCAGCACCGCGCCGAGCGATACACCGGCGCCGATGACGCCGCCTTCAAACGCACCGGTAATTTCTGTTGGGCTTTTGCCAAATAATGTTTGCAGCGTATCGACGCCGACGAGATGCGCGCTCCAGCCGATCGCGGCGCCGCCGGCGGCGCCGCCAACTACCGACCACCAACGGCTGTGGCGATACGTAATGTGCGCCGCGGCCGTCATTCCAAAGCTGACGCCAAAGGCGCCGAGGGCGCTCACCAAAAGCCCGAGGCTGATTAACACGAGCATCAGTGAGACGGCTTCCAAGGCAGTGGCATGGCGCGCGGTTGCCAACGCGAGGCCAAGCATCAAACCGCCGATCATTCCGGCCGTCGCGCCGCCCAATGTGCCGCTCGCGCTGCGTCGCACAATCACGGCCCAATCGCGGCGCAGCCGCACCCAGACGAGCGCGAGAATGATCATGAAGCGCACGGCCATCGGAAGCCGGTTCAGCGGCAGCAGATGGCGTTGGTAATCGCGAATGAGCGCGAGACTGACGACGCGACGGATAAGCCCAACGGCTTCGTGATAAAGCGTTTCGCCGGCAGCTTGATCCAACCAATCTGCCAGCGCCGTGCTCGCGGCTTTCCGCACGTGCAAGCTCCGATCCCACAGCGACACGCGCCGCAACATTTCCTGGATCGCCGGATCGCGCCCCCATCGACAAGCTGCGATGGCGCACAGCCGCACATTGGGATCGGCATGCCGCGAAGCTTCCATGAGCAAATTGGCCAATGACGGTGCAATCGCAGCCACCCATTCCGGCAGTGGCCGGGCGCGGTGCAAAATGCTTTTGGCGAGAAGATCGGCCTCCTCGCCGGCAAGCATGAGCTGCTCGCCAAACGGTAGCAGCAGTTCCAGCGCGTCCGCGTCGACGATGAGTTGGTGCGTGCGAAAATTTTCCATCGCCCGTTCGAGTACACCGCGCGCTCTTTTCAGCGCCCGTTCTTCGTCGGTCAACCAGCGCGAAATTCCGGCAATCAAAAAATCATGCGCCAGCTCCAGCCACCCCTCGCCGTCCTGATTGCGGCAGCGCACCACCCGCGCCGCAATCAATTCCTCGACCGTCGCGTGAATCGACGTCGCGCCATTCGCCGAAAAATTTTTCAGGCGCGCATGCAGCTCGGCAACACGCAGAACCAATCGCTGTTCATCGGGTGAAATGAGCTTCTTGAGAATTTCCCTGGCAATGCGCAAGTCGGCAGCATGAAAACGCCGCAAGACGCGCTCGAGATAACCGGCGAGCATTTGCGACGCCGTGCCCAGCCGTTCATACGCCGCCAGCGTCAGCTTGCCGGACGAATCTCGCGCATCATAAAGCTGGTCGCACACAATTTGCAATTGCGGCGGATCGACGCCATCCGGCTCGCCGAGATCATCCAAAATCCGCGTCACCAGCTCGGCTTCATACTGGCATCCCACTGCCCTAGCCGGCTCGACGATGGCGGTTGCCGCCTGCTCGCGGCTGAGGCGTTTGAGGCGATACTCATGATGAAAAATCTCCGGGATCGCCGGCTTCAATTGGCTCATCTCCGCCAACAAATCCTCGCGCAAGGCAAAAACCAGCCGAACCGGCAGCACCTCGTTCGTGAAGAGCTTGCCAACGGCATCGATAAAATGCCGGCGGCTCGCTTCCGTCAACAACAAAAAGAATTCCTCAAATTGATCGAAAAAGAAAACGATGCTGCGATGGAGCGAGCTTTCGACAAGCTGCGTGATCATCTCCTCAAGTGGTGGAGTCTGTGGTGACGAGTTATCCCGCTTCAATACTGGCAGCAGCGCGGCAGCCATTTGCGCCAACGGATCAACAAAGCTGCGAATGACAAAAGCCGAATGCCCTTGCGATTTCAAACGCGGCATCAAACCGGCGCGCACGATCGAGCTTTTGCCGGCGCCGGAGCGTCCGTGTAGAATGAACGAGCGGTGCGCCAAAACCTGCGAGCCAATCGTCTCCACTTCCGGCCCGCGCCCAAAAAACAGCGGCGTATCCTGCTCGGTGTAGTAATCGAGAAATTTGTAGGGGCGTCCGGTCGCTTCCTTTATTATAGGCGAAATCGGCAAGGCTGCCGTTGTCTCATCCGCCTCGATGGCGACGGCTTGACCGATGAAAATATATCCATGCTTGGGCACCGTCTTGATGTAACGCGGGTTAGACACCTCGTCCCCGAGCTGTTTGCGAATATCCTTGATGCACTGGGTGAGCGCTGCATCGGTCACGATGACGCCATCCCACACTTCGTCAAAGAGGCTTTGTTTTTCGACCAACTGTCCGCTTTGGCGCACCAACAACAGCAGCACATCAAAATATTTGGAAGTGAGCGGAACCGCCTGCCCGTTCCGCCAAAGCTGGCGATTGCGGGCATCCAAATGGAAATCGTCAAAACGATAACTTTTGACCGGTGCTTTCTCCTTAATAATACTCATGCTCCTCATTTTCTCACATCTTTCTCATGGATGGCTCATGCTTCTCATGAAATATTTGATTAAAATGAACTTGTTCGCATTTGTTCGTAGTAGTGCCTTCTCCGCCCCGCATTCATAAAAAACTAAGGAAGCGGAGCGGGGCAGGCATTAAAACGTAGGATATGAAAATTGCTTCATAAAAAGTAAAGGCCGACGTTTTAACAAAAATTTTACGCCTGGCGTTACTACAAACTCCTACGAGCACATTAAGCAATGCTCATCACAAAATCAAGAGTTTTGTTCAAAACAAAATGACAACCTCGAAAAATTACGACCGGCTTTGTGCGCCGCTCGCCGCCATTCTCGGCTTATTCACGGCATACATCGATTTTCTCGGTGGGCCGTTTCACTTGTTCATCACTGCACTGTTGCTCATCTTCTTCGGCGCGATTTTAGGTTTCATTCAACCGCAGAAAGCCTGGCGATGGGCGTTGATCATTGGTGGCTGCGTGTATGCCATCTTTTTGTTACGACGGGTTTTCGATGCGTTGAGCTTGAATTTTCTCAAAGCCGTTCCGACGTTCATCCCCGCGTTTTTTGGCGCCTATGCCGGCGTGTTCTTGCGCAAAGTTGGCTTCAAGCTGAAAATGCGGGAGTCGGCATGATATGAAACATCTAACGATGGACGAACTCGCAGCGGGGTTAGATGAGATTCGCCAATCACCGAAAGATGAAGGCGTGCTGGAAATGATTGTGCGACGGCCCCGGACCGGCGAGCGGGAGGTTTTAGAAGAAGGCGAGCTGGACTTGATAGAAGGTCTCGTGGGTGATAACTGGAAAACACGAGGCAGTTCTCGCACCGTAGATGGTTCCTCACATCCTGATATGCAACTCAATATTATGAACTCCCGCGTGGTTGCACTGGTGGCGCAAAATAAAGCGCGTTGGCAACTGGCAGGAGATCAGCTTTTTATCGATATGGATTTAAGCATTGAAAACTTACCGCCAAGGACTCGCTTAACCATCGGCTCGTCTGTGATCGAAGTCACTGCTCAACCGCATACTGGCTGTAAAAAATTCGTGGCGCGTTTTGGCCTTGAGGCCATGCAATTTGTCAATTCGCCAATAGGAAAACAACTTCATCTGCGCGGCATCAATGCAAAGGTCGTTCAACCTGGCGTGATTCACGTAGGTGATATGGTTAAAAAGACTTAATTGAGATAGGAAAAAGGGAATTAAGATGTCAACCAATTCTGATCATCAAACCGAACCACAGGGCTTGCATGTGGCAATCATCATGGATGGCAATGGTCGGTGGGCCAATGCTCGCAGTCTTCCCCGAGTCGCCGGCCATCGCGCCGGTATGGAAGTCGTTCGTCGGATCGTCGAAAATGCGCCGAATTTTGGCATTACCACCTTGACGCTCTACGCGTTTTCTGCGGACAACTGGCAGCGGCCCTCTTACGAAGTGAGCGCGCTCATGAAATTGTTTCGTGCGTATTTATTGTCGGAAGCGAAACGCTGCGTCGACAACGGCGTGCGCTTGAACATCGTCGGCCGGCGCGATCGTTTTCAATCCAGCATCGTCGAACTGATTGAAACCGTCGAAGCCGCAACGGCAAAAGGCGATTTGTTGCATCTCCGCGTGGCCGTGGATTACTCCTCGCGTGATGCGATTTTGCGCGCCGCCAGTAAGATCAACGGCGCCCGCGACATCTCACGCGAAAATTTTTCCCGCCTGCTCGCGGAAGTCGATCACAGCGGCCCCACCCCCGATGTCGATGTGCTCATTCGCACCGGCGGCGAGCAACGCTTGAGCGATTTTCTCCTGTGGGAATGCGCCTATGCCGAGCTTTTTTTTATTAAAAAAATGTGGCCGGAATTCAACCCCGCCGATCTCGAAGCCGTCATCAAAGAATTTCATTGCCGCGAGCGGCGCTTTGGTCGCGTTGTTGAACCGGCTGATATCATCACCTCCAAAGAACCCAATGGCAAATTCAACGGCAAGGAGATAAACCATGTTCAACCCATTCCGCGTTAATCCACCTTTAGTCATTCTGTTGGCCGTGAGCTTTGGATTGTTCTGGAGGAGTGAAAGATGAACCTGAAAAGTCAGATTGAAGGGGCAAGAGGTGATGCGGCAGGATTGGAACGGCTCTACAAACAAGCCCTTGTGGCCGGAAATGAGGCTGCCTTTAAAGAGGCGATAGGACGATGTGCTGGAGAACATCCGGAGAACGTCCTATTCTCGGCATGGGCTTACCGACTGGACGTCCTAGCTCCACCTCCTCCTGTAGTTGGACCGGAAGGTCAAACCGTGAATCAAAGCCAGACCCGACGCTGGTGGACAGCCGTTGCGACGAGCGTTGTTCTGGGCGTCGTGTATACGCTTTTCGCCGGTGATAAGCCTCCAATTCCGATACCCGGTGAAGCGAATCCTCTGTTCTGGATTGGGTGGGGCCCGCTGACCGCAATAGGTATCCTTTTTTACCTGACAATGGTTGACCGTTCAGAGAGACGCATTTATCGATATGCAGGTCTGGCTGTCATGCCGATTGCCGTCTATACGGCAGTGACAGCCTGGAGCAGAACAGACGACATCGCGATTCTGAGCGCCCTCCACCTTCCGTTTGTTGCCTGGGCTGCAATAGGAGCTGCGCTGACCTTGGGGCATCCTGAGCCTGCCAGGCAATGCTACGCGTATCTTGTAAAATCGGCGGAAACCGTTCTGGTCGGCGGCATCTATTTCGCTGCTGGCGCAATCTTTCTGGGCTTAACCTACGGCATATTCGCTGTGCTAGGAATCAATCTCCCTCAGGATGACCTTCAAACCGTTGCGGCATGGGGCATCG
>Ga0247727_10002864_pt1 | contig 38943 bp, 50 predicted proteins | sample WisWelCaveWW1625_FD_202498 | JGI IMG/M metagenome (GOLD analysis project Ga0247727, IMG submission 202498) | Biofilm microbial communities from Wishing Well Cave, Virginia, United States - WW16-25 | ecosystem: Environmental > Aquatic > Deep subsurface > Groundwater > Cave microbial mat | place...
GAATCCCGACGGGTACATTTCTTTTTCCGACGGATGCAGGATTATATCAACATTTTCTTTTTTTGCCAATCGATAGTCTCTGTTTTTATCTCGAGGGTAGCGGCGGAAATCTTCCTTCGGCCCAAATTGTTTGGGATTAACGAAGATACTTAAAACGGTGATGTCGGTTTCCCTTTTAGACCTTCGGATGAGAGAGAGATGTCCCTCGTGAAGATATCCCATCGTCGGTACAAAACCGATGGTTTTACCCTTTAGTCGGAAACGACGGCTTAACGTTTGCATGGTGGCAATTTTAGCAATAATTTTCATCGGAGGGTTCCCTGGCTCAGGGACGGTTCAATTTCATTAAGGGGGCCTAAAACAAAAGCACGCTCGTGCATGCGCGGGTGCGGTATAGTCAGTTTGGGGCTAGTGATGTTAACCTGGTCGTAGAGTAGGATGTCGATGTCGATGGTTCGCGGGCCGTTTTTAATGGAACGCTCTCGTCCCAGTTCAGCTTCGATCGAGTTAAGATTTTTTAAAAGCGTTTTTGGGGAAAGGTGTGTCTCGACCTTGGCCACCGCGTTTAAAAATTTTCTTTGCGGCGGCTCGCCGACGGGGTCGGTTTCAATAAGGGAGGAAATCTTTAGGACAGTGATGTCGTGGGCGGCCATGAGACGGACGGCCGTTTCAATGTTGGCGTGGCGGTTTCCTAAGTTGCTTCCCAGTCCCAGATAAACGATGGCCAAGGAAAGGACTCCTTATTTTTTAAATCACTTTCTTTAACCGCTCAGCCGCTTCGATGAGGCGGGCCTTGGGCACGGTGATGGTCATACGGATAAACCCTTCGCCGGCCTCGCCAAATCCCACACCGGGTGTCGCGACGATATTGGCCTGTTCGAGAAAAGTCTTGGCCGCTGTCATGGAGTCCGGGAACGTTTTGGGGATTTTGGCCCAGACATAAAAGCTTGCCTTTGGCGCAGAAATTTTCCAGCCAACGTTACGCAGGCTGTTGATAAAACAATCGCGGCGCTCTTGATACATGGCGCGCAGGTTGTTTAATTCTTCATCGGGTGTTTTTAAAGCGGAAATTCCGGCGATTTGTATGGCCTGGAAAATGCCGGAATCGAAATTTGATTTCACTTTCGCCAGCGCCGCCACAAGTTGCCGGTTACCGCAGGCCCAGCCAATGCGCCAGCCGGTCATGTTAAACGTTTTGGAGAACGAATGAAATTCAATCGCGACGTCCTTGCCCCCGTTGATTTCGAGAATACTCGGTGGCGGCTCGTTGTCGTAATAAATTTCAGAATAGGCCATGTCACAGATGAGGATAATCCCTTTCTCTTGCGCGATTTTAACCAGTTGCGTGTAATACTCTTTGCTAGCTGTCGCGGCCGTCGGGTTGTTGGGGTAATTGACGAACATCGCTCTGATATCTTTCAGCCCGGCCAGTTTTTCTAAATCCGGTAAAAATCCGTGACCAGCCTTGGTGGGAAAAAGGACACCCTTGCCCCCGGCAAACGCCACGGCCGCCCGGTAAGCCGGATACGCCGGCGAGGGGATAATCACTTTTTCTTTGGGGTTGATGATGCCTAAAGGCAGATGCGCGAGGCCCTCTTTAGACCCGATCAAGGGATAAATTTCGCCGTTGGGATCCAAGGTGACGTTGAAGCGCTTTTGAAACCACTGGGCAATCGTTTCGCGTAGCTGCGGCAAACCGGTATCGAGGGCGTAGTGATGGTTGGCCCCATCTTCTGCCGCTGTTTTTAAGGCGTCGACGATATGTTTGGGTGTTGGGGTGTCGGGATCGCCAATACCAAGATCAATGATGTCTCGTCCTTCAGCCTTGGCCGCGCGTTTGGCTTTGTCGATTTCAAGGAACAGATATGGGGGAAGTTGCTGTAACCTTTCCGCGAATTCGATGTTCATGTGAAAAGAATTTCCTTTCTTGAAGGCGTGGGGATACCCTTGCCTGCCTGCGGCAGACAGGTGGTTGCCCGTTTGACGAACGGGTCGGCACAAGGTCGACCCCTACATTTTAAAATTATTTCAACCCCAAAACATCCTGCATATCAAACAGACCTTTGGCTTTCTTGGCAACGAATTTGGCGGCGACTAAAGAACCTTTGGCGAAAATATCGCGGGTCTTGGCCCGGTGGCCGATGATGATTTTGTCAACGGAGCTTTCAAAAATAACATCGTGATCGCCGATGATCTCCCCTTCCCGGATGGACTCGACATTGGTGACCTTTTGTCCGGAGGCTTCTTCGACAATCTTCAAAAGCGACTTGGCGGTCCCGGAGGGTTTGTCTTTTTTGTGGATGTGATGCGCTTCGACGATTTTGATGCCGTAGGCTTCCTTCGTTTTGGCGGCGACTTCGCGGGCAACCTTAAAAAGGATGTTGACGCCCACCGACATGTTTGAGGAAAAAACGATCGGGATTTTTTTTGAGGCGGCTTTAATCGTTTTGATATCGTTATCAGAAAGGCCCGTGGTCCCGATCACCATTTTAACTTTGTGTTTAAGACAGGCCTTTAAATGGACGATCGTGGCCGTAGGGGTGGTGAATTCGATGAGGACGTGGGAGCCTTTTAGCGATTCGGCGTCAGCGCTAATCGGCACATTGTTGAGTTTGTGGTCGATCATCGGGTGATCTTCGTGTTCCAGAAGCCCACTGATTTTGAAATTTTTATCTTCCTGGGTGAGGTTTAGGATCCTTTGTCCCATGCGGCCTTGACATCCGCTGACGGCGACTTTGATCATGCAGTAACCTTCTCTTTGAGAAGTCCGAAATCTTTCATGGCGCTAATGAGTTTAGCTTTATTTTCCTCTTTCATGGAACATAACGGCAGGCGGACTTCGTCGGAACATAGTTCCATCAAACCCATCGCCGTTTTGAGCGGGATGGGATTGGTTTCGATGAACATGGCCTTGGCCAGCGGTAAAATTTTGTAATGGAGTTCCTGGGCCTTTTTGATGTCCCCTTCGTTAAAGGCCTTGATAACGGCCACGACCTGTTTGGGAATAATATTGGCAATGACAGAGATCACTCCTACGCCGCCGATCCCTAAAATTGGAAGGGTCAACGTGTCATCTCCGGAAAGCAAGATAAAATTTTTTGGACAACCCAGTTTAATCAGCTGCATTTGTTCCAGTGACCCGGAAGCCTCTTTGACGCCGATGATATTTTTACAGTCGTTGGCCAATTTCGCGATGGTTTCTGGCTCGATATTGACGGCTGTGCGCCCGGCGATGTTGTAGAGGATGATCGGGATATCGGTGTTATCGGCGATTTCCTTAAAATGCAGGTACAATCCCTTTTGCGTCGGTTTGTTGTAATAGGGAGAAACAATCAAGGCGCCATCGGCGCCGAATTTGGTGGCGTGCTTGGTCAAGGCCACGGCCTCAGCGGTGGAATTGGACCCGGTCCCGGCGATGATGGGCACGCGTTTACGGGCGGCCTCGATGCAGACTTTGATCACGCGCTCGTGCTCTTCGGTGGAAAGGGTCGGGGATTCTCCCGTCGTGCCACAGGGGACGATGGCGTTGGTGCCGCTTCTAATCTGAAACTCGACCAGCTCTCGGAGCTTGGCTTCATCGACCGCCCCGTTTTTAAAGGGTGTTGCGATGGCCACGATGGAACCCTTAAACATAGTATTCCCCCTTCGCGATGAATTTGGCGCCGCCCGTCAGCCAAACATTGGTTATAAAATCATCTTGAAAATCAAAAGTGACGTTGAGGACCTCGGTACTGGCGGTTAAGACGTTCATGGACGCTTTTTTTTGAATTTTGATGTCGGGGTTGGCTTTTAAATAAGTGACGATAGCCGTCGCCACGGATCCTGTCCCGCAGGCCTTGGTCTCCGCTTCCACCCCGCGTTCAAAGGTGCGCACCTCCACCATATTTGCGTTGATCTGCTCGGCAAAATTGACGTTGGTCCCGCGCGGCGCGAACTGTTCATGCCAGCGGATCGTCTGGCCGATTGAATTGACGTCAATATTTTTAAGGTGGTCAACGTAAACAACCGTGTGCGGCACTCCGGTGTCGATGTAACTGACCGTGATTTTCTGTCCGTTGATTTCAAGCGGAATATTCACCTGACAATTTTTGGGGTCGCTTAAATGGACGCGGATCTTGTCCTTGAGGATTTCGGCCGAAATGATTCCGGCCAGCGTCTCCAGCGTGAACTGTTTTTTAGTAGAAGATTTTTTCTGGGCGATGTAAGCGGCCATGCAGCGCGCGCCGTTGCCGCACATCTCGGCCTCAGAACCATCGGAGTTGATAATGCGCATGCGGTGGTTGGCTTTGCTGGATTTCTCCAAGATTAAAAGCCCGTCGGCCCCCACTCCCTGGTTACGCGAGCACATTGCGGTGGCTAGTTTTTTGTAATTAACACCTTTTATGGCGTCGATCATTAAAAAATCATTGCCGGCGCCGACCATTTTTGTGAAGGAAATTGTTTTTTTCATAGTATTTAAAAACTGAAAGTTTTTAACACGTTTATAGAATAAGCACGAAGGGCTTATTCTATTTTAAAAAGGCGGGAATCGTTTCTCCGCGTAAAAGGTCTTCCATGGTTTCTCTTTTTTTGGTGACGGCAAATTTACTGCCTTTGACCATCACCTCGGGGACACGGCCGCGGGCGTTGTAGTTACTCGACATCACATACCCGTAGGCGCCGGCGCTCATCACGGCGAGCAAATCCCCTTTTTGAACTTGGGGCAGCTCGCGCTCTTTGGCAAAAAAGTCGCCGCTCTCACAAATCGGACCGACCACGTCGACTTTGATTTTGGCGGCATCGGTTTCTTTGACCGGAACGATCTCGTGATACGCCTGATACAATGACGGACGGATGAGATCATTCATTCCGCCGTCCACGATCAAAAATTTTTTAAAGCCGTTATCTTTCAAATAAAGAACTTTGGTCACGAAAATCCCGGCATTGCCCACAATAAAACGCCCCGGCTCCATGACAATTTTTAAACCGGTTTTTTTAAGATAAGGTAAAACCGCGTTGGCATATTCCTGCGCGCTCTGAGGCGTTTCATCCTTGTAGATAATCCCCATTCCACCGCCGATGTCGAGGTATTCCAAATGGACACCATCTTTACGTAAAACATCTAAAAAGGCAATCACTTTCTTGATGGCGTTGATAAACGGGTCTGCTTTGGTGATCTGCGAACCGATGTGGATATGTAACCCGGTGATGTTTAAATTCGGATATTTATTTTTTGATTTGAGAATCGCGTGTGTCGTTGCTAGGTCGATGCCGAATTTATTTTTTAGTGTGCCCGTCGTTATGAAATTATGCGTTGCCGCCTCCACGTCCGGGTTGATGCGCAGCGCCACGCCCGCTTTCTTCTTTAACTTTTTAGCGATGCAGTTGATTTCTTCAAGTTCCGGCAGAGATTCGACGTTGAAAAACAGGATACCCTGCTTGAGGGCAAAGGCGATCTCCTCTTCGGTTTTCCCCACCGAGGCAAAGACGATTTTTTTGGGGTCCACTTTGACCTTAAGGGCCTTTTTAAATTCGCCGATCGACACGATGTCCATCCCGGCGCCTAGGTCGATCAGCGTTTTTAAAACCGCCTGGTTGCCGTTGGACTTCATGGCAAAACAGATTAAGGGATTAACCGGCGCAAAGGCCTTTTGGATCTTGGTGAAATGATCGACCAGCGTGTGGTGACTGTAGAGGTAAAACGGCGTGCCGACTTTCTTGGCAATGGCGCTGACCTTTACGTCTTCACAGTAGAGCTCTTTGTTTTTAAATTTAAAATCGTGCATGACTCTTTCTCTTATCTCTCTTAATGGAGATTTTTGATTCGACCGATCTTTTTGGGTCGATGATTTTCTTTAAGGCGGCCGGAGTTATAAACGGATGAAATGTTTTGAGTTCATCGGTGTTCATGCTCAATAAGTCTTTGCCACTTTCAATTTTCTGACGTATCAGCCGGCCGACAATGGTATGGGCTTCCTTAAAAGGAATGCCTTTCTGTACGAGAAAATCGGCTATATCCGTGGCGTAAAGCGTCTCGTCTTTTAACTGGGCCGCGATATTTTCTTTATTGAATTTAACGTTCAACAAAAGTTCAGCTAATATTCTTAATTCTTTCTGGACGATTTCAAAAGAATCAAACAATGGCTCCTTGTCGTGCTGCATGTCCCGGTTATAGGTTAATGGCAGTCCTTTCATCATCACCAGAACATTGACGAGATTGCCGTAGAGTTTTCCGGTGTAACCCCGAATAAGTTCTAGAACATCGGGATTTTTTTTCTGCGGCATCAGAGAACTGCCAGTGCAGAAACTTTCATCAATTTCAATATAGTTGAATTCCTTGGTTGACCACAAAATAAAGTCTTCCGCTAATCTCGATAAATGCATGCCGGTCATCGCCAGGGCGCTGATCGTTTCAATAACAAAATCCCGGTCGCTGACGGTGTAAATGGAATTTTTCGTTGGCTTAAGTAAAGGGATTTGCCCATCGCTGGTCAGTTTTTCCACAGTGACGTTATAGTAGTGGGCCTTTATGACGGTCCCAGCCAAAGCGCCAGCTCCGAGTGTTAAATCTAAATTCTTAACAATATTCTCCAATTTTGAGAAATCTTTACCCAACATATCATAATAAGCGAACAAATGGTCGGCTAGCCAGATCGGCATGGCCCGTTGCAGATGAGTATACCCCGGTATCCATATGCTCTTATTTTTTTTGGCTAGAGTGGAGAGGCTTTTTTCAACATTGAGCAGCAATGCTAACGTCGTCTTGATGTTGTTATGACAATAACATTTCGTATCAAATACGACCTGATCGTTTCGCGATCGGCAGGTGTGGAGTTTTAAAGCGACCTTGCCGACCTTTTTGTCATTTTCAAGCAGATGTTGGATATAGCTGTGAATATCTTCAAATTTTTGGTCAAAAGTAAATGTCCCCTTTTCTATCCGCTCGAGAATCCTTTTTAATCCCTGCCTCAATACTTCATACTCTTGGGATGTTAGCAGCCCTGCTCGTTTTAGAATCGCAATGTGCGCAAGCGACCCCAAACAATCATACCGTGCCAATTTATGATCAAATTGGATGGATCTGGTAAATTCTTCGGTTAAGGGATCAGTTTTTTTATTGAATCTCCCACCCCATAATTTAGTCATAATGTCTTTCTCCTCTAAAACGAGCGACGAACCACGATTCACGAACGACTAATAAGGCATTCCCCAAATCTTGATAAACCCTTCGGCCAATTTTTGGTCAAATTTGTCTTTTGATCCGTAAGTCGCCAGTTCTTCCTTGTAGCGGGAATACGGCGATTTGCGGCCTACCGGCACACAGTTGCCTTTATAAAGTTTCAGCCGCACGGTTCCTGTCACATGTTTTTGAGTTTCGTCGATATAAGCGTCCAATTGTTTTCTAAGCGGCGTTTCCCAGAGGCCGTAATAAATCAATTCGGCGTACTTGTGCGCCATCCCTTCTTTATAATGCAACGTCTCCCGGTCGAGGACCAGGTGCTCCAATTCCCGGTGCGCCAGATAAAGGATCGTTCCACCAGGATTTTCATAGATTTCCCTGGACTTAATTCCCACGAGCCGGTTCTCGATGGAATCGACCCGCCCCACACCGTTCTGTCCGCCGATCTGGTTGAGCTTATTTAAAAGGGCCAACGGCGCGTAACTCTGTCCATTAATTTTCTTTGGAATTCCTTTTTCAAAATCGACCGTGATATAGGTCGGTTTGTTGGGCGCTTTTTCGGGACTGGTCGTCAGATAATAAATTTTTTCCGGCGGTTCGGCCCAGGGGTCTTCTAAAATTCCGCATTCGATACTTCGCCCGTAAATATTAATGTCGATACTGTAGGGACTTTTTTTGGTGACGTTCACGGGAATTTTTTTTTCTTGCGCGTAATCAATTTCTTCTTCCCGGGTTTTAAATTCCCAAATCCTCACCGGCGCGACATTCTCAAGCAACGGATCCAAGAGACGGGCCGTCACTTCAAAACGCACCTGATCGTTCCCCTTCCCCGTACAGCCGTGGCCAATGGCCGTGGCCTTTTCTTTGTGCGCGATGAAGACCTGGTGTTTGGCGATGAGCGGCCGTGACAGCGCTGTGGACAATAAATATTTGCCCTCATAAATCGCCCCGGCCTTGATCGCTGGAAAGATGTAATTTTTGACAAATTCTTTTTGTAAATTCACGGCGTAGGCCTTGCTGGCCCCTGTTTTGATCGCCCGTTTTTTGATCTCTTCAAAATTTTCTCCCTGCCCCACGTCGGCGATAAAGGCGATGACGTCGTAACCGCGGTCGTTGAGCCATTTGATCGCACAGGAAGTGTCTAACCCTCCCGAATAGGCCAGTACAATTTTTTTCATGCTTGTTCTCCCAATAATTTAATCAAAATCGCTTTCTGAATATGTAACCGGTTTTCTGCCTGGTCAAAAACGACCGAATGCGGACCGTCAATGATTTCTTCCGAGACCTCTTCCCCCCGGTGGGCCGGCAGACAGTGCAGAAAAATAAAATCCCGGTGCGCCAGAAGCGAAAGGGTATTATCGATCTGAAAACCCTTAAACGAAATGTTACGCTCAATGGCTTCAGTTTCCTGTCCCATACTGACCCAGACGTCCGTATAAATGACATGGGCCCCGCGCACCGCATCCTGGGGGGAATTGGTGATAAGAAATTGGGCCTTGGTCTTTTCGGCCCAAGAACGGGCCAGATTGATAATCTCCCTCTTGGGCTCATATCCCTTAGGGGTGGCGATGTTCATCGTCATCCCCAGTTGGGCTGCCCCCAGTAAAAGGGAATGACAAACATTATTCCCATCACCAATATAAGCTAAAATGATTTCCTTGAGGCTGCTCACTTTGGTTTTAACCAGTTTTTCCTTTATAGTCAAAAAATCCGCAAGCGCCTGGCAGGGATGATACATGTCTGATAACCCATTGATGACGGGGATAGTCGCGTACTTGGCCAGATCAACGACATCTTGATGCGCGTTGGTCCTGGCCACTATTCCGTCAAGATACCGCGAAAGTGTTTGGGCGACATCAGAGGTGGTCTCGCGTTTCCCGAGGTTGATTTCTTCTGGCCCTAAGTAAATACAGTTTCCCCCCAACTGCCAGACAGCCACCTCAAAAGAAACCCGCGTGCGGTTGGAAGGTTTTTGAAAAATAAGCCCGATGGATTTTCCTTTCAAGATATCCGTCTTCTGTCGTTTCATCTTTTTGACGCTCAGGGCCACTTCAAAAAGGTATTCGATGTCCTGCTTACTAAAATCTTCTAAAGTGATGAGATGTTTGACCATAATTATCCTTTGTCAATCCCTCCCCTGCCCCTCCCTCTGGAAGGGGTTGGGAATGGGTTAATGGGTTGTTTTTTCCAATACTTTCTTGAGAATATCACACGCTGTGTGAATTTGTTTCTTTGTAACGTTTAAGGCCGGCATGAGTCTTAAGACGTTTTCCTGTGTGCAGTTGATAATCAGGCCTTCCGTGAGACAGCCTTCAAAAATGGCCTTCCCATCGATATTCAATTCAACGCCGAGCATCAGCCCTTTACCACGCACCTCTTGGATGCAGGAAAACTTTTCTTGTAATTTTTTTAATTGTTCCAATAAATACTGGCCCATGATTTTTGCGTTCGACAGCATTTTGTAATTTTTGATGGCTTTAAATGTTCCCAAAGCGGCTTTGCAGACCAAAGGGCTGCCGCCAAAAGTGGAGGCGTGCATTCCCGGCTTAAAAAGATCAGCCAACGATTTCTTGACGACCATGGCGCCGATGGGCAACCCTCCGCCCAGCGATTTGGCCAGAGTCATGATATCGGGGGTTATTTTATAATGTTTATACGCGAACATCTCGCCCGTGCGGCCCATGCCGGTTTGGACTTCGTCGAAGATTAAGAGAACTTTTTTTTCGTCGCAAAGTTGTCGTAATTTTTGTACGTAATCGTCATCGGCCACATGGATCCCTCCCTCACCTTGAATAGGTTCGAGCATGACGCCGATGGTTTTATCGGTCATGGCCGCCGTGAGGGCTTGAAAATTATTGAACGGCACGCTTTTAAAGCCTTCGATGAGCGGGCCAAAACCGTTTTGATATTTTTTTTGTCCGGTGGCGGATAGTGCCCCCATGGTCCGGCCATGGAAGGAATTTTCCATGCTGATAATTTCGTGCCGTTTCTCCGCGCCGAAAACACGGGCGAACTTAATGGCCGCTTCCGTCGCCTCAGCGCCGCTGTTACAGAAAAAAACTTTGGCCGGGAAAGAATGCCGGACAATCTCCTCGGCCAACTTCGCCTGCGGGATGTTGTAAAAATTATTCGGCAGATGGATTAGTCTCCCGATCTGGTCCCGCACGCCGGCCATGACCTTAGGATGACAATGGCCGACGTTACTTACCCCCCAGCCGGGGAAGAAATCCAGATATTTTTTCCCGTCAATATCCACGGCCGTCATTCCCTTGCCCTTGACAAAAATCACCGGGCTTCGGGTGTAGGTGAAAAGGATATAATCTTCGTAATTTTTAAAGACTTCGGTTTTTTTCATTCTTTTAAAATTTGTGTTCCAATACCCATATCCGTAAAAATTTCTAACAACAGCGCATGGGCGATGCGCGCGTCGATAATGTGGGCTTTGCGGACATTGCCTTTTAGCGCCTCCATGCAGGCCTGAACTTTGGGGATCATCCCACCGACAATCACTTTGATATTCATCAGTGGTTCCACTTCGGACATCTTAAGTGTTGAAATAAGTGAAGTGGCGTCGTTAAGGTCGCGCATGACCCCATGGACGTCGGTCAGTAAAACAAATTTTTCAGCCTCAAGGCTCGAGGCAATCGCGCTGGCCACTTCATCGGCGTTGACGTTATGCACTTGCTTTTCCATGCTGATCCCCAGAGGTGAAAGCACCGTGATTCGTCCCCGTTTTAAATGCGACTCAATGGCTTCTTTATCGACCGTGGTAATTGTCCCGACAAATCCCAGGTCTTTGTCCGCCTTCTTTTTTTTGACGTGAATGATGTTCTCTTCACCCTTGAGCCCGGTCACGTCGCCTTTCAAAAATTTAACCTCATCAACTAACTGTTTATTAAGTTTGTCTAGTTCTTCAATAACGATTTTTAAAGTTTCTTTGTCGGTCACGCGGATGCCATCGTGGAATTCCGGTTTGACACCGATTTCCTTTAACCGTGAACTGATCTGCGGGCCGCCGCCGTGGATGAGAATCGTCCGGATACCGACATAACTTAAAAAAACAATGTCCTCCAAAATCCCTTTGCGGATTTTGGGGTCATCGAGGATGCTGCCGCCGTATTTAATGACAAAGATCTTTCCCCGAAACGCGTGGATATAGGGGATCGCCTCAATGAGGACGCCGGCTTTTTTAATTATACTGTCCATTGATCTTCACATAATCAAACGACAGGTCGCAGGTATAAACTTTAGCCGAGTGCTGGCCCAAGTTGAGGTCCACGGTGATATAAATATTCTTCTTGGCAAAAGAGCTGAATTTAATTTTAAGTTGTTTTTCCGTCACGTTTAATCCCACCGAACCGACGGCTGCGGCCACTCTTCCCCAATTCGGGTCGCTGCCGAAGGCGGCGGTTTTCACGAGATTGGAATTGGCAATGGCCATGGCCGCCTTCTTGGCCTGGGCTTCGTTTTTTGCACCGGCCACGGTGATCTCAATAAATTTTGTTCCTCCCTCGGCATCAAGAACAATTTTTTTAGCCAAATCGAGGCAGACATGCTCCAGGGCTTCAGAAAATTTTTTGAAATCTTTCCCGGGTTTATGGATGTAATGATTGCCCGCCCTACCGTTAGCCATGACACTGACCATATCATTGGTGCTCATGCAGCCATCGACCGTAATGCGGTTGAAAGAATATTCCACGGCCCGTCTTAAAGCGATTTTGAGTAACGGCGCGCTGATAGCCGCGTCGGTGTTGATAAAGGCCAGCATGGTGGCCATATTGGGCGCGATCATCCCCGAACCTTTGGCCATGGCGCCTAGGGTCACGGTTTTGCCGGCGATATTGGTAGTCACGGAAATCTCTTTGGTTTTTAAATCCGTGGTTAAAATTGCTTGCGCGGCTTTCAAAGAGGTCTTGGTGTTTAAGCCTTGTACCAGTTCGGGAGCGGCGTTTTGAATTTTGATATACGGCAATGGCCGGCCAATGATACCGGTCGAAGCTACTAAAACATCGTCAGGGGTGATGTTGAGTAATCTGGCGATGAGTTCCGCGGACCAACGGGCGTAGAGAAGCCCGAAATTGCCGGTAAAACAGTTGGCGTTGCCACTATTAATCAGGATGGCCTGGGCCCGGTTATTTTTTAAATTTTCTTTCGAAACAAAAATGGGCGCGGCTTGAATGGAATTTTTAGTGAATACAGCTGCGCAAACCGCCGGGACTTCACTGTAGAGAAGCGCGAGGTCTGGCCGGCCGGACCGTTTAATGCCGGCCCACAGACCGTTGGCCAGAAAACCTTTTGGGGACGTGACACCCCCTTTCTGTATTTTCATAGTAACCCCGTGTTCTCTTTAAAGCCGCACATGATGTTCATATTCTGGACGGCCTGCCCGGCCGCGCCTTTCATCAGGTTATCGATGACGGAAACAATAACGAGCAATTTGCCGTCATCCCCTAACGACAGACCGATCGCGCAGTCATTTCGACCGGTGACATGTCTGGTTTCCGGCTGCTGTCCCAGATCCAGGAGCCGGACGAATTCTTCTTTCCTATAAAATTTTTTATAAAGGTCGTAAATTCTGTCAGCGGATTGCACTTTGTCGAATTGCACGTAGATCGTTTCCAGAATCCCCCGGTTCATCGGGATCAAGTGCGGCACAAAATTGACTTTAACGGCTTGGCCGGCCAACCGGGATAAATAATTTTCAATTTCCGGAGTATGTTGGTGGTTGAATACTTTATAGGCCTTGAGATTTTCGTCCACCTCGGAGAACATAAATCCCATCGTGACTTTTCGCCCTGCCCCGGTGACGCCCGATTTGGCGTCGATGATAATCGATTGAATGCTTTTAAATTTTGCGATGGCCAACGGCGCCAAACCTAAAATCGCCGCCGTGGGATAACATCCGGGATTAGCGACCAGTTCGGCTTTTTTTATTTTTTCCCGGTAAATCTCCGGCAGCCCGTAGACCGCCCGCTTTAGGTTCAAGGGATCGATATGTTTTTTTTCGTACCACCGGGCATATACTTGCGGATTGGAAAGCCGGTAGTCCCCGCTTAAATCGATGACCCGTTTCCCGTTTTTGAGAAGTTTGGGAACGATTTCCATCGCGGTAGTATGGGGAACAGCCAGGAAAAACAACTCTGCATCCGCGATGGCTTTCTTTAAGTTAAACGGTTCGCAGACTAGATTGGTTTTACCTTTGAGGTAGGGATAAATCTTTTCGAGCGGGCCCTGGGTGGTGTTCGCGCTGACATGAACGACCCGCACCTGAGGATGCCGCAGAAGAAGATTTAAAGTTAACTCTCCAGAATAACCACTGATGCCGACAACTCCGACTCGTAACATGCTGTTTCCCTTTCTTAGAAGGCTTTCATCTTAAGATAAAATGTTTCTCCCGTCAACTTTCTTTTGCGGATGTTACCTCATCTTACACGCCGAGAAATTGCGATAAATTCAATCCAAAACAAAAACCCCTGTACCGGTTCTGGCACAGGGGTTTTTGCCCTGTACCGTGTGGCCCAGGGCAAAATTGGAAATTTTATACGTTTAACGTTTAACCCACTGGAATTTTTTGCGCGCGCCTTTCTGCCCTGGTTTTTTACGTTCCTTCATGCGGGGATCGCGGCTGAGCAGGTTGGCTTTCTTTAAAACGGTTCGGTTACCACCATCGGTTTGGGAGAGCGCTCTGGCAAGACCAAGTTGAACAGCACCTACCTGGCCGGATAACCCTCCTCCGTTAACTTGGGCCGTAATGTTGAATTTGTTGACAGCATTGGTCCGGTTCAAGGGTTCGAGAATGACGATCCGGTCAGATTCCCGGGGAAAATAATTTTCAAAGGCCCGTTGATTGATAGTCACTTGCCCTGTCCCGGGGCTGAGAGCTACCCGGGCTACGGCTGTTTTTCTTCGGCCGGTCGCTGCGAATTCGATAATTTCAACCATAAACGATTTAAACCTCCAGAACGATTGGTTTTTGGGCCAGATGCGGATGTTGGTCGCCCGCATATACCCGTAATTTGGTCAAAGTTTTGTCACCTAATTTTCCCGGTGGCAGCATCCGTTGCACCGCTAATTTGATTACGGTGGTCGGACGCTTGGCAAGCATGTCTTCAAAAGCCACGATTCTTTGCCCGCTGGGATAACCGGTATAGCGTTGATATTGCTTATCGGTGAGTTTTTTACCCGTTACGCGAATTTTTTCAGCATTGATCACGATCACCATATCCCCGGTATCGACAGACGGAGTAAAAATGGCCTTATGTTTACCTCGTAAGAGCACAGCCACTCGAGTGGCCAGACGCCCCAAGATTTTATCCTTGGCGTCGACCAGATAACAGGCTCGCTTGATATCTTCTTTTTTGGCTAGAAATGTTTTCATGTGAAATTATTGTGTGAGTCAGTTTTATAGAAATTTTTAAATAACGGAGCCAAAGTATAACATTGGCAAAAGAGAAGTCAATAAATTTTTTAGTAGCGCACTTCCAAAAGGCATAACCCCCGGGCGTCAGCGGGTTTGCTGGCGGCGGCGCGGGTTTTTTTTGCGAGGATTTTTTTGATACTTCCCTGGGGCAATCGGTCGCTGGCCACGTCCAAAAGGGTGCCCACAATATTGCGGACCATCTTATACAAAAAACCGTTGGCTTCGATGTCAACGTAGATAAAATCCTTGCTTTTTTGGACATGGATATTCTGCACAGTCCGCACCGTGCTGATCGGTTTGCCGCGGTCATTGGCGGTCGATGATTGGAATGACTTAAAGTTTTTCTTACCGATTAGCAACCGTACTTCCTCTTTAAAGGCCTTGAAGTTAAGTTTATAGGGAAGATGGTAAACAAAGTTTCGTAAATGGGCGGTGGGTGTTGGGCGGTTAAGGATCGTGTACCGGTAAACTTTACTTTTGGCGCTGAATTGAGCATGGAAGTCCAGAGGTACCTCTTCAGCTTTACGGATGACAATATCGGCGGCGAGATTATGGTTTAGGGCTTTCAGCAGTTTCGCGCACTCCATCCTTGATTTCGTTTTGAAATTGGCGACTTGGCCTAAGGCATGCACCCCGCTGTCGGTCCGTCCGGCGCCGAACAGGGTGATTTTTTCATGGAGGATTTTTTCCAGGATGGATTTAATCTCACTTTGGACGGTGCGGAATTCTTTTTTTTGGATTTGCCAGCCGTGAAAATCAGTGCCGTCGTACTCGATGGTGAGTTTTATATTACGCAGCATCTTAATAGTCGTTCGTCGTTTGTGGATCGTGGTTCGTCGAATAACGATTCACTAATCACGAACGACGAATTAGTTCTTCGGCGATTTGAACGGCGTTTAAGGCGGCGCCTTTGCGCAGGTTGTCGGCCACGATCCACAGCCAAAAGCCATTTTTGACAAATGGGTCTTTGCGGATGCGTCCGACAAAGACTTCATCTTTTCCGTCGCAATCTTTGGGCATGGGGTACAGTTTATTTTTTGTGTCATCGACCACTTTAACGCCCGGGGCCTTAGCCAGCAGTTTGCGGAGGGCGTCGGCGGTCAATGGCTTCTGGGTTTCGATGTAAACGGATTCGCAGTGCCCGTTACGCACCGGAACGCGGACCGTCGTGCAGGAAACCTTGATCTTGGGATCATGCATGATCTTGTGCGTTTCTTTGACCATCTTCCACTCTTCGCTGGTAAATCCTTCTTCGGCAAACCCGCCGATGTGGGGAAAAATATTAAAAGCAATGGACTGGTCCATGGCTTTGGGCTCTGTGTACGCGCCGTTAGTGGCCCAGGCACGGAATTCTCCCTCGGTCTGACGGATGGCGGCCCGGCCGCTTCCAGAAACAGCTTGGTAAGTAGACGCGATGATCCGTTTAATTTTGGCTTTTTTGTGAATCGGATTTAACGCCACGACCATCTGAATCGTTGAGCAATTCGGGTTGGAGATGATCCCTTTATGTTTTTTGACGTCGCCGGCATTCACTTCCGGAACGACCAGCGGAACATTTTTGTCCATGCGAAAGTCAGCCCCGTTATCGATGACAACGGTCCCGCGTTTGATCGCTTCAGGAGCAAACTGCACCGCAGCCCCCTTCTCCCCTTCGGTTCCGGCGAAAAGCGCGATATCGATGCCGTTAAAAGAATCGGGGCTTAATTCTTCGACCTGATAACGTTCGCCATCGAGATTAATCTCACGATTACTTCTGGCAAAAATTTTTAGTTGGTTAATGGGAAATTGGCGTTGCTTTAAAACGCGGACCATCTCCTCGCCAACCGCGCCAATTCCCACCACAGCCACGTTATATTTTCTCATAAAATACCTTTATAAACTTTTTACCACCAAATCGCCAACCTCAGAAGTAGAATACCCCATTTTGCCGGCGGCGAGGTCTTTTAGTTTTGTTTTAACGACATTTTTGACGGAGTTTTCAACTGTTTCAGCGGCTTTACCTTCGCCTAATTGTTTTAAAAGCATCGCCCCGGCACAAATCGCGGCCAACGGATTAATGACGTTTTTGCCGGTATACTTCGGCGCCGAACCGCCAATCGGTTCAAACATGGAAACGCCTTGAGGGTTAATGTTCCCGCCGGCGGCAATCCCCATCCCGCCTTGGATCATCGCGCCTAAATCGGTGATGATATCACCGAACATGTTGTCGGTGACGATCACATCGAACCATTCTGGGTTTTTAACAAACCACATGGTGGTGGCGTCCACATGGGCGTAATCGGTTGTGACGTCCGGATACTCTTTGGCCATTTCGTAAAAGGTTCTTTCCCAAAGGTCAAAGGCGTATGTTAAAACGTTCGTTTTGCCGCAGAGGGTCAACTTTTTTTGCCGGCCGAAATGGCGGGTATAGTCAAAGGCATAACGGATACAGCGCTCAACCCCTTTGCGGGTATTGTAAGAAATCTGAATGGCCACTTCATCCTTGGTTCCTTTGTTTTGGAATTCCCCCAACCCTTTATATAAACCTTCGGAATTTTCGCGGACAACGACAAAATTGATATCCGCTGTTTTTTTTCCTTTGATGGGGCAGAAGCGGTCGTCATAAAGCTGAACCGGACGCAGATTGATATACTGGTCCAGATCAAAACGCAAGCGTAACAAGATTCCCTTCTCTAATATACCGGGCTTGACATCCGGGTGGCCGATGGCCCCTAAATAAATGGCGTCAAAATTTTTTAGCTCAGAGACCGCCGAATCGGGCAGGACTTCTTTGGTGCGCAAATAGCGCTCGCCACCGAAATCAAAAATCACGGTTTCATATTTAAAATGAAATTTTTGCGCGGCGGCGGCTAAAACTTTGAGCCCTTCACGGATGACTTCCGGGCCGGTACCATCCCCCGGGATGACGGCAATTTTGTATGTTTCCTTTTCCAATGATATCGTATTTTTATATTTGTAAGGGACGATCCCTTACGTTTTGGTTGCTATGGTTTGAATCGTTTTACAGCTAACGTGGCGTTATGTCCGCCGAACCCAAGCGAATTGGAAATAGCGATATCCACGTGATGTTTTCGCGCCACATTTGGGACATAATCCAAATCGCATTCAGGGTCGAGAGTTTCATAATTGGTCGTTGGTGGGAGCATATTGTCTAGGATCGAATAAACGCACGCGATCAGTTCAATCCCTCCGGCGGCTCCCAATAAATGGCCAGTCATGGATTTGATGGAGCTGACTGGAACTTTTTTAGCTTTTTCTTGAAAGACTTTTTTTATGGCGATGGTTTCGACTTTATCATTGAGTTGGGTAGATGTGCCGTGGGCATTGATGTAATCGATATCGTTAATGGTTAATCCGGCATCTTTAATGGCGAGTTCCATGGCCATGGCCGCACCAGATCCGGTATCGTCCGGGGCGGTCACGTGAAAGGCATCGGACGTACGTCCGTAGCCGGCGATTTCCGCTAAGATGGTTGCCCCACGCTTCTGGGCGTGTTCCAGGGATTCAAGAATCACAATGCCCGCCCCCTCGGCCATGACAAAGCCATCGCGGTTAAGATCAAAAGGACGGCTGGCCTTTTCGGGTTCTTCATTATGGGTCGATAAGGCCTTTAAGGCCGCAAACCCACCGACACCCAGAACCGTTGTGGCGCTTTCGGTGCCTCCGACAATCATAACATCGGCGTCCCCATATTGGATGAAACGGAAAGCATCCCCGATGGCATTGGTCGCGGTCGCGCAGGCCGTGGTCACGCAAGTTGTCGGACCTTTGGCCCCGGTTTCGATGGAAACCTGTCCGGCCGCTTCGTTAACGATTAGCTTGGGAATAAGAAACGGTGAAATCCGTTTTGGCCCTTTTTGAATAAAGTGGTTATATTCTTCTTCCATCGTCCGCAGGCTGCCTATTCCTGAGCCAACGAGAACGCCAATACGATGGGGATCAAGGCTGGTAAAATCTAATTTGGCTTGGGTAATGGCTTCCCGGGAGGCTACCACGGCATATTGAACAAATTCCGAGAGATGGCGCGCTTCCTTGGTGGAAAAATGTTCTAGGGCCTTATAATCAATCACATTCCCGCAGATTTTACAGTCAAATTGGCTGGCGTCAAAATGGGTGATGGGCCGGATCCCGCTTTGACCAGCTAAAAGGGCTTTCCAGAATTTGGGAGTGGTGCTCCCCACGGGAGAAATGACCCCAGTTCCGGTAATAACTACGCGACGTCTATTCATCCTTATTGACCTTTTCCTTTCTAACATTAAATCTCCAATCTTTATTTCTGACAAAACTTGGAGATTTGATGTTTTTATTCATAGAGAGAAGGTCAATAACAATTTTGCCCCGGCCTTAGTGGCCGGGGCAAATATTTTTATAAAAGTTTAATTAATTCCACACGCAGGTTACTTATGTGAGGCTTTGCTATCGATATAACGGATAGCGTCTCCGACATTAGTCATCTTTTCGGCATCTTCGTCAGGAATTTCGATGTTAAACTCCTCTTCCAGAGCCATGATTAACTCGACCGTGTCCAGAGAATCAGCGCCTAAATCATCGATAAATGATGCCTGAGGGGTAACTTCCTCGGGTTTAACGCCTAGCTGTTCGGCAATGATAGATTTAACCTTTGATTCGATTTCAGTTGTCGACATGGACAAGCCTCCTTTGTTTTCCATACTTTAGAATCCTATATCGCCATCCCACCGTCAACCACGATGGTCTGTCCCGTTATGTAATCGGCCTGGGACGAGGCTAGAAATGTACAAACACCTGCGACATCTTCAGGAGTTCCTAATCTACCCATCGGGATATTCGCTAGAATTGCTTGTTGAGTTTTTTCGGTTAATTGACCGGTCATTTCAGTTTGGATATAGCCAGGGGCAACGGCGTTGGCGGTGATGCCTCTGGAGGAAAGTTCTTTGGCGATGGATTTGGTAAAACCAATAATGCCTGCCTTACTGGCGGCGTAATTGGCCTGTCCGGCGTTTCCCGTGATGCCAATGATTGAGGCGATGTTGATGATTTTGCCCTTGCGGGCTTTGAACATCGCTTTGCTGACGATCTTCGTACAATTAAAAACGCCTTTAAGGTTAACGCTGATGACCTGATCCCATTCCTCTTCTTTCATCCGCAACAGTAAATTGTCTCGAGTAATGCCAGCGTTGTTGACTAATATATCTATGCGACTGTGTTTGTCAAGAATTTTGTTCACCATTTCTTCGACATTTTGGATATTGGTCACGTCACAGCCGAAAGCTGAAGCCGAAAACCCCCGGGTGGCCAATTCCCGACATAACGTTTGGGCTAAATCTTCTTTTGTCCCGCAGATGACGACGGTGGCGCCTTCTCTGGCGAAGGTTTGCGCGATAGCTTTACCTATCCCCCGCGTTGATCCGGTTACCAAAGTAATTTGGTCCTTAAGTAGCATGGGAGTTTTTTTATAGTTGGGCTAAAAAACCGAGCGTATATTAACAACCCTGAGGTGTATTACAAGGGAAAACTCAAAAACCTTCTCATTATTATTTTATGGTAAATACAAAACATATCTAAGCATGACCCAAAAATGGCAGAAGCTGCCGGCCATGACAAAGAGATGCCAGACCTCATGGGCGCCGATGCCATTGGCGATTTTAAGACGGTTGATACTTAAGACCCCAGCCCCTAGCGTGTAAAAAATTCCTCCCGCTATAAGCCAGGTCATGCCTCCTTTGGGCAAAATTTTGACCAGTGGCGACCAGGCCACAACGATCAACCAGCCCATGATGATAAAAAAGGTAAAGAGGACAATGGTTAAGAGACGTGGAGGATTTCTAAAAGTCAGTTTCAAGATAATTCCGACTATTGCCAATGTCCAGTTTATTCCCAACAATGTCCATCCCCAAGCGCCGCGTAAGACAACCAGGCAAAACGGCGTATAGGTCCCGGCAATGAGCAGATAAATCATGGCATGATCAAGTTGACGTAAAATATCGTTGGTTGGAGTAGAAACATGCAACGAATGATACAGGGAACTGGCAGTATAAAGGGCAATTAAACTGATTCCATAAATCGCGAAGGAAACCACATGCCAGGCGCTCCCTTCGGTTGCCGCGCGACAAACCAGCACAACAAGGCCGATAACGGAGAGCAAGGCCCCGCAGATATGCGTAATGCCGTTAAATGGTTCTTTGATTTTAGGGAGAAAAGTTTTTTGGTCCAATTTAAATTTAGAGGAACTCTATTTGGACGGGGATAATTCCGTGACCGGAAGGGTTGATTCTGGAAAAAGCCTCTTTGGTCAGATCAATAATCCTTCCCCGGCGGATAAACATTTCGTGAGGCCCGCGGTCATTCACCCGGACAACGATGGATTTATGGTTTTTGAGATTGGTGACTCTGATGAGCCGGCCGAATTGAACGCCCCAGATCGCGCAGGTTAAGGCTTCGTCATTAAAAATTTCGTTATTGGCGGTTCTTGGGTTAATTCCCGGAGATTCTTTAGAATACCAGGAGGCGATGCCGTAACGGATGAAACGGTTTGAAGGGGCAGCGTCTAATTTCTGGATGTCCATCCGGGTAAACCAAGCTAATAGGATGGCGAGGAAGGCAATACTCAAATATTTTTGTGATTTTATTCTCATGAGCGCAGCAAGAATAACATACGGTCAAAATATCGGCAAGGAGAATTATTTTATAACCGTTTTATAACTTATTGTTGGAAAGAAAGTTAGGGCAGTGATAATTTTGGTAAAAGTTCCAAGACAGAATTGCGAACAAAATCACGCATCTGAAAATCAGGATGAACCACCTCGTTATTCCAGACAATGATATCGAGGTCAATTGTCCGCGGGCCGCCTTTGATTTTGCTTGGTTTCCGGCCAAGCTGTTCTTCGAGCGACTTAAGATAATTGTTGAAAGCGGATCTGTCAAACGTGGTCTGGGCTAAAAAGGCGCCGTTAAGAAAGTTGCTTTGGTTTTTTACCCCAATAGGAGTTGTTTCGATGAATTGAGATTCGCTTAAAAGGATATGATGGCTACTTATAATCGCTTTGGCCCGGGCGATGTTTTCTTGAGGATTGATGTTGGAACCAACGCCGATGATAACAGTGTTCATGGTTAAACTTATCTATCGGCCGAAAATTCTACAGAAACGGACTTGGCAAAACGCAACGCCCCTGGCTTATCCACCCTTACCACGGCCCTTAGAACTCGCGGGTCAGCCAGGACAATCTTCATGACCACATCAGCTAGCTTTTCTAATAATTGGAAGCGTGACCCCTCTACGTTTTTTATAATCTCTTTGGTGATTGCCTTGTAGTCAATAGCGTGTTTGATTTTGTCCGTAGCTACGGCTTTGGCCGCGTCATAATCCATCGTGACGTTGATGATCACGTCCTGTTTTTCCGTCCGTTCCCAATCATAGATGCCGATGATGGTCCTCAAGTGCAGGTCGGTGATGCGGATCGTGGCGATTTTGGATTTTCTGGGATTCATTTTTAGAATTTTTAAAAATGGGTGTCATTGCGGGCATAAATACGAAAAGCATATTAAATTAAATGTTCCCCCCCATCCACAAAGATGGTTTGGCCGGTGATGAAATCGTTTTGGATGAGAAATTCGACTGTTTGAGAAATATGCTCCGGGCTTCCCTTCTCTTTCAAAGGAATATTTTGCGCAAGGCGCTTGAGATGATCCTGGCCAAGACCCGCCGGCGGCAAAATCAACCCCGGGGCAATGGCGTTGACCCGGATATGCGGCGCCAGCCTAACCGCCGCAAGTTTGGTCAGCTCGGCTAAAGATTTCTTAGAAAGCAGATAATTAAAATATGGTGTCTTATTTTTAAGAACATTGGTATCCAAAATATTGATCACCTGTCCCTTGCGCACAAGCCTGGCGAATTCAGATGTCAAAATGTACGGCGCGTTGAGGTGGACATTAAAATTTTTATCCAATTGATTGAGCGATTTCAAAGTAAAATCGGATTTCTCAAAGAACGACGCGCTGTTAATCAGGAAATTCAAATGAGGAAATTCTTTTTTGACCGAACTGATCAGCCGGCTTGCAGCTGAGGTTTTCGTTAAATCACAGCGGAAAAGCCGGCAATCGACACCTCTTTTCAGGATCTCCTTGTTAGTCGATTGGGCATCTTCAGGCGAAGTATTATAGTGAAGGGCGATATCAAAACCCAAAGAGGCTAAATGAAGCGCGATAACGCGGCCGATACGTTTGGCGGCGCCGGTAACGAGAGCGGCTTTTTTCATGTGAACAATTATTTAATAAGGCTTAAGAATTCCGAACGGGTTGAGATTTCTCTACGAAAAGCCCCCAACATACAGGAGGTTTTCATAATGGAATTTTGTTTTTCCACGCCGCGCATCATCATGCACAGATGCTGGGCTTCCATGACAACCGCAACGCCCGAGGCGCCGACGGCCTTCATCAAGGTTTCGGCAATTTGTTTGGTGAGGTTTTCCTGAACCTGCAAGCGCCGGGCAAATACGTCTACGATGCGGGCGACTTTGGAGAGGCCGATGATTTTTCCTTTGGGCAGATACCCGACATGACATTTGCCGAAAAACGGCAGCAGGTGGTGTTCGCATAAGGAATAGACTTCGATATCTTTGACGATGATCATCTCATCGGTGTCTGAGGTGAAAACCGCGCCGTTGATGATTTCTTCTATATTATGGTTGTAACCTTGGGTAAGATATTGGAGGGCTTTGGCCGCGCGTTTAGGAGTGGCTTTCAGGCCTTCGCGGCCGACGTCTTCGCCGATGGATTCTAAAAGTTTCTTATAAAGTGATTCGAGGTTGTCCATAGACTATCCTTTGAGTTTAAACCGGCGGCATAATAACACAGGCATTTATTGGTGTCAAAAATTGTTTACGGACGATTTCTTGTTTGCGAAAAACAGTATGTTATAATACGCCGGTTTTAAGCGAAAGGAATTGTTTATGACACCATCTGTCGATTACCACATGCACACGCCTCTTTGCGGGCACGCGCAGGGCGAACCTAGAGAATACGTTGAACACGCCCTTAAGATCGGTTTAAAGGAGATCGGATTTTCCGACCATGCCCCCCTTGTTTCGCACCGTGATCCAACCATTACTATGGATTTTGATGAACTCCCCAAATATTACGCGATGATTGAAGAGGTTCAAAAAAAATATCCGCAGTTCACCATTAAGATGGGCATTGAAGCGGATTTTATTCCCGGTTATGAGCAAAAGACCAAAGAAATCTTGGCGGATTATCCTTACGATTATGTTATCGGTTCCATCCATTTTATCGGGAAATGGGGGTTTGATGACCCTGCCCAGCGCGAGGGTTGGCAGGCCCATGATATTAATGAAGTCTACCGCGATTATTATGAACTGCTGTGCCAGTCAGCGCAGTCGCAGCTTTTTGACATCATGGCACATGTGGATTTGGTTAAAAAATTTGGCCACCGCCCCACGGAAGACATGACACCGGAAATAAAGAAAACGGCAAAGGTTTTTAAGGAATGCGGTGTGGCTGTGGAAATCAATTCTTCGGGCTTAAGAAAACCGGTCGCTGAAATGTATCCGGCCAAATCCGCGTTGCAGATTTATTGCGACGCGGGTGTCCCCCTGACCTTTGGTTCTGACTCGCATTTACCCACGGACGTCGGTCGGGATTTTGATAAAGCTCTGGCCATGGCCAGAGCGGTCGGGTATAAGGAGCATTTGGTGTTTAAGAGACGGAAAGTTGAAAGAAAAGTAAAATTTTAGCTTTCAGTCGTCAGTCATCAGCTATCAGTTATGGGTTGTTCTGAAGTTTCTGAGGGCTGAAGATTGAAAGCTGATAGCTGATAGCTGACTCAGTTTCGACAGGGAAGGATATTTTATGATCAAAATTATAGGAATCGACCACGTCGCATTAAACGTCCGCGATATTGAAAAGGCTGTCGAGTTCTATACGAACGTCATCGGTCTTAAAGTCACTGAGCGTGAACCCTCCAAACCCGGCATCGAATATTTTCTCGATTGCGGGCCGTCTCTTATCGGCATCATCCAGGCCAAAGATTTAGACCAAAGTCATCCGTTTGCCAACGAGGGTTTGGGGGCTAACCATTTTTCTTTCCGTATTCACTCAAACGATTTTGACCCGATGATTGCGCATCTCGAGGCCAATCACGTCCGCATCGAATTTGCCAAGAAGCGTGAGGAGTCCTGGTCACTCTATTTTTACGATTTGGATGGTAACAAGCTTGAAATCACCGCCTGGCCGCGCGAGGATGGTTTGCCGGAGGAGAAATGGCAAAAGGTGATTTATGATCCGAAATCGAGAAATTGGAATCCGTATTAAAAATTAATAATTGATCGTAGGGGCAATTCATGAATTGCCCCTACGCCATTTTAATGTGGAGGATAATTTATGAATTTAAACGTAGGCGATAATGCCCCCACCTTTACCGCCCCGGTCAGTAACGGCCAGAACGTTTCCTTAAAAGATTTTAAAGGTCAGAAGAACGTTGTCCTCTACTTTTATCCCAAAGACGACACCCCCGGCTGTACCGTTGAGGCTTGTGGATTTCGCGACAAGAACGCCGCAATTGAGAAACTGGATGCGGTTGTCCTGGGGGTGAGTCCCGACGGCCTGGCCGCCCACGAGAAATTTATTGAGAAATTTTCCCTCCCCTTTATCCTCTTAGCGGATACGGACAAAAAGATCTGTCAGGATTACGGCGTGTGGGTAGAAAAAAGCATGTACGGCAAAAATTATATGGGTGTGGCCCGCACGACGTTTATTATCGATAAGTCCGGCAAGATCGCAAAGATTTTTGAAAAGGTCAAACCCGAAGGCCACGACGCGGAAGTGTTGGAGGTTTTGAAAACACTTTAAACTATGAGTGGTGTGAAAGGTAAAAGACTTCACAGTAGGACTGTAAATCTTTTAAGGGAACATCATATTGAAAAGATTTAATCATTTTGTCGCAGATACATTCTCGAAGACGGAGAATTTCTTTTAACCTGCCATTTGTTTTTTGAACCGTAATCGTCAAATCAATTAATTCTAATACCCGGATAAGGGCGGCCTCTTGGTTCCCCTCTTCCTTCTTCTCTTCCCAGTGTCTGGCCCGGGAAATTTCGCTACCGATGTGGCCGATCTGTTGGGGAAAAGAAAATTGGATCCAGCGTTTTTCGTCGAGCATATTACTCCACCAGTTTATCGATGATGCCCCGGATTTGTTTTCGTAAATTGGAATCTTGAACTTCCATCGAGCGGTTGCCCTGATTGGGGCGGATATTAATTAAGGACGTAAATTCGATTCGCTCATCGGCATTCCTGGTCGGATAAATATTGAACCCCCAGAGATCTGATTGGTTTGAACCCTGTTCTAAAAGAATTGCCTCGGCATCCGCGTGCAGGCTTCCGCCAAGGGCCAGAATCCCATTTTTAATATCAACCACGTTAACCATTTCGCCGAAAGTTTCTTCGGCCAAGCGGATGGTTTCTTGTTTGGAAATTTTTTGCTTAATGATTTGGATATTCATAAAATTAATTTTTAATTGTAGAGGGGTAGGACATTCTTGCCCCTATAGGTTATTTGCCCAATTTTTGTTTAATATAATTTTCTAAAATCCCAATAAATTCTTCCTTAATATGATCTCCCTTCAGGGTCGTGAGTTGTTGGCCGTCGGCGTAAACGGGCGCGATGGGTGTTTCCGAGGTGCCGGGAAGGCTGATGCCGATGTCGGCGTGACGGCTTTCACCGGGACCGTTGACCACACAACCCATGACAGCGATTTTTAGTTTCTCCACGCCCTTGTATTGTTTTTTCCAAACCGGCATCTGGCGGATAATATGTTCGTTGATATCTTTGGCCAAGTATTGAAAATAATTACTGCTCGTGCGCCCGCAGCCAGGGCAGCTGGTGACGCTGGGTTTAAAATATCGAAGGCCCATTGCTTGCAGAATCGCCTTGCACACCTCCACCTCGCGCGAGCGCGGGATGTTGGGCTCTGGCGTTAACGACACACGGATCGTATCGCCAATCCCCTGCTCTAATAGTATGGCCAACGCCGCCGAGCTGGAAGAAATTCCTTGCACATCTCCGCCGGCTTCGGTTAATCCTAAGTGAAGCGCGTAATCGCATTCTTTCGCCAATCGTGAATACACGGTCACCATATCTTGTAGGATTGACATTTTTACGCTTAAAACAATTTTATTTTTAGGAAGGCCTAAGTTTTCCGCCAATCGTGCGTTGGTTAAAGCGCTTTGGATCATGGCCTCATAGGTGACTTCCTTGGCTTCTTTGGGTTCTTTAAGCCGGGCATTTTTATCCATCAAATCTGTTAAAAGTTCCTGGTCCAGCGAACCCCAGTTAACGCCGATCCTGACCGCTTTGTTATGTTCGATGGCGATTTTTACAATCGCGGAAAAATTTTCATCATGACGCTCGCCTTTGCCGACATTGCCGGGGTTGATACGGTATTTGTCCAAGAGCCGGGCGCATTCGGTGTGTTTGTTTAAAAGTGTGTGGCCGTTAAAATGGAAATCGCCGATGATGGGAGTCAGGTAACCTTTATCGCGTAAGGTTTTGATAATGGTTGGAATCACGCGGGCGGCCGTATCGTCGTTGATGGTGAGCCGCACCATTTCCGAACCGGCGTCGATGAGTTCTTTCACCTGGGCGAGAGTTTTTTCCACATCCGCCGTAGGCGTGTCGGTCATGGATTGGATGACGACGGGATAATTCGACCCTAAAAATACGTTCCCGATTTGGACGGTTGGGGTTTTGCGTTTGGGGAAAACTTCCATGGTTTAGGTAAAGAGTCGAATTAAAAAATTTACATGAATTTGAGAAATGTTATAATGTCGACCGCATTATAAAGAAAAGGGTTAAGTAATTCAATTTAGATTTTCCTCTAAAAATTCTATGGATATTTACATCGCTCATACGCAAGGGTTCTGCGCCGGGGTGGCCAGCGCCATCGAGGTCGTCGAGCAGGCTTTGGCCAAATACGGCACGCCGCTCTACGTTTACCACGACATCGTTCATAATACCTCGGTTGTGAATGATTTTAAAAAGCGCGGCATCATCTTTGTGGAAGATCTCGACCAAGTCCCTTCGGGTGAGCGTATTGTTTTTAGCGCCCACGGTGTTCCGCCGACAGTTATTGAAGGCGCCCAAAAGCGCAATCTCAAATTTATCGATGCCACCTGTCCGCTCGTGACAAAAGTTCACGACGAAGCCGTCCAATTTTCGCAAAAAGACATTCAAACCATTCTCATCGGCCATCGCGGCCATCAGGAAATGATCGGGACGGCCGGCTACGTCGAACCGAAATTGTTGCACATTGTCGAAGATGAAGAGGATATCAAAAATTTGGATATTGACCCCTCCCAGCCGGTCGGCTATTTAACGCAAACGACCCTTTCGGTGACCGATACGGAAAAGATTATCGCCAAGTTGAAATTGCGCTTCCCAAAACTCATAGGGCCGCCGCGCAAAGATATCTGTTACGCGACCCAGAACCGCCAGGACGCGGTGAAGGATTTGTCTAAGGTATGCGACATGATCATCATTTGCGGCTCGCCGCATTCTTCCAACAGTAACCGTCTGCGCGAGACCGGCGAGCAAGAAGGTGTTCCCAGTTATATTGTTGACACGGCCGGGGAATTTGATGTGGCCCTTATTAACGGGCATCAGCGCCTCGGCATCAGCTCCGGCGCCTCGGTTCCCCGCTATATTGTCGATGAGTTAGTCGCCAAGATAAAAAGCCAGTATCCCGACGCCAAAGTCCATACTTTTGAAAGCCCGGAAGCGAACATTGTGTTTCGCTTGCCGGCTATTTAGGTTATGGTTAATAGTAAATGGTGAATAGTGAATGGGATCATTTATTTGTGTTTAAGACAATTAACCATTAACTATTCACCCTGAACTTTTATCTTATAGCAATGGCCAAATTCATTATCGATAAGACCGAACACGAACTCCCCGATGGCACCTTCCTGGCCGAGATTTGCGAGAAGACCGGCGTGCCCTTTAGCTGCAACTCAGGGGTTTGCGGGACATGTCAGATCGAAATTTTGGAAGGTCAAGAAAATTTATGCGAGTTGAATCAGGAAGAAAAGGATTTGGGGATGGATAAAAACAACCGACTCGCCTGCCAGTGTTTAATCCTCAAAGGTCTGGTGAAGGCCAAGTATTGACGACATGCCTGAGCAATCTGAAAAAGCCGTTCATGTCCGCTATTTTGCTATTTTACGCGAACAGCGCGGCCTGGTCGAAGAAACCATAACGACGAGATCCGCGACGGCCGTCGAATTGTATGCGGAATTACAGGCGCGTCATCACTTCTCTCTTTCTCAAAATTTTGTCAAAGTTTCCGTGAACAACACTTTTCAACCGATGAATACCCCCCTTCACGATCAGGACCTCTTGGTATTTATTCCACCGGTGGCCGGAGGTTAAGGATGTTTCGTTTGAGCCCATCCCCCATCGATTCAAAAAAAATAGCCGACACTTTGGTTGCGGACGAATCCGGTGCGATCATCACTTTTGAAGGGCGAGTGCGTAACCATCAAGATGGTAAAAAGGTACTGGCCTTAGAGTATGAAGCTTACGAAGACTTGGCCATGGAGGAGGCAAAAAAAATTATAGCCGAGGCCAGCCAGAAGTTTAAGGTCCAAAATATCGATTGTGTTCACCGCGTCGGTAAATTGGATATTCGCGAGATCGCCCTTTGGGTGGGCGTGAGCGCGGCGCATCGCGACGCGGCTTTTCAAGCTTGCCGTTATGTCGTTGATGAGATCAAAGCGCGCCTGCCGATTTGGAAAAAGGAGTATTTTGAAGACGGAACAACCCAGTGGGTCAACTGTCAGGAAAAAAGTCGTGTCCACTAAGATCAAATCGAGTATCACCACCAAAACCGGCGATAAAGGTCAAACCAGATTATTTTCCTGCGAATTGGTTTCTAAAAATTCTCCGCGGCTCGAGGCCTACGGGGATTTAGATGAGTTGGCCTGTGTTCTCGGAGTCGTGCGATTCATTATCCAAAATCAAGAACTCAATGCTGAAATTTTAGCGATCCAGCGTTTCCTTTCCACCGTGGCCGCGGAACTGGCCACAACTCCAGAAAAATTGGATAAACTAAAAAAGCGGGTCGATCAAGAATCGCTTAGAAATTTTGAAACTAAACTCGAAGATTTAGAAAGCCGGACCCCCATCCTTTCAGGTTTTATCGTGTCGGGAGATCATTTGGGGTCTTCTTATCTGGACCTCGCCCGCACTGTGGCGCGACGCTGCGAACGGAAAGTGGTGGCCCTTGCGGAAAAGGGTTTAGTCAAAAACGAATATCTGCTCATCTGGCTTAATCGGCTTTCGGATTATTTGTATCTTATGGCGCGTTTTATTGAAGACAAACCGCAAATGGTGAAAGAATGAGTTTAGACTTCGTTTCGCTCGGTAAGGATGGAATTGTCGTTGAAGTAAACCCTAGTCTCTCGCAATACACCACCTTTCAATTGGGCGGTCCCTGCCCTTTTCTTCTGGATTGTCAAAATCCTCAGCAACTGGAACTGGCTGTTAAAAGTTGTTTGGCGCAGCAACAAAATTTTATTGTTATCGGCGGCGGTTCTAATCTTTTAATTTCACAAACGGGTGTTTCGTGTGTTGTCATTCGTTATGTCAGCTCTATGCCATTGATCGAACGGCAGAATGATGAACTGATTGTTTCGGGGAGTACGATTTTGGATCAATTGGCTTTATACGCGGCTCAGGAAGGGTTTGAGGGTTTGAGTTGCACTAACGGAATTCCCGGTACCGTCGGTGGTGCAGTGGCCGGTAATGCCGGGGCCTTTGGTAAACAGATCGGTGATATCTTAGTGTCCGCCTCTCTTCTGACACGAGACGGTCGGGTTTACGAAGCGGGGCAAAGTGATTTGGGTTTTACCTATCGCCATTCGCGGTTAAAAGAAACCGGTGATATTGTTCTTTCCGTGCGGCTTAAATTACAGCAATCAGATGCAAAGAAGCTATTATCCGAACGCGATGAGACCTTAAAAATCCGTTCAGAAAAACACCCCAACCTTAAGACCCATCCTTGTGCCGGAAGTTTTTTTAGAAACATTGAGCCCACCTCAAAAGCCGAACGCCGTCAGGCCGCTGGATGGTTTTTAGAACAGGCTGGTGTCAAAGATTTCCGCGTCGGTGGTGCGGTTATTTTCTCTAAGCACGCTAATATCATTGTTAAATCCAACGGTTGCTCGCCGCAAGATGTTTACGACCTTTCGTTATTAATGGCCAAAGCGGTGAAGGAAAAGTTTAATCTGGATCTGATCCGCGAAGTACGCTTGGGGGGAGATTTTAAAAATAAACCGGCGGAGGTTAAAGATATTGTTTGGTAATAAATAGGGACAGTCCCTATTTATCCCCCGATTTGGTACATTTCGATCTTGGGACGTTTTTGAATTTGAATCTTCGTATTAAAGCGTAATTCCGAATAACGGTCTTCTCTTTTCTGCCACAATGTTTTCATCCGGTTCAGCAGGTCTTCGTCACTTTGGCCAATGCGCAATCCAGAACGCAGATCGTGCCCCTCACTGGCAAATAAACAGGTGTAAAGTTTCCCATTGGCCGAAAGCCGGGCGCGGTTACACGTTCCGCAAAACGGTTGGCTGATGGAAGAGACAAATCCGATCTCACCGGAGCCGTCCTGAAATTGATAGCGCGTGGCGACCTCACCGGTATAATTGGGCTCCAGCGGCTTTAAGGGATACCGTGCCGTGATTATTTTTAAAATTTTTTCCGAAGGCAAAACCTTTCCCGGCTGCCAGTGGTTGCGGTTGCCGACGTCCATATATTCGAGGAAACGGATGATGTGGTTCTTGCCTTTGAAACGCTCGACAATGTCTAGAAGTTGTTGGTCATTGACCCCGCGCTGGACAACGACGTTGAGTTTTATCGGGGAAAATCCAGCTTGCTCGGCTGCCTTTAATCCTTTCAAAACTGTATTTAACGAACCGCGCTGACCGTTCATTTCCTGAAAAGTTTTTTCATCCAAAGTGTCTAAGCTGACCGTCAAGCGTTTTAAACCCACCTTTTTTAGATCAGCGGTAAATTTCTCCAAGTAAAATCCGTTGGTCGTCAGCGCCAGATCCTCCACGCCTTCAATGCGGCTGATCTGTTCGATGAGGTCGGTGATGTCCGGGCGCAAGAGCGGTTCCCCGCCGGTGATACGCACCTTGGAGACGCCTAAAGAAACGAATAATCGTGTCAATCGGACAATCTCATCAAAAGAAAGCCATTCTTTCTTATCGAGAAATTGGTAAGAGTCCGGAAAATGTTCGGCCGGCATACAATAAGGGCAGCGGAAGTTGCAGCGGTCGATGACGGATATCCGTAAATCCCGTAACGGCCGCTGTAATCGGTCGCGGATAATTCCGTGAGATATTTCTTTTTCTGGGGCAAGTGTCGGAAAGTACATATTATTCTGTGGAGATGTTGTTGGTTTTTTCCAAAGCCCCCTTCATGGTATGCCAACTAAGGGCGGCGCATTTAACGCGCGAAGGATAATTCCAGATGCCGGAGAAAATCGTCAGTTTCCCCAGATCGTTGGGCTCTTGATCGGGTTTCAGTTCACCGATGACAAGTCGGTGAAATTGGGTAAAAAGTTTTTTGGCGTCATTGATGTGTTTGCCCTTGAGCGTCGTCGTCATCATCGAAGCAGAGGCCTTCGAAATCGCGCAGCCTTCCCCTTCAAAAGAAATATCTTCGATGACGCCTTTGGCGTCGACTTTTAAATAGACGTGCAGATGGTCCCCGCATAAGGGGTTGTACCCTTCGGCCGAGTGCGTGAGATTTTCGAGCTTCTTAAAGTTGCGCGGTTTCTTGTTGTGCTCAAGGATCGTCTCTTGGTACAGTTCGTGAATATGCGATGAACTCATGGGAAAATGTTCCTTACTTTTTCTAAAGCGGCGACGAGCTTGTCGATTTCGGATTTGGTGTTGTAAAAGGCCAAAGACACCCGGGCCGTGGCCGGAACGTTAAAACGCAGCATCACCGGCATCGTGCAATGATGTCCAGTCCGGATAGCAATGCCTTCCTGGTCCACCAGAGTCCCAATGTCGTGGGGATGAATGCCTTTTAAGGTGAATGAAAGCACCGCCGCTTTTCTTTTGGCGGTTCCGATAAACCGCAATCCTTTAATTTTTGTCAGGGCCTTGGCGCCGTATTCTAACAGTTCATGCTCGTACTTTTGGATTGCCGCAAAGTCGAGTTCGCACACGTAATCAATGGCAGCCCCAAGTCCAATGACACCGGCGATGTGCGGGGTCCCGGCTTCGAATTTATAAGGTAAAACGTTATAAGTTGTTTTTTCAAAAGTGACTGAAGCGATCATATCCCCTCCGCCCTGGGCTGGCGGCATTTTGTTTAAGAGTTCTTCTTTGCCGTAGAGGACCCCGACACCTGTGGGCCCAAACAATTTATGTCCGGAAAAGACAAAAAAATCGCAGTCAAGGGCCTGAACATCAATGGGCATATGGCTGACCGCTTGCGCGCCGTCGATGAGGACCGGGCATTTCTGGTGGTGGGCCAGCGCAATCACTTTTTGAATCGGATTGATCGTCCCCAGCGAATTCGAGACATAGACAATTGAAACCAATTTTGTTTTGGAAGTTAAAAGTTTTTCAAATTCACTAAAGACAATTTCTCCCTCATCCGTGATGGGAATCACTTTCAGGACACATCCCTTTTCTTCACAGAGCATCTGCCAGGGGACGATGTTTGAATGGTGCTCCATATGCGAGATCAGGATCTCGTCGCCTTTTTTCAGAAAGGTCCGGCCGTAACTTTGCGCGACGATGTTGATCGCATCGGTCGTTCCGCGGGTAAAAATGATTTCACTCGCTTTGGAGGCGTTAATAAATTTCTGAACCTTTTTACGGGATTCTTCAAACGTGCGGGTTGCTTGTTCGCTTAAAAAATGCACACCCCGGTGGACGTTGGAGGTTCTCTGCTCATAATGCCGGCGGATCGTTTCGATAACAGATTTGGGTTTAAGCGTCGTGGCGGCGTTGTCTAAGTACACCAAAGGACGGCCGTTCACTTTTAAGGAAAGGTTGGGAAAGTCTTTACGTAATTTTTCAACGGAAAAGCTCATTGTCTGTTGATCGGTTTTTTAGGAAATAACCGCAAGCACAGGCTGCAGGAGTTTTTCCAGTTTTTCACGGATGGATGCGTTGGGAATTTCGTTGAGGATATCCTCAATAAATCCACGGGAAAGCATCTTGACGGCATCGGTCTTGGTGATGCAGCGCGACCGGAGATAAAAGATTTGATCTTCATCGAGCTGTCCGATGGTGGCCCCGTGCGTGCATTTAACGTCGTCGGCAAAAATTTCCAGTTGTGGTTTGGTGTCCACCTGGCAGCCTTTGCTTAAAAGGATATTTTTGTTAAGTTGATAAGCATTGGTCAACTGCGCTTCTCTTTGGACGAAAATTTTTCCATTGAAAACACCGCGGGACTGGTTGTGCAAAATGCCTTTGTAAAGTTGACGGCTTGTGCAGTTGGGTGCGCGATGGTCGACGGCCGTATGGTTGTCGACCAACTGCGTTCCTGTGAGCGCGTAAAGGCCGTTGAGGATGGAAGAGATTCCTTCCCCGTTAAGGGTAATCAGAAGGTTGTTGCGCGTCAGTACAGAACCGGCGGACAGGGAAAATGAGTTGAGTTGGCTGTCTTTTTCCTGCCAAATCCTGGTCATGCCGATATGAAAGGCGTTGAGGCTTTCTTTCTGCGCTTTTGTATAAATGAGTTTGCTATCGGCCTCCATGAAAATATCAGTCAAAGCGTTGACCAGATAACTGCTTTGGTTTAAGGAGATATGGCTTTCGCAAACTTTAGCCTCGGCGGATGACCCCAGAATAAGAAGACTGCGAGGAAAAGAGACAATATCCTCTTCTTTTCCGTCGGTTAAATGGATGATGTGGATTAAAGGTTCCAGAACCGTCTTGCGTTCGATTTTGATGTATGCGCCTTCTATAAAACAGGCCTGGTTGAGGGCCGTAAAGGGATTGTCCTGTTGGGCCGAATATTTTTCAAAATAGGCTTTCAGATCGGCTTGGTTTTCACTCAAGGCCTCGGATAGATTTTTAATTGTAATTCCTTTGGGGAGTTGCTGAAGATGCGAATGTTCTTTGACAAAATGCCCGTTGATGAAGACTAAATTGATTTCTGCCCCTTTGAGATAGTTTTCCAAAGATTTTAAGCCAGTGGCCTTCTTTTCCTTGGGGAAGCTAAAGCGTTTTTTGGTGAGAGGCGACAGAGGTGTATATTTCCATTCTTCATCCCTGAGCGTGGGCAGACCCAACGCTTTAAATCGTTCGAGGCTCTGCCGGCGTAAATCGATGAGCCATTCCGGATTTTGTTTGGTGAATTTTTCTTTGAGGTCTTTTAAATTAGTAATAAACCCGAGAGAATCATCAGCTTGTGCAATCATGGTTTTTATCCTTTTATATGAGCCAATCGTAACCTTTGTCTTCAACTTTGAGGGCGAGTTCTTTCCCTTCGGATTTGACGATGCGCCCATCGTACATGACGTGGACAAAATCCGGGATGATGTAATTGAGCAAGCGCTGGTAATGCGTGATCAAGACAATGGCGTTGTCTTTTCTGCGCAATTTATTGACGCCGTCAGCGACAATCCGTAGCGAATCGATGTCAAGCCCCGAATCAGTTTCATCCAAAATGGCCAAACGCGGGTTGAGGATCGCCATCTGCAGGATTTCGTTTCGTTTTTTTTCTCCCCCGGAAAAATCGACGTTGACCGGCCGGTCGATGAACTTGTCGTCCATGTCGAGTAGTTTCATTTTTGTTTTTAGATATTGATCGAAATCAATCGGGTCCATCTCCTCCGCCCCTTGATGTTTGCAAATTTCGTTAAAGGCGGCGCGTAGAAAAACCGACGTCGGCACTCCCGGGATTTCCACGGGGTATTGGAAGGCCATAAAAATTCCTTCCCGTGCGCGCTCCTCCGTTTCCATTTCGAGCAGATTTATTTTTTTAAAATTGATTTCATATTCCACGGTCCCTTCGGTCACCGTATACTCGGGATGACCGGCAATCACTTTGGCCAGGGTGCTTTTTCCAGAACCGTTGGGCCCCATGATCGCATGGACCTCCCCGGGGTTGACGCTTAAATTGACGCCTTTTAAAATCGGCGTCTCGTTTATTTGGGCTTGAAGATTTTTAATGGAAAACATTGTGTTTAAGACCACCTTTCATTTAAATGACACCTGCCACGTGAAACGTAACACGCATGAGTTGTCACGTGTTAGGTGTTAAATCGATGATTACCCCACACTTCCTTCTAATTTCATTTCCAAAAGCCGCACCGCTTCGACGGAAAACTCGAGCGGCAGTTCTTTAAAGACATCCTTACAAAAACCGTTGATGATTAAGGAGACCGCCCCTTCCGCGTCTAAGCCGCGCGACTTCAGATAAAAGATTTGCTCGGCGTTGATTTTCGAGGTCGACGCTTCGTGTTCGAGAACGGCGGTATGGTTCTTAACTTCTATATAGGGAAAAGTGTTGGCCTTGCAGTTGTTGCCGACCAACATCGAATCGCATTGAGAAAAATTACGCGCGCCATCGGCTGAGGGGAGAATCTTGATGAGTCCCCGATAATTGTTGTTTGCGTAGTCAGTCGAGATCCCCTTTGAGACAACGGTACTTTTGGTGTTTTTACCGATGTGGATCATTTTGGTCCCCGTGTCGGCCTGCATGTGGTGGTTGGTCAGGGCCACGGAATAAAATTTGCCGATGGAATTATCTCCCTGTAAGATGACACTAGGGTATTTCCAGGTGATGGCGGCACCCGCTTCCACCTGCGTCCAGGAAATTTTAGAATTTTTTCCTAAACATTTACCGCGTTTGGTCACGAAGTTGTAAATCCCACCCTTGCCGTCTTTGTCTCCGGAATACCAATTCTGGACTGTGGCGTATTTGATCTCGGCGTTGTCGAGGGTAATCAGTTCCACGACCGCCGCGTGCAGTTGATTCTGGTCACGCATGGGCGCGGTGCAGCCTTCCAGGTAACTCACGTAACTGTTATCTTCAGCGATGATCAGCGTACGTTCGAATTGTCCAGTCTCCGCGGCGTTGATGCGAAAATACGTGGAGAGTTCCAGGGGACAGCGCACGCCTTTGGGAATATAACAGAACGACCCGTCGCTAAAGACCGCGGAATTGAGCGTGGCAAAGAAATTGTCGGAGTAGGGAACGACTGACCCTAAATATTTTTTGACCAGTTCCGGATGTTCTTTGACCGCTTCGGAGATTGAACAAAAAATAACCCCTTCTTTGGCCAGAATGTCTTTATGCGTCGTGGCCACCGAGATGCTGTCAAAAACCGCGTCCACCGCTACCCCGGTTAATCGCTTCTGTTCGTTTAAAGGAATCCCCAGTCGCTCGAAGGTCTTTAACAGTTCCTGATCCACCTCCTCGAGGCCTTGGGCGTTTTTTTTCTGTTTGGGCGCGGAATAATAGGTCAGCGTCTGATAATCAATGGGGCCATAGGTAAAATTCGGCCAGTGCGGCTCGGTCATTGTCTTCCAGTGCTTAAACGCCTTGAGCCGCCAGTCCGTCATCCAGCCCGGCTCGCCTTTGATCTCCGAGAGTTTGCGGATAATGTCTTCGCTGAGCCCTTTGGGGAACGCTTCGGTTTCTATTTGGGTGATGAAACCGTATTTATACTCTTGTTTTAATTCGACGTCTTGATTTGTATTGACCATGAGTAAAACCTTTTTTCCGTAAATGTATTTTGTCCCTTAAGCCTGAAGGGCCGCGGGGTTTTGTTTAATTTTATATTTGGCACGGATCTGGCGATCCGAAGGGTTACGGGATTCAATCAGATCACGGATCGGGATGTTTTTAAATAATTCGCTAATCTTCTGGTTAAGGTTGATCATCGGCCCGATGACGTTACAGTATGGCGTTAGTTCACATTCCAGATAGTTGTCGTGGAAACAGTTCGCGATTTTAATCGGGCCGGAGAGCATTTCGGATATTTCTAAAAGGGTGATTTTATTTAGGTCCTTGATAATCACATATCCGCCGTACGCCCCCTGCTCGGCCTTGAGGATACCATGCTGCGCCATGATCTGCAAAACGCGCGACGTCGGGTCAAAGGGCATTTTGTAGGTGTCGCAGATTTCTTTGGCGGAGGTTAATGTCTTCTCCGGCACCTGACTCATGTGCTTCAGGGCCACTAAAGCATATTCAATCTTTCGATTTATTTTAAACATAATGTTATGTCTTAAATTTCCCCGGTAGCTGATTGATTTTAGCAGCCAGAATAAAATCATTCTCGGATAAACCGTCCAAGGCGTGGGTGCTTAATTCCACGCGCAGTTTCCGGTACCCGGTTAAGTGGATGTCCGGATGATGGTTCTCTGCTTCGGCGATGCGGGCGATGGCGTTAATAAACTCCACTGCTGCCAGAAAGTTTTTCATCAGAAAGTTACGAAAGATCGATTTGCCGTTATTGTCCGCTTGCCAGTCAAGGGTCTCTTTTAAAAGTTCAGCCACCTTTTCACTGGTCAAGGCCTGACCGATGCCTTCGCAGGGTTGACATTTCTTTTGGGCCAAATCAATGGTCATGAGCCATGCCGGAATTGAGCGAGACAACCTCGAGGTCGGGGTTGTATTCTTCCTTTAAAATATTCTCGATGGCCTTTAAAGTCCCGGCGGTTGAGCTGGGGCATGAACCGCAAGCGCCCTGGTAATTGACCGTTAGAACAGTCCCCTCCAGCTTTAAAACTTGGATGTCGCCCCCGTCGCTTTGCAGATACATGCGCACCGTGCGGTCTAAAATTTCTTCTATCTTGCTGATTTCGGGATCGAGGTTTTTGATGTCGGCCTTGCGCTTCTCTTCTTCCACAACGAAACTGGCGTCGTGCTTTTCGATATTAGCGAGAATGACCGATTTAATCTGTTCGATTAAGGGATCCCAATCCCCGTCTCCGGTTTGGGTAACGGTGATGACATTTTCAAAAAAATGGATATCCGAAACATTGACTATTTTAAATAATTCCTGGGCCAGCGGAATGTTGGGGCAGGCCTGAGGGTTTTTAAACGTGATCTTCCCCTCATTCTTGACGGGGACGTTAAGGATAAATTTTAAAGCGTTGGGGTTAGGCGTACTTTGAACCGAGATTTTAATGTCCATGATTTCCTCACTTCCTTTATTTTTGTAGTGCCATTGTAGCAAAATCTAAAACACTGTCAATAAATGCTTCTAAAAGTGTTGCGTAACTTAAAAAGTGAACATTCGGGAACGCAAAAAGTATACATTGGGAACGAAAAAGTGAACATCGACAGACCGACATAAAGTGTATAGAGATACCTTCTAACCAAGGA
>Ga0247727_10002865_pt1 | contig 38939 bp, 32 predicted proteins | sample WisWelCaveWW1625_FD_202498 | JGI IMG/M metagenome (GOLD analysis project Ga0247727, IMG submission 202498) | Biofilm microbial communities from Wishing Well Cave, Virginia, United States - WW16-25 | ecosystem: Environmental > Aquatic > Deep subsurface > Groundwater > Cave microbial mat | place...
GACTGTCGGCACGAGGCCCGCACACTCCGTGGCGCGGAAACTGTTATAAAATTTTAAGGTTCAGGAGCTTGACTCTTTCCTGATAGGATGCTGAAGGGACTGAAGAATGACATTGTGCGACCTTTATCTGCAGGGCTTTCGCTTAGTTGTCATTTCGAGCGGTTTTGCGAGAAATCTCGCTGGGCAAAACGAGATTTCTCGCTCCGCTCGAAATGACAAGCGAAAGTCCTGATCTGATTTCTCTATTAGCTCGCACCCAGCGCCGCCGCGCCCGCCGTCAACTTGGCATGTGAACTTTCCGAAATGTGAATCGTGAACGCCGCAACCTTGCCGTCGCGTATCTCAACATCATCTGTCTGTTCGACACCCTCCACGCCCAACATGCGCGTCGCGTCCGCGCTCACCGTCGCGTCAAAGGTCACATGATTGGCGGATTCTCGATAGTTGTGAGCATCCACGCGGATTCCAGAAATGAATCCGCCAACGAATCCTTGCGCTTCCGCTTTGCCATTAAAGACAGGCGGCGCGCCTGGAAACGGCGGATCAATGGTTACGATCACATCATCGGCGAACAAGCCCATCAGCTTGTCCGCGTCATGGGCGTTCCATGCGCCGATAAATTCGTCTTGCACCAGATTGATGAGATTGGACATGAGAGTTACTCCTTTTATTGATGATAGATTGAATCAACGTTCAGATTTTGCGCGCTGATTAAAACATCTTGTGCATCGCAATATAGTTCGCGGGTGGGTGTGCCGATGCAATGCACAGCCATTTGAGTTAGATGGTTTTGATGCGCGGCGTCGCGTTCGCCTTTACGCAGTTCGTCCTCGCTTTCCCACAAGAGAATGGACAAACTCTTGCCCGTCTGCGTATCCATCAACCACAGCGCGCCTTTGAATCCTTGCGCGTCGCCAAACGCATCTGCCACGCCGTGTTGAAACAGCTGACGCATCTCTGCCAATCGATCGTGGCGGATTTGAGCGGTAATCACTCGCGCGAACATGGCTAACCCTTTTCGTTCTGGCTGTTTTGCTCCAGAATCAATTTGATATTGTTCAAGCTGGCGTCGAACTGCGAGACCGCCTTTTGGTCCATTTTGAGCAAGCGCCCCATCCCTTCTGGCACGGGTCCAAAATGAAACGCGCTGCGCTGCGTCACCCGCGTGGCATTTGCGCCATCGGGTTCGAGACAAAATTCCCAGTCCGCATAAACGCTGCTCATCCCGCGCATGGACGATTTCCAAGCAATGCGCTGATTTGGTTCCAGCGCGGTCACCTCGCAAACCGTCTGCGCGGGCATCGCCATTTTGCGGACAGGCGCATTGGGCGCGCGGTCATTTTGAAACGCCTGGCGCTCGTGCGTGAGGTAAATCGCGCCGACACCGTTAGCATTTGCCGCGCCCACCTGTTCCATACGCTCCAACGTTTGCGCCCATTCCACATGCCTTGGAAATTGGCTCAGATAGCCATAGACTTGGTCAATGGGACTGCGAACGCGGATTGTGTTTTGCCAATTGATGTTCATGTAAGCTCCTTGTGTTGTTGATTGCAGAGACAATATCATCCCATCGTAAAATCACCGTAAAAAGGGGCGTGGATTACAAATCCACGCGCGCGTTTTTTTTCCCTGCGCGCGTGGATTTGCAATCCGCGCCCGCGTTTTTTTTCGCCTGCGGGCGTGGATTTGCAATCCACGCCCGCACAAACTCTACCACGCCAACGCGAGCTCAATCGCCCTACTCAAAGCCATCCCCTTGCCCTCCGCAAACGCGGCATCAAAATCCGCATCACCCAATGCCGCGCGCGCATTCGCCATTGCGCGATGCAAGTCACGGCGCATAATGTCGGGCGTGGGCGTCCCCGTCGCCGCGCGCAATGCTTCCGTCACGCCGAACAGCACAACCGCGCGCTGCGTCTCGCCTTCCGCTTGAAGCAGATAGCCGATAAATTCCAAAACATGCGGCATCCCCCACCGATCCTTCAAATCGCGCAAGATAGAGAGCACATTCCGATAAATTTGCCGCGCCGCTGCGTAATCCCCTTCCGCATACGCGACGATGCCGAGATTCCAACGCGAAAAACCCATCGTCCACGTTTCGCCAATCGCCTGTTTGAGCGCCAACGCTTCTTCTTGCACCACGCGCGCTGTTGCATAATCGCCCTCATAGTACGCGAGCAGACCCAGATACGTCAGCGATTCCGCTAAATCGCGTTTGCCCAATTCACCCAATTCACGCCGCAGCACAATCGCTTGTTCATGCAAACGGTGTGCTTGCGAAAACTCACCAAGCGCGGTGTGCGCCCACGCCATCCAATGCAGCGCAAAGCCCATGCGGTGCGCGTCCCGCAAATTTTCCCACAACGCGATGCTTTGCGTGAGCGATTCAATGGCATTGCGATAATCCGCTTGCCGCGTCGCCAATGCGCCCAATGTATTCAGACCCAGCGCGCGCGCGCGGCTCACATCTTCAGCATGAGACAAATTCAAGAGCTGCATCAAACGCCCGCGCGCTTCTGTGACATAACCGCGATACCCCCAAAACAAAAACAACGCCGCGCCCAAGCGCAAGCCCGCATCTACATCGTCGCGAGCTCCACTCTCCGTTGCAAATTGCATCGCCGCAATGAGATTGGCATAGTCCGCTTCCAGACGATTCAGCCAGACCGATTGCTGCGCGCTCATCAACTCGTTTTCCGCGCGTTCGGCGTATTGCGCGAACCAACGCAAATGCAACTGCCGCGCGTCCGCTTCCGCGCCTGTCAACCAGAGCTTGTCCCGCGCGTAGGCGCGAATCGTTTCCAGCATCCGATAGCGCGGCGCATTAAATTGATTCTCGACAACCACCAGGGACTTGTCAACCAAACGCGCCAACAAAGCAAGCGCGTTACTGCCGCCAAGTGCTTCCGCCGCATCCAGCGCAAACCCGCCCACAAATACAGACAGTTGCCAAAACAATCGCTGCTCATCCGCGTCGAGCAAGTCATAGCTCCAATCGAATGTCGCGCGCAGTGTTTGATGGCGCGGCAGCGCGGCGCGATTGCCGCTCGTCAACAAATTAAAGCGATCATCCAAGCGCGCCACAATTTGCTCGGGCGACAACACCTTGATGCGCGCCGCCGCGAGCTCAATCGCGAGCGGAATCCCATCGAGCCGTTGACAAAGCTGTGCAATCGCATTGGCGTTCGCCGCGTTGATAGAGAACCCCGATTGAACGGCGGCAGCGCGTTCTACAAATAACTGAACCGCGCCAAATACATTGACGCCATCGTTCGAGTCAGCCAATTCCAACGGCGGCACAGGCAAGACGGATTCACCAAGCACACCTAACGGCTCGCGGCTTGTGGTCATGACACGCAGCTGCGGGCAGCGATACAACAGCTGCTCCACCAATTGCGCGCAGCCGATTAAAAGATGTTCGCAGTTGTCCAACACCAACAACACGCGCGCAGCGGTTAGCTCTGTCACCAACAATTCGGTCAGCGAACGCTCTGGCGCTTCGCGCACGCCGACAACTTTCGCCACCGCTTGCGGCAAAAAAACTGCGTCGTTCACTGCCGCCAATTCCACCCACCACACGCCGTCCTCGAACGCGCCCCGCTGTGCGATTGCCTTCGCGGCATGAATCGCCAAGCGCGTTTTGCCGCTGCCACCCGCGCCCGTCAGTGTGAGCAATCGCGTCACCGCGCCATTTTCGGCGGACGTGACGAGCTCCGTAATTTGTTGTACGAGGCGTTCACGCCCGATAAAACTCGTCAACGGCGTGGGCAGATTTGTCAACACCGTCGCGCGGAACGGCGCGCGCGCGGTGGTTTGTTGGATGCGCTCCGCCAATGCCATCGTCTCTGCGGATGGCTCGATATTCAGCTCCGCGCGCAATACTTGTTTACATCGTTCAAATTGGCGCATCGCGGCGGCGGTGTCGCCCAGCGCAAAGTAACTCAACATGACCAACCGATGCGCGGCTTCATTTACACTGTCGTGGGCAAGCAATCGTTCCGCTGCGCCAATCGCCTTTGCATGCTCGCCCTCCGCGCGGTGCATCTCTGCCGTGCGCGCCAACATATCGAAATAGTGCTGCTGCCATTTTTCGCGCAACGGAAAAATCCACTCATCATAAAAATCCGCCAGCAATTCGCCCCGATACAAATCCAATGCCACCGCGTTCTGAACAGGCGTCGTCGTCGCAAGGAACGCGGTGGCGTGCGCTTGAAATTCAAGCGCATCCACCCAGACCGCCAGCGCGGGATTCAGCTGCACCGTCTCACGATCCGTCACCAGCGCCTCAACGCCAATGGCGCGGCGCAGCACCGTTAGCGCATTCCGCAATGAAGCGCGCGCCTGTGCATCACTGAAATCTGCCCACAACAACGCCGCCAACTTTTCGCGCAGATGGGATTGGGGATGCAGCACGAGATAGGCGAGCAGCGATTCAATCTTGTGCGTGGCGAGTTGAACGTGACGAGCGTTCATATCCAGCTGAAACGAGCCAAGCAGATACAATTTGAGAGTGTCCGCGCGCGGAGTAGGCGTGTCGGGGAGCAAAGGCATCGAGAGGATGATAGCAGAAAGAGGAAGGAAAAGGTAGAGCCAGACATGCGCGCAAATTCTACTCGATTGCAGGCGGAACGCAATGCGGGCGCGCATCGAATCAAAAATACAAACCCCTCAAGTTTTCCCTTGAGGGGTTGTGTTTGCTGCTTCAACGGATACGCTTCAACGGGCGCGCGCCGCACGCGTAGAACTCAAGAGCTTAGAATATCTGCGATTCCTTGCCCCACCCTTGAATAATCATTCGCCGAAAGGGTACCGAGCTTTCGGGCGATATCGGACTTGTCCACAGTTGCCAATACGCCGCGAACTGCCGACGGCTTTAGCAAGCCCGCCTCCTTCCAATCGCTCAGCAGAGTATCCCCAGGTCGAAACGGAGGTGACACATTGCCAGTAATGGCAGCAACGACAAGTTTTATCCCAGCTGTATTGAATCTGTCATTGCTAATTACAACTGCGGGACGACGCTTGTAACCTACTGCACCGCTAAAGGCAATGTCAACCAGAATGACATCTCCAGAATTATAGCTGGTCATAGATTTCGTCTTCTTTATTGTCCCATACCTCTTTCAGCGAGTGGGAAGATACAGCAAGCCAATCAGATACAAGGGATGCTTCTGTTTCATGCTCCTGAGCAGTTAGATCAAGCAATGCTGCGCCTAGTACACGCCAGTCTTTGTCAATCACCACACCGCTAACCCTTCCCGATTCAAGGAGGGACAAGACTGCTTGCTGCGGTACGCGAAGCAACCGCGCGGACTCTTCCACCGTGTAATAGATGTTGGGTTCGATGGCAAGTGATTCCAAAGTACTCATTGATTGTTCCTCTTTCGGATTTTGTAAAACGCTCGACAGATTTTTGCGTACAACCTTTGACCTCTTGAAACCAAGTATAAAGCGGAAGTATTGCTTGTCAAGCGAATTTTTTGAAACAAATTGCAATCTATGGGAATTATTTGATGCCTCACTCAATCATGTTGCGGTCAATCAAAAAACCTTCAAGGGCTTGACCCTCGAAGGTTTTTTCATCACACAGGCAATTCCGCGATTTCATCATAAAAACTAATGTCAGGCGGACCCATCACGCCCGCGCTCTTGACCGCGTCGCGAAATTCTGGCGATTGAAACAGTTGCCGCGCGCGTTCCAAATTTTCATATTCCGCGAAAAGCGCCACCTCATTCGGCTTGTCAATGTTTCGCAAAACATGCACGCCCTTTGACCCGTACTGTCGCCGCAATTCCGCCGCGCCCTCAAACACACTTTTGAACGTTTCAAAATCCTGCACCGTGAGTCGCACAATCGTATGTAGCATGATAACCCGTCTCCTTTTTTTAATCGTACGACAAATTTTTTATTTGTCGTATTCCCATTTGAACGTACGACAAATAAAAAATTTGTTGTACTATTTTTCAAGCACTCGTTTCAAGCGCAGCAAATTCACCGCGCACGCTTGCGTAATCCCCTCTACCCCCGCCGCGCCAATCATTTGTTCCGCCGCCGCCGTTTGCGGAAAATAGTGAAAGCGCTGCGTCACTTGGGTTCCATTGGGGCGCACTTCAAAAGTAAATTCCCATTCCGCGCGATTAAAAAAACTGTCCCCATACGGAATCCCCGCGCGCCACGCAATCCGCGCATCCGTTTCCAAAGCTGTAATCTCCGCAATGCTGTACGGTTTCGCGCCTGCTAATACCCCGCGCACAAACCCGCGCATCATGTTCAATTTCATCATCGGTGAAACAGGCGGCGGACCTTCCGACGTTTTGAATTGCATCCCCACCCGCGCCATGCCTTGCGAAAGCGGTTCTACCTTTGAAAGATTCGACGACCATTCAGGATGGCGCGTAAAATCGCTCAAGTACTCGTATAACGCGTGCGGCGACGCGGCAATGAGAATGGACGTTTCGCCAGAAATTTCGTTCATACCATCTTTAAGACCTGACAGGTTTCCAGAACGATGTTGCACGTTACGCGTATGTTGTATATCCGCGAATGTTGTACGTGAAACAACGCGTCAAAAACCTGTCAGGTCTGGGCTGGGGCAATCTGTTGAAACAACCCTCGCGAATCAAATTCCCCGTACAATTCCGACACCTTGCCCTCGTTGAAATGCAAGAGAATGTTCGCCGTCACGCGAATTTTATTTTCCGTCGGCGGCGCGCCATAAAAATTTCCCTTGTGCGTCCCGCGCAGCGTAAAGCGCACCGCCACATCGTCCCCTTCCCCCACCACCGCATCCATCGTGTGATACAGGTCAGGGAACGCAGAATAGAACGCCAACCCAAACTGCGAATGACCCTCGATGCCCATCGGCGGATTGCTGCCAATGTAAGCGGTGTAATTCGGCGCAACCAATTCGGGCGCTAGCGGTCCACGCCGCGCATCCTGCTCCTCAAAAAAGCGGCGGGCGATGGTTTTGTTCTGTTCAGCAGACATTTTGGTTTCTCCTTGTTGGACAAGTTTGAAATTTGTCGTACCGTGTGACAAATTTCAAATTTGTCGTACCGTATGCTGCCTTTATACCCCTTCCCGCCCGCGCCGACATCGTGGTAAATACGGAAAAGGGAAATCGCGTATCGCAAATCGCGTATCGCCTCTCGTTTCTCGCCTCTCGTTTCTCACCTCGCTTCTCCCCTCTCGTTTCTCGCCTCATCCCTTCACCCCTTCATTGTGCATTTGGCATTGTGCATTTGGCATTTCTTTTCATCCCTCATCCCTCATCCTTCATCCCTCATCCCTTTCCCCACCGCCCACGCCGCAATCTGTGCGCGCGAACCGACGCCCAATTTCGACATCACATTCGCAATGTGCGACTCGACAGTGCGTTGACTCAAAACCAGCGCGTCCGCAATCTCGCGATTCGATTCCCCTTTGGCAACCCGCGCCACAATTTGACGTTCCCGCACGCTCAAACCGCCAAACTTTTTCTTTTGCAAATCCGCGCGCGTCGGCGCGTGCGTTTGTGGAATCCGCGCCGACGCGTGTTTCAAAAAATTTTCGCGCACGCGCGCATCGGGAATCGAATCCGCCAACCTCCCAATCAACGCGCGCGCCTCCGCAAACTTTTCGCGCGCCGCGTCGCCGCGCGCGGTTGTTTGAAACAATTTCCCACGCGCAATCAACGCGTGCCACAACAACCCGCGCAACTCGCGCGCCCGCGCCGTTTCCAGCGCCGCATCCAAAAATTGCGCCGCGTCTTTTTTGCGCCGCGTCGCCATCAACGCTTCGCCGTACAATAACGCCACGCGCGGCATTGACGCAATGCCAAAAATTTCCATTTGCGCCGCGTCCGCGACGAGGCGCGCGGCAATTTGCTGCGCGAATTTGTAATCGCCTTGCGCCAGCGCGAGTTCCGCGCGCGCCGTCCACACGCCGCGTTCGCCTGGCGCGCGCGCCGCGAGGTCAGGCGTCAAAAAGGTGTTGAGCAAACCTTCCGCGCGCGAAAAATCCTCTTGCTCGATAAACACATTCGCCAAACGGCGCAGCGTTAGCGGCACCCAATTCGGCGCGCTCACGTACGCATTTTCCAACGCTTGCTCCAAATGTTCGCGCGCCTCTTCCAACGCAAACACATCGAGATACAACACACCCAAAATCCAATGCGCCAGCGTCGTGTTTTGCCGATGCTCAATCTCGCGCGCCAACTCCAACCCGCGCCGCGCCGACTCAAATGCGCGCCCGTACTCGCCCATCCCACCAAAACTCATCGCCAGCGCGATAGATGCCAATGCCTCGCCCGCGCGCCATTCGATTTCGCGCGCCAAACGCAGCGCCTCTTCACCCAAACGCACTTTGTCGCGCAACAGCACGGGGGGCGTTACCAGCGCGTCTGCCGCATAACTCGCGCTCGACATTGCCACAGCGGTCAAACTCGAGGACAAGCCGCGCGGTTCTTTTAACGCGCGCCACAGCGGAATCGCACGTTCAAAAAAAGATGCGCTGCTCACAAAATCGCCGCCGATGAGCGACGCCACGCCCAACAAATCAAACGTTTCCGCGCGTCCGCGTTCATCGTCCAATTGCTCAAAAATTTCCAACGCCTCGTGGTGCAAGGCGTGGGCGCGTTGCGAGTGCAATGAAATCGCGTTCCAATTGCCCACGCGATTCAACGTGCGCGCCAATGTCGCGGGTTCGTTCAATTCACGCGCGACGTACAACGCTTGTTCAAGATACGTTTGCGTGCTGCTCGCATCGCGCGCCGCCCACAAAAAGCCCAAATTCAACAATGCCTGCCATTCGTCTCGCCGCGCGCCACTCGTCCGCGCCAAATCCAACCCTTGCAAATAATCGGCGCGCGCCTTTTCAAACTCGCCCAAAATTTCGTAAGCGTGCGCGCGTTCACGATACACCGCGCCCAAATCAATACCGCGCCCATCCAACGCGTTTGCCGCGTCCACCGCGCGCGTAAATTGTTCCACCGCCGCGCGCGGGGCGTACTGCTGCTGCGCCTGTTCGCCCGCGCGCAAGGCGTACGAGTACGCCTTGTGCCACTCCCCCGCTGCGAAAAAATGATGCGCGAGTTCGCCGCTGCGCGCGTCGCCCGCGTACAATGCTTCCATCGTCTCTCCCACCGCGCGATGTAACTGTTTGCGTTCGCGCAACAGCATGGAGTTATACGTCGCTTGCCGCGTCAACTCGTGGCGAAACGCAAATTCATCCGCCGATTCTTCGACGACGAGCTGTGCAGTTAGCGCCTCTTTGAGCGCGTCCAACAAATCGTTTTCCGTCATATCCATCACCCGCCCCAGCACGACAAAATCAAAACGGCGTCCCGCCACAGCTGCATGGCGCAAGACACGCTGCGCGGGCGCGGAAATTTGCGCGACGCGCGTTTGCACAGCTGCCTGAATTGTGCGCGGAATTTTCAAATCGTCCAACGCTGCGCGATCCGACGCGCCACCCAACGCTTTCAACACTTCCTCTGTAAAAAATGGATTGCCTTCCGTCAATTCAAACATCGCCTCCAAAAATTCCGCGCGCGGCATTGCGACATGCGCGCCAATCAATTCCGCCGTTTCCGCGCGCGTCAAACGCGCCAATACAATCTCTGTTGCGCGCCATTCCCGTTCCAGCGTCGCCAAAAAATTTTCCAACTGCGGATTAAGTTCCTCCGCGCGGTACGTCAAGAGTACAAGCAAGGCGTGGGATGAAATTTGGCGCGCGAGGAATAAAAGAAATTCCAGCGTCACATCATCCGCCCAATGCAAATCTTCAATGACCATGACGCGCGGGGTTTGTGAGGCGAGGAATTGCAAGAGCGCGAGAAACAGTTTTCGTTTCGCGTGTGCGGCGTCAGGGGAAGGGATGAGGGATGAGGGATGAAGGATGAAAGGGGGAGAAGTGAGTTCGGACAACAGTGTAGAGACGTTTCGGTGAAACGTCTCCTCCCCTAACAATGTCGAACCGTTTCGCTGAAACGCCTCCCCTGCGCCTTCGCGCAAAAACACGCGCAATAAATCAATGAACGGGGCGTAAGGCAGCGCGCGGTCTTGGTCAAAACAGCGCCCTTGCAAAATAAAAAAATCGCGTTCCGCCGCGAGACGAGTCGTCTCTTGCGCCAAACGCGATTTGCCGATGCCCGCTTCACCCGCGAGCAAAATTATTTGTCCCTGCCCCGCGCGCGTTTCATCTAACGCGCGCGCGAGGATTTCAAGTTGCGCGGCGCGTCCAATCAAAACAGGCGCGCCAATATTTCGCGGAAACGAGACGACGGACATAGCCGCAAATTCTACACGAATGTGCGGGGAACGCAATGGCGCGGCGCAGGTTTCTTTTTGACACGGCTTACTGCGTCGTCGCTTCCACAAAGCGTTGTTGGCGGACTTGGGACCGCCCTTCACCGCTGATAACCGCAGACGTTTCGCAAAACGTCGCTGGACCCAACGGCAGACTGCCTACCTCATAAATCGCTTCCGCCGTCTTGCACTGATAAATCTCGTGATAGAAACTAAACCCTTTGCCACGGTTATCGGTCAGCCATTTCCACCAAGCCGTGTGCGGCATCTGGCGCGCAAAGCGCGCAAGGTCCGCGTGCGAACGCCAATACTGCAATTGCATTCCACCATTGCCTTCGGGAAAGAACCGCACACACAACAAGCCCTCTGCTTGTGCCAGCGCTTGTTCCATTTGCGTAGAAATCCCCGCTTGCTCGTACATCGCATAGCCCTCGGGCGATTGCACTTGCATCCCAAAAATCGCAACCGTCAGGTCTGGGTATTTCCAAAGATGGGCGATGTATGCGCTATCGGTTGGGGGAGGCGGAACAACGATTGAGTCACTCATGGAACTTTTCTCCTGTTGAATCGAGTTATTGGATTAGATAATTTCATTATACGTTTGGATGCGCTAATGTCCAGACCAAAACATGCTCATTTTTTGCCCATTCGCAATGCGGATGTCAATTTTTCTTTTTGACACCCATCGTCTGAAAAAGCAAGCCCCCGCCACGTGGCGGGGGCTGTTTATTCAGCGTCTGCGGCTTGTGTCTGAATCACAATTCCGCCAAAACGCGCTTCCTCCGCCCAACAGCGGACACCTTCCACAAAACAAACATGGCTCGCGTATTCCGCCCCCGTGTCCACATAGCGCGCCGCAAAACCACCCAACAGCGATTCGTTGTAAAACTCGAGGCGGCGATTGTTTTCATCCGTCGCTTTTTCCGCGCATGGATCACACAGATAGCGCGGGTAGCGCGGATTCGCCGCGACTTGCGTTCCACAGATGGGGCAGAATTGTTTAGTCATTTTGTCCATTTCGATTACGCCAACACGCGCATCGGATTGCGCTCCAAGAATCCCGCGACGCCTTCCGCCACCGTGCGCGGCTGCGCGATTTGTAAAAGATGCGTCGTGTTTGGAATCACCAACGCTTCACACTGCGGCAGCGATTGCATCAATCCTTCATGCACCTGCTGAAAGATCGGCACATACTGATCCACATGCACCACGGACAGGACGGGACAAGTTATGCGCGCAATGTCATTGGGTCCAAGCGTCCACGTTTGTAAGGATGGCGCTTCGACGCCGATTGCCGTTGGCGCGTCTTTGACCGTTTGCGCGTTTGCGCCGGGGAGAGCGCGCTCGACGATTTCTTGAAAGCCAGGTCCAAACGCGCCCGTAAGCCAAGTGTTCACCGCGCTTGCCGCGTCGCCCGCCATGAATTGCCCCACCGCCGCGCCCATGACTTGCGTAAAGAGTTCGATGCTTGACGCTTCCATAAAAAACGGCAGTGGCGGTTCAAGCAACGCGAGCGAGCTCACGCGTTCGGGCGCGTCGAGCGCGACTTGGATCGCGACGTTTGCGCCAAGCGAATGGGCGACGAGATGCGCGCGTTCAATGCCCAGCGCATCCAGCAGCGCGATGACATCCTGCGCTTGCTGCGCGATTTCAAACGGCGGCGCGACAGGCGCGCTCTGTCCGTACCCGCGCCGATGATAATTGACGAGTTGAAATTCGCGCAGCGCGGGTTCGTTCCACAATGTTTTCATCGCGTCCGCGACAAAACCGGGGTGCATCAAGAGTACCGCTTCGCCCTCGCCGCGTGTTTCATACGCGATTTCCGTGTTGTTGATGTTTGCCTTGTTCATTTTGTCCTCCATGAAATGTACGACAAATTTGATGCGATGGATTTTATCGCCTTTGTCGTACGATTGTTGTTGATGCTCCAAGTGTAAGACAAATGCGACAGAGGCGCATCAGTACAAGTACGGATTTGTGGTACGGAGGAGGGATTTCAGATTTCAGATTTTCGATTTTCGTATCGCATTCCAATCAATGACAGCCACCCACAAATTCTCCTCTTGGGAACGGCGCATTATTCCATCTACCTCCAACTCCTCGCTATACAACGTAAGAACTTGCCCCTCGCGCAAAGAGATTTGTAGGCGCGTCAAATCTTGCATCGTCCCATTCGTGTTCAAGCGCAAACGCCCCTGACCATCCGCATTATGAAAATCGGCATAGACTCTTGGTTTGTCCATTCGCTCCTCCACTGACATTGCTCGTTTCTCGTTTCTCGTTTCACGTTTCACGTTTCATCCTTCATCCTTCATCCCTTATCCTTCATTCCTCATCCCCCGTTCCATCGCGTACCGCACTGCTGCCGCGCGCGACTTGACGCCGAATTTGGAAAGGATATTGCTGACGTGGGTGTGTACAGTGCGGACACTCACGACAAGCCGTTCTGCAATTTGCGCGTCGGTGAGACCTTCTACAATCAGATTCAATACTTCGCGTTCGCGTGTCGTCAAGCACGAAGGGTCTGTGTCCACGCGCGCTGGCGTCAGCGCGTTCCTCAGGGCGTCTTCGGCGATGGACGCCGCCTGTTCGTAATTTGCCCGCTGTCCTTGTGACCACACGCGGGCGTAGGTGTCAGCATGCAATTCTGGGCGCGCCCTTTTCAACGCGCGCTCGTATTGCGCGCGCACATAATGGGGCCAAGCCACACCAAGCATTGCGCGATACGCTTCGGCGGCGCTCGCCAACTCTACGCCGCGCGCCGCTTGTCCATTTGTGATTAACCATTCTGCGACGAGAAAGAGAGCGAGCGAAACACTCCAGCGGTCCCCGACTTGGCGCGCGAGGGACCACGCTTCGGAATAATGGGCGCGCGCGTTTTCTACCTCGCTGCGCCGCAGCGCCAACATCCCCAAAACAATTTGCACGCGAATCAAGCTGCGTTTGTCGCGCAAACTGGTCAGCAGCGCGAATGATTCTTGAATCGAGTCTTTCGCGCGCGTATCGTTGTTCAGATAAAACGCGCAAAAAGCTAAACCGTACAGTGCAAAGCCAACGCACCACCGATCGCCCAGCGCGCGCGCTTGAGCCAATGCCTGCTGAAAAAATGGTTCGCCGCTTGCCCCCTCCCCCTCGAACCAATGCGTAAAGCCGATGTACGCCACATCGCGCGCGGCAGCCGTGTGATTTTCCAAGCGCGTGTGAATCTCTAAACATTCTCGATACAACGCGCGCGCGTGCGAATAATGTCCTCCCCACAAATCGCGATTCGCCAACGCGAGGGATGCGCTCACGATTTCATCTTGATCGTCAAGTTCGCGCGCGAGGGCGAGCGCGGTTTCACTCCACGCGCCCGCGTGATCAAAATCACTCACACTCGCGGCAATGAAACCTGCGCGGCTCAATGCTTTCATCTGCGCGCGCAAGGACGCGCGCGGCGCAAGCGGCAGCGCTTGTTCCATCCACCGATACCCTTCGCTCAAATGACCGTGCGCGTACCAAAAGGGTCCCAATGCCGCAACCAAACGCAGCGCCGTTTCCGCATCGTCATCGTCCAACGCGCCGCGCAATGCCGCGCGCAAATTATCGTGTTCGCGTTCCAAACGTTCAAGCCATTGCGCTTGGGCGGGCGTGGCTAATTGCGCCGCCGCCGTTTCCGCGAACGCGCAAAAATAGTTCGCGTGCGCGCGCCGCGCTTCGTCTTGTTCGCCGCGTGCGCGTAATTGTTCCACCGCGTACGCGCGAATAGTCTCCAACATCACAACGCGCGTTTCATTTTCGTCGCCTGTCCCAATTTGAATCAAACTCTGATCCGCAAGCGCGGTGATGAGTTCGAGACGCGCCGAACACAGTTGCTCCACCGCATTGAGCGTCGCGCCACCGACAAAAATGCCCAGATGTCGAAACGCGCGCTGTTGGGCTGGGTCGAGCAAATCGTAACTCCATTGCAGCGTGTTGTGGAGCGTTTGCTGCCGCGCGGGCAAATCGCGCGCGCCATCGGTGAGAAGCGCAAAACGATCTTCCAAACGCGCCAAGAGCGCATCGGGTGAAAAAAATTTTGTGCGCGCGGCGGCGAGCTCAATCGCCAGCGGCAGCCCATCGAGCTGTTCGCAAATCGCCGCGATGATTTCTAAATTTTTTTCGTTGCGCGCGAAAGTGGAATGGACAGCGCGCGCGCGTTCCAAGAACAGTTCGATGGCGGGAGAGTTTTGCTCGTATGAGGAAACCGCGAGCGGGGGGACAAGAAATTCATATTCGCCACGCACGCGCAACACGGCGCGGCTGGTAACGAGGAGTTTCAAATGCGCGCACGCGGCAAGCAGCGCGGACAACTGCGGCGCGGCGGAAACGATTTGCTCAAAGTTGTCGAGGAGCAAGAGTTGGTTGTTCGTGCCCAGATAGTCCGTGAGACGCGCGAGCGCGGGAATATCTCCCTCATCGCGCAAACCCAATTGTTTCGCGAGCGTGGAAAGCATGAGCGCGGGATCGGTCAACGACGCAAGCGAGACGAATGTGACTCCATCCGCGAACTGATCCTCTACCGCGCGCGCCGCTTCCAACGCCAGCCGCGTTTTGCCGACGCCGCCAGGACCCGTCAATGTGACAAGTCGCACCGAGTCGCGCAGCAGCAATTGGCGCACGGCTTCCAGTTCGCGCGCGCGTCCGATGAGCGGGGTTGGGGGGAGGGTCAGCACAAGCAGCTCCCATCGAATTAAATGCGACGTCTCAATAAGGCGTTCTAAAAAACAACGCAAAGAGTGAACATTGTTTGGCGCGCGTTGTTTTTTTCCAATCTTTGTTCAGCTCGCGAACATTGTTCGCAACGAATTACAATTCGATGGACGGCGCGACAAATTGTGATGTACTATGACTATCTCCCTATGGCAATTCATAATCCAACAGAAGCGTCCGCGCAATCACCGTCCCCGCCGCGTCTGCATCATCCTGCTGCGCCAGTCCGACGCGCGCACAATACCAGCTGGTGGAACTGCTGGGAATTTCATGCAGGGTCAATTCTAATTTGACGCGCACACAATCCTTCAAGTATCCCGCTTCCGTCCAACGCTCCTCATGCGCTTCCACTGTCAAGACAGCGCGATACGGCGCGTTGTGAAAGGTGCCCTCGCGTACCACTTTCGCCCCCAACGCGGGCGGCACGGGCAAGAGGGGCAGCGGCGGCTCATAGACTGCCGCATCCATCGCGCGTAGAGCCACCAAATCTTCTGTGACCACCACCTGACGCGCACTGCGCCGCGCAAATTCACTTTCCCTGTCGGTCACATCGAGCCGCAGTTGCATGGGCAATGCGCGCGCGGTGGCGTTGGCAGCGTTGAGAGGAGTAAGTTTGCGCGTCCGCATGACCAGCGTGCCATCGGTGTTCGCGATGCGATAAAACCCGCGCCCGCGCAACGGATAATACAATTCGATGCGCGCCAACTGCGCGGCGGCAGCTGCGTCGCGCGTGTGCCATGTCCAGCCCACTGCGAGCGCGCTGACAGCCAGCCCGCACAATCCCATCCACACCAGTAACGACACACGCAAACGCTTATGCTTAGGCATGAATTTTCCTCCGAATGCCAAATGGAGCTCCTAGAGAAAGTGTGAAAAGATGCCACTGCACTTTGCAATCTGCGATTGCGGAAGTGCGTGGCATCTTTTCACACGCACACCCTTTCTTGAGTTGAGCAGGTCACATTCAATGCTTCCTTAAACCTTGTCAATCCTTCTGACGTTCCTCCAAGATGAGCTCGAGCTCCGCGATCGCTTCCAAATCTTTTGGACGACCCGCGGCGCGCTTGGTTTGAATCAGCGTAGGCAGATCAAGACAGCGAAAGCGCGCACCAAAAACCTCCAGCTCGATGGTGTGTTCCAGCAAGGTTAGATAACCGCCTCCACCCGCTATCTCTCCAAGCAAGTCAAGCGCGCCAACATGGGTTTCAAGCGTAAAGTTCAGACCCGCGCCGAGTGTTGCTTCAGACCATTGAAAGGGGAGTCCAGGCGGTGCGCCGCGCAAATAGGGGGATTGCTCTGCGAGCGCACGGGTTAGGCGCGTCAGATTTTCAGGACTGCGCTGATAGACAATGTCGAGGTCTTGCGTGAGACGACCACTGCCATGAATGACCGCCGCCACGCCGCCAATGACAATAAACTCGACTTGCTGTTCCGTGAGCAAACGCAGCAGCTTGGGAAAATCAATCATGGTTGTTCACGCCGCGCCTTGCGTCCTGCCGCGCGCAATTCATCGGCAAAACGCTGCAATTGCATGAGCTTGAGCAAGCGCTCTTCATACGAGAGCTTGAGGTTCTCCCGAAGCAACGTGCGGTCAATATCCTTTTTATATGCTTCGATGAATTCTTGTGGAATGATTGGTTGGTCAAGGAAATTCATGGAGCTTGCTAATCCTTTCATACACACCAAGTATAAACCTAAACCGAACCGCGTCAACGAAATTTTTCATGCGCCTGCCAACACTTCCTCTTTGCCCCGCACATCATGAAACGACACCACCGCCACTTCGATCATCTCATCCGTCGGTTCGCGCGTCGTCAGCGATTGCAATGCGAGCGAAGGACGCACCACGAGCCAATCGAAAATAAAAATGCTGCGATGCTGTGAGGCAAAGCGAATCAATTCGTAACTCACCGCCGCGACGAATGGAATCAACACGATGCGCGACAAGAGCCGCAAGCCCAGCGGCAAATCGCCCAGCGCGATAAAAAACAAAATCGAAATGACGACGACGGTGAGCATGAACCCCGTGCCGCAGCGCGGATGCTCTTTGGAAAATTTTTGCACTTGCGTGGGAATTAACTCCGCGCCGCCCTCGAACGCCGCAATCGTTTTATGTTCCGCGCCGTGATACATAAATACGCGTTGAATTTCGGGAATCCGCCCAATCCCAATCAGATAGGCGAGAAACAACGCGAGCCGAATCACACCCTCCAGCACATTATTCCAAAACGGCGTGACGCCATAGTTTCCCAAAAAATTCGCAACGACGACAGGCAGCGCGAAAAAAATCGCAATGCCGAGTCCAAGCGAAATGGCAAGTGTGCCGTAGAGGGCGGGTTGGGAAAGACCGTCTGGGGGATTTTCGATTTTTGATCCCTCGGCTTTGCTCGGGACAAGTTTTCGATTTTCGATTTGGGATTGTTTCTCGCTTCTCGCTTCTCGTTTCTCGTCTCTCGTTTCTCCCTCCACGCTCCCCGTCCCACCCTCCCCGCTTTTCATTTCATCCTTCATCCTTCCGCCTTCATCCTTTGCGTTCTCATTCGCCGCCCACGTCAACATTCGCGTCCCCAACACCAACGTATCCCACAACAACGGCAGCGCGCGCAAAAACGGCGTCTTGCTCCACACCCCCGCATACACGCCTTTCGGAATGGACTCACTTTTCAAAACAATTTCGCCATTTTCTCGCCGCACCGCGCACGACACAAAATTGCGCCCGCGCATCATTACACCTTCGATGACAGCTTGACCGCCGTATAAAATTTTTGATTCTGCCAACTTGTTCTCCCGTTGAATAAATTCTCACGCAAAGGCGCAAAGACGTAAAGAAAAACGTCAGCGCGATTATACATTCGTTTATTCGTTTCTTGTTCGTTGACACCGATGCTACAATCGCGCGCCATGCCTCTCCCGTACCCCAAAGCTGTCGAATGGTATTATTCATTCGCGCGCTTTGACTCCCACACCCCGCGCGAATCCGACCATTTGAAACTCGCGCGCATGAATGAAATTCTCGCGCGCCTCCACAACCCACACCAAAAATTTCCCTCCGTCCTCATTGCAGGCACCAAAGGCAAAGGTTCCACTGCCGCGTTACTCGAAAGCATCTTGCGCGCGTCGGGGTATCGCACGGGACTCTTTACTTCGCCGCATCTTCATTCCTTTCGCGAACGCGTGCGCGTGAACGGCGAAATGATTTCACCACAACGCGTCATCGCCACCACCACGCGCTTGAAACGTCTCGCGCGCGAGTTTCCCCATTCCACTTTTTTTGAGTGGGTCACCGCGCTCGCCTTTTTGCATTTCCGCGCGGAACACATTGACATCGCGGTTGTAGAAGTCGGATTGGGCGGACGCCTCGATTGCACAAATGTTTTGACCCCGCGCGTTTGCGTCATCACCCCCATTTCGTTTGACCACACGGACATTCTCGGCGACACGCTGGAAAAAATCGCGTTTGAAAAAGCGGGCATCATCAAACCCAACATCCCCGTCGTCGTCGCGCCGCAAGAAGCGGAGGCAATGCAAGTGATTGAAAAAATCGCGCGCGAACAAAATGCGCCGTTGATAAATGTCGCGCGTGAATGGGCATGGCAGCGCGTTGGGGGGACGCGCGCCGCGCAAATTGTGCGCGTGCGCCGCGTGAATGGAACGCGCGGGCATCGTTACACCTTGCCGCTGCAAGGACCCCATCAACGCGCGAATCTCGCTACTGCGTTGGCGACGCTGAAAACGCTGCGAAAACACAAGCGCGATTTTTACTTGAATCGCGTGCAAACGGGCGTCGCGGCGGTGGTCTGGCACGCGCGCTTTGAGCTCCTCACCCCCCTGCCCCCCTCTCCTGAATTTTTTTCCAAAAAATTAAGGAGAGGGGGAAAAGTGGTCGTGGACGGCGCGCACAATCGCGCGTCTGCGCGCGAACTCGTTCGTACACTTGACGAAGTGTTTCCGAACGCGCGCGTCCATTTCATTTTCGGCGCATCGTCCGACAAAGACATTACGGGCATGTTGCAAGAACTCGCGCCGCGCGCCGCCTCTTTTATTTTCACCCAAGCGCATCACACCCGCGCCGCGTCACCCGACGCGCTCGCGCGCAACGCCGCGCCCTTTTTGATTGCGATTCAAACCGCGCCCACATTGTTAGAAGCCCTCTTGCGCGCGCGCCATCTTGCCGCGCCCACCCACATCATCTGCATCACGGGCTCTATCTTTATCGCCGCCGAAGCCCGCGAAATTATCTTGCGCGAACGCGATATCCCAGTTGAAACGGACGCGTGATTCTGCGGCTTGTGAATTTAATTGAGCAAATGGAATCGCCTTCTCGGTGACCGATTGACGGCATTGGAGGACATGATACAATCTGAGCGCGAAGGAGGCGCAAAATGACATATGGGATCTTTTCACACGCGTTAATCCGTTCGGCGGCTGCAATCGCTTTCGTCTTGGGCGCGCTGGTTTTGCTGGTCCCCGTGCGTGCCGACGCCGCGCCTGAGGTGACCTTCAACGTCAACAGCACTGCCGACAAGCCGGATGCCAATCCCGGCGACGGCGTATGTGTCACCGCAAGGGGGGCATGTACCTTGCGTGCTGCGATCATGGAGGCAAATGCGAATCCGAACAAGGACACGATTTACTTGCCCGCAGGGAACTATGTTTTGACGCGCGTGGGCAAGGACAACAATGCCTTGCGAGGCGATCTCGACATTCGGCACAAGCTGGATATTGTCGGCGCGGGAGTTGATGTCACGTTCATTGACGGCAACGGCGATGTGACTGACGATCGGGTTTTTACCATTTTTGCTTTTTCCAAGGTAACGATGACAGGGATTCAGATCCTGTTTGGTGAAACGACAGGCAATGGCGGGGCGATTTACAGCACGGGCACGTTGACACTCAATGACAGCTATCTCAACGGCAACATGGCGAAAAATGGCGGCGGCATTTACAATGCGAGTACGCAATTCGCGGCGGGCAGCTTGACGCTCAATAACACAACGGTCATAAACAATACCGCAGCTATGGATGGCGGGGCCATCTACAACAAGGGCGCGCTAGCGCTGAATAACAGTACGATTGAGGACAATGAGGCGCAGAGCGGTGGCGGCGGCATTTTTAACAGAGGAACAATGGCGCTGATGAGCGGCATTGTCAATCGTAACACGGCGGGCGGTGGCGGTGGTATCTTTAGTGACCATGGAATGGTTACGATCTCCCATAGCACGATCAGTCACAATACATCAGCAGTTCTGGGGGGCGGTATTATTAACCTCGGAACGAACGACAACCATTTCAGCGTAATGACACTGAGCGACAGCACCGTGAGCGGCAACACTGCGGATAGCGGAGGCGGTGGTATCCACAACAGCGGCGACATGCAACTTTTCAATACTACGGTCAGTGGTAACACGGCGCGAGATGGCGGGGGCATCTCGCACGCTCTCAATACACTGCGAATGACCAACAGCACGATCAGCGGCAACGTGGTAAGATTTGACGGTGGCGGCGTCTATGTCACGAACAATGGGCAGACCCACCTCTTTAACGTGACCATTGCCAACAATATCGCCGACGATAAGATGGATGGCTCCGGCCTGGGGGGCGGCATCTTTGTTGCGGAAGAAGGGAATGGAAAGCTACACCTCCAGAACACGTTGGTCGCCGACAATTACAATCGCGATCCGTCCGGTGGGGGATTTATCTTGAGCTCGGACAATTGCGCGGGCGCGCTCATATCGCACGGGTACAATCTGATCTATGGCGTGCCGCCAGCGTGTACGATTGGGGGCAATGTTGTGGGAAACATCACCGCTCAAGACGCGATGTTTGACATTCTGGAAAACAATGGTGGGCCGACGCTCACGCACCGCCTCGAGCTGGGCAGTCCGGCGATAGATTCCGGTAACCCGGCGGGCTGTGTGGACTTTTTCGGCGCGCTCCTCACAACGGATCAGCGCGGCGAGCCGCGTCCGACGGATGGCGACGGCAGAGATGGAGCGCGCTGTGACATTGGCGCGTTTGAAAAATAACATGCAAATCGGCATCATCGGACTCCCACTTTCAGGCAAGACAACAATCTTTAACGCGCTCACGCGCGGACATGCGGACGTGGCAAATTTCGCGTCGGGCAAATTGCAAGTGCATACGGCGAGCGTTCAAGTCCCCGACGCGCGCGTGGATGTGTTGAGCAAAATGTTCAACCCGCGCAAAACGATTTACGCCCAAGTGCAATACAATGACATTGCGGGGCTCGCGCGCGGCATTGGCGAAAAGGGCGGGATGGATGGAAATTTACTCGGTCAAATTGTGCAGAACGACGCCATTGTGCATGTCGTCCGCGCGTTTCAAGACGACAATGTGCCGCATCTCGAAGGCAGCATCAATCCCGCGCGCGATTTGGAAAATCTCGACACGGAATTAATTCTTTCCGATCTCGGCGTTGTCGAGCGGCGTATCGAACGTTTGAAAACCTCGTTGGGCAAAGGCGGTTCGACGCCCCAAGAAAAAGAAGCGTTTCAAAAAGAATTGACACAGCTGGATCATTTTCATAAAGCGTTGGAGGGAGGGGGATTATTGCGTGACCTGGAACTCTCGGCGGCTGAATTGAAACCCCTCAAATCCCTCGCGTTGACAACATTGAAACCTACGCTCGTCATTCTCAACACCGACGAACAAACAGGCGACAAACCACTTGCGGACATTTCGTACAACCACAAGCAAACGCAACTCGTCGCGCTGCAAGGCAAAGTGGAAATGGAACTCGCGCAAATGTCGGACGAAGACGCGCAAATGTTTCTCACGGAATTTGGCATTAGCGAACCCTCGCTCCCGCGCGTGATTCGGCTCTCGTATCAATTGCTCGGCTTGCAATCTTTTTTCACCGTCGGCGAGGATGAGGTGCGCGCGTGGACAATTCCCGTCGGTGCAACCGCCGTCGAAGCGGCTGGCACGATTCACACCGATTTGGCAAAAGGTTTCGTGCGCGCCGAAGTGGTGAGTTACGAAAATTTAGTCAAAGCGGGCGGAATGACCGAAGCGAAAACGGGCGGAGTGCTGCGTTTGGAAGGAAAAGAATATGTCGCGAAGGATGGCGATATTATGCACATTCGTTCGTCACTGTGAAGGAGCAAAAGATGGCTGACAATTTTTACACGTTGGGCGCATGGCGTGTGCGCGAAGGGCAACACGAGGAATTTTTACGCGTGTGGCGCGAAGAATTAGCGCCCGCATTTCGCGCCGTGAGTCCAGATTCTCAGGGAACGTTGATCCAAAGTTTGGAGGACGAACGACGGTATTATTCCTTTGGACCGTGGGCAAGTCTGGAGGACATGCAAACGGCGCGTACCGATCCTTCCGCGCGCCAAGCGATTGGCAAGCTCATTGCCCTGTGTGATGAAGCGAAACCCGGGGCGTTCCGTGTCGTTCTCACCATTCCATAGAGCGCGACCGAATGTAGGTTCACGGCGTTTTCTCCGCCGCCGATGCCTTTTCGGCGACCACGCACTTTACCACCCCCCGTTCCTCGTACTCAAATTCTGGCAGCAGCGGACTCGAATCGGTAAAACACACGGCGCGTCCTTCTGCGAACGTCACGCGCATAATTTCGCGCGCGCGTTGATGCGCGTCCGTTACCGCGTCGGGGGACGCGAATTGAACTTCACTCATAATTCTCCGCAAGCCATCGTAATACCAATCATATTGCAGCAAACCTTGACTCACAATCACCGAACGCGCGTCTTGAAAAATAATCGCGTGACGATAGTACCACACCGCAAACAACGCTTCATCCCCATCCGCGAACAACACCGCATCCTCAGCTAACCCCTCAAAATTTTGTTTCGCATACGCGAACGCGGCGCGGTCACGCGACACATCCATCTCTGAATAATTCGTGACGAGATTGTAAATTGGCAGCAGCGCGAACAACGCAATTGCCGCGCCGCGCAACAAACGATCATCCCCCGCCCAATCCAAAACATCAAGCACCCCGTACACCATCCACAATAGCGCAATCGCAAACGCGGGCAGCAAATACAAAAACGAATCGCGCGACGCGTACACAATTGCGTATGCGGCGATTGGCGCGAACATCAAAAACGTCGCGAAAAAAATGCGCCGCCGCGTCAACGCCATCTGGATTGCGCCCCACACAATCAGCGCGACGCCAACGATGGTGAATTGTTCGAGCAGTGCGCGCGCCGCAAACGCGAATCGCTCCAACATCTCCACGCTATTCACTCCAAACAAGTAGGAGCGATATTGTTCCGCCGTAACGAGCCAAATAAAGCGCTCCACCGTAATCGGATCGCCCCATTTCACAGGGGGATTCGGCAGCGCGGCGAAGGGTAAATACAAATAGAGAATGAGCGGCGCGAGCAAAAAAATGAGCGCGCGCCAATTTTTCCGTGTCAGCTGCAACGCGAGGAACGCGCCCGGGGCAAGCAGCAAAATCGAGAGATGATGCGCCATGCCCAAACCAAACGCGAGCGCGGCGATGTACACGCGGCGCGGGTGATTCGTCACGCACGCCCATAAAATCACCGCGACGAAAAATAAATTCAGCGCGTACACTTCGGGGATGATCGCTTGTGACCACAACAGCGGGGAAAATGCAAACGTGAGCGCGGCGAGGGGAGCTGTCAAGACCTCCGATGTCTCGGAGACATCGGAGGTCTTGACAGCTGCGCCCGCGCGCGCCAACACAAACACACTTGCGCTCGCCATCAGCGCAGAAAAAATGGCGACGCCGTGCGCGGGTTCGACAAACGGATTGCGCGCAAAGAAAAATGCAATGAGCGTGTAAAGCGGATACCCCGGCGGATGCGGAATGCCATACACAAATGCCGCCGTCACCAAATCACCGCTGTCCGCGCCGTTGTGCCGCCACGTAATCGTGTGCGTCAACGTGAGCCAATAGACGACGAACGCGAGGAGCGCGGCGAGGAACGCGAGAAGTTGACCAGATTGTTTTGAATTCACATGATCTAAAAAAAATTCCAAACCCGTTTTCGTCAAACGAAAACGGGTTTGGAATTTTTTCAATTTCCGTTCCGCATCGAATCCGACAATGCGACGCCTTGCGTCAACAATTGCTCCACCAAATCGGGCGAGCGCGCTTCCGAGTACACGCGCAAAACAGGTTCCGTTCCTGACGGGCGAATCAATAACCAGCTGCTGTCATCGAAAACATATTTCACCCCATCCCGATCATTGATGGAAACGAGATTCAAGCCCGCCATCGTCGCGGGCGCGTCATTTTTCAAACGCGCCACCAAATCTTTTTTGGAAAAGGGTTTTGTGCGTAAATCGCGGCGCGCGTAATAAAACGCGCCCAACTCGTCGCGCAAATCAGAAACCAATTCGCGCAAACCCTTGCCGTAATGCGACATCATCTCCATTAACAGCAAGCCCATCAAAATTCCGTCGCCCATCGGCACATGCCCGCGCATCGTAATGCCGCCGCTCTCTTCGCCGCCCATCAGCACATCATTTTCTTGCATCAAGTCCGCAATGTGATTGAATCCAACAGGTGTTTCGTGCAGCGGCAACTGATATTTTTCGGCGAGCAGATTAATCATTTGTGTCGTCGAAATTGTTTTCACCACCGCGCCGCGCATATTGCGTTCTTGCACCAGATACCGCAGCGTCAACGCGAAAATAAAATGCGGATCAATAAAATTGCCCGCGTCGTCCACCGCGCCGATGCGATCCGCGTCGCCGTCTGTCGCCAGTCCAATATCGGAATGATGATCGCGCACGGCGGCGGTGAGCGAGGCGAGATATTTTTCAATCGGCTCGGGATGAATCCCGCCGAACCCTGGATTCATTTCGCCGCGAATCTCCAACACTTCACAGCCCGCCGCCGTGAGAATCGAACGCAAATAGCCGCGTCCCGCGCCGTACATCGGATCAATGACGACACGCCACTGCCCCTGCCCAATCATTTGCGTACTCACCAGCGTTTGAATGTGTTTGAAATAAATCGGGAAAAAATTTGTGCGCGTGATCAAGCCCGCTTTCAGCGCGTCATCGTACGCGTGCGTTTTGGGCGCGCCGACGACGCGCAATTTTTCTTCGACGCGTTTGGTTTCGCTTTCCGACGCGGACGCGCCGCTCGAATTTTTTAGTTTGATGCCGCTATAACGCGGCGGATTATGACTCGCGGTAATCATCATCCCCGCTTGCGCGTGCAACGCGCGCACCGCATAAGAGACTACGGGCGTGGGACAATCGGCGCGCGAAAGAATCACGCGCAAATCATTCCCCGCCAACACTTCAGAAACCGCGATCGCAAAGCGGTCTGAAAGAAAACGCGTATCGAATCCGATCACAATCGGCGCGTCCGCTGCTTGATTATTTTCTTTAAGATAGTCCGCAATCGCTTGCGCGACGCGGCGCACATTATCGAATGTAAATTCTTCGCCAATTACGGCGCGCCAGCCGTCCGTGCCAAAATGAATGTTCATGAATTTTATGTGTCTCTGCGTAGGAGGCGTTCTCTATCGCCGATGGAGAGTCGCGCTAGAGAGCGCTATCTACGCGATTAAACCCTACGCGGTTATGGATTGAAATAAATTGTAATGATTGCATCTTGCTTCAACACGCTTTGAAATTCAATGACGTTGTTTGCGCGCCATTGAAACGAATGGGTTGCGCCGCGCACCGCATAGCCGCGCGGCAATGCGACGCGCACGGTTAAGGGCACTGCGCCCATCCCCGCTTGCTGCTGTATCTTTAATGAATACGCATCGTCACGAATTAAATTCTTTGGCAGCGCGTATTGAAATTTGATCGTTTGCGTTGTGTCACGCGGAATGATGGCGTAACCGCCAAATGCCGTCACCGTTTCCATATCGTCCGCAATGCCCGCATCCTCTACCCCTTCCGCAGAAATAAATTGACTGCCGCGCGGCGCAAGCACGCGCACATAATTCCAATAACAACTCTGCTCCATACTCGCGTAGGTGTTGTCTTTGTGCTGTTTCAACAAATCGCAATCGCCTTCCGCCGCACGCGAGGGATTTTTGTACGTGATCTCGACAACCGCTTTATTTTGGTTCAAGTCAACGGCGTAAAAAATTTCGCGCGTCACCCGCGCATTGACTTTGTTGAAACCCACGTTCGAGTCCACGACAAATAAATAATCACTCGAATCGGGTTTCACCACCCCGCCCCAGCCCGCGTCGAGGATCGCTTGCTGCGCGTCCGCGTCGTTCAAATACAGCTGCACCGATTTTTCGCGCAGCCCGCGCCACAATGCTTGCGCCAATGCGTTGGTACGAACATGCCCCGCGCGAAAATTTGCCAACATCCCATTCAGCAATTCCGCCAAAAAATTTTTGCGGTTATTGTTGAACCACGCCGCGCTCATGTCCCCGGGCGGCATCGGCTGCCAACTTGTTTTGAGCAAACCGATGACATTTGCGGGCGCAAGCGGTTGATCGCCCAATGATACCTCATCCATCGCCCCAACCAGACGCGGCAAAAGACGCGTGTCCACCGCAATTACGCCATCCGTTTGCAAATGCCGATCATTCGCGTACATGCTTTGTGCAACGCGCGCGCTGGTTGGAAAATCGGGAGACCAATTCGCGTCGCGCAAGAGCCACTGCGGCGCCCACATATATTTTTGCAAGGGCGCGGGGGGAGGGGAATGGATCAGCGACAAATCGTCCGCCGCAAAACTATCGCCAAACCAGACGACGGAAATTTCGCCGCGTTCGACGCGCAGCACGCCCACCGCGCTGATAAATCCGCCCGTCGCGCGAATTTCATCGTTGTTTTGCGCGAGGACGAGATAATGGCGCGGCGTGTCATGTCCGAGCAGCGCGGGCGCGTGGTGCAGCAGGCGTAACGCGGCATCCCACTCGTTCAGCGCGCGATCCGCGTTTTGCAACAACGAATGGGTTTCGGGCGACAAATCGCGTTCATCAATTTTTGCGCGCGTCTGTTTCACGCGTGCGAGTGCAGCATGCGCGATTTCGATTTGCGCTGAATTTTCGTGCGCGCTTGCGATCAATGCCGCGCCGAAAGAATTTTTGCGCGCGAGTTTTTCATTGAGCGCGTCGTACACCACGAGCGCGGGTTCAATGGCATTGAGCGTTTCATCGGCGAACGCGGCAAATTGGGGCACTTGCGCGAAATCGCCGCCGTAGTGGGGCAGCCACGCAAAATTCGGCGCGGCTTGAATCCATGAATCGAGTTCGATGCGCCATGCGCGCGCATCACGCACGAGGGCGCGCGCGGCAAGGGGCAGCGGCGCGGCGCTGGAATCCAGCGCGTGTTGGAACGCGCGTGTATCGTTCCATGTGGTCAAGGCAAGCGCGACGGTGCGCGGAGAAAGCGAATGGAGCAGGCACAGAAAAATAAATCCGACGGCGATGAAAATGCGGTTGAGGAAAAACATATGGGAGAGTGAGTGGATTATACAAGCGGTGAGCGCGTAGTGACGAATCCCTCCATCGCCTCTATTCGCTAGTGGACTATCCAAATAATGTTCGCAAAGCTTGTCATTCTGAGACCAGCATCACGCGCGGGCGTGATGTTCAAGGACAGAAACGGGTGACATGTCATTGCGAGGGATGCGATGTAATCATCGCCGCAATCTCGGTGTTCGCCGCGCAGAGATTGCTTCGTCGCAGAGGGCGCTCCTCGCAATGACAAGTGGAAGTTTCTGAGCAGGGACAAAGAATCTCGATTTCGGCAAAGAGATTCTTCAGAGTTTATCCTGAGGTATCGAAGGACTGTTCAGAATGACAACGTGCGACCTATATCTGGTTTCACTACTCCAATTGTGTAACGTGAGTTATAATCGGACGCCTGTTCTATGAAAAAATTTGTGCTGGCTTCCGCTTCGCCGCGTCGCCGCGAATTACTGAAATTACTTGATGTTGACTTTGAAAGTGTTTCGATGAACGCGGACGAGGCGCGCGTGGAAACTGAAAGCGCGCCCGCGATGGTGGAGCGTTTGTCGCGGCTCAAGGCAAACGCCGCGCACGAAAATTTTCCTGATGCGCTGATTGTTGCCGCCGATACGGATGTGGAATTGGACGGCGCGATCTTGGGCAAGCCGCGCGATGCGAACGAGGCGCGCGAAATGTTGAACGCGTTGCGTGGGCGCGCGCATAATGTTTTCACGGGTCTCACGTTGGCAAGAGATGAGAAACGCGAAACCGAGTTGGTTCACACGCGCGTTTCTATGCGAGATTTTTCGGATTCTGAGATAGACGCGTACATCGCGAGTGGAGACCCGTTCGACAAGTCGGCGGGGTATGCGGTGCAGCATGAAAATTTTAGACCCGTCGCGGGCGTGGAGGGCTGTTTTGCGAATGTGATGGGTTTGCCGCTATGTCGGCTCTATCACGCGCTCGCGCGTCACATCGAAATGCCCGCGCCGCGATTGGAATGTCTCGCGCATCCTGAAATGAATTGTAGTGTCGAAGCATTTGTTTTGGACGCGGTGACAGGTCATCACACACAAAGTTAATCGAGCCGCGCTATGTGTGATGACCTGTCAGGATAAACGCGGATGAACGCGGAACAAAAACACTGATAGGACTTACGCATGTCATTTCGAGAGTAGCGAGAAATCTCGGTTTTACCCAGCGAGATTTCTCGCAAAGCCCGCTCGAAATGACAACTGTGCGTAAGTCCTAACTGATTACTGATTACTGATCACTGACCTCTGACTACTACCCACTGACAACTGATTTATGAATTTACTCTCTCAACTCAACCCCGCGCAGCGTCAAGCTGTTGAAATTGTTGACGGACCCGTCCTCGTTCTCGCGGGCCCCGGCAGCGGCAAGACGCGCGTGTTAACGTATCGCGTGGCGTATTTGTTGGAAGAAATTCGGCTGCCGCCGCACAGTATTCTCGCGGTGACGTTCACGAACAAAGCAGCGCGGGAAATGCGCGAACGGTTGGAAAAATTGGTGGGCGAAGAAAAATTGCGCGAACTGACGATTGGGACGTTTCACGCGATCTGCGCGCGTTTTTTGCGGCGCGATGGCGAGGCGGTGGGGCTTGCGCCGGAGTTTGTCATTTTTGACACGGATGATCAAGCGAAATTGATTCAAGAGATTGTGCGCGAGTTGAATATCAATGACAAGGTGTATCGTCCCGGGCAAGTTCTCGGCGCGATTTCCAAAGCGAAAAATGAATTGATTGGACCCGACGAATACGTTCCCGCGACGTATTGGCACGAAGCGGTGGGGCGCATTTACAAACGTTATCAACAAAAGTTGTTGGACAATAACGCGGTGGATTTTGATGATTTGCTGGTCTATGTCGTGCAGTTGCTGCGCGATCATCCGAGCGTGTTGGCAAAGTATTTGCGCCGCTATGTGTATTTGCATGTGGACGAATTTCAAGACACGAATCTGGCGCAGTATTTGATCGTGAAAATGCTGGCGGGGAAATATCGGAATATTTTTTGTGTCGCCGACGACGACCAATCGATCTATAGCTGGCGCGGCGCAGATTATCGCAACGTGATGCGGTTCCGCGAGGATTTTTCAGATGCGCGTGTCTTTTTGTTGGAACAAAATTATCGTTCGACGCAGACAATTCTCGATGTCGCGCACGCCGTCATTCGCCACAATCCCAATCGCACGGATAAAAAATTGTGGACGGAAAATCCGCAGGGGCTGGCGATTGAAATTGTTGAGGCGTATGATGATCGGGAAGAGCCACAACTTGTCGCCCAAGAGATCAATCGCCTGCTGGCGCAAGGGAAATACAAGCCGAAAGATTTTGCGGTCTTTTATCGTACGCGCGCCCAATCCCGTATTTTGGGCGAAGAATTTTTTCGACGCGGGATTCCGTACAAGGTGATCGGGGCGCGCGGCTTTTATGAATTGCGCGAGGTCAAAGATTTGTTGGCGTATCTGCGGCTCTTGCACAATCCGCGCGATTCGGTTTCGTTCAATCGCATTTTGAATGTGCCGACGCGCGGGATTGGGAAGCGGACACAGGAAGATTTGATGAAAGTGGCGGAAAAGTTGGGGGTGTCACCGGTGTTGGCATTGAAGCGGCTGAAGGAAGATACAGAGACGGGGAGCGGGGAGCGGGGAGCGGGGAGCGAGAATAACTTTCCGTACGCGAATTATTTTGACGCGCGGGCGCGGCGGTCTTTGTTGGCGTTTTATGATCTGTTGGTGGAATTGAATGCGTTGAAGGATGAATTGACGCTGACGCAATTTTTTGACGCGGTTGTGGAAAAAATTGGCTATGCGGACTATGTGAAAGATGGAACGCGCGAGGGCGAAGATCGCTGGAACAATGTGATCGAGCTGCGTAAGGCGACGCAGGAACAGAGCGCGTTGGATCCAAGCGCCGCGCTTGCAGAATTTTTGGAAACGGCGGCGTTGGTGTCGGATGTGGACGCGCATGATGCGAATGAGGGCGTCGTGGTGTTGATGACCCTGCACATGGCAAAAGGGTTGGAATTTCCGGTCGTGTTTATTACGGGGATGGAAGAAGGAATTTTTCCGCACTCGCGTTCGTTCGATGAGCCGCGCGAGATGGAAGAAGAACGACGGTTGGCATATGTGGGCATTACGCGCGCGAAAGAAAAATTGTATTTGGTGTACGCGTTTCGTCGTTCCGCGTTCGGCAATGTTTCGGAACCGAGTGAACCGTCGCGTTTTCTCGCGGACATTCCGCGCGAATTTGTAAAAACCAAAAGCGGTGAGAAACGCAATACGTATGATGAGTTTTTGAACGCGCGCAAGTACAAGGAAGCGACGATGTGGGGGGGGGACGGGGAGAGTGGAGCGGGGAGCGGGGAGCGAGAAACGCGAAACGAGAAACGTCAATCGTCAATCGTCAAAGATTCGTCGTCCGTCGTCCGCCGTCCGCCGTCCGTCGTCAAACGTGAAACGTCAGATGACGACGATGATGAAACGGAAACGCGCAAACTCGCAGCTGCGCGTTCGTCATTCAAAGAGAGACCGAAACCTACGCGGGCGACGGAATGGAACGCGGGCGACAAAGTATCGCATCCGACGTTTGGCGAGGGAACGGTAGTGTCATCGAAAATTGTGGGACAGGATGAAGAATTGCAAGTCGCGTTTGACGGCGCGGGGGTGAAGCGGTTGTTGGCGGCATACGCGAAGTTGACGCGGCGGTGATAGGATGACTCAAGGAAAATCTATGAAAGCAAAATATGACTTTAGCCGCGCAAAACGCGGCGCGGTTGTTCCGCTGCCGAAGGGGAAAAGCGAAATTCGCTTTGCGATTGAGGACGAATTGCTGGACTGGTTCCGCGCGCAGATACGCAAAACGAACGGCGGCGATTATCAAGTTTTGATGAATGAGGCGTTACGCGAGTATGTGAAGAATCGTCGCGACAACTCGAAGGAACTGGCGCGGCGTGGCGTTTGATGACAAATTTGCGCGCGCAAAATTGGAATTAAAAAAATCGCAGTGCATTGCACTGCGATTTTTTTATTTGATTAAAGCTGCTTCCAACGCCTCGCCCACACTCTTTGCGCCAATCAATTGAATACCGTTCGATTTTTCGGCGAGGGTGCGCGCGATGGGATAGGGGACGAGCGCGCGTTTGAATCCTAACTTGTATGCTTCCTTGATGCGTTTTTCGGCGGAGGCAATGTTGCGGAGTTCGCCGCTCAAACCGATTTCGCCAATGACCGCGAGATCATCCCAGACGCGATAATCTTTGAAACTGGACGCGATGGCAACGGCGACGGACAGATCAGCTGCGGGTTCGCTGATTTTCAAGCCGCCGACGACATTTACAAAAATGTCTTGGTTGTACAATTTCAAGCCGACGCGTTTGGTGAGAACGGCGGTGAGGAGCAAGAGACGATTCATGTCCACGCCGTTCGCGGTGCGGCGCGGGAGTCCGAACGCGGTGACGCTGGTGAGGGCTTGAATTTCGACGAGTAACGGACGCGTGCCTTCGAGTGTGACGGCAATCGCGTTGCCCGACGCGTCCGCCGCGCGTTCGGCGAGAAATGCTTCGCTCGGATTTTCCACCTCGATCATGCCCTCTTGCGTCATTTCAAAAACGCCGACTTCATCCGTCGCGCCGAACCGATTTTTGACGGAACGCAAAAGCCGATAGGTGTGATAGCGTTCGCCTTCGAGATATAGAACGGTGTCAACGAGATGTTGAAGCACGAGGGGCCCTGCAATCGAACCCGCTTTGGTGACATGCCCGACGATAAAGATCGGAATGTTGGTGCTTTTGGCGAGTTGCGTCAAGCGCGCGCCGCACTCTTTGACTTGGGCGACGCCGCCCGCTGCGCTGTCAATCATTTCGGAAAAAATGGTTTGGATGGAATCCACAATGACGAGTTTGGGGTGCAATGCGCTAATGTGATTGGAAATTTCTTCGAGGGAGGTTTCGTTGAGCAGAAATAAATTGTCGCCGTTGACACCCAGACGCGACGCGCGTAATTTTATTTGGTGTACGCTTTCTTCCGCGCTGACATACAACACCGCGCCGAGTGAGTTGGACATTTCCGCCGCGAGTTGCAGCATGAGCGAGGATTTGCCAATCCCCGGTTCGCCGCTAATCAACACAGCGGACCCCGCGACGATGCCGCCGCCCAAGACGCGATTGAGTTCGCCGATGGAAACGGGGATGCGTTGAAATTCATCGGCGCGCACCTGGGAAAGTTTGGTGGGCGCGGAACGCGGGGCGATGGACGCGAGCGCGGAAGTGGTTGCCGCAGATCGGGTGATGGTGGTTTCGACGAGCGAGTCCCAGGTGTTGCAATTGGGGCATTTGCCGTACCAACTGGTCGAAATAAATTCGCAGGAGCTGCAAACGTATTGCGTGCGGAGTTTGGGGGTTTTGGGCATGGGAGACCTCTGGGAAAGGCGTGACGGGTGACGGGGCAGCTGTGTCGCGCCTGTTTTTTCGTGAATGTGTTGGATAAAATGTAGCACATGCGTTCTGCGATGTCAAACGCGTGTTCGGCATTGGGATGGGTTCTTTTTTGTCGCGCCGTCCATGAAATAGCCGTCCATGAAATAGTCCATGAAATAGCCGTCCATGAAATAGCCGTCCATGAAATAGAATTTCACGTCTGAAAAAAGTTCAAATGCTCCGCATTGAAAAAATTGGCGCGGCGTGGCAATGGCAAAATCGCGGTGCGAAGGGAATGGGTTCTTTTTTGTCGCGCCGTCTATGAAATAGCCGTCCATGAATTAGAAATTCACGTCTGAAAAAGGTTCAAATGCTCCGCATTAAAAAATGACAATCTCGTGCGTTGCCCAATCGCTGTGCGATTTGATCTTTTTTGAGACGGCGAATTCGATTCGCTGGGCACCGCGCAACGATTCAATCCGCGCGCGTTGTGCGCTATAATCCCCCCACCCTAATTCAAGGAACAATTTTTCCCATGCCCCTCACCCCCTCTGAATCCCACGCCCAAATCGAAATGCTCGTCGCGCAATTTCGCGCAAATGAAAGCGCGCTGTTGAATGAACAGGAAGCGATGATTGAAAATAATTTTCTGCGTCCGCTTTTTCGCGCCTTGAATTGGAATGTGGAAAATGTGGGTTTGTCGCCCGCGCGCGCGGAATTTGCGTTGCAGCGCACGGACGAACGCGGCAAAAAGCCCGATTATATTTTGCGGCTTGAAGGAAATGATGTGTTGGTGATGGACGCGAAAAAAGTGAAATATGACATGGGCGATCCGCGCTGGCTGAATCAGGTGTACGCGTATGCGTACTCGACACAGGGCGAGCAGATGCCGTTGTCGAAAAAAATTGATTTTGCGATCCTCACCGACTTTCAAGAATTTGTGGTGCTGGATTGCACGCTGTTTGCCGCCCGCCCCGAAGCGGTTGCAAATTTTCGCGTTCTCGATTGGCGCTATGACGATTACGTGACGCGCTTTGAGGAATTGTGGGAATTGTTTGAGCGTAATCATGTTTTGGCGGCGAGCCGCGCGCGGGAAACGGGATTGTGGGCGCGGAAACTTTCACCGAAAAAAGTAAAGGCAAATCGCATCCCTCCCGACAAGGCATTTCTCGCGGCATTGGACGATGAGAAAACGGGCTGGCGCGTGCGGCTCGCCAAAGACATGAAGAAACACAATCCCGCGCTCGGCGGCGAGGTGTTGACGGCGGCGACGCAATTGGTGATTGATCGCTTGATGTTTATCAAGGTCTTGTCGGATCGGGAAATCGAGGATGATTATTTGGCGCAGATGGCGGAGATATTAGACCCTAAGGGTTTTCGAAAACCCTTAGGGTCTGAAAATGATTGGTTCAATGCGTGCCGCGCGATTTTTTCCAAACTGAATCAAATTTACAACGGCAGTATTTTTGAAACGCGGACCGAATTGGAAGCGGTCAAGGTGTCGAATAAAGTCGTGCGCGAAATGATTGACGATCTGCTGCCCGAAAATTCGCCGTACAATTTTTCCGTGTTGCCCGTCGAAATTTTGGGTACGATCTATGAACGCTTTTTAGGGCGCGTGGTTCATGCGACGGACAAACAGGTTCGCATCGAGGACAAGCCCGAAGTGCGGAAAGCGGGCGGGGTGTTTTACACGCCGCAATACATTGTCAATTATATTGTCGCGCAGACGGTTGGGAAATTGTTGGCGGAATGTAAAACGCCTGCCGATGTGGCGCAGTTGAGAATCGTTGATCCCGCGTGCGGCAGCGGCAGTTTTTTGCTCGGCGCATACAACGCGTTGATCGAGTGGCATGAATCGTTTTACGCGGGTAGGGGCGGGGTCATCCCGCCCCTACTCACAAAACGTGACCGCGACGCGGCGTATTTTGACGCGGATGGACGCGTGCGGTTGACGGCGAAATTGAAACGGCAAATTTTGTTGAACAACCTTTTTGGCGTGGACATTGATCCGCAAGCGGTGGAAGTGACGCGGCTTTCGCTTTCGCTCAAAGCGTTGGAGGACACGCGGCGCGCGGAATTGTACGAGGAGGTGGATTTGTTTCACCAACGCGTGCTGCCCGATCTCGCGCGCAATATCCAATGCGGCAATTCGCTCATTGGCGCGGATTATATTTTCACCGACGCGGACGAATTGAAACGCGTGCGTCCGTTTGAATGGGAACGCGCGTTTCCCTCCATCTTTCCCCCCTCTCCTCAAATTCCGCCTTTGAATTTGAGGAGAGGGGGGCAGGGGGTGAGGCGGGCTTTGACGCGGTGATCGGCAATCCGCCGTACATTCGGATTCAAACGCTGAAAGAATGGGCTCCGCTGCAAGTGGAGATTTTCAAGAATACATACGCAGCGGCGGGCGCGGGGAATTATGATATTTACGTGGTGTTTGTCGAAAAAGCGTTATCTCTGTTGAACGCGCGCGGGCGAATGGGATTTATTTTGCCGAGTAAATTTTTCTCCACAGACTACGGCAAAAATCTTCGTCAGCTTATTGGCGAACGCCGCGCTCTGTCACAAGTTGTTGACTTTGGACATGCACAAGTTTTTGATCAAGCAACAACATACACTTGTTTCCTTTTTCTAAATGGTGAGGCAACAGAGTCGGTTCAGTACGCAAAGGTTTTGACACCCCCAAGTATAGTTGATGAACAAATTCAATTTCGCTCAATCGCTAGCGATACGCTTTCGCAGGCACCGTGGGATTTTGGGACTCAACCGGAGAATATAGTTGTCGAAAAGATATTCCGCAATGCGCGCCCGCTTGGTGATTTGCCTGCGCGTATTGCGCGCGGTTCGAGTTCTGGCGCGGATGATATTTTTATCCTTCGTTTTGATGGCGAACATTTGACAACACGCGACGGTGTCATCGTGGAAATAGAAGAAGATATTCTTCGGGTTCCAATTTACGCGACAGATTTTGCAAGGTATTCGTTCACACCAAAACGGGATGAGAGAATTTTGTTTCCATATCACATTTCAGCTGAGGGTTCGCAACTATTCTCGACGACTGAATTACAAGATAATTTTCCAAAAGCATACAAGTATTTTGCTCAACATCGTAAAGCTCTTGAAGCGCGTAAGCAATTCAAATCTTGGTACTCTTTTAGTGCGCCCCGTAATTTAGAGTTTCACGAAAAGGCACACATGCTCGTACCGCTTCTCGCAGAGCGTGGATCCTATTGCAGATTGCCAAGTGACCTTTCAAAGTATTGTTTAATGGCAAGCGGTGGATTCAGCATCACCGTTGGAGAAAAAGAAAAGATTTCTCCAAACTATGTTCTCGGCTTGTTAAATTCAAGCTTATTGTTTTGGCGCTTGCGTTCGATTAGCAATGTTTTTCGCGGTGGGTGGATTACTTGTACGAAACAGTACGTCGAAACTCTCCCCATCCGCCTCATTAACTTTTCCGATCCTCAAGACGTGGCGCGGCACGAAAAAATGGTGGCGCTCGTCGAACGGATGTTGACCTTGCAGCAACATCACGCGTCCGCCGTCACGCAAACGGAACGCGATTTGTTTGCGCGGCAGATTGAACAGACGGATCGCGCGATAGATGAATTGGTGTACGAGTTGTACGAGGTGAATGAGGAGGAACGCGCGGTGGTGGAGAGCAAGACTTGACCGCGCGACAAGACCTGACAGGTTTCCACATCGTGCGCGTCACTTATCGCGTGCGCGGGGTACATCACGAACGGCGTATCCGACGCGCACGCGACAAAAACCTGTCAGGTCTGGAAGGACGCGCGCCGCTTGACAAAAGTATTGCGAGGGGATTACAATGCGAAACGTTTTGTAAGTAGATACGCATTCCCGCACCCCTGCCCCAGTTGGTCGGTGTGACGTTTTATCAAAGGTGATAAAGTCGTTCGACATGCCAAAACCGGGTTTTCAAATTTTCCACGAGTTCATTCAACTAAATATACCTCTACGTCACGGACGAAATGCCCCGTGTGCGCGCCGCGCATCGGTTGCCGATGACGCGTGGGCATGAAAGGAGTTCCACCCTCTCTCAGTACATCTGACGCCACCCCAATTTCCATTTTCTTTCACCCAACACCCAAGGAGAAGAACCATGTCAGCACGTAAACTGTTCCTATTACTGTCACTACTTTTGATGCTAGGCGTCCTCGTCACGCTGCCACAATCCACCCAAGCAGGCGAACGCGGACCGCTCAATGCAAAAAACGCCGCGCTCAACGCGCCGCCGCCCGAAGATCAAGTTCCCGGTCTGACAGCGCGTCCGCCTCTCTGGACGGAAGAAGAAGGCAAAGACTATTTGCTCGCGCGCTCCGAATATGCCGCTTCACGCCGCCTCGCGGGCGATGTGCCAATCTCCGAAGCGGAAGCCGCTGAGGCGTTGTTCGTCGCCACACAGCGGACGAATGAAATGAAAGCGAACGCGCGCGAAGTTTCACCCAACGCGTATGGCGGCGCGTGGACGCATCTCGGTCCGGATCCCATCGCGCAAATCTTGCGCAGTTCATTCAGCATCGGCTTTATGGCGGGACGCATTGGCGCGCTCGCGATGCGTTCTGATGGACGCATGATTTTGGGCGGCGCAACGGGCGGCGTTTGGGTTTACAACACCGCCACCGATGACTGGGAACCCAAGACGGACAATCTGCCTGCGATTGCGATTGGCGCGCTTGCGGTTGCGGCATCGAATGAAGAGGTCGTCTATGCCGGTACCGGCGAAGGCGAATTGGCCGGTGACGCCGCCGCGGGTAACGGCGTTCTGAAATCGCTCGATGGTGGCATGAGTTGGTTCCACGTCAGCGGCGCATATTTCCGCGGCGTCGCCGTTTCAAACATTGCCGTTGATCCCACGAATCCCGATCACGTCTTTATTGCAACCATTCGCGGACGCGGCGGCTCACGCCGCACCACCACGCCGCCCAATGCCAAATACGGCATTTGGGAATCCACCAACGGCGGCTTGGATTGGACGCTGCTGAAAGGCACCACCAATCAGTTCGAAGGCGCAACCGATCTGCGAATGGATCCGCAAGACCCACTGAAATTGTACGCCTCGTTCTGGACGAAAGGGATTTACAAAAGCACCGATGGCGGACAGAACTGGACCAAAATCATGAACGGCTTCCCAGCGGACGCCGATTATGCGGCAGGTCTCACGCGGTTTGCCATTGCCGTCGGACATCCTGTCGGTGAAGACCCCGTGTTGTACGCCGGCTTTGATTACGTGAATACGTCCAGCGATTACTTTCCGTCACGCGTTTGGAAGTCGGTGGATGAGGGCGCGAATTGGACGATCCTCCCCGCCGGGGTTGTCCCCGACAAAGTGGAAGATTACTGCGGCGGTCAATGCTTTTTTGATAACGTGATCGAAGTTGATCCAGCGGACAACGACCGTGTCTTTGCCGCGGGTCAATTCGATTATGGCATCAGCTCGGGCGGTGTCTTTCGCTCGGACGATGGCGGCATGACGTGGAAGAACTTGGGTTACGATCAACATCCCGATTTCCACGCGTTGGCATTCAATCCCAGCAACACGCAAGAAGTGATCGTCGGCAGCGACGGCGGCGTGTGGTATTCCGCCGATCAAGGTGGTCGCCCCCTCGGCTCCGATCCACTCGACGCTACGACATGGGAAAACTTGAACGGCAATATCTTTATCGGGTATCGCCCGGCTCTTCAAATCGCGCAATTCACGAGCATTCAAACTGTGCCAACCGTTCCCGGACGCTACTGGGGCGGTACGCAAGACAACGGCACGATGCGTAAATCTACTGCATCTACCACTTGGAGCGATTTGTACAGTGGCGATGGCGGGCAAGTGTTGGTGGACCCCACCGACCACAACTATGTGTACGGGCATTACTTTGGCATTACCCCGTACCGCGCGACGGATGGAGGCGGGTTTTTCTTTAACAACTTTTTCATCACCGGTGGGATTGACTTGAGCGACCGCGCCGAGTTTTACATCCCCGCCACGATGAATCATGGCAATCCGAATCAATTGTTCCTCGGCACCTACCGCGTCTATCGCACAGACAATGCAAAAACGGCTGACCCC